>Ga0335075_10009594_pt1 | contig 14733 bp, 15 predicted proteins | sample Lox_Sample_24_FD_206723 | JGI IMG/M metagenome (GOLD analysis project Ga0335075, IMG submission 206723) | Soil microbial communities from Loxahatchee National Wildlife Refuge, Florida, United States - Lox_Sample_2.4 | ecosystem: Environmental > Terrestrial > Soil > Wetlands | place: USA...
CCGTGTGCCGCGATCACGCTCCCAGAGCCGGTACGGAACACGATCGCGGCCGAGACCATGGCGAAGTTCACCGGCAGTACCGCTAGCCCGGAAGCTGTCGACACCGTGACCCGGCCGATTCCTCCCGATGCGATCAGCCGGTAGCACTCGGCCCGGGTCAGCCGGACAAGCGCCCGGTGCCCGGCCGGACAGCCACGCCCGGGCGGAGCGTCCAGCCCGCAGCCGAGCAGCGCCGCCGGACTAGTCCGCAATGTGTCAGCCAGCCGCCGTAGCACGATGGCACTGGGCCTACCTGGATACCTTTCCAGGTACTCCAGGTAGCGCGTGCTGATGCTCGCCCGGAACGCCACCTGCTGCGTGCTGAGATTCAGCTGAGCACGTCGGCGAGCGAGCCGTCGGCTCAGATCACCGGGGTCAGGCGGGGATGGCCAGGGCGCGGGTAGTTCACGTTCCGGCGTACTCATTCGGCCCACCTCCTTCCGTAAACCCCCTGAACGAGATGAGACCGCCGTGGATGGCGATGGGCAAGGGGGATCTGGCACTTCCCCGGGGGACCTTCGCCTCCAGACGATGCCGACGAGCTCGTGACGGAAGGCTCACATGCCACGGACCTTAAGCCGTGACAGCGCACAGGCACTGGCAGAAGACTCGAAGGTATAGAGAACTCCGGACAGTAACCCGGCCGGCATTCCGAACGTGAGCAAGGAAGTGAGCGGAGATGCCGCGTACCGACATCTATCTTGATGCGATGCTCCGCCACCTTGGCGCCGCATACTACGAGTCCCTGCACGGCAGGGCGCCCCGGACCGACGTGACCAGGGCCCTCAACGCCGTCGAAGAGCACCTGAAGGAGCAGGCACAGCGTGCCAGGGCCGGCGACCGCGCATCCCACGGGTACGGGACGAGCGAGACCGCGCAGCCTGACGGCCGGGCCCGCAGGGTCCGTGACGTGATGACAACCTCCGTGGTCACCGTCGACCGCATCACTCCTTTCAAGGAGATCGCCGGCCTGCTGGCCGAGCACCGCATCAGCGGCCTGCCCGTGCTGAAGATGGGCCGTCGGGTGGCCGGCGTGGTCACCGAGGCCGATCTGCTGACCGCCCAGGCGCAGACGGAGCGGCGCCTCCACTCAGCGCGCAACCGCACCTGGCGGCCGCACAGGCCGCAGCATCCGTCGCTGACCGCCGTGGAACTGATGACCGCGCCCGCCATCACCATCGGCCCGGGCGCTACTGTCTCCGCCGCGGCACGGCTGATGAACGCGCACCATGTACGGAGGCTGCCAGTCGTCGACTCCGGCGGCGAGCTGGTCGGCATTGTCACCCGCCGCGACCTGCTCAGCGTGTTCCTGCGCCCGGACGAGAAAATCGCTACTGACGTGCGCAGGGTGCTCGATAATCTTCCGCTCGCTGAGCCCGCCAGCATTGGCGTGACGGTGCGGAACGGACTGGTCACCCTCACCGGCATCCTGACGGCCGCACCCGGCTACCACGAAAACCTCATCCCGCTCGCGATCCGGCTGATGTGGGATATCGACGGCGTGGTCGACATCGTGAACCGGCCCGGCGAGGCACAGCCTCCCGCACAGTCCGGCCAGCCTCAGGAAAAAGCCGCCGGGTGACCAGGCAGGCGGAGGGCCCGCTCATGTCCGGACTTATGGCCCTGCCGCGGCACCGGGTTCGCCGCGAGACTGGTATGCAGAACATGAGAGCGACGCCAGAATGCGCCGGAGGGAGGCCACCAGCATGTTCGGCAAGCATCAAGAACAAGACACGCCGATGCCAGACCGGCTCACGTTCATCGATCCCTCGATCCCGGCAACAGCGTGCTGCTGCCCCGCCAGGCCCGTGGTGAAGGTCATCATGCCGCCAGTACCAGGCCGACCGCATCCAGTCGACCTGTGGCTGTGCGGGCACCACTACCGGGCGTCGATCGTGGCACTGCAACTGGCGGGTGCCACCGTGGAAGACCTCACCGTGGTTGCTGAGGAGCTATCCGCCAGCCACGCGACCGCGGCGGCGTAGCTCGCACTGGCTCCTGGGGAAGCGGAGCCGTGCGGCGACCTGGAACGCGTCACCGCTCCCCTTCCCGTTCAGTGTTCATGTCTGCCTCCCCAAAGCCTTTACGGGATCAGCGTGCAGCGGCGCGTGCCGCACCACCAGGGTCGAAAGTCTGGCCGGCTTTTCTCGACGAGGACTTTAGTCCCTGGTCCAGGACACGTGGCCACGGTGAAATAGAGCCTGTAGGCCCAGAGGGGGGTGCGAACTTGCCATGACTTTCGCCAACCAGATGCGAAGTCACCAGTCGCGGTGCCAGCCGCAGTTGCTCAAGCTGCGAATCCTTGCCCTAAGCGAAGCCGACGCGGTTCTCTGCGAGCAGGTCACCGCGGAGATACGTGACGCGACGAACGCGATCATCGCCGAGGCGGAGGCCATGAGCTTCGCCGCACTCGGGGACGGCAGCCGACGCGAACTCGAAGCCGAGACGTTCCTGTGGGCGCGGCTGATCCGCCTCGCGACAGCGGCCGACCAGGCGATCAACGCGGCGCGCAGCGGAGATGTCTCCGGACTGCGCGCTCACCTGAACCGTTTCGATACGCTCACGTCCGCGATCTGGACGGTGCAGCGCGCGGTATACGGCCAGGAACCGGGGCCGTCATGAGGACCTTATGCCCTCCCGGTGACAGCGGTACGCATGGCCGCCACAGTATCGGGACTTTCGACCCTACCCGCCGCGAGCACCGGCCCTGTGAAATAACAAACTCGCACCAAGCGCGCTTCGGCGCCCTTGGTGCGTCCCCGGCCGATCCTTCAATCGGAACAACACCAGGAAACGGCGACAAATGGATACCAGCCCGCGGCGGCTCACCGAACTCACCCGGATGCAATCGATGCGACTGCTGGCCAGCGTCCCGCTCGGCCGTATCGTTTTTACCCGCCACGCGTTGCCGGCGATCCGGCCCGTCAACCACATCGTTGACGGGGACGACGTCATCATTCGCAGCCATCCCGGCGCCGCTATCGTTTCCGCCGCCGACCGCGCTGTCGGCGTGATCGTCGCCTACGAGGCCGATGCCATCGCCTCCGCCACCCGTACGGGCTGGAGCGTCATCGTCACCGGCACCGCCCGCCTGGTTCATGACCTGACCGACGCCGCCCGTTACGAGCAGGTGCTGCAACCCTGGGTGACAGACGACATGAGCCAGCTCATCCGCATCCATGCCGACATCGTCACCGGGTACAGCCTGGCCGCTCTCGGCGCCTGAGCGCGGCGGCCCGGATGCCAGCCCCTCAGGCGTACATGGCGTCGATGTCGCTGGCGTACTTGTGCAGCACGTAGTTCCTGCGGACCTTCTGCGTGGGAGTCAGCTCGGCGCCGACGGCGAACGTGGCGTCGAGGATCCGGAACCGCTTGATGGCTTCGGCGTGGGACACCGCCAGGTTGGCGCGGTTGACGGCCTCCTGGATCGTGCGGCGCAGGTCGGGGTCCTCGCGAAGCTGACCTGGGGTGGCCGTGGCTGGCTTGCCGTACCGCCGCTTCCATCGGGCGAAGGCGTCGGCGTCGAGAGTGACCAAGGCGGCGATGTACGGGCGCCGGTCGCCGACCGCGACGCACTCGCCGATCAGCCAGTGCTCGCGCACCTTGTCCTCAAGGACCGACGGCGCCACGTTCTTCCCGGACGCGGTAACGACCAGCTCCTTCTTCCGGCCGGTGAGATAGACGTATCCGTCGTCATCGACCCGTCCGAGGTCCCCGGTGCGCAGCCATCGGCCATCGAACGCCTCGGCGGTGGCCGCCGCATCCTGCCAGTAGCCGTCGAAGACGTTGGGACCCTGCACCTCGAGTTCGCCATCGGCCGTGACGCGGACGGCACAGCCGGGCAGCGGCAGCCCTGCCGAGCCGATCCGCTGCGCGCCCGGCGGGTTCATCGTCACCGGGCCCATCGTCTCGGTCAGGCCCCAGCCTTCCATGAGGGTGAAACCCGCGCCGTTCAGGAAGTGGGCGAGATCCTCGCTCAGCGGCGCACCCCCGCTGATCACCCACCTCACCTGCCCGCCCAGCGCCGCGCGCAGCCGCGCGTAGACCAGGCGCGCATACAGCGCGTGCCTCAGCCGCAGGCGCGCGCCAGCCCGGCCGCTGGCCCGGCTCCAGGCGATCGCGGTGGACTCGGCCGCATCGAACAGCCGCCTGCGGCCTTGGTCCTCGGCCTGCTCGCGGGCCGCGGCGACGACTTTCTCAAGCACCCGGGGCACCGCGAGCAGGATCGTCGGCCGGAAGACAGGCAGTGCCGCCGACAGCCCGCTAGGGCTGACCAGGAACCCGATCCGCTTCCCGGCGCGCACCAGGCACAAGGTGACGACGCGAGCCAGCACGTGCGAGAGTGGCAGGAAGAACAGGCTCGAGGCATCGCCGGCCAGCACGCGGTCCCGGACGCCCGGAGCGCTGAGGGTCGCCCGCACCGACTCGGTCAGGTTGCCGTGGGTGATCATGCAGCCCTTCGGGCGGCCCGTCGTGCCCGAGGTGTACACGATGGTCGCCGGCGTGCCGGCCGTCACCGCACCGCGCCTGCGGGAGACCTCGTCCGCGGTGACCTGCTGCCCGGCCCTGGCCAGCTCGTCGAGGCCCCCGGCGTCGAGCTGCCATATCGCTTCGACCTTCGCCGGCCGCGCGCACCGGATCGCGTCGGCGTGCCTCGCGCTGCCGGCGAACACCGCGACCGCGCCCGAGTCGGTCAGCTCCCAGCCGATCTGCTCCGCCGACGACGTCTCGTAGACCGGTACCGTGACGGCTCCGGCCGCCCAGATGGCGAAGTCGCAGATCAGCCACTCCAGGCTCGCCGCCGCCATCAGGCCAACCCGGTCACCCGGCTGGATCGCCTCGGCGATCAGCCCGGCCGCGACAGCGGTCACTCTCCGCGCGAACTCCTCCGCGGTCACCGGCTGCCATTCGCTCCCGGCCTTCCGCGCGAACGTGACGCGCCGCGGATCCCGGGCCGCCCAGTCGAATACGTCGTCGCATGCGTTCTCGCCCATGATTTATCACCCGTCCTCAGCTGCCTGGAAACCGGACGAGGCAGGAAGCTCACCTCCTGTGAAAAAAACGATCACGTACGAGGACCGCACGCCGGTAGGGGCCTAGTTCCCTATCTCGTAGGCGGTACGCCCCTGTCCGCCGGCATCACTCGGAGCAACAGTGAGAAGCAGTTAGGCGGAAGGAGCGATCATGACTGGGCAAGGGCGGCGGATCGTGGTGGGCGTCGACGGGTCGGACTCGTCGAAGGCGGCGCTGCGCTGGGCGATCCGGCAGGCGAAGCTGACGGGCGATTCGGTCGACGCGGTGACCGCGTGGCACTACCCGTCCACGTACGGCTGGACGGCCGGCGACGGGGTGATCGACTTGGAGGGGGATGCGAAGCAGGCCCTCACCGAGGCGCTCAACGAGATAAGCAGCCTGGAGCCCGAAGTCCCGGTACGGCCGCTGGTGACCGAGGGACACGCCGCTGAGGTGCTGCTGCGCGCGGCGAAGGGAGCCGATCTGCTCGTCGTGGGCAGCCGGGGACACGGCGGGTTCGCGTCGGCGCTGCTCGGGTCGGTCAGCCTGTACTGCGTGCTGCACGCGCACTGCCCGGTCCTCGTCCTGCGGGACGGGCGCGAAGGAAGCTGACCTGGGAGCAATTGCCGTCATGGTTGACACGCGGATGGTTCAGGCGCACCGGCGCCAGCTCAGATCCCGTCAATACGGGTTGGTGACGTAGAGTTCCTGGGCCGGGAACTTGGTGAGGATCTCCAGGCTGTTCGCGCCGACGACAACCTCTTCCTCGATCCGCGCCGCGGATCGCCCGTCGGACGCCGGGCAGTAGGTCTCGAGCGCGAACACCATGCCTTCTTTGATCTCCATCGGCGCGTCCAGCGAGACGAGGCGGGAGATGATCGGCCGTTCGTGCAGCGCGAGGCCAAGACCGTGACCGAACTGCAAGCCGAAAGCGGTCTTCTCGTCCGCCAGGCCAAACTGCTCCGCGGTTGGCCAAAGCCGCGCGACCTGGTCGGTGGTAACGCCGGGCTTGATCGCGTCGATAGCGACGTCCATCCATTCGCGAGCGCGCTTGTAGGCGTCCTTCTGCGACTCGGTCGCTTTGCCCACCGCGAAGCACCGGTAGTAACAGGTGCGGTAACCGTTGTACGAGTGCATGATGTCGAAGAACGCCTGCTCGCCGGGGCGGATCATGCGGTCGGAGAAGTTGTGCGGATGCGGGTTGCACCGCTCACCGGAGACCGCGTTGATCGACTCCACGTCGTCGGAGCCCATCTCGTACAGCCGCTTGTTGGCGAGGGCCACGATCTCGTTCTCCCGCACGCCGGGCCTGAGGGCGGCGGCGATCTCGTCGTAGGTGCCGTCCACCATCGCGGCCGCGGTAGCGAGCAGCGTGATCTCGTCCCTGGACTTGATCTCCCTCGCGTCCAGCATGACCTGCTGGCCGTCGCGGATCTCGATCCCCTGGTTCATCAGCTCGAAGAACGTCGGGATCTCCGCCCAGTCGACGCCGACCGCCTCGCCGGCCACGCCGGCCTGCACGAGCCTGTCCTTGATCTCCGCGACCTGCTTGGCGGTCAGCCCGGACGACGGCGGCGAGGCGCCGCGCATCGTGGTGTAGGACGCGACGCAGTTCTCCGGCTTGAGCCACGGGCAATACATCCGGTGATGCACCGCCGCGGAGCCGAAGTCCCACAGCACGACCTCACCGGTCCTGGTGTACAGGGCATACCTGCACAGCTTGTCCCTGGTCCACTCGCCGATCGAGACCGAGGTCAGGTACCTGATGTTGTTGTTGTCGAAGACCAGCAGCGCACCGAGCCCGGCCCGCTCCATGGCCTGTTTGGCGCGATCTAGCCGGTACGCGCGCAGCCGCGCGAAGTCGACGCGGGCCTCGTAGTCCACATTCATCCGGCCCGGTGCGGGTGCGGCCGGAAGCGTCGGTACGCTCATCGCGCAACCTCCTCCATTGTCTGACTGGAATTCTCCGCCCGACTGTCGTTGGGCGCTGCCCTTCTGCGCCGGAGGCGCAGGCTCGCCAGGCCGCTGGGCGCGAAGAGGACAACGACGACGAGCAGCGCGCCATACGACAGCTCGTTGTAGACGCCCTGCACGTGCACAAAGAGCTCCTGGGCGATCAACTGGGTGATCACGGCGCCGATCAGCGGGCCGTACCAGGTTCCGGCGCCGCCGAGAATCGCGGCGACGACGACGCCAAGCGAGATGTTGAAATCGAAGGTGCCGTTCGGCTCGATGTAGTACAGCTGCGTCGCGTACACGCACCCGACCGCGCCCGCGATAGCCGCCCCGACGATGAGCGCCACGGACTTGTACCGCGTGACGGGCACGCCGAGGACGTCCGCGGCGTCTTCGTCCTCGCGGATGGCGACCAGGGCACTGTGCCAGCGGGTCCGCTGGAGTCCCCAGCAGAAAAGCGTGGCGATGATCGTGAGGACGAGGAAGAGATCGAAGTACAGCCGGGTGGCCTGGATCGGGTTCATCGTCATGCCGGTGATGTACATCCCGGTAGCACCATTCGTGAACCCCGCCACGAGCGCGAGCGCCTGCACGGCCAGCGTGAGGATAAACGTCGCGATCGCGAAGTAGTGGCCGCGCAACCGCAGCGCCGGGATGCCGAGCACCGCGCCGGCCGCCGCCGCTACCAGCGCCGCGATCGGCAGCGTCAGCAGCGGGTTGAGGTGCCAGCCCGTATTCGCCATCGCGGTCGTGTACGCCCCGACGCCGAAGAACATCACGATGCCGAAGTTCATGTAGCCGGCGTATCCGCCGAGCAGGTTCCACCCTTCGGCCATCGCGGCGTACATCAGCACGATGCTGCCGATCTGCACGTCCGCGATCTGGCCCAGGCCGCCGAAGCCGAACGCGGCCACCACGACGATGACCGTGACTAGCCATCCGGCGACCCGTTTCCTCGTTGTCGCGCTCACAGCGCACGCTCCTTCATGGACGCCAGGCCGCCGCCGCGCACGATCAGCACCGCGGCGAGCAGCCCGTACACCACGACGTCGACATATTCGAGCGGCAGCACCTGGTTGAACACCGACTGGGCGATCCCGAGCGCCAGGCCGCCGGCAAGCGCGTTGATCACCCGCCCGGTCCCGCCGACAAGTACCACGATGAACGCGTACGCGAGCCACTGGCTCGAGTCCTGTACGGAGAACGGGAAGATGTCCGCGAGCAGCACGCCGCCCATCGCCGCCACGGCGATGCCGAGCGCGAACACCACGGCCGCGTACCTGTCGACGTTGATCCCCAGGATGCGCGCCGACTCGGCGTCCTGCGCGAGCGCCTGCACGGCCCGCCCGGCCATGGTGTAACGCAGCGCCGCGAAGATCACGGCGAGAATGACCGCCGCCGCCGCGGCGGCCACCAGGTAGTCGGTGGGGATCGCCATTCCGCCGAGCCTGACGCTGCTATTGGAGTAGCTGACGGTGATCGAACGGCTGTCAGTGGTCCAGATCAGGATCGCGACGGACTGCAGCGCGATCATCGCGCCGAACAAGGCAAGCAGCCCGCCATCCCGCGCGCGCCGGACCAGGACGTAGTGCATCACCAAGCCCACCACGAAGAACACGGGAAGCGCTATGACAGCCGAGATCAGCGGGGTGATGTGCCAGGCGTGCAGCAGGTCCCACGCGAACATCGCGCCGGCGATCACGATGACGCCATGCGTCAGGTTGAGCACGCCGAGGACGCCGAGCGTGACCTGCATCCCCAGCGAAACGAGCGTATAGACGAGGCCGAGCAGCACCCCTGTGATGATCACCTGTCCTACCGTGCTCATGATTCTCCCTCACGTGCGGTTCGGGTGGCCTGTTCCCCCAGCCACTCACGGACCACCGCCGCCGCCGAGAACTCCGCGGCGGGTCCGTGTGCCTCGTTACGGCCGGAACGCACCGTATAGACGGAGTCGGCGATCTCGAGGGCCGGCCGGACGTCCTGATCGACCAGCACGATCGTGCGTCCCTCGTCCCGCATGCGCGCGAGCTCCTCGTACATCAGCGCGGCGATCGCCGGCGCCACCCCGGCGCTGGGCTCGTCGACGAGGACGACGTCCGGGTCGGGCACAAGCAGGCGGCCGACCTCCACGATGCGCTGCTGACCGCCCGACAGGCTCGCCGCTGGGCGATGCCGCGTCTTGTGGAGCGCTGGATAACGGTCGTAGACCGCGGCGACCGCCTGCATAGCGGCCTTGCGGTTACGGCGCACCGGCCACGCGCCGAGCATCAGGTTGTCGTGCACGGACATGGCCGGGAACACGGAGTGGCCCTGCGGCAGATACGCGATCTTGTAGCCAGGCCGCCCGTGAGCGGGCGTCTTCGAAATATCGGTGACGCTCTCGCCCCGGACGAGTTCCACCTGTCCGCCGATCGGCCGCAGCAGGCCGGCGAGCACCTTGAGCACAGTGGACTTGCCAGACCCGTTAGGGCCAAGGATGACGGTGACCTCGCCTTGCGGCGCCGTTATCGACAGGCCGTCCAGGATGGGCTGGCCTCGATGGTATTCGGCGCGGATGTCCCGCATTCGTATCGCGGCGCCGTCCCTGGCGGTTCTTGTGCTTGTCATGATCGTGCAGTCCCGTTCTGCAGCACCGGATGGCTGGCGCCCAGGTACGCGTCGACCACGGCCTCGTCCCTGCAGACCTCCGCCGGGTCACCCATCTTGAGTACCGCCCCGGCAGCCATGCAGACAAACTGGTCGGAGAGGTCTATGAGGTCGGGAATCTCGTGGCTGACGATGAGGAACGCCGTCTCACCGCTGTCCGCTAGTTGCCTGATCCGGTCATGCAGCACCCGTTTGACCGCCGGGTGGACGCCCGCGAACGGCTCGTCCATCAAGACGAGCGATGGCCTGCGCACCATTGCCCGGGCGAACTCCACCAGCTTGCGTTGCCCGCCCGACAGCTCACTCGCCACGTGATCCGCCTTGTCCGTGAGGCCGGTCAGCTCGAGCCATCTGACGATGTCGTCCGATCCGGCCGGGGCGTTGGAGTCGTCCGCCCCTGGCGACCGGTCGGCCGGACGGCCTCTCCGGACGCTGTGCCGCAGCGCCATCAGCAGGTTCTGGCGGACCGTCAGCGTGGAGAACACGTGCGGGTTCTGGAATGTCCGCGCCACGCCAAGACCAGCCACCCGGTACGCGGGTAGCCGAGACGTCTCCGCCCCGGCGACCTGAATGGAGCCGCGGTCCGCCCGGTACACACCGGTGAGCAGGTTGATCAGGGTGGTCTTCCCCGATCCGTTCGGCCCGATCACGCCGAGCACCTGGCCCGGCGCCACTGTCAAGCTGACGTCACGGACGGCTTCCACACCGCCGAACCGCTTGCCAACCTCCCGCACCGCGAGTGCCGGCGGCGCCGGCACTCGCGGTGACGTCACGGGAGATCCCGTCATGGAACCGCCAGCTTCGCGGTTGCGACGCTGGCAGGCCACACCGGCTTTTGCACGCCGTTAACGGTCTGCGTGATCACTTCGGAGAAGTCCGTCGTGCCGTTCGGGTTGTACTTGATGTTGCCGACCACGGTGTTGAAGGTGTGCGAGTAGATGTAGTTCTTCAGGTCCTGCTGGTTCAGCGTCTTCGCGCCTTCGACCGCCTGCTGCAGGACCTGCAGCGCCGCGTAGGCCACGTAATCGTAAGCAGGGACTGTTGACTCACCCCTGCTCTTAGAGAACGCGTCCACCTGGGCCATCCCCGGGAAGTTCTGGGACGGCCACGCGACAGTGGTGCCGACCACGTCGTTGGTCGCCGAGCCGAGCGATGGCCAGTTGGGCAGGGTCGTGGCCTGCGAGCCGCAAGTGCACATGACCTTCGGCTGGTAGCCGAGAACGTGCGCCTCCTTGACGATGCTGTCCTCGTCATCTGGCAGGCCGAGGATGATGAACATGTCGGCGCCCGATGCCTTTGCCCTGGTGACCGCCGAGGTGAAGTCGGTGGTCGTGGACGAGTAGGTCTGGCTGTAGACGACCTTCATGCCGGCCTGCGCCGCGTACCTGACGGCCCCGCCTTGGCCGTTGTATCCGTCCCTGGCCACGAGCGTGAACGGGTTGTCGAGCGTGAGGATGGCGACCTTCGTCGGCCGCTGGCTGGCGGGCAGCTGCTCGACCGCCTTGAACAGGCCTTCGGTGTAGTACGGCTCCTGATATGTGTAGGTGCCGACCATCCAGCCGTCAGCCTGGTCGAAGTACTGCTCGCCCACGAAGCCGCCGTTGAACAGCAGCTTGTCCGCGGCCTTCGCCATCGGCACGACGGGGACCCCCATGTAGGTCGCGTACGGCGCGAGCAGCAGATCGACGTTGTCCTGCGTGAGGAGCGTCTGGTAGTCCGCCTGGGCAGTCGAAGCGGTGCTGTTGTCGTTCAGGATGTCCAGGGACACCTTGCGGCCGAGCAGCCCGCCACTCGCGTTAACCTGGTTGGCCCAGTATTTGTAAACGGCGTCATATTCGACCGAGGTCACGCTGAGGGACCCGGTCAGGCCCAGAGTGCCGCCGATCGTGATAGGCGCGGAAGACGACGCGGAGGAACCGCTTGACCCTCCGGTGCCGCCCCCGGCGCTGGACGAGCAGCCCGCGATAACGGCTACGAGCGCGGCTACCACCGCTGCTACGGCCGGAAATTTACGAGGCAATGTTCTCATTGACTTCCCTGTTGATTCTCTGCATTGGGGTTCGGGAATGAAGAGCAGCCGCGGGCAGACCTCACCCGGCAGATCGTGAATCGCAGCGCACCGACGCCTTGTTCACTTGTATGAAACACGTACAGTAACATCGAACGATACGTGCAACTAGGTTGTCAAGGTCGCGTTGCCAGGATGTTATAGAAGCAACCTGCGGAAATAGGCTGCACAACCGGCTGGGGCCGTAGCCGGGGCGTATCGGAGAGTTACCCCTTACGCGGGCGAAGTGTGTATTGTAGGTTAACGTCATGTCACACGAGGCGGGGCCGGTAGATGACTCTCCGGCTACCGATACGGGCGTGCGGTCTGGCTTCGACCCGGGCGCCGGATTTGGGGCGCGACTCCGGGCGGCTCGCATGGAACGGAGCTTGTCCGTCCGCGAACTGGCCCGTCTTGTCGGCTGCTCGGCCAGCCTTGTCTCCCAGGTGGAGCGGGGCCTGTCGATGCCCTCGGTGGGCGTGCTCTACTCACTGGCGACGGTCATGCAGTGCTCGCTTGACCATCTCCTGTTCGGGCCGAGCGGTTCGCCGGCTGGCGTGCACGGACAGCCGCCGGTCCACTATTCCGCGGCGCAAGCCGGGGCCAACGGGGACGTCGTGGAGCCCGGCTTCACGCGTCCCGGCGTCGTGCAGCGCGCGGCTACCCGCCGTGTCATCGACATGGCCAGCGGCGTGCGCTGGGAACGACTGACCCCCTCCCACGACGATCGCGTGGACTTCCTCGAAGTGATCTACTCGCCTGGTGGCCACTCGACCGACCTGCGCCAGGCGGTCCGTCATCAGGGGTATGAATACGGTGTCGTCGTCAGCGGCACGCTCCATGCCAGGGTCGGGTTCGAGACCTACGAGCTCGCCGCGGGCGACTCGATCGCGTTCGACTCCCTGGTTCCGCACGAGTACCTGAACAAGACGGGAGACTTCGTGCACGCCATCTGGGTTGTCCTTGACGGCCAGGGCTCCGGCGTCTAGCCGACAGCCGCCGTGGATGACCGTACGACGAGCGATACCGGCAGCAGGACCTGCTTGGCCGGGAATTCCGCGTCGCGGCCTGCCCGCTCGAGCAGCAGCCGTGCCGCTTCGAAGCCGATCTCGTACTGCGGAATGCGGACCGTGGTGAGCGCTGGCCGCCACCATTCACTGGATGGCACGTCGTTGTAGCCCACGACGGAGATGTCTTCGGGACACGAACGGCCAAGTTGCGCGGCGGCGGCATAACAGCCCATGGCCATGTTGTCGTTGCCGGCCACGACGGCGGTGACGGCGGGGTGTTCGCGGAGCAGTTCCACGGCCCCGTCCCTGGAGTCCGCCGCTGTCAGCGCGGGGCAGTACCGCACCGGCATCAGCCCGGTGTTGAGCCCGAGGTGCTCCGCGGAGGACCGGAACGCCTCCACGCGGGTCCGGACAATCGACAGGTTGGGCGGCCCGGTGAGATGGGCGATCGCCGTGTGCCCGAGGTCCTTGAGGTGCTCAATCACGGCGCGGATGCCCGCCCGGTCGTCGCTGCCAACGCTCGGCAGCGACACGCTGTCCGTTTCGCGATTAACCAGGACGACAGGGGCATCCCCCGCCATGAGTGCGGCCACCCCGCCGCCGTCGAGAGTCGCCGAGGCGAGGATGTACCCGTCGCACCGGCGTGCCTGGAGCGCGGCGATCCGGTCTTGCTCACGACGAGGGTCATTACCCGTGTGCGTGATCAGGGTCACGTAGCCGGCCTCGGCGAGCGCGTCCTCGATACCCTGGACAATAGGCGGGAAAACGGGATTGGCCAGGTCGGGGACGACTACTCCGATGGCCGCGCTCCGCCGCGATCGCAGCGTCCGCGCGACGGGATCGGGGACGTACCCGAGATGCCTGGCAGCGGCCCGGACCCGTTCCGCGGTGGGACCCGCGACTCGCCCCTCGCGGCGCGGGTCCAGGGCCCGCGAGACGGTCGCGGGGTGCACCCCGGCCAGCTGAGCCACATCCTGGATCGTCGGGCGCGGGGGCATGGCGCTAGCCTAGCCGCTTTGGCAATCGGTTGCTATAACATCCCAATCCACATCTTGACATGAGCGTCGATATAGCGATAAGACCTATGGCAAACGATTGCCAAAGAAAGGCGAAGACGCATGGCACACCACATCACGCGCGGCGGGGAACGGACCTGGACGCCCGTGGCGGAGGTCCCCGGATTGCGGCAATGCGTTCTTGTGGGCGCCCCGCACGGCTCGGTGCACATGCAGGTCGAGCTCCTCGAACTGGATCCCGGCGCCGAGGTTCCCGCGCATCTGCACCCGTACGAGAACTCCTGGTACGTGCTCGACGGCAGCGGCCGCAGGGATGTCGGCGGACTGAGTTACGAGGTCGCCGAGGCGGACTACGGGTTGTCGCCGATTGGCTTCGCGCACCGGATCGTCGCCGGGCCGCACGGAATGCGCTGGCTGTCGGTCTCCGCCCCCCGGCCCCCCGCGTACAGCGACGCTGTGCACCACATCCGGGCGGAACTCGCCCAGGGCGTCCCGCTCGGCGCTCCGAGCGAGACCGACCCCCGCCATCAGTGGGCCGGGCACTTCTCCGAGTCGGACATCGCGCCATACGCGCAGCTTTCCATGCCCGGATACCACGGTCCGAACATCAAGAACATCGCGGTTCACATGCTCGTCGACGACCTGCTTGGCGCCGTGCACCACACCATGTTCATGGTGGAGTTCGCCGCCGGAATAGGCGCGGGCGAGGCCGCCGGCGAGCATTACCATCCCTTCGAGGAGGCCTACTTCCTGCTCTCCGGCAGCGCCCTCGGCACCCTTGACGGCGAGGAGGTCACGGTAAGCGCCGGGGATCTCGTCTGGACCGGGACGGACGGCACGCACGGTTTCATCAACCTGAACGACGAACCGGTCCGCTGGATCGAGGTTCAGTCGCCAGCGCCGCCGAGTTCGAACGCGTTCTTTTTCCCGGCCGACTGGACGAAGCTCACGCGCTGACGTGACGGGACTTCAACCGGGCTCAGGCCGCGTCAGCGGGCGCCTC
>Ga0335075_10009595_pt1 | contig 14732 bp, 16 predicted proteins | sample Lox_Sample_24_FD_206723 | JGI IMG/M metagenome (GOLD analysis project Ga0335075, IMG submission 206723) | Soil microbial communities from Loxahatchee National Wildlife Refuge, Florida, United States - Lox_Sample_2.4 | ecosystem: Environmental > Terrestrial > Soil > Wetlands | place: USA...
TGTTCGTTCCGCTGCTTCAATTGCTGATCGAGCGCCTCGCGGCGGACCCGGTATTCGTCGCGCTCAAAGGCTGCGGGCAGCGCCGCACGCAACTCCTCGACCAGCCGCTTCATCGCGGCGGCGAGCGTAGCGCCTCGGCCAGGCAGCAGCGACAGGCAGCGCGGCTGCTGCGGATCGGCAAAATTGTTGACGTAGCACCAGTCGGGCGGCGTCGGCGCATGGCCCGCCTCGGCTCGCAGCAGATCCTCGACCATGTTGTGGCGGCCGGTACCGCTCATGCCAAGGGCGTAGACGTTGTAGCCCTTCCGCCGCATCCGGAGCGCGAAGCGGATCGCCTCGGTCGCCCGCTCCTGGCCGATGAGTCCGGACGCTTCCTCGAGCTCGCTGCACAGCGCAAACGGCAGTTCTGCCGGATCGCAACGGCGATAGAGCCGCTCAGCCGGCAATGGTCGCCCTGGTGTAAAGCCGAGTTGATGCCGCGGGCGGACGGCCGGATCTTCCGGATCAGCCATGTGAGCGAGCCTTCCTCTTCACGCCGTCACCTTGCGAAATCAGATGAGTGCCAAGCGAGGATCACAATGCCAATGATTTGGCGGGGCGGCGCAATCTGTGTCTACGGTCATGGCGCCGGGCTCGGCTCAAGGCGCGCCGGCCAGGGAACGCGCGGGTCCGCGCGGACATAGGCGACGCCAGGAAGCCCGCTCCTGACGATCCGCGCCCGGCCCTCGAGTCGCCTCGGATCGATCCGCACCCGGATCCGGAACATCAGCTTGTCGCGCTCGTCTTTCGTTTCGACCGTCTTCGGGGTGAATTGCGCCTGGCTCGCGACAAACACGACCGTTGCCGGAATGACGTGGCTTGGATAGGCGTCGAGCATGATGCGAGCATCGGAGCCGAGCCTGACCCGGCCGGCCTCTGCCGTCGGCAGATAGATGTCCATGTAGACGTAAGATGCGTCGAGCATCGTGAACACCTTCCCGCCGGCAGGTAATACCTCGCCGATATTGGCGACCCTGTATTCGATCGGGCCCTCTTTTGGGGCGATCAGGGTGTTGTCGAGGATATCGACGCGATAGAGCTCGACATCGTGGGTGGCGGCATCGCGCGCGTGCTCGGCTTCGCGGACCTTCTGCTCGGCGGCATCGAGCCCGTCCGTCGCCGCCATCAATTGTTGCCGCCGCTGATCGAGCTGTTCGACCGTCGCGAAACCCTTGGGGACGAGGGCGCTCGAACGGTCGAATTCCTGCTTGGCAAACGTGACTTCGGTCTGCTGCTGGGCGAGGTTTGCCTTTGCCTCGTCGAGCGCCCGCTGTGCCTGGTCGACGAGCGCTTCATCCTTTTTTAGGGTCGCGGCGAGATCGCGGGTGTCCATCATCGCGACGACCTGCCCCTGCCGGACGAGGTCGCCCTCGTCGACGAACATCCTGCCGATGCGCCCGGCGAATTTCGTGTCGATGTCAATTTCGTCGGCTTCGAGCCGGCCATTGCCCGAGACGATGCCGGGCGGCAAGGCCGGCTGCGACGCAAGCCACCAGTAGCCGACGCCGACCGCAGCAGGCAGCAGCAGGAAAAGCAGCCAACCGCGACGGAGACGCGGGCGCGCGCGCCGAACCGGGCCCGGCGGCAGCACCGCCGGCAGCCGGGCCACAGGCGGCAGTCCCGCGATCTCGGCAGCGATCTCGCTTCCGGCCGCCGATGCATCCGGGGTGCGGTTATCCTCGCAGTCGTCTCTCGTCATTAACCAGCCCGGCTGTGCTGACGGGGCAGATTCATTCTGTTGGAACTGGTGCGCCTTGATCCAGCTCAATGCGGTGCCGATTGAGCGGCGACGTCAATTGCTCGCATGAGCATTTTTGACCACATAAGCCGGGCGCGTGCCGTGACCGGCGTTTCGGACTGGCTGCTGGATTCCGCATTGAGGCCGGGAGGGGGATTGCCGCGCAACATCTATCGCTATGTGCTTGCCACCAGCGCACAGCACCAGCTGGTGCTGGTGGCGCTGACGGCGGGCGTGGCTTTGCTCGAGGTCGTTCCCCTCGAACTGCAGCGCCGCATCGTCAATGACCTGGTCAAGCACCGCCCCTATTCCTGGGCGATATTGCTGTGCGCGGTCTATGCCGGAGTTGTGGTCGTCCAGGGCAGCACCAAGCTCGCCGTGAATATCTATCGAGGCTGGGTCGGAGAACGCGCGAAGCGCGATCTTCGCCGCCGGGTTCACGGCATCGTCGAGGCGCCGGCTTTGCCGTCACCCGCCGCCGAAGCGCAAGGCATCTCGATTTCGATGATCGTCGCCGAGGTCGAGCCAATCGGCGGCTTTGTCGGCGAGAGCGTCTCCGAGCCCTTGCTGCAGGCCGGCATCATGCCTCGGTGGCTTCCTATTTGATTCACGTCGATCCGTGGATGGCGCTGGCGGCAGTCGCAATCTTCATCCCGCAATTGCTGTTTGTGCCGCTGCTGCAGGCGGCGGTGAACCGGCGGACCGGAGCGCGGATAAGGGTGCTGCGCCAGCTGGGGATCGCAATGATCGACCGGGCCGACAGCGCCGAGGACGAACGCCGCATTCAACAGGCGTTCTCGCTCGACATGGGGATTTTCAAGATCAAATTCACGATGAATTTTCTGATGAATCTGTGCACTCACTTGCAGATCATCTCTGCATTGCTGGTTGGAGGTTGGTGGGTCCACACCAATCATCTTGAAATCGGCGGGGTTGTTGCGTTTATTTCCGGCATCGGCCGGCTCATCGATCCGTGGGGCGATCTCGTCAATTATTTTCGCGACGTGAACGTGGCCCAGGTCAAGTATCGGCTGCTGGCGGACGCTGTAGACGAGCTTGGCGCACCGGCGATCGTATAGGTCAACGGGCTCGTCACGGCCCACCGTGCTGTCAGTCGGTGCGGAGCGTCTCCGCCGTGCCGACAAGCGCGCGAAGCAGGTCGGCGCGGCTGACGATGCCGACGATCTTCCCGTCGCGCATGATCGGCATCCGTTTGATCTTCTTGAGGTCGAGGAGCGCGGCAACACGCGGCAGCGGCGTATCCTCGAACACCCTGACGACATCGCAGGTCATGATCTCCTTTACCTTTTGAGCATGCGACTTGATGAACGGGCGTGCGGTCTCGGGGTACAGCAGGCATCCTGGGCTTCGCTGCAGCGGATCGGGTTCGGTGCCGATCTCGCAGCGCCGAAACAGGTCGCCCTCGGTGACGATCCCGACGAGACCTCCTTCGTCATTGACCACGGGAGCCCCGCTGATGTGGTGCTCTAGCAAGATCCTGGCCGCTGCGACGATCGTCGCGTCGGCCGGAATGGTAACTAACGCCGTCGACATGACATCGCTGGCCTTCATCTTCCGCCTCTCGCTTCCCATAGGCCGTTTTTTTCATTTCATTCTTCTCGTCGGTAGATTCCTTGATGCAGATCAACAACTCTGTCGGACAGGAGTGTCACGTTCAATCAACGCGCGGCGAAGCCACAGAGATGAACGATCTCGTCCGAGGGTGACCCAATGATTCGGACCGTATTCGTACCGTTGGCGGAGGCACTTTCGAGCTCATTGCTGCTCGACGCCGCACTGCTGGTGGCAAAACGCACGCAGGCCCACATCCGTGCGATGTACATCCGTCCCGAGCCCGAGGCGGCGCTCGCCGATATCCCGGACATCGTCATCGCGGCCGGCGTCACCTGGGAGGCCGTTGAATGCGAGAGCCGCCGGGTCGCGGCGCTGGAGAAGACCCGGTTCGAGGAGTGGCAGGCTCGCCACAACATCCCGATAAATAGGGGCGCCCGGCTCGATGGCTGGTATGCCACATGGACCGACAAGCTGGGCGAAATCGAGGCGGTGGTCGCACGCTTTGGCCGCGTGAGCGACCTGGTCGTCGTGCAACGCCCGGCTCCCGGTTCGCGCATCGCCCAGCGCAGCTTCGATGCCGCGGTTTTCGAAAGCGGCCGCCCGGCGTTGGTGGTCCCGGAAAGGCCGCCCAGCGATATCACCGATCATGTACTGATCGCCTGGAGCGGCAGCCTGGAAGCCAGCCGCGCGGTATTCGGTGCGATGCCGCTCCTCCGACTCGCGAAATGCGTAACGATTTTCACAGCGCAACGGAAGAACGCCGAGAGTGCCGATGCGGGCGACCTCGCCGACGCACTCTCGTCGCACGGCATTCGGGCCGAGCTCATCGGATCCGCGAGCTCGGGGCGGTCTACCGGTGAAACACTGATTGACGCCGCGACCGCGCGACGGGCCACATTAATCGTTATGGGCGCGTACACCCACAGCCGACTGCGGCAGAGCTTTCTCGGCGGTGTGACCAGACATCTTCTCGCTCACGCCCCGGTACCGCTGCTGATGAGCCACTGATCCAGGGTCGCGCGGATTCAGATCCGCTCCCAAAGCCCGGTTTCTTCGTCGAGGCGGTCGAGTTCGAGACCGCTGAAATCGAACCGAGAGACGACGCCGACGACCTTGCCGTCGGCGACGATCGGGAGGTGGCGATAATGGCCACCCTCCATCAGCCGCAACGCCTCGATCGCGGTCTGTCCCGGCTGAAACGTGTCGGGATCGCGGGTCATGACCTCCGACAACAGCGTGCGCGCGGCGCTCTTTCCTTCCGCCAGCACTCGATGGACGGCGTCACGGCCGGTGAAAATGCCGAGAAGACGGCCGCCATCCTCGGTCACCAGAACGGCGCCCACGCGCCGCTCGCACATGCGCCGGCAGGCCTCCCTGACGGTTGCATCGGGCGGCAGGGTCAGCGGATTCTGGTTGCGCACCATATCGGCCATTGTTCTCATTGACTGTATTTCCGACGTTTACGAATGGGTGCGGCAAGTCTCTTGATGCGGCCTTAACCCGCATTGGTTCAAATCAGCAGAGCCTTCGAGAGGCAGCGCGGCCAATCCCTGTTGATCCACATCAACGCCGGACTCCGGCGCGGCCAAGCATGCCCTTTGTCGATTCCTTGCGTCAGGAAGGAGGGCTGCCTTGTTCAAGAACATCCTGATCCCGACCGACGGCCCCGAGCTCGCCGGCAAGGCCGTCGAAAACGGCGTCCGTTCGCCAAGGAGGTCGGCGCCAAGGTGATCGCCGCGCTGTTCGCGCTGACCTTGACGGCGATCCTCGTGGCATTGCTGGCTTGGCTCTAAATGTGCCGTCATGGCGGAAGAAAACAATGGGATTTCGGTTGAAGCGCTTCGTCGAGTTCGTAGATCAGCGGAAGGCCGGTCGGCATTTCGAACTCTGGTATTGCCAGATCTTCTATATTGCTCAGGAATTTTACCAGGCCTCGCAAGCTGTTGCCGTGAGCGACGACGAGCACGCGCTCGCCCCGGCGCAGGGCCGGCTCGATCGCCTCATGCCAGTAGGGGACAACCCTATCGACCGTATCCTTGAGGCTTTCCGAGCAAGGTAGCAATGCGGCGGGGAGCTTGGCGTAGCGCCGATCACGAAGCGGATGGCGCTCATCACCCGTGTCGAGCGGCGGCGGACGGACATCCCAGCTGCGGCGCCAGGCAAATACCTGCGCACTGCCGAAACGGTCAGCGGTCTCTTTTTTGTTCAGACCTTGCAAGGCGCCGTAATGGCGCTCGTTGAGGCGCCAGCTCTTTTCCTCGGGCAACCACAGAAGATCCATCTCTTCTAGAACTATGTCGAGCGTCTTGATCGCCCGCTTCAAGAAGGAAGTGAAACAGCGATCGAAACTGTAGCCGGCGGCTGCAAGGCGAACCCCTGCGTCTCGTGCTTCCTGCGCACCCTTGTCGGTCAGATCGACGTCTGTCCAACCGGTAAACAAGTCGGCTTTGTTCCAGACGCTCTCGCCGTGACGGAGCAATACGAGTGTCCGCATACAGGTCCTCTCTTCTCCTCGCCCCAATGCGGCTCCCGCCAGAGCCTCAATGGCGGCTCCGGAGGCTGAGGATATAGCTTGTGATATCCGCTACCTGGGCGGGAGTCAGATCGGATGGGGGCATGGTTTGATGCCAATGCGGATGGGCGAGAAACGCTTGCAAGGCCTTGGCGTCGATATTGGGCCTGTTGGCGACGTCGTAAAAACTCGGCGCATAATGGGAAAGCAGCGGCGGATATGGCTGATCCGACGCAACGACATGACAGACATCGCACTTGCCGAGCGCCAGGCGGCGGCCTTCCTGCGTGGCGGCGCGGCCGGTCGGCTGTTGCGCGCTTGCGGCGCCGCCAATCGCAGCGACAAGGACCGCCAAAAGGATTGCCCATGGCCTCATAGGATTAATTTGTCGTGCTGCCATTGCTCTGCGTTGATCCATGTCAACCATTTTGCGAACCGGGCAAAGTTTCGCCGATGATTTGGATCAATGCGGAAGGCTGCCTGCGCGCTCGATATGGCGGAGTTCCCGCACGGAGAATCGAGTGCTGCCGCTTCAAATCACTTTTCGTCACATGGACAGCTCCGAGGCGCTCGCGTCCCGCATCCGCGGGCGCGCCGAGGAACTCGAACGCTTCTACGACCGGATCACTGCCTGCCGTGTCGTCGTCGAATGCCGGCAGCCGCGCCATCTGCAGGGCAACCTGTTCCAGGTGCAGGTCGACTTGGTCGTTCCGGGCCGCGAGATCGTCATCGGCCGCAATCCGGCAGCCCGTCATGCCCACGAGGATGCCTATGTCGCAGTTCGCGACGCCTTCGATGCAGCTCGCCGGCTGCTCGAAGAATACGTTCGCGAAAGGCGCGGCGAGGTGAAGCTGCATGCGGTCCCCGACCATGGCCGGATCGCACGCCTCCTTGCCGATCGGGATTGCGGCTTCATCGAGACCAGCGGCGGCGCCGAGATCTATTTCCATCGCAACAGCGTCGTCGACGGCGGCTTCGAGCGGCTCGCCGTCGGCGACGAGGTGCGCTTTGTGGCGCAGGATGGCGAAAGCGCCCAGGGCCCGCAGGCGAGTGCCGTAATCCCGCTCGGCAGACATCACCTGCCGCCCACCGATGCCGTTCGGGCCTGATCGTCGCCGCGAGAAAGAGAGCTCAGGCTTGACGGCATTACGGTTCGGCGCCGCGGAGAACGAGGGGCAGCGGGAGGCCATCGCCTTCCTCGCAAATCCGGCCTCCTACGATGCCGTGGTCGAGTGGGTCGAAGTCGTCGAAACCCACATCTCGCTCGTCTTTCTCGCCGGCGATCATGCCCACAAGCTGAAGCGCGCGGTCCGGCTCCCTTATCTCGATTTTTCGACGGTGGAGCTGCGGCGGCGGGCTTGCGAGGCCGAATTGCTGCTGAACCGGCGGACCGCACCGAGCCTTTATCTCGCAGTCGCCAGGCTCGCCCGGAGTTCGGTAGGCGCTGTCGGCTTTTCGACCGAAGGCGAGACGCTCGACTGGGTCGTCGTGATGCGGCGTTTCAATCAATCCCTGTTGTTCGATGCGCTGGCCCGGCGGGGTCGGCTCGACGGGCGACTGCTCGATGCACTTGCCGACCACATCGCCGACTTTCACAAAAAGGCTGAGCCGTCGTCCAGAGCAGGGTGGCTTCGACGCACTCGCTGCAGTGGCGGAGACCAACTGCCAAATCCTGACCGCTTTAACCGGCGGCGTGTTCCCCAGTGGGGAGGTCGAGGCGATCCGCGCCAAATGGTACGCAGCGCTGGCAGTCGCTCGGCGGCTGCTCGAGGCCCGGCGCCGCACCGGAAAGGTCCGCCGATGTCACGGCGGTCTGCATCTCGGCAACATCTGCCTCCTCGACGGTGCGCCGACCCTCTTCGATTGCCTCGAATTCTCCGAGACGCTCGCCAGCATCGACATCCTCTACGATCTCGCTTTCCTGCTGATGGATCTCGTGCATCGCGGCTTTGTCGGGTTCGCCAACCGGGTGCTCAACCGCTATCTCGACCGCAGCGAAGAGGATCGAGGGCTCGGGGCGATGTCGCTCTTCCTGTCGCTGCGCGCCGGGATTCGGGCCCACGTGACCGCGACCGCACTCCAGCATGCCGCCGACTCCGGGGCGGCAGCAGCAATGACCGACGAGGCGCGCCGCTATCTTGCCTTGGCCCATCGCGCACTCGATCCGGCGCCGCGCCGCCTGGTGGCCGTCGGCGGTTTGAGCGGGAGCGGCAAGTCGACCCTGGCGGCCGCTCTGGCACCCGGACTTCCGCCATATCCGGGGGCTCGCCTGCTGCGCAGCGACGTGACGCGCAAGCTGTCGTTCGGCATTACCCCGGAAACGCGGTTGCCCGAGGGCACCTATAGACCCGAGGTCAGCCGCCAAGTGTACGATATTTTGAGGAGGAAGGCGGCGGCGGCCCTTGTGGCCGGCTATTCGGCCGTCGTCGATGCGGTGTCGCTGATGCCGGAAGAGCGCAGCGCGTTGGCCGATGTGGCGCGCGTGGCCGGCGTGCCGTTCACGGGGCTATGGCTCGATGCGCCACCGGCGGCGATGGCCGCACGCCTCGAGACCCGCCGAAATGATGCCTCGGATGCGACCCCGGCGGTGCTGGCCGGACAGCTCGAACGCGACCCGGGCGTGATCGGCTGGGTTCGCATCGACGCCGGCGGCGGCCCCGAAAAGACCCTGGCTGCCGCCCGCCGCGCTCTCGTTCCCGGCTGAATTGGATAATTCGCCCTCGCCATTAGGGTACTTTTATTTGGCCATTGGCGATCGCGGTTTTTCCGATGCGCTGACGCGCCAGCGAATTTGCTCGGCACCTTCGGGGGAATCGGTTCGCGCGCGCAGCCGGGCGACGCGGTTTTGCAGGGCGACAAGCGCATCGCGGCCGATCCGGTGCCAGCTGTAGACGTGGTGCAGGTCGGGATGGTGAACGAGGAGATGGACGCGATCGGTCCCGAGGCTGCGCACCAGGGCAAACGGCTCTTCGCCGGCACCTTCGCCCGTGAGCCAGCCATGTGCCAAAAGTTCGAAGGCCCCGTCCTCGCCTTCGATCATGATCAGCGCTTCGCGGATTTCGCCGGAATGGCGAAGCGCGAAATCATTTGTCGAGCCCAGCATCAGCTCCTCCTTTCCGTCCCGGTTTTTCGAAGCTTCGCTAGCGCCCGACATGGGCGGCGATGATCGCATCGGCGAGGAGCGTCGACGAGTCGAGGTGTCGGATGGTACCGGGTAGATGCCATGCGGTTCCAGTATCCGCCGCTTTCGGTTATCCCCACGGGCCGATGGCCTGGCGCCTGCGCAATCGGCCCGGCGAGTCTTCCGCCGGCGTCCGCTGCGCCGGCGGCGCCATATCCATCAGGCGGCGGATCCGCTCTTCGGTAGCGGGATGATCGCGCAGCAGAGTCGGCAGATTGAGCCCGACAGATTTAGGCGACCATCGGCCCAGCATCATCTGCTCCTGATCGCGCATCTTGACGAGGGCGGAGGCGAGACCATAGGGGTCGCCGGTCAGCTCCGCGGCTTCGAGATCGGCCTCCGCCTCGCGGGCACGCGAGAGAGCGAGCTGCAGGAGGTCGACCCCGAGGGGTGCCGCCGCCAGCACCACCAGCGGCAGAATCGGAAAGCCGCGGATCGCAACGGCCCTCAGGAAAAAGCTGAGAATAACGAGCATCAGCGCGACCTGCGACATCACACGCGTCAGCCGCGCGACGGCCATCGCAAGCTGCATCAGGGCGAGATCGCCATTGCGCACGTGGACGATCTCGTGCGCCAGGATGCCGCGCATCTCGCGTCCGGTCATCGTCTCGAGCAGCGACTCCGACAAAACGATCGCGGCCATATCGTCGCCCCCGATCGTAACGGCCAACGGGGTGCGCTCAAAGACGCGATAAAGGAGCGGGGTCTGGTCGAGCCCGGCGTTCCGGCACAAGGCGTCCAGGATCTGGTATAGTGCCTGTGCCTCCCGGCGGGGCAGAGAGCGTGCGTTCAAGGCCTGTAACACGAGGCCGGTCGGCATGCGGCGCAGCACGAGCAGCACAGCGCCGCCGCCGATGACGCCCCACAAAATTCCGTCCCAACCGGCCGCGATCCAGCCGCAATAAGCAAGCAGCGCGGCCATTGCCGCCAGCAGCAGGACGGAGTGGCGCCGGCTACGCCGGCGGCGGCGCGAATCCTCTTGCGACGGTATGTTCATCGGGCGTCCTGGAACCCAGCAGGACCGCAGTTTTTCGCGTGCGGGCTCAGCCGGCATTGATCCGGATCAATCGGCGAAGTCCCCGCAACGGGTCGCTTCCGTATAACCTTGGTGTGCAAGGCGAGAAGCGAGGTTGGAGATGCCGGAGACCGGCGGCGCACTCTGTACCGACCTCTACGAGCTCAACATGCTGGCCGCCTATCTCGAGCACGGCTTGACCGACACCGCGGTGTGTTCGAGCTCTTTGTCCGCAGCCTGCCGCCGCGCCGCGGCTTTCTGATGGCAGCGGGGCTCGAGCAGGCCTTGGAGATCCTCGAAAACCTGGCTTTCACGGCGGAAGACCTCGCCGCAGTATCGCGCGTGGGGCGATCCAGCGAAATGGCCGGCGCGGGCCGCCGAATATCTGGCGGTCGCCGAGCGTGCGGCCCGGCAGCTCGATCGTTGATTGGCTTTCGTGGCTGCGGAACAGGCGCTTGATTTGGATCAATCCTGCAATCGTCTCACGGCCGTATCAAATGCGGAGAGTTTTGGGCCGTGATCGAACCTTCTGAAACCCTGCATTGCGTGCCAGCCGATAATAGATGGGGCCCGATCCTGGTGGGGACCGATGGGTCCGAAGGCGCAACGCGCGCCGTTGACGCCGCCGGCGGCCTCGCCGCGGCCTTGAACACGGGCCTCTGGATTGCCAACGTCATCGACGGAACATCGGAGAGCGCGCTGACGCAATTTGCACGGGCCGAGGAAGCGTCGATTGGCGATGTCGCCAGCGCCGAAGCACGCCGCATTCTGTACGAAGCCGCGCGACGGGCCGAAGCCAGCGGGGCAAGCAAGAGCCGCACGGTGCAGTACTCGGGAAATTGCGCCGAGCAACTCGTCGCAGCGGCTCGCGAGATCGCGGCCAAGGCGATCATTGTCGGCCGGCGCGGCGCCGGCGGACGTCTGGCGCAAGCCCTGATCGGGAGCGTGTCCCAGAAGCTTGCTGGTATTTCACCAATCATGCTGGTGATCGTCCCATGAGTGGACGACAGTCTGCACCGCAGCAGTTGAAGCTCGTGCTCGTCACGTTTCCTGACGGGAGGCAACGCGATCGGGCAATCGGCACCCGTCTGGCAGCCGGCGGAAGAATCATGCCGTACCGCTGCGCCGTTGCCGGATTGACAAATCTCGCCTTCTGGTCGCGGTAAAAAGCGGTACGGTCTACAAATAGGCCGGGGATTCCGCTATCCCGCAGCATGGTCCAGGGTGAATACCTGAGTGCGATCGTCGTATCCGTATAATTCCGCGTATCGGCCCCAGCTAATCGCGGTGCGCAAGGTGTTATCGGCCTCACGCTCCGGCAGATGGTCTTCGAGTTCGAATTCGAATCGTCCGCGGGGTGCTCGATGGTCCTCGCGCTCGTCGAGGATCTGCCGAATATGGGCGGCCAACGGCACAAAGTGCAGCAGATGCTCGCGGAACAGGCGTTTGCGAGCATCGGTGCCGCTCTGCGCAAATACTCGCCCGGCCGCAGTCAGCTTGATCGTGCTTTCGTGCAGCTCGGCAAATTCCAGCATGTGCAAGGCCGCCGCGATTGGGAATAGCTGGTTCACCTGGAGCGTCAACGACCGCGCAACGCCGGGCAGCTCAGCTTGGCCGTCGAACGGCGATGCCGCAAGCGCCTCGGCGAAACCGCCCAGCCGGTCAGCCGATATCTCCGGCAGTTGCTGGACGAGGCCGTGCGGCACTCGGCCATGTGGGTCGGTCGTCGCGGCTATGCGCGCGGTAAGAATCGAATAAATCTCGTCGACAATGGCGTGAAAGGCCGGGTCGAGCCGGTTGCGCGGCTGCGCGAGCGGAACCTTGATCTCGGCGGCGATACGTCCGGGATTGGCCGCGAGAACGAGGATGCGGTCGCACATCAATACCGCCTCTTCGATATTGTGGGTGACGGTCAGCACTGCTTTGGTCGGCAGCTGGTGACTGGCCCACACATCGAGAAAATCGGTGCGCAGCGTTTCCGCCGTCAGCACGTCGAGGGCGGAGAACGGCTCGTCCATCAACAACAGGATTGGATTGCTGACGAGTGCGCGCGCGAAGCCGACCCGCTGCCGCATGCCGCCGGAGAGTTCGCGTGGGTAGGCCGATTGAAATCCGTCGAGGCCAATGACATCGATTGCCGCATTGGCCCGCCGGCGCGCTTGGCCGGTCGGCAGATCGAGCGCATCGAGACCGAGTTCGACGTTTTCGAGCACGGTCAGCCAGGGGTAGAGGGCAAAGGTCTGAAAGACGACGGCAATGCCCTCGGTCGGGCCGACGAGCGGCGCGCCGCGATACGACACGGTCCCCGAACTCGGCCGGATCAAGCCGGCGGCAACCCTCAGCAACGTTGATTTGCCGCAGCCGGAACGGCCCAAGAGGCCAAGGATCTCGCCCTCCTGGATGCTGACATCGATATTGGCCAGGACCGGGAAGGGTTCTCCCGAAGGCTTGGCGAAGGTCACGCAGATCTTGCGAAGATCGAGTACCGGCGGCGTCGGCTCGGCCATCTGCTTCCTCTCATCCTAATCGAGACGCGTGCGCCGTTCGGCATAGGCATAGAGCGGGCGCCACAGCAATCGGTTCGCGGCAATGACCAGGACCGACATCATCGCAACACCGAGTGCGATGCGCGGGTAATCGCCGGCATCAGTCATCTGCGCGATATAGGCGCCGAGCCCGCCGGCGCTCAGGCTCGTCGAGCCCCAGCTTACGGTTTCGGAGACGATGCTGGCGTTCCAGGCGCCGCCCGAGGCGGTGATGGCACCCGTTACGAAATAGGGGAAGATGCCGGGCAGCATCACGTCCCGCCACCAGCTCCAGTGGCGCACCCGGAAGCTGGCGGCGGCTTCGCGGAGATCGCTAGGGAAGTTGCTGGCGCCGGCGATGACGTTGAAGAGGATGTACCACTGGGTGCCGAGGATCATCAGCGGGGGCAACCACAGTTTCGGCGCCAGATCAAAGCGCGTGATCAGGAACACCGCGATCGGAAACAGGAGATTGGCCGGAAACGCCGCCAGAAACTGGGTCACCGGCTGAACTCGCGCCGTCAGCCTCGGCCGCAGCCCGATCCCGACCCCGATCGGGACCCAGACGATGGACGCCAGCACGACGAGGATCGCGACGCGCGCCAAGGTCAGGGCGCCGTCGCCGGCAACAATCGACACGTCCTTCCATGTCAGCGCCGACCCGGCATAGCGGGCGACAGCCCAGGCGACATAAACAAGAGCGCCCGCCAACAGACCGAGCCATAGCGATTCCCCGACTACTCGGGGCGGCGACCAGCGCGGATGGCGGTGCCGTCTGCCGGTGAAGCTCAATCGGGCCCGCGAGGCGCGCTTCATTGCGGCTGCGAGCGGCTCCCCGATCACCTGGTGCAGGTTCGAACCGCGGAACAGATCGAGCAGCCAGCTCTTCGGCACGATCTGAGCCGCGGTCTGCTCGGCGCGGAACTTGTCGGCCCAGGCCACCAGCGGCCGGAACAACAACTGGTCATAGAGCAGGATCGCCACGGTCATCGCCAGGATCGCCCAGCCGACCGCTCCGAGGTCTCGTTTTTCGATGGCGACCGCGACATAGGAGCCGACACCCGGCAGCGCCAGGTGCAAATCGCCGACGGAAATGGCCTCCGAGGCGACGACGAAGAACCAGCCGCCCGACATCGACATCATCATGTTCCAGATGAGGCCCGGCATCGCGAACGGCACCTCAAGGCGCCAGAAGCGCTGCCATGCCGACGCCCGGAAGCTGCGGCTCGCTTCGTCGAGATCGATCGGCACGGTGCGCAGCGACTGGTAGAAGCTGAACGCCATGTTCCAGGCTTGGCTCGTGAAGATCGCGAATATCGCCGCCAATTCCGGACCAAGCACGCTCCCGGGAAAGAGCGAGACGAAGAACGCGACCGTGAACGAGAGATAGCCGAGGATCGGCACCGACTGCAGCACGTCGAGGATCGGGATCAGCACCATCTCGGCGCGCCTGCTCTTGCCCGCGGGCGTCGCATAGGCAAACGTGAAGATCAGCGACGCCGCCATGGCAGCGAGCATGCGCATGACCGTGCGCAACGTGTAGTAGGGCAGCACCGCCGGAGAGAGCGAGATTTCCGGTTGATGCTGGACCACGAATGGCGTCGTCATCTCATGGATGCCGATGCCCAGCAGGATTACGACGCCGAGCACCAGGAGGACGGCAACCGGGTCCCGCCAGCCGGGCGGCCGCGGTTGCCAGATCGCTCCACTCAGCACTTCGGCATGGTGTTCCATGGTGCGCCCAAGCTCGGAAGATCCACATCCCGGCACGAAACTCAGGACGAGTCGTTGATAAGGATCAATTCGAGCAGCAGCTGGTCGGTGGACGATCGGCCACCGTGAATGGCCGGCATGGCGCGACTGGTCCTGGGGCCATTCTTCACCGCCGGTCTCTCGACCTCTCCCGCGTGGTCGCCCGACCGCGGTCTTCTGGGAATCGCCGATGCGCCCAGCTTGCGTCAGGAGAAGTCCTGGAAAGGAGGAGGGGATGTAACCTGAAACCTTTCATCGTGACCCAGAAGGTTCGACGCCCTCCCGGAAAAGGCGGAGCCCGCCACCCGGAAGCGAGTCTTGCATGGGTACTGGCAACGGTGCTCGTGAAGCGTAGACAGCAGGTACTAAAGCCCTGTGGTAGCCTCGAAATCATG
>Ga0335075_10009596_pt1 | contig 14731 bp, 15 predicted proteins | sample Lox_Sample_24_FD_206723 | JGI IMG/M metagenome (GOLD analysis project Ga0335075, IMG submission 206723) | Soil microbial communities from Loxahatchee National Wildlife Refuge, Florida, United States - Lox_Sample_2.4 | ecosystem: Environmental > Terrestrial > Soil > Wetlands | place: USA...
TTGTGCTCTGACCGGGTATCGGGGGTCCACATCGGCAGCTCAGGGGTTTGGGGGGAGGGACCTCCTAGATTCGCAGGCTTCTTCCGATTTCAAGCCCTTGCCAGAGCGTTTCGAGACAGCCTCTAAGGTGCCTGCTCTGCGGCGCCGATTTCTTGACATTCTAGAAGAAAATTGTGCTCCGCCGCAATATTCTGGGCTTCATACCCGTGTCGATAGAATACAGCAGCAGTATTATGAGAGGGTGAGTGAAACCCACGTAGCTCCAAACGTGCTTTTCTTTTCGGGGATTGAAGGACTTGGCCGGCAGACTACTGCCAGGGCGTTTCTTCAGGACATTCATCAGAATCGAGGGTTTTCGAATGGGCCAAACGTTAATCTGGAGGACCCGGCATCGATCGAAGATCTCTACCTGAGGCTCTACGAGGGCGGCTTGGGTGGTTTAGGTGACCTCTATGAAAGTGAACTGCTGATCTTTCGAGGATTGCCGGTAGAAACCCAAATCCAGCGTCTCGTCGAGGTTTGCGAAACCATTTGCGCTGGGGGCGAGACGGTATTCATTCGCTGTCGCTCGGGTTTCTTTGACGACAATCGAGATCTGATCCCATGGGCAAAATGCTTTTTGTCGGAATGTGGCGCCCACGCTCAAATCCGACTTGTGGTAATCTCCAACCGATTGCCGCGTCAGCGAGACATTGCTGATGTAACCAATCTCCTGCACTGTCACGTCAATCCTCTGCCTCAGGCGGATGTAGACGCTCTCGTTCGAGCAATCACGTTGCAGCGAGACGGGAGGCCGGTCACTCCGTCGGCGCAAGCAAGAAACTCGATCGGCGGCCACCCGATACTCGCGAGACACTACGCGTATGTGATCACGCAATATGGTGAATCTGCAGAGGAGCAGGCAGTATATGACACCATACTTCAGCAGAAAAATATGCTCAGTGATTTTCTCTCCTATGAGAATCTTGATAAAGACGAACGAGACATCCTCGCCATTTTGAGTTGGGTGCCCCATATTCAGCCAAGACTTTTTGACGAACTCTGTGCTTCAGTCGGAGTTAAGGACTACGGCGAATCTATCGAAAACCTCGTGCTTGCGTCCTTGATAGAGTACCAGGGCGGCTACTATGCGATCAGCGGCCCCGTTAGGTTGGTCTTCCGCCAGATGTACGGTGATGGCGACAAGGACGTCGGCATAAAAATTGCCGAAACTCTAGCCACAAAACTTCAAAACCCAGACCTGATCACTAGCGAGATCGTGGATACTGTCAGCTTTCTGCTGTTGATAGGTGGGAGGGATCTGCCCGACAGCATCCAACGCGTCATCTCGCCATCGTCCATACTCAGAGCTGCTCGTGCCCTCTATCAACGAAGCAGGGATAAGCCAGGGCAGGCAGAGTACAGCCGCGTCGCCGAGCTCGCAGAGGCAGGATTGGAGATCGCACGAGAGCGGACGGTGCGGCTCGACCTTATGGCGGTCCGCGCTCGCGCCTTCTTGCGCCTTCGTCGATGGAATGATGCAGACCTCATCATTCGTGAAATCGAGGCGTCGGGTGGCAGGCAGGCATTGCCTATTCGAGCACAGTACTATCGTTTCCGAGCAGATTACCGCAAGGCGGCTCAGATGTACAGCACCGTCCTGCAGAGCGGGGTCACGGATGACTCGATTATTCACGAGTATTGCATATGCCTCCGCAAGCTGGGGGACTATGAGGAAGTCAGGCGAACGATTGACCGATTCGCCAACAATGTCGCGAGAAACCCCTACCTTCTGGGAACTAAAGCGTCATTGGAAATAGGATCGGGAGAGTTCCGTCGGGCCGAAGAGACAATCCGTATCCTGACCACTCTCCCGGATAGGCGGGAAACGGCAGCGGAAAAATCAGCCATTTTGGTCTACAAGGAGACGCAGAACTACCAAAGGGCGCTAACCATCATTAACGAGGCCATCGAGAGAGTGCAGCGGGCGGACAAAGGCATCGACCCTGATCTTCATATCACTAGGTGTCTGATCTATTGTAAGCTTGGCTTGGCTCAGGAGGCGTCGATAGACATGAACCTCGTTCGATCGGCCCATCGTGATGGTGACGCTGTGGCAGAGCGATTGGCAATTCACGTCCTTTTGGCAGAATCAAGGCCAAGGGAGGCGCTGGCGCAATTCGAGCGGATGCCCAATAAGACCCGTATCGACCAGTTGCTGAAACGGGATATTCTCCAGTCCCTGTTGTATGATAAGTCGCTGTCTTTGGCGGAGCGGGCAGAGTTCGAGGCTCGATTCAACGAGTCACTGGCGGGCAGGCCGCTATTCACGGAGTTTGACTTCTGATCGTTGCTCGTTTCTAACTACATCGCCATCTGGACGTCGCGGCACGCGGCTGCGGCCAGTGTGGTCTCAACCCGAAAAATCCCCTCTGCCACTGCGTGAAGTCACACTGGGCGCGATCGTCACCGGTGAATGTGGCGCATCCAGCCGCCGCGTGATAATTTGCGCTGCCATGGACCAGACCACCATCGACCGCCCCATGATCGAGGCCTACAGCCGAGGCGAACTCGACCGTCAGGAAATTGCCGCACGCCTGGGCCATCCGGTCTCTGTCGCCGACCTGATCCTGGCCTTGCGTGCCGCCCATCTGCCGATGCCACGCTACCCCACGGCCCTGACTCCGGACGACGAGGACTGGCTGCGCCGCTGGCTGAGCCAGTCACCGGACCACGGCAATGCGGACTGACGGCATCAAGGCAAAGCTGCTGATCGTCGATGCGGGTCCGCTCATCACCCTGGCCGCTGCCGCCAGTCTCGACTATTTGCTCTATGTTGACGGCCCGGTGGTCATCCCCGACGCCGTTTTCTTCGAGGCCACGCGCGACATCGCCCGCCTCGGGGCGGCGGCGATTGTCGAGTGGACGAACGCCAACCTCGACCGCGTCCATATCGCGCCGACGAACGCCTTCGCCGCATTTGCCCGCGACTACGAGGCGGGCCTGATCGAACGCGAACTCGATCTCGGCGAGCGGGCAGCGATCGAATACGCCCGCCATCACGTTCATCTGGAGCCGAACGAACGGGCAGTGCTGCTGAGCGAGGACCGTAAGGCCGCTGGCCTCCGGTTGACGCAGGGAGAAGCGTCCCGCGCCATCATCATCACGATGCGGGACTTTCTGCGTATCCTGGAGCAAATCGGGCGTATCAATTCAGTCGATGCTGTGTATGCCGCAGCGGCGGAGGCAGGCCGCACGCCCTCGCGCCGGCAGTTGCTCGATCAACACGACCCGGCGCTACGCGACGCGATTGCGCGTCTGTTGGGAAGCACTGCATCCGAAGGCGACGATAATACGTGATCGCTGCTCCTACGCCGCCTCCAACTGCTGCATCGCCCCTTGGACGTCCCGGCACGCGGCAACCAATGCCGCCACAGCATCGCTATCGACGCTCGCCCCCATCGTCTCCCCACGCATGATCCGTTCGCGCTGCTCCCACGCGCGATCGAGTGCCTCCACCGTGTCCTCTCCCACCACGCCGAGAAACGCCAGGTCGCGTACAATCGCTCGCGTCGAGAGCTGAGAGACCTTGATTCGGTGCTGTGCACCTATATCCCGGATCAGCTCTTCCAGCACCGAAAGAGCATAGAGCAACGCGGCGTCCTGCAACCCGGTGTCTCGCACCGCCAGAGACCGCGCAACCAAGCGATCCAGGTTGGCCTTGTCCGGCCCCACGGCCGCCGGCCGCCGAGACGCAAGGTGGATAAGCTCCAACCGCCAGTTGTTCCCATGCTGCGCGATTGCCGTGGCCAGCGCAACGAACTCGTTCGAGCCAATCAATTCTTCCCTGCGCTTTGCCTCCAGCACGACCTTGTCGTCATCCCGCGTGGCAATCAGAGCCGGCGAAAACGCACGCAGGAAGGGGGGCAATTGGTCGCCGCTCGGATGTTCCACGACAGTGTATCCTTGTCTGCGATACTCACGAGCCGCAGCCCGCAGGCTCCGTAGCCGGTCATCGCCCTTCATCCTGGCCATTCAATTCAACTCCTCGTCGTCTCGAGCAAGAAAAACTCGAATATGCACGAATTCACGTCCCTGCGAGAACGCCGCCGCGACCAGCGGGGAGATGAACCGCAGCGGATAACGCCCATCGATATTGCGCCAACTGCCCGTCACCTCCTGCACCTGCCGGTCATTCAAGTAGACGATCCCCTCCAACGCGTCCTGGATCGGCTTGATCATGTTGTCGAGGTCGATCACCCGCCGTTCCCCATAGTGGGTGATCCGGAGTTCGACCGCCACATTGATCGGCTTTCTGCCCCGTGGCCAGTTCGCCGCGGCTGCGCCCTGAATGCGTTCGCGCCATGCCACCAGCCGCGACCGGTCATGCGTCCGGGCAGAAACCGGCTCGCCAGGAACGCAGAATTCAAGTTCGGGCTGCCGTCCGCGATTGCGGGAGCCGACGGGACGGGGGCGACGCGACATTGTCGCTCCCCATATTCCGGGGCATGTGAACAGATGCTTAACGGGTCGCGCCTCCGGCTGGTGACCGGCCCACGAACCCCACCCCCACGCAATTTTTCCCGCCACCCCCTGTCGGATCCCCGCATACTCATTCGTCCTCGGGACAGCCGACGGGAGCCGAACCCATGCAATACGCCATCCTCTGCTACAACGACGAGGACGTGGTCTGGTCCATGTCCCCCGCCGAGGACCAGGCCATGATGGCCCGTCTCGCCGTGGTGCAGGACCGCTTCATCAAGGCCGGCAACCTCGGCCCACACCTGCGTTTGCTCCCCACCACCGCCGCCACCACGCTGCGCAAGACCTCGGGCGAGCCGCTGGTCATCGACGGCCCCTTCGCCGAAACCAAGGAACAATTGCTCGGCGTCTTCATCGTCGACGTCGAGACCCTCGACGAAGCCCTCGACATCGCCCGCGACCTCGCCGCCGCCAAGACCGGCAGCAGCTACGAAATAAGGCCGATCGCGCTCTACTTCCCGGACCAACGGTCCAAGGCAGGATGACCGATCCGGTCTGGATCAACGCCGCCCTGACCGCCGCGCGGCCCCGCGCGCTTGCGGCGCTGCTGCGCTATTTCCGCGATCTCGACACCGCCGAGGAAGCCTTCCAGGAAGCCTGCCTCCGCGCGCTGCAAACCTGGCCGCGCAACGGCCCGCCGCGCGATCCCAGGGCCTGGCTGATCATGGTCGGCCGCAACGCCGCGCTGGACGGCGTGCGCCGCCGCAACCGCAACGATCCGCTGCCGCCGGAGGAAACGCTGTCCGACACGGAGGACGCCGAAACCGCGCTCGCCGACCAGCTCGACGACTCCCACTACCGCGATGACATCCTGCGGCTTCTGTTCCTGTGCTGCCATCCGGACCTGCCGGCCACGCAGCAGATCGCGCTCGCATTGCGCATCGTGTCCGGCCTGCCGGTGGCGCAGATCGCCCGCGCCTTCCTGGTGACCGACGCGGCGATGGAGCAGCGGATCACCCGCGCTAAAGCGCGCATCGGCAGGAACGCCGCGGCGTTCGAAACCCCGGGCGCCGTGGAACGCGCCGAACGCCTCGCCGCCGTCGCCACCATGCTCTACCTGCTGTTCAACGCGGGCTATTCCGCCGCGGATAACGCCGCGCGTTCCGAACTCGGCGGCGAAGCCATCCGTCTCGCCCGCCTGCTGCTGCGCCTGTTCCCCGCCGAGCCGGAACTGATGGGCCTCACCGCGCTGATGCTGCTGCAACATGCCCGCACGCCCGCGCGATTCGACTCGGCCGGCGAGATCGTTCTGCTGGAAGACCAGGACCGCCGCCTGTGGGACGGGAAGCAGATCGCCGAAGGTCTCGCACTGATCGACAAGGCGATGCGCCATCGCCAGCCGGGCCCGTACCAGGTGCAGGCGGCGATAGCGGCGCTGCATGCCCGCGCCGCCCGCCCGGCCGACACCGATTGGGCGCAGATCGATTTGCTCTACGCGACGCTGGAGCGGCTGCAGCCCTCGCCCGTGGTCACGCTGAACCGCGCCGTTGCCGTTGCGAAACTGCGTGGCGCGCAGGCGGCGCTGGACATGATCGAGCCGCTGGCCCCGCATCTTTCCGGCTATTTCTATTTCTTCGGCCTGCGCGGTGCCTTGCTGGTGCAGCTCGGGCGCACGCACGCCGCACGCACAGCGTTCGACCAGGCGATCGCATTGGCCGGCACGCCGGCCGAGGCGTTGCATATCCGTCGCCAGCTCGACCGCCTGATGCAGCAGGATGCGGCCACGGCGCCGTAACGAAATATTTTCCGCCGCGCATGTCGGCGCGTCCGTGGCAGCAACGTCCTTGCAGCGGGACCAGCAAAGAAGGAGCCCGCTTATGTCTGCCACTCTCGAAACCAAGCCCGCCCCGCAGGTCGCCGTGCAAGGCGGCGTCGTCGCCTATCTGCAAGTGGATGGCGCGCTGCGCGCCGCCGCATTCTACCAGCGCGCCTTCGGGGCCGAGCAAGCCTTCGCCTATCCGCCCGACGACAAAGGCCGCACGATGCACGTGCATCTCTACATCAACGGCAGTTCGGTGATGCTCGGCGATCCGTACCCGGAGCATGGCTGTGCGTATCAGCCGGCCCAGGGCTTCAACCTGACGCTGATGGTGAACGACATCGAGGCCTGGTGGCAACGCGCCATCGACGCCGGCGCCACGCCGGTGATGCCGCCGCAGGACATGTTCTGGGGCGACCGGTACGCGCAGCTCCGCGATCCGTTCGGCGTGATGTGGGCGCTGAACCAGGGAAAGCCGCGATAGCGCACGGCGAAACGACCCGACGCGCATCGGCCGGCAGGCGCCGGCATTCGTCCGCGACGGCGGCCGGTGTGCGTGCCAATTCCCATGCAAGCCCAGAGAACACCCATGCAGAAGATCCGTCCGTTCCTTTGGTTCAACGGCCAGGCAGAGGAAGCCGCGCGCTTCTACGCCGGCATATTCCGCAACGCGAAAATCGGCAGCATCATGCGCTATGGCGATGCCGGCCCTGGCGAAAAGGGCAGCGTCATGACCGTGACATTCGAACTGGAAGGACAGGAGTTCATCGCCCTCAACGGCGGACCCCAGTTCAGCTTCACGCCGGCCGTCTCCTTCTTCGTCACCTGCGAGACGCAGGACGAAGTCGATACGTTCTGGGATAAACTGGCTGAAGGCGGCGAGACCAATCGCTGCGGGTGGCTCAAGGACAAATACGGTGTGTCCTGGCAGATCGTGCCATCGGTGCTGCTCGACATGCTGCAGGACCGGGACGCAGCGCGCGCGAACCGCGTCATGCAGGCAATGTTGACCACGGACAAGCTCGATATCGCGGGGTTGCGCCGGGCGTACGGGCCGGCATGAACCGGCGCTGCCGGCAATCTAGCGCGGTAACTTGACCACCTTGCCGCTGTCCGGCCCGCTCAGCGCCATGCGCACTTTGCGGGCCAGTTCCTCGTTGCGGAACGGCTTCAGCACCAGCCGTTCCTCCCCCAAGGCTGCCAGGGTCTTGTCGTCAGCGTAGCCGGTGACCAGCAAGACGGGCAGGCCCGGGCGGCGTGCCGTGGCTTTGCCCAGCAGTTCCATGCCGCTCATGCCCGGCATGGAGAAATCCGCCAGCACGAGGTCCACCCGGTTGCCGGCCGACAACAGGTCGAGCGCCGCCGCGCCGCTGTCCGCCTCGACGACGCGATAGCCAAGGTCTTCCAACATCGCTGCGACGACTTCGCGCACCGCTGAGTCGTCGTCCACCAGCAGGATGGTGGCGGGGATGCCCTGGCTCATGCCATGCTCCGCTGCGTGCCTTCGGCGACACTGTCGCCCTCCCCGGCCGGCCGGCAACCGCATGGCGGATCAACTGCCTGTGTCCTGCCCGGGCCGGAACCGCAACGGGACCGGTACGGCCCCGAACCGGTGCCGGACCCATTCTGGCATTGCGCCAAAATCGCATGCTACGGTGGCTGCTAACAACCGGGGAGGCGAAAACGATGCTGGTGCCAAACGCTACGAAACGCCGCATGGCGGCCGGCGAGGTCGCTCTTGGGTTCGGCGTGCACCATCTGCGCGGCGCGGCCGCCCCTGCGCTCGCCGCCGCAACCGGTCATCACTGGTTGTTCATCGATAACGAGCATGGTGCCTTCTCGGCCCACGAGGTGGCCCAGCTCTGCATCGCCTCGCTGCCCACCGGCGTCTCGCCGATCATGCGCGCCTGCGCCACGGCGATCGATGAGGCGACGCGTGGGCTCGACAACGGCGCGCAAGGGATCGTGATGCCGCATGTCGATACCGCGAAGGAGGCGCGCCGCATTGCGGAGGCGTTCCATTACCCGCCCCAGGGGCATCGAAGCTGGGGAGGTCCGCCTGCGATCTACGGCTATCGCGCGCCGGCCATGGCCGAGGCGCAGAAGGCGATCAATGCCGAGATCCTGACGGTGGTGATGATCGAAAGCCCGGAAGCGGTGAAGAACGCCGCCGACATTGCGGCCGTGGACGGCATTGACGTGCTGCTGATCGGCACGTCGGATCTGTCGTCGGAACTGGGCGTGGCGGGGCAGATGGGGCATCCCAAGGTCATCGATGCTTACGAAACGGTCGGCGCCGCCTGCCGCAAGCATGGCAAGGTGCTTGGCATGGGGGGCGTTTACGATGAGGAGCATGCGTCGCGTTATGTTGCCATGGGCGCGCGTTTCGTGCTGACCGGGTCGGACCACAGCTACCTGATGATGGGCGCGAATGCGCGCAGCGGCTTCTTCACCGGCCTGCCGGTTTCCCCGGCGAGCGGCAAGAAGAAGCGGGACAAGAAGCCCAAGGGCTAGCGGGGCCGCGCAGCGACGCGCGGCGGTTGGCCACCCACGATCTGCTTCCGCCCGATCTGCTTGCGCCCGATGTGCTTGCCCCCGATTCGCTTGCGCGCGTGGCCCAATATCGCCGCCGGCCTTGTCCCGCCACACGGCCTCTCCCGCCGGAACCGTCGGAGTGTTAAACGCCCGTCATGGACGCAACCGCACCTCCAGCCACCGCCGGCAAGGCGTTGGCCCGCTCCCCTGGCGCGCTCGCCGGCATCAAGGTGATCGACCTCACCCGCGTGCTCGGCGGCCCCTATTGCACGATGATCCTGTCGGACCACGGCGCCGAGGTCATCAAGATCGAGCCGCCCCAGGGCGACGAGGTGCGCGACTGGGGCCCGCCGTTCCACGACGGCGACGCCAGCTACTACATCGGCGTCAATCGCAACAAGCACGCGATTTCCTTGGATCTCGGCAAGCCGGCCGGCAAGGAGGTCTTGCTGCGCCTGCTGGAAGGCGCCGACGTGCTGACCGAGAATTTCAAACCCGGATCGATGGAGAAATGGGGGCTGGGCTACCATGACGTGCTGTCCCAGCGTTTCCCCGGCCTGATCCACTGCCGCATTTCCGGCTTCGGCGGCGACGGGCCGCTGGGCGGCCTGCCGGGCTACGACGCGATCCTTCAGGCGATGACCGGTCTGATGAGCGTGAACGGCGACGCGTCCACCGGCCCGATGCGGCTCGGCACCGCGGTGGTGGACATGGGCACCGGCCTCTATTCCGCGATCGGCATCCTGATGGCGCTGCACGAGCGCACGCAATCCGGCCGCGGGCAGTATCTCGACATGGCACTGTACGACTGCGGCATGGCGCTGCTGCATCCGCAGGCCGCCAACTATTTCCTGAACGGCAAGCGCCCCGCGGGCACCGGCAATCCGCATCCCAACCTGGTGCCCTACGACAAGTACCCGACCAGGACCTGCGACATCTTCATCGCCAGCGGCAACAACGGCCAGTTCCGCAAGCTGTGCGAACTGATCGGCCGGGCGGAACTCGCGGATGACCCGCGCTTCGCCAATAACGGCGAGCGGAACGTCAACCGCCATGCGCTGGGCGAGGCCTTGGCCGCGGCATTTGCGCAGCATGATGGCCACGAGCTGGCGGACACGCTGATCCGCAATGGCGTGCCCGCCGGGCCGGTGCTGCCGGTGGATGAAGCGGTTGGCGCGGCGCACACGGCGCACCGCGACATGGTTACCGAGCTCGATTGGTACAAGGGCCTCGGCACGCCGATCAAGCTGTCGCGGACGCCTGGCGGTACGCGCCGTCCGCCGCCACGCTTCGGCCAGGACGGCGCCGCGGTGTTGAAGCGGCACGGTTATTCGGAGTCCGACATCGGCGCCCTGCAGCGTGAGGGGGTGATGTACGTGAGGCGGCGGAGCTGATTCCGTCCTGTCATTGCGATGTGCAAAGTGATCAGGCAATTCACGTTTGTGATCGAGCGTTGCCTCCCATGAACGAGATTGCTTCGTCGCTTCGCTCCTCGCAATGACATGTGATGTGCTTCGCCGCTTCGTCCCACGTGCTGTGCTTTGCCGCTTCGCTTCTCGCAATGACACGTGCTGCACTTCCCGGCTTGGCGCCTCGCAATGACACGTGCTGCACTTCGTCGCTTCGCCCCACGTGCTGCGTTTCGCCGCTTCGCTTCTTGTAATGACATGTGCTGCGCCGATGCCGATTGACCGTCCCGCCCGCGATGTCCTGAAACTGCCAGGCGAAACCGAAATTGCGTGGGCGGTGTTCGACGCCGTCTGGTATCTGCACACCTATCCCGACGTGCTCGAAATACTGCCGGACGAGCACCCGGGGACGCTGCTGGCATGGCACCTCGATCATGGCCAGCGGCGCGGCCGCTCCCCTAACATCTTCTTCGACGAGGCCTGGCACCGCCGCGCCTATCCGGCGATCGACGCGATGGTGCGCGACGGCCATTTCGCCTCGGCTTTCGACGCCTATTGCCGCGGCGGCCAGGCGCGGTCCCCGCACTGGTTGTTCGATGAGCCCTGGTACCGTCGCCACTACGCCGCCGACCTCACCGACAACACGCTGGCGGCCAACCACCTCGTCAACGGCTATGACCACTTTCTACGGCACGGCGCCGGCGAGGGCCGGATCGGCCATCCCCTGTTCGATGCTGATTATTTCGTGGCCGGTCTGGGCGCCGGCGAGACCGCGCGCGCGCGCGAGCAGGGGCTGTTCCGCTATTACCTCCAGCGTGTCGCGGCACCTGCTCCGGAACCGCGCACCAGCCCGTTTTTCGACCCCGCCTGGTACCTGCGGCAGTATCCGCGGGTCGCCGAGGCCGTGGCCGCCGGCACCTGGCGCTGCGCCCTGCACCATTACCTGGGCAACGACACGCCCGCGCAATTCGATCCGCTGCCGCAATTCTCAGAGCAATTCTACCTGGCGCAGAACCCTGGCGTCGCCGAGACCGTGGCGCGTGGCGAACGCCGCAATGGCTACGCCCATTTCCTGCTGCATGGCGCGGCTGAACTGCGTTCGCCCTGCGCCGCGATCGATCTGCGCTGGTACGCCGCCCAGCCGCGCGTCCGCGACGACCTGGAACACGGTCGCGCGGCCAATGCCTTCGCGCATTGGCTGCTGATCGGGCGTCATCAGGGGCTGCGGCCGGCGCCCCTGCCGGAAGAACGCCCGACCGAGGGGCAGGCCAGCATCGTATTCCGCCGCAAGGCGGAGATCGTGGCCCAATTGCTGGGACGCGCGCCGCTTGATTTCTCGGTTGCCGCCAGTCCGGCGGTCAGCGCCGTCATGGTCCTGCATGACGGCTTGTCACTGACCCTCGCCACGCTGGCATCGCTCCGCGCCAACCTCACCGGCGGCCTGGAATTGATCCTGGTGGACAGCGGGTCGACGGACGAGACCCGCAACATCACCCGCTATGTGCGTGGCGCGCAGGTGATGCGGTTCGACACGGATATTGGCCCGCTTGCCGGAGCCAATGCCGGCATGGTGGCAACGCGCGCCGACGCAACCCTGTTGTTGTCCAACGATGTGGAGCTGTTGCCGCACGCGCTGCCGGCGGCGTTGCGCTGCCTGGCATCGGACGCAACCATCGGCGCGGTGGGCGGCAGGATCATTCGTCCCGAGGGCATGCTGGACGAAGCCGGCGGCATCATCTGGCGCGACGGCTCCGTCCAGCCTTACCAGAGGGATGCGTCGCCGCTCTCGCCGGAAGCGACCTTCCGCCGTGACGTCGATTATTGCTCCCGCACCTTCCTGCTGGTCCGAACTTCCTTGCTGCAACAGCTCGAAGGATTCGACGACACGTTCCCGCCCGGCAGCCTTGAGGCTGTGGACCTCTGCGTGCGGATCCAGCAGGCGGGTTTTCGCGTGGTCTACGATCCCGCAATTGCCGTCTATCGCGTGACGCGCAACCCACCCTGGCCATCCCCGCCGGACCTGGCAGCGACGCAGCGGATCTTCTGCCGGAAGCACCAGGACTGGCTGGAGAACCGCCCGGCTGCCAACGCGGCGGGGAAGACCTGAGAACGAATGGTGCAGCGTTGTGGCGGCCTGCCGTCCCGGGAAGCGCGCGGCGGCCGCTGTCGCGATTCCTCACGACTCATACCAGACCCCCAAATGGCTAACTCGTGGCTGCGCTCCCCATGTCATTGCGAGGAGCGAAGCGACGAAGCAATCTCGGTCGCGTGGCGCACGCTCGTCTGAGCGCCGCACGACCGAGGTTGCTTCGTCGCTTCGCTCCTCGCAATGACATGGGGAGCGCAGCCGCGCACGTCGGTCATTCCGCGGGTTGGCATCAGACTGATCGCCTGCAGGATGTGCCGGTAAACCGGTTGATCTTGCTGCCCAGGTCTTCGTGGCGCACGACTTGCGCCTGTTCCACGGCCATTGTTTCATCGAACGGATCCTGTCCATGCCCGATACAAATGTGACGGCATTCGCGCGCCACGCCGGTCCTCGGGCACGCCGCATCCTTTTCATCGAGGATACGCTGCCGCTGCGCTCCCTTGGCTCCGGTTTCGTGCGTGCCAACGACCTGGTCCGCACGATGGCGGCGATGGGGTACGGGGTCACGGTATTTCCGGTCGCGCCAAGCCATTTCGAACTGGCGGCCGTCTTTGCCGACATGCCGGAGACGGTGGAGGTCATGCACGATCGCAGCCTCGACCGGCTGCGCGAGTTGCTGCAACACCGCGTCGGCTATTACGACGCGATCTGGATTTCCCGCACCCACAACCTGGACCGGGTGCTGCCGATCCTGGACCGCGCGCTGCCGGCGAACGACCCGAATCCCCCGATTGTGCTGGACACCGAGGCGATCACTGCCTTCCGCCAGGCAGAGCATGCGGCGCTGGCCGGCGAGACATTCGACCTTGGGGCGGCGCTGCGGCAGGAATTCGCCAATGCCGGCCGCTGCCAGACGGTCGTCGCGGTGAACCAGGCCGAAGCGCAGGTGCTGCGCGATCTTGGTTGCGCCAATGTCGCCGTTATCGGCCACGTTCGCGAGCTGCGGCCGACATCGCGGCCATTCGACCGCCGCGCCGGCGTATTGTTCGTCGGCGCAATGCACCAGCCCGACAGCCCCAATTACGACGGCCTGTGCTGGTTCGTCGACGAGGTGCTGCCCTTGATCGAGCGCGAGCTGCGCTGGGAAACACGCCTGACCGTGGTGGGCTATACCGCGCCCGAGGTTTCGCTGGAGCGATTCCGCGAGCACCCGCGCGTGACGCTGCGCGGCATGGTCGCCGACACCGCACCCTTATACGACTCCCATCGGCTGTTCGTTGCCCCGACACGGATCGCCGCCGGCGTGCCCTACAAGGTGCACGAGGCCGCATCCTTCGGTCTGCCGGTGGTGGCAACCGAATTGCTCGGCCGGCAACTCGGCTGGCAGGATGATCAGGAACTGCTTGTCGCCGCCGCTACCGATCCTGCGGCGTTCGCCCGGCAGGTGGTGCGGCTGTACCGCGATCCGGCGTTATGGGGTACGCTGCGGGACAGAGCGCTGGAGCGGTTGCGGCGGGAGAATGATGCCGCCGGCTACGCCGCCGCGGTCGAATCTGTGCTGGGGCCGGCAGGTTCTCACGGCCCGATGAAACATCAGGGCGCCGGCGCCACGCATGATGGCGGCACCTGAGCCGGCCAGCTTCGCTCGATGATCGGGTGCCGCCGCAAGGCCACCCGATCGAACGTGCGTGGATGGCCGGGGTCAAGCCCGGGCACGATGGGTTGTTTTCCCGTTCGGGGCAGAGCGGCGCTGGAGGCGCCGGCTCGCGCGCGTCCTTCATTGAGCCGCCAGCGTCGCTCGGCTAGGGTCCCGCCGCTCATGCGCCACTTGCCGCTTTTCCTTGCTATTCTGCTGATTCCGTCCGCGCCCGCGATGGCGCAGGTCACGGTCGATCTGCGCGCACTCGACGCCTTGCCCCATTTGCCCGGCCCGGCGGTTCATCGACCTGCCGTCCGAGCGCCGGCGGCTCAGTCATCCGCCGCGGCAGCAAAACAGTCCGCTGCCGTGGCCGGCGCGGCGGCGGCCGGGTCGGCGACGAAGCCATCGACGAATGTGACCGCGACCGCGTCGCCGCCGTCACCTACCGCGGCGCCAGCGTCGCTCGCCGCGGCGCCGGCGCAATCCACCGCCGCGCCGGCGCCACCCGCCGCGTCACCGCCCAGCGCCGTCCCGGCTCAACCCGCGCCGCCGCCGGCGACATTCGCCGCGGCGCCTCCGCCCGTCGCCTCGATCCCTCCGGTGCAGCCGCCGGCGTCGCCGCCCAATGCCGCGCCGCCCGCGCCCCCGCCGATTGCCGCGAATGCCGGCACGACGGCCGCCGTCACCCAAGCCGGCTTGCGCCTGACCTTCAGCAAGGGCCAATCCGATCTCAGTCCTGAATCCGTCACGTCGATCAAGCAGCTCGTGCAGTCCGCTCC
>Ga0335075_10009599_pt1 | contig 14730 bp, 11 predicted proteins | sample Lox_Sample_24_FD_206723 | JGI IMG/M metagenome (GOLD analysis project Ga0335075, IMG submission 206723) | Soil microbial communities from Loxahatchee National Wildlife Refuge, Florida, United States - Lox_Sample_2.4 | ecosystem: Environmental > Terrestrial > Soil > Wetlands | place: USA...
GATGGAGAACGGCCTCGGCATCCTCGGCTGGGGCGTCGGCGGCATCGAGGCCGAGGCGGCCATGCTCGGCCAGCCGATCTCGATGCTGATCCCGCGCGTGGTCGGGTTCAGGCTGACCGGCACCCTGCCCGCCGCCACCACCGCGACCGACCTGGTGCTGACGATCACCCAGATGCTGCGCAAGCACGGCGTCGTCGGCAAGTTCGTCGAGTTCTACGGCGACGGCGTGGCCGAAGTCCCGGTCGCGAACCGCGCGACCATCGGCAACATGAGCCCCGAGTTCGGCTCCACCTGCGCGATCTTCCCGATCGACCAGGCCACGATCGACTACCTCACGCTCACCGGTCGCTCCGACCAGGAGCGAGACCTGGTCGAGCAGTACGCCAAGACCCAGGGCCTGTGGCACGACCCCAGCACCGAGCCGCGCTTCTCCGAGCAGCTCACGCTGGACCTGGGCACGGTCGTCCCGAGCATCGCCGGCCCCAAGCGCCCGCAGGACAAGATCGAGCTGACCGGGGCCAAGACCGCGTTCAGGGACGCGCTCCCGGCCTACACCGGCGGCGACGGCAACGGCAGCTTCCCCGCCTCCGACCCCGGCGAGCAGGAGGACGTGCGGCCCACCCACGAGGTCAAGGTCACGCTCGAGGACGGCAGCGAGACCACCCTCGACCACGGCCACGTCGTGATCGCCGCGATCACCTCCTGCACCAACACCTCCAACCCGTTCGTGATGATCGGCGCCGCGCTGCTGGCGAAGAAGGCGGTCGAGAAGGGCCTCAACCGCAAGCCCTGGGTCAAGACCACCCTCGCCCCCGGCTCCAAGGTCGTCATGGACTACTACGAGCGGGCCGGGCTCATCCCGTACCTGGACAAGCTCGGGTTCAACCTCGTCGGCTACGGCTGCACCACCTGCATCGGGAACTCCGGCCCGCTGCCGACCACGATCAGCGAGGCCGTCAACGACAACGACCTCACGGTGGTCAGCGTCCTGTCCGGCAACCGCAACTTCGAGGGCCGGATCAACCCGGACGTGAAGATGAACTACCTCGCGTCCCCGCCCCTGGTCGTCGCCTACGCGCTCGCGGGCACGATGGACATCGACCTCGACACCGAGCCCCTCGGCGTCGACCAGCAGGGCAGCAACGTGTTCCTCAAGGACATCTGGCCGTCCCCGCAGGAGGTGCAGGACGTCGTGACCGCGTCGGTCGCGGCCGACATGTTCACCGCCGACTACGCCGACGTCTTCCAGGGCGACGACAACTGGCGCAGCCTCAGCGTCCCCGCCGGCGACACGTTCGACTGGGACCCGACGTCGACCTACGTGGCCCGGCCGCCGTACTTCGACGGCATGCCGAACGAGCCGACCGCGGTCAGCGACATCCACGGCGCCAAGGTCCTGGCCAAGCTGGGCGACTCGGTCACCACCGACCACATCTCGCCGGCCGGCGCGATCAAGGCCACCGCCCCGGCCGGGCTCTACCTGACCGAGCACGGCATCGAGCGCAAGGACTTCAACTCCTACGGCAGCCGCCGCGGCAACCACGAGGTGATGATCCGCGGCACGTTCGCCAACATCCGGCTCCGCAACCAGCTCGCGCCCGGCACCGAGGGCGGCGTCACCAAGAAGGACGGCGTGGAGATGTCGATCTACGACGCCTCCCGCGAGTACATCGCCGAGGGCACCCCGCTGATCGTCATCGGGGGCAAGGAGTACGGCTCCGGATCTTCCCGCGACTGGGCCGCCAAGGGCACCGCGCTGCTCGGGGTCCGGGCCGTGCTGGTCGAGTCGTTCGAGCGCATCCACCGCTCCAACCTGATCGGCATGGGCGTGCTCCCGCTTCAGTTCAAGCCGGGCGAGAGCGCCGAGACCCTCGGCCTGACCGGCCTCGAGACGTTCGACATCGAGGGCATCGAAGAGCTCAACAACGGCACCACCCCGGCCGAGGTCACGGTCACCGCCGACGGCAAGCGGTTCACCGCGGTCGTCCGGATCGACACCCCCGGCGAGGCGGACTACTACCGGCACGGCGGCATCATGCAGTACGTCCTGCGCTCGCTGCTGGCCGCGCAGTAGACCAGCCAAAACCACGCCTGCGGCGACCGTTGACGCACACCTCAACGGTTGCCGCAGGCGCGAGGTTTAGCAGGCGCACCGCGCCGTACCGCGCCCGCTCCCGGGCCGATAGGCTCGCACCATGGCCCACGACCACGACCACGTCAACTCCCACGGTGCCGTCGACGACTTCGAGTACGAGGACATCGACGTCAAGGAGGCGCTCGGGCTGCCCGACGCGCTCCCGCCGATCCGCCTGCTGCCGCTGCCGGAGCTGGCGGCCCAGGCCCGCCAGGCGCCGCTCCCCGCTCAGCTCGCCGCGCTGGCCGCGTGGGTGGGCGCCGGCGGCCGGGAGGTGGACGAGGACGGCGACCTGACCCCGGAGGACCAGGCCGAGGTCATCGCCGAGCTCGGCCTCGACGCCGACGACTTCGACTTCCTGTGGGAGTACGCGCTCGGCGTCGAGTGGCTGCTGTTCGACCCCGACGACGAAGACCGGGTGATCGCGGGCGAGACCGCCGACGACTGGGCCTCCGGCGACGACGAGCTGGTGTTCGCCGCCTGGTCCTCGACGATGGCCGCCGTCCTCGGCGAGACGCTCGAGCTCTACGGCCCCGAGCCGGACTTCGACGCAGACGACGATGAGGACGACGAAGACGACGAGGACGAGGACGGCGACGAGTTCAACTTCACCGGCCAGGGGATGGCGATCGCCATCCTGCTGTTCCTCGCCCGCCGCGAGGGCCTGACGGCCGAGGAGTTCACCGAAGTCCTGTGGGAGAACGCGTCCGGCGCCGACCCCGACGACGACGAGGAGCTCAGCGACGAGGTGGCCGAGGCCAGGGAGCGCTGGGAAGAGGAGTACGGCGACCCCGCCCGGCTGCTGCTCGACCGGCTGCACACGGTGCTCGCGATCACCGAGGAAGACGACGTCATCCGGCTCACCCCGCTCGCCCTCGCCGCGCTGCACGAGCAGCTGGTCGAGGCCGGGGTGGACATCCCGCTGCTGCCGCCGACCGCGGCCGAGCTGACCGGCGGCGAGCTGCTGGCGATGGCCGAGGGCGTCAGCGACGCCGAGTTCGAGACCGAGGCGCAGGCCTGGGTCGAGTCCCGCGGCTCCGGCCCGGCCGCCCGCGAGCTGCTCGAGCTCGGGGCCGAGGGCGACCCGGGCGAGCGCATGCTCGCGGTCGCGGTCGTCACCGCGATCGGCGCCCCGGCCGAGCCCGCCCTCCGCGAGGCCCTCGCGGTCGAGCCGCTGCGCGGCTACGCCAAGGTCGCGCTGCTGTCGCTGACGGGCGCCGACGACGTCAACGGCAACGGCGACGTGCCGCCCGAGCTCGAGCTCGGGCCGGACGACCTCGCCTGGATCGCGACCGACCTGCTGGCGCTGGCGTGCGACGACGAGTACCCGGACCCGGACGACCTCGCGGTCAGCTTCCGCGAGGCGGTCCCGGTCGGCCAGGAGACCCCGCTGTTCGAGGCGATGGCCCGCAGCGCCCACCCGGACGCGGCCGACGTGCTCAACCATCTCGGCCGCCACCACCCGGACAAGCAGGTCGCAAAAGCGGCCAGAACGGCCGCGCACAAAGCCGCCTCGCGCTAGCGGCGCCCCCGGTAACGTTGTCAGCGGGCCGGCGCGGGAACGCCGGCCCGCTGGGCACAACTAAACCGGGGAGTGCGCGCCCATGACCGAGAGCACCGGGACCTCCGCGTCCGGCCAACTCGCCGCGATCAGCCACGTCGTCGTGCTGATGCTGGAGAACCGCTCGTTCGACCACATGCTCGGCTACCTCTACTCCGCCGCGGGCAACGTGTCACCCAGCGGGCAGCCGTTCGAGGGCCTGACCGGGACCGAGTCGTGCCCGGACGGCAAGGGCGGCACGGTCGACGTCTACCAGATCACCCCGTCGACCCCGAACGCCTACTTCATGCCCGGGGCCGACCCGGGCGAGGGCTACAAGGCGACCAACGACCAGCTCTACGGGTCGACCGCCGCCCCCGCCAACGGCACCGCGGCCCCGATGACCGGCTTCGTGACCGACTACGCGTACACGCTCGGCTGGCAGTCGAAGGACCCCGGCTGGTCGGTGCTGCCAGGCACCACCGACTCGATGATCATGGGCTGCTACACCCCGGCCGCGCTGCCGGTGCTGTCGGCGCTGGCGGCCGGGTACGCGGTGTGCGACCACTGGTTCGCCTCGGTCCCGACCGAGACCATGCCCAACCGCGCGTTCACCTGCGCGGGCACCAGCATGGGCCAGGTCGACGACAACACCAAGAAGTTCGCCGCCCCGTCGATCTTCGCCGCCCTCGGCGCGGCCGGCCAGACCTGGGCGATCTACGGCTACAACCAGCGCCCGCTCACGGCCGACACGTTCACCGACATCGCCACCGCCGCCGGCGGCGCGATCGGCCTGTTCACCGACTTCACGGCCGCCGCCGCGGCGGGCACGCTGCCGAACTTCACGTTCCTGGAGCCGAGCTGGCCGTCGACCGGCAACAGCCAGCACCCGAACTACGACGTCGCCCTCGGCGAGCAGCTCATCCACGACGTCTACGAGGCGCTCCGGTCCGGTCCCGGCTGGGCGCAGACGCTGTTCGTCCTCACCTACGACGAACACGGCGGCTGCTACGACCACGTCCCGCCGCCGTGGGGCGCCACCCCGCCCGACAGCGCGACCGAGTCGCCCTACGACTTCACCTTCAACCGGTTCGGCGTCCGGGTGCCGACCGTGCTGATCTCGCCGCTGATCGCGCCGGGGACCGTCTACCGGACCAGCAGCTCCACCCCGCTCGACCACACGTCGATCCTGGCCACGGTCGAGCAGCGCTGGGCCCTGCAGCCGCTGACCGCCCGCGACGCCGCGGCCCCCGCCTTCGGCGACGTCCTCACGCTCACCGCCGCCCGTACCGACGACGTCCTCGCGGGCGTGACCGTCCCGGTCTCCGGCAGCGCCGGCCCCTCAGCCGGCCTGACCTCCCACCTGGAGCAGATCCGCCAGGAGCTCCCGGCCACCACCGCCCCCGCCGCGGCCGCGGCCTCCCCGGCGATCCTCCCCGCCCTCGCCCGCATCTCCACACCCACCCCAACCCCCTAAAATCCGCAAAACAAAGATCAGAATCCGTCTATCGAACGGTCCCGGCCGCTCTGGTACCCCTCGCGCACCCTCATCGCTGGCCGGCCCCGCCCCGATCCCTCGATCCTCCATCGGCCAGACCTCCCGACCTCCCCAGCGCTCCGATCACGCTCACACTCGCCCCGCCAGCACCACGCGCGACACGTCAGTCCAAGACGCCCATCATCGTGTCGCGCAAAGGGTGATATACGACGCGAACAGCCCACGATGACGAATTTCAGGCGTTCGCCGCTGAAAAACGGCACACGATAACGCCCCCTCCCTGGATAACAGCAAGAAGCGGCCGCAGGCGCCCGCCCCCGTCCCCGCGCGCACCCGCCGCGCGCCCGTCCCCGCGCGCCTCATCCGCTCGCCCGTTCCCGCGCGCGCCCTCACCCGCCCGTCCCTCGTGGTTGTGGCAACGAGCCGCCCAAGGCCGGATCGCTGTCACAGCCATGCGGGAAAGCGGCGAAAAATGGATGGCTCGCGACGGCGGGCGCGTGGCAGGGTGGCGGGGTGACGACGAACCCGGTGGCGGAGTACTTCAACGGCGTGGCCGATGTCTACGACACGGTGATCCCGTTCTTCGCCAGCATCGCCCGGCAGGTCGCGGCCGCGCTCGACCTGCCCCCGAACGCCCAGGTGCTCGACCTCGCGGCCGGGCGCGGCGCCTTGAGCAGGGAGCTCGCCCCGCGGGCGGCGCGGGTGGTCGCGGTCGACGCCGCCCCGCGGATGGTCGAGCTGCTGGCGCGCGACCTGCCTGCGGTGGACGCCCGGGTGATGGACGCGGCCGCCCTCGGCTTCCCCGACGCGACGTTCGACCTGGTGACCGCGGGCTTCGTCATGCACATCATGGCCGACCCGGTCGCGGCCACGGCCGAGGTGCGGCGGGTGCTACGACCCGGCGGCCAGTTCGCGTTCACGGTCCCGGGCCGGGCCGACGGCTCGGCTGAGCCATGGCCCGACCCGCTCGAGGATCTCCGCCAGCAGTACGGGAAGTACCAGCTCGCCGGGACCGGGTACGGAGGCAACGACGCCGACCCGTGGGAGCTGCTCCAGCGGGCCGGCTTCTCCGAGGTCAGCAGGCAGACGCTGGTGGTCGCGCACGACATCCCCGACGGCGAGACCTACTGGCGGTTCACCCGCAGCCACGGCACCGGCGCGCTCATCGACAACCTGCCCGACGACAAGCGGACCGAGCTGCACGACCGGATCGTCGCCGCCGTCGACGCCGAAGGCGGGACCGTGCTGCGCCGGTCGGCCACGCTGACGATCGCCCGCCGCTAGGCCGGGAACGCGAAAGCCGGTCGGGGCCCGTTCGACTGGAAGGCGGTCCAGCCGAACGGCCCGTCCCGTCGCCCGCGGCCTGAGGGAGGCCGCGGGCGGGGGAGTGTCGTGGCGGGCGGGGACTCCGTCAGGACACCGATAGCGTGCCTACGACACGGTCAGCACGATCGCCCCGGTGTAGCTGCCGCCTGGCTCGATCGCGGTGGCGGTGCCGTCGACGGTCATCGTCACCCGCTTCCGGCCTGGCCCGGTCACGCTCGAGGTCGCGTCGAGCGAGAGCGCGGTCAGGTAGCTGGTGCCGGCCACCGTCCACCGGCTGCCGCCGGTCAGCGCGACGATCACGCCGTTGTTGATCGCAGCCTGGGCGGTGTTGCTGACGTGCCCGAGGTCATACCAGTTGGTCGAGTCGATGGTGTCCACGTAGTGCTCGGCCAGGGTCGCGCTGATGACGCCGTTGACCTGGCTGGACGCGAAGTTCAGGACCAGGTTCAGGCCGACGGCGGGGCCGCCGCCGGGTCCGCCGCCGGCCGTCGCCGGACCGCCCCACAGGCCGTTGTAGAAGTTCCCGTTGAGCTGGGCGTCGGTGAACGTGAAGACCGAGTCGCTCGAGTGCACGGCGGTGACGTCGAACGTCGAGACCTTCGTCGGCGTGCCGGTCGGCTGGGTGTAGACCCCGGCGTTCTCCAGCACCCCGTTCACCATCACCGGACCCGGGTCGTCGTTGTCCATGACCTGCACGATGATCCCGTCACCGGGGTTGAACCGCGCGCCCTTGCTCCCGTCGACGGTGACCACCGTCTGCGAGCCCTTGTTGAGGAAGGTCGCGTGGGGCGAGTTCACCGTCGTGCCGCCGCTGATCGCCAGCGTGTTGCCGTCCGCGTGCCACATGAACCCCCACTGGCGGGAGTTCACCACGGTCGGGCGGCGCGGGATCGCCCGCAGCTCGGCCGCGCTCAGGCCGAGGCCGAGGCTGGTGTTGAGCGAGGCCACCGTGGCCGGGTCGCTGTCGCCGTAGGTGGCGTTGCCACCGGTAAAGATCGTGGCATAGGAGCCGACGTTGAACTGCATGCCGAGCAGGTACTCGGTCGCGTTGCCGATCGCGTAGGTGCCATAGCCGCTGTCGCCGGTGTTGGCGACCGCGCTGTTGACCGCGACCAGGGTGCAGTCGCTGCCGGAGTCGGTCGACAGCACGCCCCACGACTCCGACGTGATCGAGCTGTTCACGTAGGCGGCGATCGAGTTGTTGCCGAGCAGGTTGGTCGCGCGGACGTCGCCCGCCCCGTTAAGGCCGAGCATCCACGGCGCGTCCTCCATCGTGTCCAGGTTCACGGTGGGGATGTAGCCGTCAGGGAGCGGGCTGTTGCGCACAGAAAGCTGGGAGTTCTTCACCACCAGGGTGGCGCCGTTGTCGGCGATGGCGGCGGTGCGGACGATGCCGTGGTTGCGCACGATCGCGCCATCGACCACCAGCCGGGTGCCGGTCCCGTTGGCGAGCAGCGCCGCGCCGTAGCCAACGAAGTCGCACCGGCCCGCGCCGTCGAGCGTGATCGCGGCGCCGTTGAGCTCGTAGCTGCCGCCCTCGACGACCACGCCGTCGAAGCAGTCGCCGGTCGAGGTGATGCTGACGCCGTTGGCGGCGCCGCTGCCGACCCGGCCGCCGACCGCCGCCGCGAGTACCGAGTACCCGGGCACGAGGCCGGTGGAGTCGACGTAGATCGCCTGCCGGAACGGATAGGTGTGCTGCTGCCAGGCGACGTCGTCCTCGGTGGTCACGGTCAGCACGATGTCGCCGCGCCAGCTCCCGGCCACGAACGCGGTGTCGGCCGCGCTGGTCGCGACCAGCCGCTGGCCGGTCTCCACCCCGTTGACGGTCATCGTCAGCGAGTAGCCGGACGGCGCGGTCAGCACCCCGCCGGACTCGATCGTGACCGAGGGGACGCGGGTGGTCGCGGACACGGTGTAGGTCTGGCCGGCCGCCACGTAGATGCCGCCTGCGGCCCGCGCCTTGGCCGGGGCGGCGGTGGCGGCGCGGGCGGCGGCGGGCGCGAGCAGGGTCACGCCCGCCGCGGCGGCCGCGCCGCCGGTGTAAAGGAACGAACGTCGGGTCACTGCGCTCATGCTTTGCCCTTCCATCGGACATGCCCCGGGGAAATGCAGGGATTGGCCCCGGGGGATGACGGCGCCGTGCGTGGCGGGCTGCGGCGAATTCCAAAGTGATCTCGATCACGGAAGCTAGCAATCGCCTTACCGGTACCGGAACCCGCCAATTGCGGATGGCAGGCATACCGGTTGGTGATTTCTCCAACGCGACGGCCGGTTGTTACCGTCGCCTGGGAACGGCTGCGCGCCCGTGCGCGGCGTGAAAGGGGTTACGCCGGATGGGCAGGCTTGACGGCAAGGTCGCGCTGATCAGCGGCACCGGTCGCGGCATGGGCCGGGCGGCCGCGCTGGAATTCGCGGCCGAGGGGGCGGCGGTCTTCGGCTGCGACCTCGACCAGGCGGCCAGCGACGAGACCGTCGCGCTGGTGACCAAGGCCGGCGGCGAGATGGCCGCGATCGCGCCGGTCAACCTCAGCGGCCGCGACGGCGCGCAGGCGTGGGTCGACGCGGCCGTCGGGCGGTTCGGCGGCGTCGACGTCCTCTACAACAACGCCTCGGCGCTGCGTAACGGGCCGCTGATGGAGCTGTCGGACGACGACTGGCACTTCACGATCGCCAGCGAGCTCGACATCGTCTGGTACTCGGTCCGGGCGGCCTGGCCCGAGCTGGTCCGCCGCGGCGGCGGGTCGATCATCAACGTCGCCTCGATCGCGGCCAGGCTCGGCGCCCGGTTCGTCGGCCAGGTCCCGCACGGGTCGGCCAAGGGCGGCGTGCTGGCGATGACCAAGCACCTGTGCGCGGCCGGCGGCCAGCACCGGATCCGGGCCAACGCGATCCTGCCGGGGCTGATCTACACTCCCGAGACCGCCCGCTTCATCGACGACCCGGACGGGCCGCTGCCCGGCATCCTGGCCAAGATCCCGCTCGGCCGGTACGGGCACGCGGACGAGGTCGCCAAGCTGGCGGCGTTCCTCGCCAGTGACGACGCCGCGTTCATCACCGGCGCCGAGATCGCCATCGACGGCGGCGACGGTTCGGTGGCGGCCTGATGAAATTCGCGCGCTACCAGGCCGAGGGCGCCGCCCGGGCGGCCGTGCTCGGCCCCGACGGCCTGCTCCGCCCGCTTCCCCCCGGTCAGACCGTCGAGGCGCTGATCGAATCCGGCGGCCGCGAGGAGCTGCTGGCCGCGGGCGCGGCCGCGCTGCGGGGCGAGCCGGGACCCGACCCGGCCGACGTCCGGCTGCTGCCGCCGCTGCGCCCGGCCTCGATCCGCGACTCGGTCTCGTTCGAGGCCCACATCGAGGGCGCGCGCCGATCGCAGGAGGGCGCCACCGACCCGGTCCCCGCCCGCTGGTACGAGGCGCCCTGCTTCTACTTCACCAACCCGCACGCGTGCATCGGCGCGACCGACGACGTGCAGCGCTTCCCCGGCTCGGAGCTGTTCGACCTCGAATGCGAGGTCGGCGTCGTCTACGGCCGGCCCGGCCGCAACCTCACCCCGGAAGACGCCGCCGACGGGATCGTCGGCTACACGATATTCAACGACTGGTCCGCCCGCGACATCCAGCGGCTCGAGGGCCAGCTCCCGTTCGGCTTCTTCAAGGGCAAGGACGGCGCCCACACGCTCGGGCCCTACCTGGTCACCGCGGACGAGCTCGAGCCGCACCGGACCGCCGACGGCTTCCTCGACCTGACCATGCGCGCGTTCATCAACGGCGAGCTGCTGGGCGAGGACTCGCTCGCCAACATGGCGTGGACATTCGAGGAGCTGATCAGCTTCGCCTCCCGGGGCTCGTTCGTCGGCCCGGCCGACCTGCTCGCGTCCGGCACCCACCAGCGCGGCTGCCTGACCGAGATCTGGGGCCGGGCCGGGCAGCGGACCCCGCCCCCGCTCGTGCCCGGTGACGTCGTGACCTGCGAGGTCGAGGGGATCGGGCGGGTCACCAACCGGGTCGTCGACCCCGACCCGGCCCCGCCGATCCCGGCCGCCCGACGCGGCCAGCCCCGCGGCCCCCGCCACTGAGCAGGCGCCCCCCGACTCCGGCCGGTCGCGGCGTGGCGGGCCGCGGCCGGCTCGGAGCTTAGGATGAGAGTCATGACCGACGCGGACGTGACAGACCAGATCAGGGCGCTCGAAGACCGGCGCTACCAGGCGTTGACCGACGGTGACGTCGCCGCCCTCGAGGAGCTGTTCGCGGACGACTTCGTGTACACGCACTCCGACACCAAGACCGACTCCAAACGCAGCTTCATCGACAAGCTCGCGACCGGCGCGCTCAAGTACGGCCAGCTCAGCCACCCGGTGTCCGCCATCGTCGTCCGCGCCGACACCGCCCTCGTGTTCGGCGACATGCGCGGCGACGTCCAGGTCGGCGACGAGCAGCGCAAGCTGAACAGCAAGTCGCTGTCGGTCTGGGTCCGCGACGACGGCCGCTGGGCGCTGCTGGCGTTCCAGCCGACCAAGTACCCGGTCTAGCGCTCCCCGGGCTGGTCGGAGGCCGACCCGCCCGCCAGGGCCCGCTGCAGGAAGCTGACCGCCTGCACGAAGCTGTCGGGCGGGGTCCCGGCCGGGTCGATCAGCCGGTGCAGCCGGAACCCGTCCTCCATCGCCAGCAGCATCGCCGCCACCTGCTCCGGGTCGACCGCGGCGGCGAGCTCGCCCGCCAGCTCCGTCCCCTTGACGATGTCCACGATCAGCCGCCGCCTGGCCTGCAGGAACTCGGTCAGCTCGGGCCGCCGCGCGGCCGCCCGGGCGGTGTGCAGGATCAGCTCCAGGTGCAGCAGCGGCGACCGCCCGAGCGGGTCCTGCTCGCTGCGGTCCACCGCCATCAGCGCGGCCACGAACGTCTCCGGGTCCCGGTGCCGGGCCAGCAGCTCCAGGTGCCGCCGCGCGGTCTGCTCGACGTGGTCGGCCAGCATCGCGGTGATCAGCTCGTCCTTGCCCGCGAAGTTGGAGTAGAACGCGCCCCGGGTCAGCCCGCCCGCGGCCGCGATCGCCTCGACGCTGGCACCGCTGATCCCGTGCTCGGCGAAGGCCGCCGCGGCCGCCTCGAACAGCCGCTGGCGGGTCTCCTCCCGGGTCGGCCGTACTCGTTCTCGTGCCATGCGCATTACGATACATAAATGTATTGACTCGATGCAAGATCGCACTGACACTTGGTTTGCATCAACACGGGGTTGAGCATCGGGAGGAACAACGCGATGACGGCACTACTGGAAGCAACGGGCCTGGTGAAACGGTTCGGTCCGACGGTCGCGCTCGACGGCTTCGAGCTCGCGGTCGAGGCGGGCGAGATCGCCGGCCTGGTCGGGCACAACGGGGCGGGCAAGTCGACCTTCGCCCGGATCACGGCCGGCCTGACCCGCCCGGACGCGGGCACGGTCCTGGTCGACGGGCTCGACGTCGGCCGCGCGGCCGACCGGGTCCGCCCGATCCTCGGGCTCGCGCCGCAGGAGCTCGCGCTGTACCCGACCGCGACCGCGCGGGAGAACCTGTTCGCGTTCGCGGGCCTGTACGGGCTGCGCCGCAAGGACGCCCGGCGACGCATCGGCCAGCTCGCCGGTCAGCTCGCGCTCGACGGCGTGCTCGACCGGCGGGTCCGCGACCTGTCCGGCGGCCAGCAGCGGCGGCTGCAGGCGGCCACCGCGATGATCCACCGCCCGCGGGTGCTGCTGCTCGACGAGCCGACGGTCGGGGCCGACCCGATCACCCGCGACGCGCTGCTTGCGGTCGTCCGCGCCACCGCCGACGACGGCGCCGCCGTCGTCTACACCACCCACTACCTGCCCGAGCTCGACACCCTGAACGCGACCCTGGCGGTCGCCGACCACGGCCGGGTGATCGCCCGCGGCACCCGGGCCGACCTGCTCGCGACCCTCCCGGCCGACGCGCCGACCCTCGACGACCTCTACCGTCACCTGGTCGCAGCGTGAGGCCCCCGTCCGCGGTCCGGCTCGCGGCCGAGATCCGCCAGCAGGCGGCGCTGCTCGCGCGCGACCCCGGTCCGCTCATCGGCTACACGGTGATGGGCCTGCTGCTGATCACCGCCACCCGCCCCCTGTACGGGGCGCTCGGCCCGCTGCTGGCCGGCCCGGGGGAGACCGGCATCGACCTCGCGGCGGCCGGGATGGCGGTCATGTTCTCGCTGTTCGCGCTCAAGGTCGGCGCCGCCCAGCTGCTCAACGAGCGGACCTGGCGAACCTGGGACCGGCTGCGGGCGAGCCCGGCCGGGTTCGGCGAGATCCTGGCGGGCAAGTCGCTGCCGATCCTGGCCGCGCTCGCCGCCCAGCAGACGGTGCTGTTCGGGTTCGCCGCAGCCGCGTTCGGGCTGCACCCGCGGGCGGGCTGGCCGGCCCTCGCCGCCGTCGCCCTCGCCTGGTCCGCCTGCGTGCTCGTGCTCGGCCTGGCCGGGTCCACCCTCGCCCGCACCCCGGCCCAGCTCAGCGCGGCCGGCGACGTGGTCGCGCTGCTGACCACCGTGCTCGGCGGCGCCCTCGTCCCGGTCGGCCTGCTGCCGGGCTGGATGCGCGCGGTCGCCCCCGCCTCACCCGGCTACTGGGCCCTGTCCGCCTACCGCGCCGCTCTCACCGGCGACCCCGGCCAGCTCGCGCGCCCGCTGGCGATGCTCGGCCTGTTCGCGCTGATCGGCGTCGCGATCGCCGCCGCCATCGGCGCCAGGCACCGCGCCCGCCCCGCGCTCGCCCGGCCAAGGCAATTCACAACCGCTATATCGAACGGTCCCCACTGACCGCGTCAAGCCCGCCGCGCCCGGGCGGCGGGCTGGCTCCCCGCCCCCGGCCCGGCCGGCCCCGCCTGCTCTCCAGCCAGGCCTGCAGCCAGACGTCGTGCAGCCAGCGGCCGAAGAGCTGGCCGCCGTACACGACCCAGCCGACGCCGATCAGCCACGACTGCACGATCAAGACCGTGCCGAGCGCGCCGTAGGTGAGCGCGTTGGTCACGATCAGCGGCTCGAAGACCAGCGCCGAGAACACCCGCAGCCCGGCCAGGAACGCGACCGTGGCGAGCGCCCCCGGCAGCGCCGCGAGGTAGCTGATCCGCCCGCCGAGCAGGAACCGGAGCCCCCACCAGAAGAACGCGACCCCGCCCGCGACCGCCACCATGACCCGGAGCGCGGTCTCGAGCGGCGAGTCGTGGGTGATCGCCGCCACCGAGGCCGACACGTAGATGTAGCCGACGAAGACCGCCAGCCACACCACCTGGCGCCACATCGTGGACCAGCGGCCGGGCGCGAGCCCCCAGATCCGCTCGAACTCGGCCTGCACGCTGCCCGCGAACGTCACCCCGAACACCGCCAGCAGCACCAGGCTGAACGCGCTGGTCGTGCTCAGCACCCGGGCCGGTGCGTTGAATACCTGCACGACCGCGTGCGCGGCCGGGCCGGTCAGCCCCATCCCGTAGACCACCCACACCGCCAGCCCGTGATGGGTCACCGTGCCGGCCGCGGCGACGACCACCAGCAGCGGGAAGATTGTCAGCATGGCCAGCGCGGCGAACCCCATCGCCCGCCCCATCAGCTCGAACTCCCGGCCGCTGCGGTGCAGGTCCACGACCTTGAGGTCGTGCCAGACGATCCGCGTCGCCCGCGCCAGCGCCCGCCGCGTGATCCCGCGGCGGGCGGTCGCGCGCTGGCCGCTGATCATGCGGCTTCCGGGGCAGAGATGACCACGGCACTCCTCGGGGCGCGAGAGGGGAGCGCCCCACTACCCGCAAGGTAACGGTTAACACTCTGCGCCTCAACACAAGGCGCCGCTAGCGGCCGGCCGCCCGCAGCGCGTCGACGATCGACTTGGTGCCGCCGTGCGCGGTGTGCCCGCCGTCGACCGGGATCTCGGCCCCGGTGATGTACGACGCGCGGCCCGACAGCAGGAACACCACCAGCTCGGCCACCTCCTCCGAGCGCCCCTCCCGGCCGAGCAGGGTCTGCTCGACGGTCGCGGTCAGGAACACCGGGTCGGCCCCCTCGGTGATCGGGGTGTCGATCGGGCCCGGGTGCACGACGTTGACCCGGATGCCGCGCGGCGCGAGTTCGAGCGCGGCGACCTTCGACAGCCCGCGCAGGCCCCACTTGGAGACCGTGTAAGCGAGCGCGTGGTGCGCGGTCAGCCCGGCGATCGACCCGATGTTGACGATCGAGGCGCCCGCGTCGGTCGGCA
>Ga0335075_10009600_pt1 | contig 14728 bp, 12 predicted proteins | sample Lox_Sample_24_FD_206723 | JGI IMG/M metagenome (GOLD analysis project Ga0335075, IMG submission 206723) | Soil microbial communities from Loxahatchee National Wildlife Refuge, Florida, United States - Lox_Sample_2.4 | ecosystem: Environmental > Terrestrial > Soil > Wetlands | place: USA...
GACCGCATCGACCTCGAACTGCAGTACGGCAACTCCACGTCGCTGCGCGCGCGCGGCTGGCAGGGACCGGTGGGCGCGAGCGAATACGTCCACAGCGGCGAACGCATCGCCCTGAGGCTGTCGGGCCACTCGCATCGCTACTACCTGGTGTGGCTGACCTCGCTGCCAGCGGGCATGGAATCGGCGACGCTCAACGAGCTGACGCTGTTCAAGTAGGCTCCGCCGCCCGAGCCGCTCCGCCGGCCGCGCGCCCGCGGGGCGCGTCTCAGCCGGTGAGCGCGCGGCGGCGCGCGTGGCGCTCGAGACCCAGGCGGCACAGCCGGTCGAGCAGCTGCGGGTAAGGGACGCCGGAGGCATCGAGCAGCTTTGCGTACACGCTCGTGGGCGTGAAGCCGGGCATGGTGTTGAGCTCGTTGACCAGCACGCGGTCCCCGTCGACGAAGAAGTCCACGCGCGCTAGCCCCTCGCAGCCGGCAACCAGGAAGGCGTCGGCAGCCAGGCGTGTCAGGCGTTCGCGGGCGCGCGGCGAGATGCCCGCGGGGATCTTCAGTTGCATTCCCCCGGGCGCATACTTGGCCGCGTAGTCGTAGAAGTCGCCGGCGAACACGATCTCGCCCGCCTCTGACACGAACGCCAGCTCACCGGGCTCGCCTTCGCCGTCCAGCAGCCCCAGCACGCCGCACTCGACCTCCAGCCCGCTCGCCGCCGCCTCGATGATCGCCAGCTCGTCGTGGGCGAATGCCTGCTCGAGCGCCGCGCCAAGCGACTCGGCCTCGAGCACCTTGACGATGCCGACGGAGGAGCCGAGATGCGCCGGCTTGACGAACACCGGCAGGCCCAGCTGCGCAGCCCGCGCGAGCACCTGGCCCGCTTCGTGGAGGAAGCGCTCGCGGCGCACCCCCAGGTAGTCCACCTGCGGGATTCCGCGCGCGGACATCAGCTCCTTGAACAGCACCTTGTCCAGGCACAGCGCCGAGGCGGCTACGCCGGCGCCGACGTAGGCCACGTCCAGCGTCTCCAGCACCCCCTGCACGGTGCCGTCCTCCCCGAACGGGCCGTGGAGCACGGGGAAGGCGACGTCGGCCCCCAACAGGCCGCCGGCCGGTGTGAGGCTGAGCTCACGCCCATCGGTGCGCCACGCGCCGTCGCGGCCGATCTCGACCCAGACGACCTCGTGGCCCGCTTCGATCAGCCCGTCGCGCACGGCCGCGCCGGAGGACAGCGACACCTCGTGCTCGGACGAGCGTCCGCCGGCGAGCACCACGACCGTGAGCATCATTCGCCGGCCGCGGCCGGCGGCGTGGTGGTGGTCGTGGTCGTGGTGGTCGTGGTGGTCGGCGTGCTGGTCGGCGTGCTGGTGGTCGGCGTGACGGCCGCGCCGAGCACGATCGTCACGGTGGTCCCCTTGCGCGCGCGCGCCCCGCCCGCGGGGCTCTGTTCGAGCACGCTGCCCACCTGGGCGGCTTCGGTGCTTGGGCGCGACTGCGTCTGGACCTTGAAGCCGGCTTTGGTGAGCGCCGCCGACGCTTGCGCTTCGCTTTTGCCCTTGACTTCCGGCACCGTCACCTGCTTAGGCGCCTGTGCGACGGTCAGGTTGACCTTTTCGCCCGCGCGCGCGGAGCTGCCGGCAGCGAGGGATTGTGCGAGCACCGTCCCTGGGCTTTGCGTCGTGGAGACGCGCTTGCTGACCTTGCCGAGCGACAGTTCGGCGTTGGCCAGCGTCGCTTCGGCTGCTTCGAGGCTGCCCCCTGTCACGTCCGGCACGCGCACCGGTGGCGGGCCACTGGAGACGAGCAGCGTGATCAGCCGGCCTTCGCGCACTTCCGTTTCCGCTGGCGGCTGGGTGCCGATGACGACGCCGGCGGGGACGGTCTTACTCGCTTCCAGCTTCGTTTGCGTGCGGTAGTGCGCCTTGTGCAGCAGTTTCACCGCCTGCGCCGACTGCTGGCCGGAGACGTTGATCAGCGGCGCGCTCGCGGGGCCGCTGGAGACGACGACCTGCACCCGGCTGCCCTTCTTCACGTTGCTGCCAGCGAGCGGTGACTGGCTGATCACCGAGCCGGAGGGGACGGTGGGGCTGGCTGCCTGCGAGGCGACGGGCTCGAGGTTGGCGCTGTGCAGGGCGCTCAGCGCCGCCTGTTCGCGCTCGTTGACCACCGAGGGCACGCTCACCATTCCGCCGGCGCTCTGCTGCGTGAGCACGAGCGCGACGGCCGCCGCGGCGATCACGAGCAGCGCCGGCAGCGTCCACGCGAGCACGCGCCCGAGCCGGCGGCGGCCGGTGGGGGGCGGCGCGCCACTCTCAATCTCATAGCGACCGGTGTCCGGCTGGGCGAGCAGCAGCGAGCCGGCCCCGACGCGCGGCGGCGGTTGCGCAGGGGGATGGGCGCGGTGGATGTGGCCGTCGGCGAGCGTCGTTGCGGTCGCGCCCGACAGGGCGGGCAGCGCCTGGCGCTCGTGTTCGAGCGCGGCGATCAGCTCGTCGGCGTCGGCGTAGCGCTGGGCAGGGTCCTTGGCGAGCGCGCGCAGCACGACGGCGTCCAGCGAGGCGGGCAGGCCCGGCCGCAGCGCGCTCGGCGGGAGCGGCTCGGCGGAGACCTGCTTGAAGGCGATCGCCACCGCCGTCTCGCCCTCGAACGGCACGGCGCCGGTGAGCAGCTCGTACAGGATCACCCCGACCGAGTACAGGTCCGAGGCCGCGCTCACCATGTGCCCCTGCGCCTGCTCGGGCGACAGGTACTGGGCGGTGCCCATGATCGAGCCGGTGAGCGTCATGTCCGACGCGCCCGCGCGCGCGATCCCGAAGTCGGTCACGCGCGCGCGGCCCTCTTCGTCGAGGATCACGTTGTGGGGCTTCAGGTCGCGATGGATGACACCGCGGCGGTGCGCGAAGCGCGCGGCGCGCAGGATCTGCACGACGATGTCGATCGCCGCCGCCGGCTCGAGCGCGCCGCGTTCGCGCACGATCGTCTTCAGCGAACGTCCGGCGACGTACTCCATCGCGATGTAGTACGTGCCGTCCCACTCGCCGCGATCGAAGATCGCGACGATGTTCGGGTGCGACAGCCCCGCCGCGCTGGATGCCTCGCGCCGGAAGCGCTCGACGAACTCCTGGTCTTCGGCGAAGTGGTGGTGGAGCACCTTCACCGCCACCTGCCTGCCCAGCAGCTGGTCTTCGGCTAGGTACACGTCGGCCATGCCACCGGAGCCCAGGCGCGAGAGCACGCGGTAGCGGCCGTCGATGATCGTCTCGGGAGCGATCATTTGAGCAGGCTTTCGATGACCGCCCTGGCCACCGGCGCCGCGTACGTCGCGCCTTCGCCGGGGACCGCCTGCAGCGTCACCGCCAGCGCCACCCGCGGGTTGGCGGCGGGAGCGAAGGCGATGAACCACACGTTGTTGATGGCGTCGCCGAACTGCGTTTGGGCGGTGCCGGTCTTGCCCGCCACCTGGACGCCCGGGATCTGCGCCGCGGTGCCTGTGCCTTCGTTGACGACCGCTTCCATCATCGTCCGCACCGCACCGGCGGTCGATCGCTTCATCACCACGGATTGCACGCGCGGGGTGATCCGCTGCACCGTCGCGCCTTCGGCGTCGACGACCCGCTGGGTGAGGTGCGGGACCATCAGCGTACCGTGGTTGGCGACCGCGGCTGCCACCTCGGCCATCTGCAGCGGCGTGACCTCGAGTTTGTCTTGGCCGATGCCCATGCGCCCGACGTCCACCTGTGGGCTGGTGGGCGCGACCACGCGTTCGCCTTCGTGCTCGCCGCTGACCGACATTTCCCGCGCCGGGTAGTCGAGTTGCGGCTCGCGGTCGAAGCCGAAGCGCTGCATGTAGCGCGCGAGCGTGCGCTTGCCGAGATGCTCGGCGACCTGGGCGTACACGGTGTTGACCGAGTGCACGAGCGCCGTCGTGAGCGTGATCGGCCCCCAGCTGAGGTCGTCGTCGTTGTGCAGCGGCACCCCCGAGACGAGGATCCCGTTTTCGCCGTTGACGATCGATTCGGGCGTGTACGCGCCGGTGTCGATGGCGGCGGTGGCGGTCACGATCTTGAAGGTCGAGCCCGGCGCGTAGCCGAACTGGGTCGCGCGGTTGACCTCTGAGCTGGTCGGCGGGTCGGCACGCATTTCGCGTTCCTGCTTGGCCTTGCGCGCCCGCGAGCGCAGCGCGTTGGGGTCGTAGCTGGGTGTGGAGGCCATCACCTGGACGGCGCCGCTGCGCGGTTCCATCGCCACCACCGCGCCGTCGTGTTCGCCGAGTGCGGCGACCGCGGCGCGCTGTGCGGCCGGCACGAGCGTGGTGATCACCTTCTCGCCCTGCGGTTCCTTGCCCTGCAGCTGGTTGAGCACGCTCTGCAAGTCTTGGCTGGTCTGTTCGCCGCTCAGTTCTTTGTTGCGATAGCGCTCCAGGCCGGCGTCGCCGAGATCTTCAGGCTGCAGGAAGTCGTAGCCAATCGGCGCCGCGAACAGCCGTCCGGTGGGGTAGAAGCGCTGGTAGACTCCGCCCACTTCGCGCACGCTGTGCGCGAGCACGGTGCCATCGGCGGCGAGGATCGCCCCGCGTTCGGTGCGCTCCTCGCGTAGCAGCGAGCGTTTGTTGAGCGGGTTTTCACGCAGCGACGACGCTTCGAACACCGTCCAGCGCGAGGTGAAGGCGATCAGCAGCGCGAACAGCAGCGCGACCAGCCCGTACAGCCGGACGATCGGGCGGTTCATGACGCGCGCCTCATTCGAGCTGTTCCAGTTCGAGGTTGTGGATCAGGTTGCCGGCGTCCCCTTCCGAGCGCAGCGAGTGGTCGAGCAGCGTGTGCCGCTGCTGCGCGCTGAGCGTGGAAGCGCTGACGCCGGAGACGTACTGGCTGCTGTACAGCGCGAGGTTGCCCGGCAGCTTGTAGGGCAGGCCCTGATACAGCGTGACGAGCCCGCGCGAGTTGGTGCCGATGAAGTACACCGATTGCAGCGCCAGGTAGGCGGCCGAGGCCAGCAGCACGAGCACGATCGTGACGAACGCCAGCGCCCCGCTGTGCCGGAGGCGCGGGCGCGAGCGCCGGCTGGCTGGCTCGCGCGTGCGCGCGGGCGCGGCGCGTGGTGTGCGCCGCGCGGCTGCGGTGGGCGGCGAGCTCAGCGCGGTGCTCGATCGCGCGCTCGCGGACGCCGGTTCGGAGAGCGCAGGTTCGGAGAGCGCAGGTTGGGAGGCGGTTGACGGGAGCGCGTCCGCCGCGGTGACCGGCGGCAGGCCGACGATCGTGGCGCCGTCCGCCGCGGGAGCACCGTCGGCCACGTGTACCTCCTCCAAGCGCAGCAGGATCACCGTGATGTTGTCGCGTCCGCCGGCGTTGTTGGCGGCGGCGATCAGCGCCTCGCCCGCCTCGCGAAGCTTGGCGTGCGCGCGCAGCAGCGCCTGTATCTCGGGCTCGGAGAGCATCGTGGTGAGACCGTCCGAGCACAGCAGGTAGACGTCGTTTGCGCGGGCGCGGAAGGAGCGCGTGTCCACCTCGACGGCGTCCTCGGGCCCGAGCGCGCGCGTGATCACCGATCGCTGCGGGTGTTCGACTGCCTCCTCGGGCGTGAGCCGGCCCTGGCGCATGAGCTCATCGACCAGCGAGTGGTCGTCGGTGAGGCGCAGGAGCTCCCCGTCGCGCAGGCAGTACGCGCGGCTGTCGCCGACGTGCGCGATCGCCACCTCTTGCTCGCCGACGTATACGGCGGTGAGCGTCGTGCCCATGCCGGCCTGTTCGGCGTTGGCGTGGGAGAGCGCGTGGATGCGCGCGTTGGCCGCCTGCGCGAGCGAGGACAGCTCGAGCTCGGGGTGCGAGCCGTCGGCGAGGCCCGTCTGAAAGGACTCGACGGCGATGCGCGAGGCGACCTCGCCGGCCTGCGCGCCGCCCATGCCGTCGGCGACCACGAACAGCGGCGCACGCGCGAGCAGCGAGTCCTCGTTGGCGCGCCGCTGACGTCCGGTGTCGCTGGCGGCGTACTGTTCGGCAACACGCAGCATGGGGCGTCAGTCGACCTCGAAGGTGAATTCGCTCTCGCCGATGCGCAGCCGGTCGCCGGGGTACAGCGGCCGCGGGCTCTCCAGCAGCTCCTCGTTGAGATAGGTGCCGTTGGTGGAGCCGAGGTCTTCGATCACAACCGTGTTGCCCTGCTCGTACACGCGCGCGTGGCGGGAGGAGGCGAACGGGTCCTCGAGGCGGATCGCCGCGCGGTCGCCGCGGCCGAGCACGAGATCGCCGTCGAGATCGTAGATCATGCCCGGATCATGCCCAGGCGCACGATCGATCACCAGCCGCGGTGCGCGGTGTGCGAGGTCCGCGCTGGCGATCGCTGAGGCGGAGTACATGCCGGTTGCATCCGGGGGAATCGCTTCGCCCGCTCCCTGCGCGGGTTGCCACTCCGCGCCGCGGACGGACTGCGCTGCGGCGCCACCGCGCAGGTCGCGCCTGGCGCTGCGCGCGATCCACAGCAGGAACAGGTAGAGGACTGCCAGGAAGCCGAACTTCAAGGCGACCGACACAGGCGCCAGCGTGTTCATGAGACTTCGAAGACGATCTCCGTCGAGCCGAGCTCCATGCGATCACCCGGCCGCAGCGTGTGCACGCCGCGGAGCTCCTGGCCGTTCACGCGCACGCCGTTGGTGGAGCCCAGGTCCGCGAGTGTCCAGCCGCCGGGGCCGGGGCGGATCTCCGCATGCCGGCGCGAGACACCGGCGTCGTCGAGCACCACGTCGCAGTCGCGGCTGCGCCCAAGCGTGCCTCCCTCCGGGGGTACGAGCAGGCGCCGTCCACCGAGCGCGAGCAGCGCCCGCTGCACTCTGGCGGGCGCGACCTGCACTGCCGGCGCGGGCGGCGCAGGCGGTTCGCCGCTGTAGATCAGCGTGTTGCCGTCCTGCCCGTTTTGCTGCGGGGGCGGCTGGGCGCGCTCGCCGTCGCTCGCCGTCGCCGGCTGGGGCTCCTGCTCGGGGCGGACCAGGCGCGCCTGGATGCCGAATTCACCGAGCGACAGGCGCTCGTCGGTGTGGAAGGCGATGTGCGGCGGGGAGGCCATGATCAGGTCCTCGCGGCGCGCGTGCTCGAGCAGGTAGGCGCACAGCTCGTCGATCACCTCGTGCTCGACGCCTTCATAGCGCTCACGGTCGGCGGGCGACAGCCACACCGAGTACTCGTTGGGGACGTACGTGCGCGACACGGACACCGTGCGATGCGCGTCCATCTCCCGTGCGAGCTTGCGCGCGAGTTCCATTGGGCGGACCTCCGCGCGAAATACCCGCCCGAAAGTCCCCTCGACGAGGCTGGCGATCATTGTCTCGACGCTCTTGAGCGGGTTCATCTTGCTGACGGCGCAGGCCGATCGCAGTCGGCCGGCCTGTTACCGCTAGCCATGCTACGCACGATCCCGACGAACCTGTGCGCAGATGCCCTTACACCGGCCCGCGCAGCGCGCGGGCGGCGACCGCGACGAGGCCGCCGACGAGCGCACCCAGGAGCGCCGCGCGCGGCTCGACGTGCGCGGCGCGCGCGCTGAGGCCAGCGTCCAGCGTGGGTTGCGCGAGCACCAGCGCGGCCACCCACGCACCCGCCGCGAGGAGGTCGCGCAGGGCGCTGCGACCGCGCACGAGCCAGGGCAGCACGGCGGCTGCCGCTGCCCACAGCAGCGCGCCCAGCAGCACGCCGGTGCTGAGCAGCGGGGCGATGACGTGCGTGGCGGTGAGGCTCAGCGAAGGCTCCCAGCTGGCACGGGCGGGTGTGGAGGCGGTCGCGGTCAGCCACAGCCTCGTGGCGCTCAGGGGCTCGGCCAGGCGCAGCCACCAGTAGCCGACCGCGCCTAGCACAGCGCGCTGGCGCCAGCGCGCGGCCTGGCCGGCGAGTGCGGGAAACGCGCCGGCGAGGCCGATGTAGCCGAGCGCGGGGGCGAGCCCACATGACAGCCAGCCCGCCCCGCTGCGCCGCCCCGATAGCATCAGCGCCGGCACGATGGCGCTGAGCGCCAGCAGCGCCACGCCGGGGCGTCCGGCGGCGAGCTGCCACGCGGCCAGCGCAAGCGCAGACCCCAGCCAGGCCGCGCGCGGAAGCGCGACGCGCGGCGGCTGGTGCTCGACGTGGGGGCGTTCCGCGGGTGGACGTTCTGTGAGCAGGCGTTCTGCGGGCGGGCCTTCCGGGGGCGGGCGTTCCGCGGGCAGGCGTTCCGCGGGCAGGCGTTCCGCGGGCAGGCGTTCCGCGGGCGGGCGTTCCGCGGGCGGGCGGGCAAACAGCCGCCGCGGCTGGCGCAGGCCGCGCGTGAGCGTGTGCTCGAATGCGTCGTGCAGCTGCTCGAGCGTGCCGCGCTGCTCGGGTGCCGGCGCGAGCGCGCGGTCGAGTGCCACGGTGAGCGTGGGCGGCAGGTCGCGGCGGGCGCGCGCGAGCGCGGGTAGCGGCTGGCCGATCCGCCGGGCGGTCGCGGCGGGGGTGGCGCCGCGCACTGGGTTGACCCCGCAGAACGCCTCGTAGACGACGAGCGCGAGCGAGTACAGGTCGCTCTGCGGCCCGGCCTCGCGCCCCTCGCTCTGCTCGGGCGACATGTAGGCGAGCGTGCCGAGCACGTCGCCGGTGCGCGTGAGCGCGTCCTCGCCGGCGAGGCTGGCGCCACCGAAGTCGGTGAGCTTGGCGGCGGCGAGCAGCGTCTGCTGCGCGCGGGCGTCGTCCACGGGCGGATGGGGGACGAGCACGTTGTGCGGCTTGATGTCGCGGTGTATGACGCCACGTGAGTGGGCGTGGATGAGGGCGCTCGCGAGCGCGGCGCCGATTTCGAGGATCTCCTCGTCGGCGAGCACGTCGTCGGCGATCAGCTGGGCGAGGGTGTCGCCGTCGACCAGCTCGCTGATCAGGTAGAACGCGCCGTCGTGCGCGCAGGCCTCGTGCAACGCGACGATCGCGGGGTGCGTGAGGCGCGCGGTTGCAAGCGCCTCGCGGCTCGCGCGCTCGACGTCGATCGAGGTTCCTCCCGTGAGAACGCGCTTGAGCGCGACCTCGCGGTGCAGCAGCTCGTCGTGGGCGCGCCACACCACGCCGAAGCCGCCCTTGCCGAGCCGCTCCAGCAGGCGGTAGCGCTCGAGTACGAGCTCCTGTGCACGTGGAGTGGGCTCTGCCGGTGAGGCGCGTGCACGCGGTGCGATGCGCCGGGCGGCGGGCTGCTCCCCGTGCTCGTGCGGGAGCTGGACGAGCGTGTCTGGCGAGTCCACCTGGCTTTGACCCTTCGCCGCCCACGCCTGCTGTCCCTGCCGCGCAGGGAAGGAAAACTGCCGCTGAGCGAGAAGTTGCAATCTCGCGTGAGATGCAGCCGCCAGTCATACTCCGGCCTCCGTAAAGTCCCTGTAAAGGAGCGGTTGGCTTTTGTCGTTCTTCGACGATGACGAGGAGACTGCGCCTCGACCGTCACCCCGAACCCCGCGGCGGCCGCCTGCGGGGTCGGCGACGACCGGCGCGCACCAGTCGCCTGCGACCCCACGCGGGGTACGGCCCCGTCGTCCGCAGCACGGCGGAGGGGCAGGGCCCGATCAGCAGACGCTGATGATGCGCCGCGGCGTGGCCGCGGCCGTGGTGATCGTGCTGGTGCTGGTGATCGTGCTGGTGATAAACAGCATCTTGAAAAGCGACAAGCAGCAGTCGCTGAAGACCTACAACCACGAAGTGAGCGCGCTGGCGCAGGAATTCGTGACACAGGTCTCCCACCCGCTGTTCGTGACGCTGACGGGCGCGACGGGCAAGTCGGCGCTCGACGTCGAGCAGCAGGTCGACCAGCTGCAGGCGCAGGCGCAGGCGATCGACGCGCACACGAAGGCGCTGAGCGTGCCCAGCGAAATGGCGGGCGCCCAGCAGGACCTGTTGCTGGCGATGGACCTGCGCGTCGAAGGCATGAACAAGCTGGCGGCGCTGATACCGACGGCGCTGGCGGGAAAGGCCAAGCAGACAGGCCCGAACCTGGCGGGTGCGATGGAGACCTTCCTGGCGTCTGACGTCGTCTACTCCCAGCGCGTGGTGCCGCTGATCCAGCAGACGCTGGCCACTAACGGGATCGGCGGGCTCACGATCGCGAGCTCACGATCGCTGCCCAACGTGGGGTGGCTTGAAACGTCGACGCTGCTCGCGCGCCTGGCCGGGCAGTCGTCGAGCACCAGCCAGAGCGCGGTCGCCCCCGGCCATCACGGCAGCGTGCTGAAGGGGGTGAGCGTGGGAACGACGGCGCTGGAAGCCGAACCGGCGGTCAACCACATCAGCGCCGGGAGCTCGCCCACGTTCTCGGTGGCCGTCGAAAACGACGGTGAATTCTCGGAGACGAACGTCGAAGTGGACGTCACGATCACGGCGGGCGGCAAACGGTACAAGGGCTCGCACGCTGTGAACACCGAACCGGGCAAGACGATCGACGCGGAAGTCCCGGTCACGAATGTTCCGCTTGGGGTGCCGTCGAAGATAGAAGCCCAGATCCAGCCGGTGCCCGGCGAAACCAACCACGAAGGCACGCAGGGCACGTACCTGGCGATCTTCGGCGAATAGAGCGCAGCGGCTGCGTCAGCGGCTAACTTGTGGCGATGGCCGCGTCGATCACGGACACCCAGGGCATCATCGCGATCGCGGCAGGCGCGGTGGCGCTGGTGGCGCTGGTGGCGTGCACAGCGCTGTCGGTGAGCGTCAGACGCCTGCGCAGCGCCCAGCAGCTGGTGCTGGGCGAACGCGGCGAGCAGGACGTGGTGGCGCACGCGCAGGCGATGCAGGAGGCGTTCGGGGAGCTGTACGCGTACGTGCAGGATGCGGCCACGCGGCTGGACGAGCGCCTGGCGAGCGTGGAGGTGGCGCTGCGTGGACGGATCGCCCACCGCGCGCTGGTGCGCTACGACGCCTACAACGAGCTCTCCGGCCAGCAGTCGATGTCGATCGCGCTGCTCGACGACGAACGCTCCGGCATCGTGCTGTCGTGCATCCACCACCGCGACCAGGCGCGGGTGTATGGCAAGCAGGTGCACGAAGGCCGGGGCGAGCTGGAGCTCTCCCCGGAGGAGGCCGAGGCGGTACGCATTGCGCTGGCTGGCGGCGGGGCCCCGTCGGGCACGCGGGCGGACAGCGCGAGCCCTCCGGGTGTGCAGGCCGGAGATGGCGCGCCGCGACGGGGATGAGCGAACAGCCCCCCGAGGCGCCGAGCGATAGCTCGGCCGCCACTGACGTCGCGCGTGAGCAGGTCGGCTACCTGGGTCCTGCGGGCACGTTCACCGAGGAAGCGCTGCTGGCGAGCGCGCGCGAGGGTGCCGTTGAGCCGGTTGCGCTGGCGAGCATCTACGACACGGTGATGGCGCTGCGCCGCGGGGAGGTGCGCTGGGCGGTGGCGCCGATCGAGAACTCGTTGGAGGGCTCGATCAGCGTGACGCTGGATCTGCTCGCTGAAGAGGTGGGTGACCTGGAGATCGTTGGCGAGACGTTGCTGCGGGTGAGCCACGCGCTGATCTGCGCGCGTGCTTGCGCGCTGCGGGAGATCGACACGGTCATCACCCATCCCCAGGTTCCGGGCCAGTGCACGCGCTTTCTGCGCACGGAGCTGGAGCACGCGCGAATCCTGCCGGCCAGCTCGACGGCGGAGGCGGTGCGGGCGGTGGTCGCCGAGGACGAGCCGGGGCGGGCGGCAATCGGCACGGCGCTGGCGGCGAGCATCTACGGGGGCACGGTCGTCCGCGAGCGGATCGAGGATCGCGACGACAACGAAACGCGTTTTGTGTGGCTGCGGGCGGCGGGCGTGGCGGACGGCGTGGCGCCGCTGCGCGTGGAGGACGGGGCCGCTTGGAAGACGTCGGTGGTGTTCTGGGGGGCCGGCGCCGAGCGTCCGGGCTGGCTGGTGCGCTGCTTGGATGAGTTTGCGCGCAGGGAGATCAACTTGACGAAGATCGAGTCGCGCCCGCGCAGGCAGTGGCTGGGGAGCTACATGTTCTTCGCGGATCTGCTCGGGCGGGCGGACGATGCGCCTGTGGCGGCGGCGATCGCGGGTGTGCGGGCGGTGTGCGAAGAGGTGCGTGTGCTCGGCACGTACGCCGCGGCGCGGCCGGCGGCTGCGCGCCGGCCGTGAGCGGGGTGCGCGGCGTCCATCCGTAGGCCTCAGCAGCGCGCAGCGTGCCCGGCGCCGCTAAACTGCGGCCTGAAAATGGAGTGCACAGTCCCACCCGAGCCGGTGGGGTCCGTGTCGCCCTCAGAGCACCAGCGGCACGGACCCAGCACGTCGCCGACCACGGCGATGGGTGGCCGGGTGCTCGTTCTGAACGCCACGTACGAGCCGATCAACGTGTGCACGGTGCGTCGCGCAGTGGTGCTGCTGCTGAAGGAAAAGGCCGAGCTGCTGGAGCGCAGCAGCTGGGAGCTGCACTCGGAGAGCTCGACGCTCGCCCGGCCGGTGGTGATACGCCTCGTTTCTTACGTGAAGGTTCCGCGCGACGCGCACCGCCGCAAGATCACCCGCCGCGCTGTGTTCGCACGCGACAGCTGGACCTGCCAGTACTGCGGATCGCGTTCGAACTTGACCGTCGACCACGTCATTCCACGCTCCAAGGGCGGGGCGTCGAGCTGGGAGAACATCGTCGCCTCGTGCGCCCCCTGCAACCGGCGCAAGGGCGACCGCCTGCCGCGCCAGGCGGGCATGCACCCGCGCCGGGCTCCGCGCACGCCGCGCGCGGAGATCTTCATCCACGTCGCCAGCCCGACGATTCCGGCGGCATGGCTGCAGTACCTGCCGCAGGCTGCGTAGCGGCTGCCGTGTGAGCACACCACGACGAAGGGCGCCCGGAGGCGCCCTTCGCTGAGCTGCTTGACTGGAAGAACCGAGAGCGACGAACGGCAGCCGGAGGGACCAGGCCCGGCGGTCGTCTCGGGGTGTCCCGGGTTGGATTCCGCTAGGCGGTCCAGCCTTCCCGACCTACCGGCCGGTCACCTCCAGGGTCCCGCAAGAACTGTCAGACAACGTTTGGACCACCTCCTTTCTCTGGTACGCCCAGAGTAGCGAACGGAGATGACGCGCGGTGCCGGGCGCGCGGCGCGGCGGCTACGCGCCGGCTCCGAGATTCGAGTTCGTCGATGACGGCGCTACGCGCCGGCTCCGAGATTCGAGTTCGTCGATGACGGCGCTACGCGCCGGCTCGACTGTTAGGGAATGATGACGCCGAACTCCTGGGCGTAGGTGGCGCCGGGGGCGCCGCCACCGAGCGAGGCGGGCACGGCGGGCGTGACGCCGATGCCGGTTTCGGTGTACTGGGATTCGAGGATGTTGGCGAGGTGGCCGGGCGAGGCGATCCAGGCGGCGACGATCGCTTGCGGCGTTGACAGCTGATAGGTGCCCCATGCGAGGTTCTCGCCGATGACGTAGCCGACGTTGGAGTTGGGGATGTAGCCGGTTTCGCGGATGCGATCCACGGGTGTCTCCCCGGTGGGAGACACGTGCGCGAAGTAGTCGTCGGCGATCAGTTCCTGGCAGTGACCTTCGGCGGCCTGTTCGAGCTGCGCGTTGAGCTGCAGCGGGCTCTCGCCGTTTTCGGCGCGCTTGCGGTTGATCAGGCAGAGCACGGCGGCGCGGACGAGCGCGAGGTTGCCGGCTTCGGGCGTAACTTCGGTGTTCTGGCAGGGGGTGGCGAGCACGGCGGCGATGGCGGCGGCGTGGGCGGTGATGGAGGCCTGCGCGCTCGGTGCGGTGCTTGCGGCGGGAGCTGGGGCGGGAGCTTCGGGGCCCGCGGGGGCGGCCTTCAGCGATCGTGCGCGGCGCTGCTTCACGGGCTTGCTCGCCCGCGTCTTAAGGGCATGCAGGCGACAGTGGCGGGCGACACGTGCCCTCCTGCTGGCGCTACGCGCGGAGCTCCTCGTGCACGCGGTTGCGACACGGGAGCCGCCGGCGCGGCCAAGGGCAGCGGACGCGGGCGTTGCGCCGAGCGCCGGGGCGGCACATGCGATGCCCACCAGGAGCGTTGCCGAGAGCTTGCGGGGGGAGGACACCCTCAGCGTGTCGGACGGTGCTCAGATCTTTCTGAGCGCGACTAGACGATTCTGGACGCTTGAAAGTAGTTCGCACCAGAGAGTGCACGGTTTGCGCAAAGGCGGCCCGGTTTACCCCCGATTGCGAGATGTGGACTAGTGGTGGAGTGCCGTCGCTACGCGGCGCCGGCGGCTCAGGGACTGCTGGCGGCAGAGTCGTCGTCCTCGCCGGTGTCCACGACGAGCGCGACGGCGCTGACGACGTCCTCGTCCTTGAGGTTCATGACGCGCACGCCGGTGGCCGAGCGGCCCTGCTGGGAGATGCCGGCGACGCCGGTGCGCTGGACCATGCCGCCGACGCTGATGAACACCAGCTCCTGGTGCTCGCGTACGACGAGCGCGCCGGCGAGCGCGCCCTTCTGCTCGGTCAGGCCGATCGTCTTCACGCCTTTGGCGCCGCGGTTGGTCTTGCGGTACTGGGCGATCTGCGTGCGCTTGCCGTAGCCGTTCTCGGTGACGACGAGCAGATCCATGTCGTCGCGGGCGACGTCCATGGCGATCACGCTGTTGAGCTGCCTACCCTCAGCGGGATTTCGATCGCCGACGTCCATGCCGCGCACGCCGGTGGTGTCGCGCCCCATCGAACGCACGTCGGACTCGGCAAAGCGCACGGTGAGACCGGCACGGGAGACCATGATGATCTCCTCGCCGGGGTCCACCGCGCGCACGGCGAGCAGCTCGTCGTCGTCGCGG
>Ga0335075_10009601_pt1 | contig 14728 bp, 15 predicted proteins | sample Lox_Sample_24_FD_206723 | JGI IMG/M metagenome (GOLD analysis project Ga0335075, IMG submission 206723) | Soil microbial communities from Loxahatchee National Wildlife Refuge, Florida, United States - Lox_Sample_2.4 | ecosystem: Environmental > Terrestrial > Soil > Wetlands | place: USA...
AGTCCCAGGTTGGTCATTACCGCCAGGTTGGCGCCCTTGCCGCCCAGCAGGTCCTTCAGGTCCTTGTTGCCCTCGGTGAAGTCGTAGACGAGCTTCGGCACTGCATGCACTCCTCGAGATTGCCGTCCCGCGGCTCGGCCCAGGCGGTCGCGGCTGCGTATTTGGCGGCTCTTAGTCTTCTGCGGCCTGGCGGCCCTCCCCTTGAGCCTATCGACCCTGGCCACTAGCCGGTGCGACGGTCACCGGACGGGAGATGAACAACTTGGCGACGACCGCTGATGCGAGACTGTTAGCGCCAGCACCAGCCAAGCCGAGGGGATATGTCATGTCAGTGAATATGAGCCCTGCGGAGCGGGAATCGTTCCTGGCCGAAGTGCACGTCGGCGTGCTCGCAGTGGCGGCCGGGGACGGCAGGGGGCCGCTCGCAACCCCTGTCTGGTACAGCTACCAGCCTGGCGGCGTGGTCACCGTGACGACTGGCGAGAACAGCACCAAGGCCAGGGCCATCGCGGCCACTGGCCGGTTCAGCCTGTGCGCCCAGGACGAGGCCCCGCCATACCGGTACGTGACGGTGGAGGGTCCGGCCACCATGGAGCCCTCCGACCTTTCTGAGCGAGTGGCCATCGCCCGCCGCTATCTGGGTCACGAGGCCGGTGATGCCTGGATCGCTGCCAACCCCGCCATCGATGAGGTGACAATCCGGATGACGCCCGAGCGCTGGCAGACCGCCGACTTCAGCAAGGAGGAGGCCTAGCCAGAAGCGGTTACCCGTCGAGCATCCTGCGGGGTAGCCCGGAACGACTTTGCAAGGGCGCGCAGCTTTTTGCGCGGCTTATCGCGTCTTAAGTGCGGGGAGCCGAAGCACGGAGGCCGCATGACGTTCGATGAGTTCGCGAAGACGGGACTGCCGGCGCTGCTGGCCTTCGCCACGGTTCTGACCGGACAGCGCGCGACCGCGGAGGACGTAACCGAGGAGGTACTTATCCGCGCGCACGGCAGGTGGGATCAGATCGCAGGTCTGGACCGGCCCGAGCTCTACGTGCGCAAGATGGTGCTCAACGAGTTCCTGTCCTGGCGGCGCCGGTCCTGGCGGACAGTTCCGGCTGCCAACCCCGTTCCCGGTCAGGACCTCACCGTTGACCACGCGGCCGGTTACGCCGAGCACGCGGCCATGCTCGCGCAGATCGCGAAGCTGCCGCGCCGGCAGCGCGCGGTGCTGGCACTGCGCTACTACGAGGACCGCGGCGATGCCGAGGAGATTTGCTGACTCCCAACGGCAGAACAGTCGTCGCAACCCAGACGCGGGATCTGCACCCGGGCAACGAATTTGAGTTCGCCGAGTACTCCGCTAAGACAGGCAGACAGATTGAGGCGCTCTTGCCGGAGCACGACGCGACCGGAGACCTGGGCTGGGCCAGCCCGTCCGGCAACGTCCTGATCGTGGAGGTCGCGGCGGAGACCCACGAGGTGCTTGGCACGCTGAGCGGCGGCCGGCTTACGCCGATCCTGTCGCAGACCCTGGGGCCCGGCGGACCACTCCAGCGATTCCCAGGGACTATAGCGTTCTAGGCCTGCACCACTAGGCGGCGGTCGTTCGCCGGTCCGTGCCACACTCTGCCCATGGATCTTCAGAGCGGAAACGTGGTCGGGCTGCTGCACCCGGGCGAGATGGGCACGGCCGTCGGACGGTGTCTCACTGAGCGCGGCTACACGGTCCGGTGGGCTTCGCAGGGCCGCAGCTCAGCGACAGAGGCGCGGGCGAAGGCAGCTGGCCTGACCGACGCCGGTACGCCGCGCGAAGTGGCCGCTCACGCCAGTGTGATCCTCTCGGTCTGCCCGCCGCATGCCGCGCTCGATGTCGCCTGGGCGGTACACGGCTTCACCGGCCTGTACCTGGACGCGAACGCGATCGCGCCGGACACCGCGAGGGAGGTGGCACGCCTCATTAACGGGAACGGCGGTCGCTACGTTGACGGCGGCATCATCGGGCCGCCGCCGTTCCAGGCCGGAACGACCAGGCTCTACTTGTCTGGTGACGACGCTCCGGCGCTCTACGAGCTATTTGACGGCACGGCGCTCGAGCCGCGGATCGCGGTCGGTTCGCCGACCGCCGCATCCGGGGTCAAGATGGCCTACGCCGCCTGGACCAAGGGAACGGCGGCACTCCTGCTCGCCGCCCGTGCGCTCGCTCAGGCCGAGGGGGTCGAGGAGACGCTCCTGGCAGAGTGGGCGCAGTCCCAGCCGGGCCTGGCTGAGCGGTCAGCCGGGGCGGCCAGGTCGGGCGTCACCAAAGGCTGGCGCTGGGTCGGGGAAATGGAAGAGATCGCGCAGTCCATGACGGGCGCAGGCCTGCCGGACGGCTTCCACCAGGCTGCCGCCGAGATCTTCCGCCGCTGCCCGCGGCTGCCTGACGCCTCCGGAGGTCCGGAACTGACCGCGACGGTCCTGAAGGCTCTCGTCGGCGGCGAGTAACGACTAGCTGATCAGCAGCCGGACAGGTGTTCCGACAGGTAGGGAACGAGGCCGTCGATGCCGATCCGCTCCTGCCGCATCGAGTCGCGTTCGCGGACAGTGACGGCCTGGTCCTCCAGGGACTCGAAGTCGACGGTGACGCAGAACGGGGTGCCGATCTCGTCCTGCCGGCGGTATCGGCGGCCGATGGCGCTCGCGTCATCGAACTCGCAGTTCCAGTTCTCCCGGAGCTTGGCGGCGATGTCCCTGGCCTTCGGTGACAGGTCCGCGTTGCGCGACAGCGGCAGGACCGCGACCTTGACCGGAGCCAGCCGCGGGTCGAGCCGGAGCACCGTGCGCTTCTCCAGCTTGCCCTTGGCGTCCGGAGCCTCATCCTCGGCGTAGGCCTCTAGCAGGAACGCCAGCATCGACCGGTCCACCCCGACCGCTGGCTCGATCACATAGGGGATGTAGCGCTCGTTCGTCTCCGCGTCCAGGTAGGACAGGTCCTGCCCGGACGCCTTGGCGTGCACGCCGAGGTCATAGTCAGTCCGGTTAGCCAGCCCCTCGAGCTCGCCCCACTCGCTACCGGGAAAGTCGAACCGGTATTCCAGGTCAACCGTGCGCTTGGAGTAGAACGACCGTTTCTCGGCCGGGTGCTCGTACCGTCGCAGGTTTTCCTTGCCCAGGCCGAGGTCGAGGAACCAGGCCTCCCTGGTGTCGATCCAGTACTCGTGCCACTCCTCATCAGTGCCGGGCTTGACGAAGAACTCCATCTCCATCTGCTCGAACTCGCGCGTCCGGAAGATGAAGTTGCCAGGCGTGATCTCGTTCCGGAAGGACTTGCCGATCTGGCCGATGCCGAATGGGACCTTCTTGCGCGAGGTCTGCAGCACGTTCTTGTAGTTGATGAAAATGCCCTGCGCGGTCTCCGGACGCAGGTAGGCCAGCCCGGACTCGTCCTCAGTGGCACCCAGGTAGGTGCGGAGCATGCCGTTGAAGTTCCGCGGCTCGGTGAAGGCGCCCTTTGTCCCGCAGTGCGGGCAGGCGAGGTCGGCCAGTCCGTTCTCTGGCGGACGGCCGTGCTTCTCCTCGTACGCCTCGATGAGGTGGTCGGCCCGGAACCGGTAGTGGCAGGACTGGCACTCGGTCAGCGGATCGGTGAACTGGGTGACGTGGCCGCTCGCCTGCCAGACCTCGGGCGCGAGGATCACGCTGGAGTCGATCCCGACGACGTCGTCCCGTACCTGCACCATCGAGCGCCACCACTGCCGCTTGATGTTGTTCTTGATCTCCACGCCCAGGGGACCGTAGTCCCAGGCAGCGCGCAATCCACCGTAGATCTCGCTGGACGGGTAGACGATCCCCCGCCGCTTAGAGAGGCTGACGATGGTTTCCATGCGATCGCTGCGTCGTGCCATATGAGTTCTCCATCCGGCTGGCGGTCGGCGGCCTGCGGTTGACGTGCACGAACCCCAGTTCAGGGGCGGCGGTGCCTGCCAGCTTAGCGGTTGCCCAAGCGGCACGTCGCATGACTTTCGGTGACCGTCGGCGGGACGGGGCGGGTGTAACCGGCGGTAGCCTGGGCGGCGACCGTCGCGACCATCAACTGACTGGGCCAGGAGGACTGGCCGAAGGGACCGCTGGCGTGAGCACCAATAGGCCGACCAGGCAGGGATCGTCCAGGCCCGGCTCGCCCGCGCAGAGGCGTTCCAGGCAGCGGATCAGGCCCGTGCCGAAGGGCACCAGCCTGTACACCCCGGATGCTTCCCCCGCCAGGCAGACGGCCGAGCGCCGAAGCGCCAAGCCGCTGCTGTATCTGCACCAGCTCCCGGCCTGGGTGCCGCCTCTGGTCCTCGTCGTCTTCCTAATTGCCGGGCTCGCCGTGCGGGGCCCCGCCGGAGCCGTGGCGCTGTGCATCGTGGCCGCGGTCCTTGCCTGGCTGGCTGCGATGTCGTGGCCCCGGCTGTCCTCAGGCGGTCGGTTGGGCCGGATTGTCGCAGTTGCGGCAATGCTGGCGATCGCCGGGTATCAGGCCTCCCGGTAGGTCAGCGCCGCTAGTCGCAGAGCCACTAGCCCCGGTCGTCGGCCTCGCTGTGGCCAAGATCCACACCATCGACGCCTTTCTCGAAGAAGCTGACCGCGATCAGGCCCGCCACGAACACGGCGACCATGCCGATCAGCAACGCCAAGAACGAGGCACTGACCTTTGTGGTGCTGCCGGGTGTCAGCACCACAAGGATCTCCCGGATGACGGCGATGAGCCCGACGACGATGAACGGCTGGGCGACGAGCCGATGCGCGCGCAGCGACAGCACCACCGTATAGACGATCTCGACCAGGATCAGGACGAGCAGGACGCGATCAAGGAGCATCGGGGCAGCGAACTTGATAGCGCCGTAAGCGCCGTCGACGAAGTCGGCGATTGCGGCGATCAGCACGACGGCGGCGAGGGCGATCAGCACGACCCCTACTGTGATCGCCACCACATCCTGCGCATGCTCAAGGAGCCAGATCCAGCGCCTGACAGTGGGCACGCCGCGCCAGCGCTCTTGCCCCGCCGGGCTGCTCTCGGCCGGCGAGGTAGCGGACGGTCCTGATCCAGCCGGGCGACCATCTGTGCCGCCCTGTAGTGGCACGCCAGTCATTTCCATATTCTGCCGGGTCCGAGGCCAGCGTGCAGGCTGGTAGCGCATCAAGACCGCCAAGCTGTCCCGGAGCGGGCAAGTTCGGAGTGGGCAGGCTCGTAGGCGCACGCGGGATCCTCGCCGAGCGGATCGGCTGTCATCGCGAATGCGCGTGCCCGTGATCCGCCGCACAAGTCCGCGTACTCGCACCGGCCGCACCGGCCGCCAAACTCCGCGGCACGAATCGACCGCAGCAGCGGGCTGCCGGTGTATATCGCGCGCAGCGGCTGGTCTCGCACGTTGCCGAGACCGATCGGCAAGAACCCTGCCGGGTAGACCTCGCCGTCATAGGCCACGAAGAGAATGCCCTTGCCGTCCCGAGTCGGAGCGGTGTGCGCGCTCGGGCGGGCTACCGGCGGGCCAAGCAGACGTTCCAGACGCGAGGTCAGCATCGTGTACAGCGAGCCAGTCGGCGGAGTGCCTCCGCTGCGCCGACACGCGGCGATCCGGCGGAAGAACGGGGCTTCGACCGTGCGGACTACGACGCCATAGTGCGCGGCGTCGTACAGGAAGTGGCAGACTTCCTCGTGCTCCGCAGGGGCCAGCTGGCCCTCAGTCATGCCTCGGCCGACCTGAACCAGGAAAAACACTTCCCAGATGCGGGCGCCGCTGCCGACGGTGAGCGCAGCGATGTCGGCGAGTTCGGTGGCGTTTGCGCGCATGACCGTGGTGTTCACCTGGACGGTCATGCCCGCATCCGCGAAGCCGCGGATCGCGCGCATGGTCGCCGCGAAGTGGCCGGGGATCCCCCGGATGCTCTCGTGCGTCTCCGGCAGCGCGCCATCTAGGCTGATTGACACGGCGCGAATGCCGCTGTCTGCGATCATGCCGATCAGTTCGGCTGTCAGGATCGGAGTCACTGAAGGGGACAGGCAAACCGGCACGCCGAGCTTCCTGGCGTATGCGGCGAGCTCGAATATGCCCGGCCGCATCAGGCAGTCACCTCCAGTCAGCACGAGGATCGGGTGGGGCCGTCCGAATCTGGCAACCTGGTCGATCAGTGCGTAGCCCTCGGCCTCGCTGAGCTCGCCGGGCAGCGGATCAGGGCTGGCCGAGGCCCGGCAGTGCCTGCAAGCAAGCAGGCAGGCACGGGTTGTCTCCCAGAACACCAGCATCGGCCGTTCGGCGAAGTCGGGCACGTGCCGTTCAGTGGCGCCGGGCACGTGGCCCGGCCGCCCGGTTGCGTCAGGTGCGCGTGTCATCGCGGCGTCATTGCTCCTAGTCGGATGCTGGCTGGCGCATCGTGTTCCGAGTGCACCGTCTGAAGGCAGCTCGCGATAAGGTCCGTTGGTCCTGGGTGCGAGGGCATAAGGACACGGTGGCGTCAACCAACATTGACGTTCTGCGGCGCGTCAACATATATTGACGCGCATGACTGATAGCAGAGCTGCCGGGCTGCTGGCTGGCCCGGCGGGTGACGGCAGGCCGACGGCAGGCGACAGCAGGCCGACGGCAGGCGGCAGCAGGCCGGCCGCGCGCGACGGCAGGACGACCGCGGGAGACAACCGGCCGACCGCGCGCGACAGCGAGCCGACCACGCCTGTCGTCATTGCGGGGGCCGGGCCGGTCGGGCTCCTGCTCGCGATCGAGCTTAGGCTGGCCGGCATCCAGCCGACATTGCTGGAACGGCTGCCCGAGATCAGCGAGATCCCCAAGGGCAATGGCCTGATCGGGCACGTGGTGCAGGTTCTCGACTATCGCGGCCTGCTGGAGCCGCTGCGCGCCGAGTCGACCTACACCGGCCCGGTGCCCCAGTTCTTCTTCGGCCCCCTCACACTGCAGCTGTCCAGACTCGGCGTCAGCCCGCTGCACGTGCTCGCCATCCCGCAGCGGCAGCTTGAACGGCGGCTGATTGACCGGCTGACCGAGCTCGGCGGCAGCATCCGGCGTGGACACGAGCTGACCACGGTGACGCAGGACGACGACGGCGTCACGATCGACGTGCACGGACCGGACCACGATTACCAGCTGCGAACCCGCTACCTGGTCGGCTGCGACGGCGCGCACAGCCCGGTCCGCAAGCAGGCAGGCATCGAGTTTCCCGGCGTGACCTCCGACAACATCTCCAGGATCGGCCGGGTGCTGCTGCCCGGCGCTGTGCTTAGCTCGGGCGGCGGCCACGTAGAGGTGCCCGGGGCTGGCCAGCTGCGCCTGATGCAGCCTGTCCGGACCGCCGCAGGTAGCTACACGATCGGGCCGCTGGCGGCACTGGATAACAGCAGCCCCTCCGGTGTCTACATCGTGTCGACGCAGGAAGAAGACCCGGACGCCGACCTGACGCAACCGATGACGCTGGCCGAACTGCGTGCAAGCTTCGGCCGCGTACTCGGCACGGACGTGGCAATGACGGAGCCGTACTGGCTAAGCCGGATCGTCGGCAACAGCCGCCAGGCCGACCGCTACCGGGCCGGCCGGATATTGCTAGCCGGCGACGCCGCGCACGTTTTCGGCATCGGCGGATCGCTTAACGCCGGCATGCTGGACGCGCTGAATCTTGGCTGGAAGCTGGCAGCTCAGGTACACGGCTGGGCACCGCCGAGCCTGCTGGACTCCTATCACGCCGAGCGCCATGGGGCCGGTCACCGCATGCTGCTGCAGAGCAGGGCGCAACGGGCCTTGATGGCAGGCGGAGAGTACGCACAAGCCCTCAGGGAGCTCCTTGGCGAACTGCTTGAGTACCCCGAGCCGCTGCGCCATCTGGCCGAGATGGTGGCGGGCGCGGACCTCCGGTACGAGATGCCCGCGCCGCCGCATCGGCTGCTCGGGCTGCTCGCGCCCGACCTCCGGCTCACGGTTGCCGACGGCAGCACTACGAGGGTCGCCGAGCTGATGCGGCCAGCCCGGCCGGTACTGCTGGACCTCACGCCGGACGGCCGGGTAGCGACAGGCGCTGCCGGCTGGTCCAAGCGCGTTTCCATCGTGGTTGCCCGAGCGATGGCCGGCCCGGCACCGGCGGACGCGCTGCTGATCCGTCCGGATGGGTATGTGGCCTGGGCGGGTGACGAGCGGGCGGCCGGCTTGCCGGACGCACTGCGGGCCTGGTGCGGCAGAGTTAGCTAGAGGTGGTCCGCAGGCGGCGGAACCGGATTCGGCTCTGCGCCACCGTAGCGGCGGTCCCGGCTGGCGTAGATCTCGCACGCGTGCCACAGATGCCGGCGGTCGAAGTCGGGGAAGAGGGTATCCAGGAACACCATCTCGGCATAGGCCGACTGCCACAGCAGGAAATTCGAGAACCGCTGCTCGCCCGACGACCGCACAAACAGGTCCACGTCGGGAATCTCTGGCTCGTCCAGATAGCGGCGCAGCACCTTCTCGTTGATCTTCTCGGGATTTACCCGACCGGCCGCGACGTCCATCGCCAGCGCCTTCGCGGCATCGGCGATCTCGGCCTGACCGCCGTAGTTCACGCAGAACTGCAGCGTCAGCACCGGATTCCCGACCGTCATTCGCTCGGCGTCTTCCAGCTCAGCGATCACGCTGCGCCACAGCCGCTGACGGCGGCCCGCCCACCTGATCCGGACGCCCATCGAGTTCAGCTGGTCCCGGCGGCGGCGGATGACATCGCGGTTGAAGCCCATCAGGAAACGCACTTCGTCGGGCGAGCGACGCCAGTTCTCGGTGGAGAACGCGTACGCCGACAGGTACGGAATCCCCAGCTCGATCGCGCCCATGATCACGTCGAACAAGGCGTACTCGCCCGCCTTGTGGCCCTCGATGCGCGGCAGGCCCCGTTTCTTGGCCCACCGCCCGTTGCCGTCCATGACTAGCGCCACGTGCTGTGGTATCAGCTCGCCGGGGATCTTCGGCGGCTGCGCCCCGTCCGGATGCGGGTACGGCGGCTCGAACTCGCGCTTGCTCGGGCTCATCGGCAGGCCAATCTTTACGCGTGCTCCACGTGTTTGAGCGACCTGATGGAGTGCTCCAGATGCCACTGGAGGTAGGCGGCAGTCAGGCCGCTGCACTCTACCTGGTGCCTCCGCTCGCTGGCATCGGCGAGGGCCCAGTCACCCCGCAGCAGTGCGCTCATCAGCGCCACGGTCGCAGTTGCCGGAGTCGCCGAACCGGGAGCGCGGCAGTTCCGGCAGGTAAGGCCGCCTGACGCCAGGCCGAAAGCGCGAAGCCCGCCGGATGCCTGTGCCTCCCGCGCTGTCGTCCCGCAAACCGCGCACTCCTCCAGCGCCGGGGCGTAACCGGCCACGGCTAGCGACCGCAGCAGGAAGGCATCCAGCACCAGGCGTGGATCGTGCTCGCCCTCGCCGAGCGCGCGGAGGCCGCCGACCAGCAGCAGGAACTGGCGCATGGCGGGTTCCTTTTCCACCGGCGTCAGCTTCTCGGCGGTCTCCAGCATTGCCGTTCCGGTGGTGTACCGGGGGTAGTCGGCGACGAGCTGCTCCCCGTACGGACGCAACGTCTCGGCCTGGGTGATGACGTCCAGTGACCTCCCGGTGTAAAGCAGCAGGTCGACATGGGTGAACGGCTCCAGGCGCGCGCCGAACCGCGACTTCGTCCGGCGCACGCCCTTGGCTACAGCCCGGATGCGGCCTGATTTGCGCGCAAGAACCGTGACGATACGGTCGGCTTCGCCCAGCTTGTGCGTGCGCAGCACAATGCCGTCATCCCGGTAGATCGCCACCAGCCCATTCTCGCCTACTTCCGCGCTGGCAGCGGCGCGCTCGCCGGCGCGCGCAGCAGGCAAAGCGCCCCGTGTCAGCCCGCCGCGGCGCTCTCCTCCGCCATCACTATGACCCCTTGCGCCTGCGCGGCCGTCATGCCGAGGTGCGACGCGATCAGCCGGGCGGCCTCCCGCTCCTCATCGGACAGCGGTCCGTCGGCCAGCCCCACCCGGACCGCGTCGGTCAGGAACCACTCCGGAGCCGGCGTCGTCAGCTGGATCGCCAGCCTTCCCAGCGGCGCCGCGATGTCCGATATGCGGCCCTCGCCGACGGCAAGAGCCACGGTCAGTGCCGAATCGTCATAACCAGGCAGGCCCGCAGCTGTGAGCACGTCAATGGCCCGGTGGCGCGCCGCATGGCTGGTCGGGTCCCCGGCGCGCAGCATGGTCGTTACCGCTGCCAGGGCCCCGGCGGGCAGAGCCTCCTGCATTTCGACCATGGTCGGTATCGCCAGGACTTCGACCCGGTACCTGGTGCGGCAGCCGCGGCACTGGACGTGCTCGTCGACGCGATCGAGCGGAATCAGCGGAATACGCAAGATATGAAACCAGCGCCGGCCGACGCATCGCCGGTATCGCCTGTCACCGCCGCAACGCTGGCAATGGAACACGCCGCGTCCGGTTGTCCGGAAATAGAAACGAAGCCCGATCGCACTCAACGACCCTCTCCCCCCGCGGCCGGGCCGCGTAGTCGCCACTTGCACATCGATCCAGGTCAGCCGATCATCACACGTACCGGCGGCGCAGGTACCTCAATCGGAGGAATTCCGGCAGGGGCATAGTTACACCGCGAAATCTCTGCTTGCCACGCACTCAACAGGCAAGGAAACGTGGTGGCCCAGATTGATCCAGCCCGCGAGATACCGGTTGCCGGGGCCGGGGCGGGATATTCCGTTGCCCGCTCGGCCGACCGGCCGGTTGACTGTCGTGGTGCTGATCGAGAGGTTCGACCCGGCGACGGAGCCCGGCCGGACGCAGAGCTGCTACCAGATAGTGGCGGCGTGTGCCCGCCTGGACGATCCGAGCTTGCCCCTGAGTTCCCTGGAGCGTGTCAGCGCCTGGTGGTCACACGGCTTCGGCGGCAGCCCGCGGCAGTGCTGGCTTGCCTCCGACTCGCCCGGTGCTGAGGTTGTCGGCTGCTATCTGCTGATGCTTCCGGACCGGGAGAACCTGGCATCGGCGGAGTGCGCCCTGTATATCGCGCCCTGGGCCCGTCGGTCGGGTCGCGGACGTGAGCTGCTGGCTCACTGTGCTGATCAGGCCCGGCAGGCCGACCGCTCTCGGCTGAGTGCCGAGACGAAGGATGGATCGCCGGGGGCCGCCTTCGCGGCTGCCCTGGGCGCGACCAGCGGCATTACCGAAGTGCTCCGGGTGCTCGCCGTGGACGCGGCGCTCGCTGGCAGACTGCCCGGACAGCGGACCGAGGCTGAGCAACGAGCGGACGGATACGCACTGGTGTCCTGGCTTGGCGAGACACCGCCTGAGTACCTGGAGGATTCGGCCAGGCTGGAGGCCGCGATGGCGGATGCGCCACGGGACGAGGGCGTGGAGCCGGAGCTCTGGGACGCTGACCGGATCAGGCGCGCCGAGCAGACCCAGATCGAAGCCGGCGAGCGCATCTACTGCGTCGCGGCGATGCACAAGGAGACCGGCCACCTTGCTGCCATCACGAAGATCGGTACCGATCCCGGCACTCCGGGCTGGGGCTTCCAATCGCTCACAGCCGTGCTGCCAGACCACCGCGGCCATCGGCTCGGGCTGCTCGTGAAGATCGCCATGCTGGAGCAACTAGTTACGGACCGGCCGGACGTCACCCGGATCGTGACCGGGAACGCGGGTCCCAACAAGCACATGGTCGCCATCAACGAGCAGCTTGGCTTCGAGGTCTGCTCGGTGCACCGGCGCTGGGAAGCAGACCTGGCCACTGGCTGAAAACTCGATTGCCTGTGGCGGCTGCGGACAGGTTAGATGCCGGAGTGCGGATCGAGCAGTTTGACGCCATGACCGACAGTGCGCGGGTGCGCGCCTGCTTCGAGATGACGCTGGCAGGCTGGCCCGTGGACCGCCCGGGCGAGCCCGAATGGGGATTCGACGCGTTCGCCGGCAAGTGGGCCCGCGGCTACGACAGTGCGCCGCGACAGACGTGGCTGGCCACTGACGACGCTGATCAGCCAGTCGGCGGCTACCTGCTGCGGCTGCCGGACGCCGAAAATACCTCGATGGCTTTCTGCAACCTGATCGTGGGACCCGCGGCCCGGCGGGCCGGCCTCGGCCGGGCGCTGCTTGAGCACTGCGCCGACCAGGCCAGGCGAGCTGGCCGGTCTCGGCTGGCCGGGACGGCACTTGATGGATCGCCGGGTGCCGCGTTCGCGGTCGCGGTCGGCGCACGTAGCGGCATTGCCGAGGTCGTGCGGGTGCTCACGATCGATTCGGCGTTCGCTGGTCGGCTCAGCGAGTTGCACTCGGCGGCGGAGAAGCACTCGGCCGGTTATTCACTGCTGTCCTGGTGCACGCCAGCGCCCGCCGAGTATCTGGATCAGCTCGCCCGGATCCATGGCGCCATGGCCGACGCGCCTCATGACGCGGGTGTGGAGCCCATGGTCTGGGACGCCGCGCGGATTCGGCATTCAGAGCAGACCATGGCCGAGCACAAGCTGACCGGCTATGCGATCGCCGCACGTCACGACGCGACTGGCGAGCTCGTGGCGCTGACCGAGATGGTCACCGAGGCAGACAATCCCGACTGGGCCTTCCAGCAGATTACTGCCGTCCTCTCGGCGCATCGCGGGCACCGGCTCGGCCTGCTGGTGAAGGTCGCCATGCTCGAGCTGCTGCTGGCCCGCGAGCCTACGGTCCGGCTCATCCAGACCAGCAACGCCGGAGCCAACGCGCACATGATCGCGATCAACGAGCAACTCGGCTTCACAGTCTCCGGCACGGGGCGTGAATGGGAGCTGACCATCGCCGATGACCCAGCCGCGGCCCAGGCGAACTAGCACAGCCGAACCAGCACAACCGAACCAGCACAACCGAACCAGCACAGTCGAACTAGCTCAGTCGAATGAGCTCAGTCGTAGAAGCCCAGCCGGCGTAGCTGCCGGGGGTCTCTCTGCCAGTCCTTCGCGACCTTGATCCGCAGGTCCAGGTAGACCCGGCTGCCCAGCAGCGCCTCGATCTGACGCCGCGCGGTGCTGCCGACCTCCTTGAGCCGGGCGCCCTTGGCGCCAAGCACGATCGCCTTCTGGCTCGGCCGTTCCACATACATGACGGCGTGCACGTCGATGAGGTCGTCCCGGCCTTCCCGAGGCCCCATTTCCTCGACTACAACCGCGATCGAATGCGGCAACTCGTCCCGCACGCCCTCCAGGATGGCCTCCCTGATGAGTTCGGCCACAAGCTGCTGTTCGGGTTCGTCGGTCAGCTCACCGTCGGGGTACAGCGGGCGGCCGGGCGGCAGGTGCGAGACCAGCACGTCCGATAGGACGTCCAGCTGGTATCCGCCGGCGGCCGACACTGGCACTACGTCTGCCCAGTCCCCCAGCTCTCCCACCGCCGCAAGCTGAGCCGCAATCTGCTCGCGCGTCGCCTGGTCGGTCTTGGTCACGATCGCAACCACCGGGGTCTTGCCAATGCTGGTCAGCTCGGCGGCCAGGTACTTGTCGCCTGGCCCGATCCGCTCGGTGGCGGGCAGGCAAAACCCGATCACGTCGACTTCCGTCAGGGTAGACCGGGCCAGGCTGTCCAGCCGCTCGCCGAGCAGCGTTCGGGGCCGGTGCAGGCCGGGCGTGTCGATGATGATCAACTGCGCGTCAGGACAGTGCACGATGCCGCGGATAGCCCGCCTGGTGGTCTGGGGCCGACTGCTGGTAATCGCCACCTTGGAGCCGACCAGCGCGTTCATGAGAGTGGACTTGCCGACGTTAGGCCGCCCGGCGAAGCAGGCAAAGCCAGATCTGAACTCCGGGCGGCTGGACGCGTTCCGCGCCGGCTCGCCCTCGGACCGCGGCCGGCCTGACGGAGTTCCCACCCCGCGATTCTCCCCTACCGGGGCGCTCCGGGCCTAACCCGACGGCCGCGAACCTACCTACTGCCTTTAGTGCTTGGGATTCTCAGCAACTCGCATTACCGCTTGGGATTATCAGTAGATAGCACCGAGAATCCCAGGCGCTAAGTGATCTTGGGCCGATTCGGCGAGGGCGGCAGGACGAGAGTTGCCAGCGCTAGCCCGACGAGCAGCAAGCCGAGGAGGCCGACGGGAGTGAGTCGCTCTCCGAGAACGACCAGGCCGAGCATCGCCGCGACCACCGGCTCGGCGAGACCGAGCGTCACGGCCACCGGTGCGGACAGCCTCCGCAGGCCGCGCCCATACAGTAGATAGGCCGCTGCCGTCGTGATCACTCCGAGGTAGCCGACGACAGCCAGGCCGCGCGCACTGAGCACCCAGCCTGGCGAGTTCACCGCGAGCAGCGGGGCAAGGAGCACCGCCGCGCCGCCGAAAAGCAGGCCCATGACTGCGGCCTCAGGACTGCCAGTGGAGATCAGCCGAGCGGCAGTCACTGCGTAGATCGCGTAACACAGCCCTGCCGTTAGTGCCAGCGTGATCCCGCCCGGATCAGCTCCGGCGGCTTTGCCTGCCGCTACCAGCACCGTGCAGCCCGCCACGGCGGCGGTCGTCGCAAGCATCCAGCGAGAGCCCAGCCGGGGCCCGCCAGTGAGCCGGGTCAGTGCGCCGGTGAACACCGGCGCGCTGCCGATGGCGACCACAGTGCCAATTGCCACGCCGGTCATCCTGACGGCCGCGAAGAAGCACACCTGGTAGCCGGCTACGGCGGCGGCGGCAAGCAGCAGCGAGATCCGGGCGCTGCCGCCAGCCGACAGCAGGGCGCGGACTGCACGCCTGCGCTGGGCAGTTGCCAGC
>Ga0335075_10009602_pt1 | contig 14727 bp, 12 predicted proteins | sample Lox_Sample_24_FD_206723 | JGI IMG/M metagenome (GOLD analysis project Ga0335075, IMG submission 206723) | Soil microbial communities from Loxahatchee National Wildlife Refuge, Florida, United States - Lox_Sample_2.4 | ecosystem: Environmental > Terrestrial > Soil > Wetlands | place: USA...
AGCACGCCGCCCCAGATGCCGAGCCCGCCGGACCACACGGCGAACGGGCCGTACCACACGTGCGGGATGTCCATCGGCGTGGTGACGTCGAAGTAGATCCGCCCGCCGACGATCCCGGCCGGCACGACCCATATCGCGATGTCCCCGACCAGTTCGGGATTCCCGCCCATGGCGGCCCACCGGCGCCGGGTCAAGATGATGGCCAGGGCGATGCCGACCAGGTACATCAGCGCGTAGAAGTGAACATCCAGCGGGCCGATGTGGAAGCTGTTGATCGACGGGCTTGGTATGTAGGCCGGCATTGCCATGGCGTCGAGACTACCCCCGGGCAGCACGGAGTTGGCCGACGGGTTTCACCACGGCCCGTTCGGCCCGATAAATGTCACCCGCCCTCGCGACGGTCACCGGATTGCACACCGGCACCGGCTTCGACGTGGAATGGCCGGGTGTCGGTGGCGGCCGCGCGGGGGGTCACCGTGGTGGTCGACGGCACCGGGGGCACGGCTTGCGATTTGTCGGGCCTGCCGGCCAGCCGGTAGACCTCGGACCCGTCTACGGTCTCCATCTCAAGCAGCTCGCTGACCAGCGAGTCGAGCACGCTGCGGTTCTCCTTGAGCAGGTTGACCGCGCGCTGCTCGGCCTCCCGGAGCAGGCGGGAGACCTCGGCGTCGATTTCCGCCTGGGTCGCCTCGGCGAACGGGCGGCTTGACATGGGAGCCCCGCCGCCGCCGAGGAACACCGACCCGCCCTCGGGGTACCCGATCGGGCCCAGCTTCTTGGACAGGCCGAACTCCCTGATCATCTTGACCGCCAGGTCGGTCGCGCCGGCCAGGTCGTTGGACGCGCCGGTCGAGCCCTGGCCGAGCACCACAAGCTCGGCGGCCCGGCCGCCCAGCCGCACGGCCAGCGAGTCGTACAGGTAGTCCTCGCTGTACATGTGCCGCTCGACCAGCGGCAGCTGCTCGGTCACGCCGAGAGTCTGGCCGGCGGGCAGGATGGTCACCTTGGCCACCGGGTCGGCGTGGTCGGACAGCGCCGCCACCACGGCATGGCCGGACTCGTGCACGGCCACGTTGTGTTTCTCCTCGGGTAGCAGCACGTTCGATCCCTCGCGCCGGCCCAGGATGATGCGGTCGCGCGCGGTGTCGAAGTCGTCGGCGCTGAGCACGTCGCGGTTGGCCCGGACGGCGTTGATGGCCGCCTCGTTGACCAGGTTGGCCAGGTCGGCTCCTGAGAAGCCCGGTGTGCCGCGGGCGATGGCGTTCAGGTCCACGTTCGGCGCCAGCTTCTTGCCCCGCCCGTGCACGGCCAGGATCGCGGCGCGTTCGTTCACGTTCGGCAGCGGGATCGTGACCTGCCGGTCGAACCGGCCGGGCCGCAGCAGGGCCGGGTCAAGCACCTCGGGCCGGTTGGTGGCGGCGAGGACGACGACGCCGGAGTCCGGCTCGAACCCGTCCATCTCGGCCAGCAACTGGTTGAGCGTCTGCTCGCGTTCGTCGTTGGACACGATCGCACCCGCGCCGCCCCGGCGCTGGCCGATGGCGTCGATCTCGTCGATGAAGATGATGGCGGGCGCGCGCTTGCGGGCCTGGTCGAACAGGTCGCGGACGCGGGCCGCGCCGACGCCGACGAACAGCTCGACGAAGCTGGAGCCGGTGACCGAGAAGAACACGACCCCGGCCTCGCCCGCCACCGCGCGGGCCAGCAGGGTCTTGCCGGTTCCGGGCGGCCCGACCATCAGCACCCCGCGCGGCACCAGCGCGCCGACCCGCGTGTACCGGTCCGGGCTGCGGAGGAAGTCCACCACCTCGGAGATCTCGGCCTTGGCGCCGTCGTAGCCGGCCACGTCGGCGAACGTGGTCGAGGGCTTCTCCTCGTCGAACACCTTGGCCCGGGACCGGCCGACGCCCATCACGCCCTGCAGCCCGCCTGCCGCGCTGCGGGAGATCCGGCGGAACAGCCAGATGGTGACGAGAATCGGCAGCCCGAAGACGATCAGGTAGATCAGCAGCTCGGTGCCGAAACCATTCCCCGACGGTGCCGAGGAGACCTCGACTTTGTTGTTCGCCAGCTCGGTCAGCAGTTCCTGGCCCGCCTGCGGCGGGACGACCACGGTGTAGCTTGTCCCATTGGTCAGCGTGCCGGTGCTCGTACCGCCCGCGGTGCTGGCCAGATCGATCGTCTTCACATGGTGCGCAGACACGTCGGACAGGAACTGGGAGTAGGTGAGGCTGGTCGACGTCGAGCGCGTCGGGAGCAGGAAGAACAGCGCGAAGATCGCGATCAGCATGCCAAGCCACAGCCAGTTCCGCCAGGCGGGAGGCGGCGGCGGCGCGGTCGCCTTGGGCTTGTCGCCGGGGGGCGGCGAATTAGCTTGCTTACTCATGGCAGCTCCTTGTGATGCCCAGTATGCCCCGTGTTCGTGGTGCGACGACCAGCGGACGGCCTGTTCGGTAAATGGGCGGGAAGCTGTCAGCGAACGCTCAGGGTGCGATCAGACGGCGCCTACGGGCCATCGCCTGGCTGCCACGCGCCGACTTGGATGTTCCGGAACTCCTCGGTGATCCACTGGCTCGGAGGGCAGCCCGCCAGCGCGCGGAACTCGCGGGCCAGGTGCGCCTGGTCGAAGTAGCCGCACGCGGCCGCGGTGTCCGCCAGCCGGTAGCCGCCCGCGGCCACGTCATGGGCGGCTGGCGTGCCCGCCTGCCTTATCAGCAAGGTCTTGGCCCGGGTGAAGCGGATGACGCGGGCGGCGGCCTTCGGCGTCAGGCCGATCTCGGCGCGGAACCGGCTGGCCAGGTGACGACCGCTCCAGCCGGTCCCGGCGGCCAGGTCCGCCACGCGCACGGTGCCGCCCGAATCAAGCAACCGCCGCCAGGCCCAGCCGACTTCGGGCGCGACCCGGGCCGGGGTGCCTGCCGCTGGCGTCGCCGCCAGCCGGAGCAAGATCTCGTCCAGGATCGCGAACCGCTCGGGCCAGCCGGCCGCGGCCACGGCGCGGTCCCTGAATTCGGCGCAGGCGGCGCCGAGCACGGCATCGGCGGGCACGTCGATCTCGGCCAGTTCGCCGGCCGGAAGGCCGAGGAGCACCCGCGCGCCAAGCGGCCGCAGTGCGACCTGGATGCCGGACTGCGCGCCGTCGTGCGCGATCAGCGCGGGCGCCGAGTGCAGGCCACCGAGTAGCGCGCCGAACTCGCCTGGCGGCTGGCGGGGGTCGGGATGCGCCAGCATGACCAGCGGCTCGTCCAGCGTGAAGATCAGCGTCAGGAAGGGTGACGGCAGGCCCCGGTGGAGTGCGGGCGGCACGCCGCGCTGCCGGTAGCCGGTGTACCAGGCCACGTACCGGCGCAGCGGCCCGGCCGGCCTCCGCCGGCAGTGTTCGTCAGTTTTGCCGTCGGGCGCTGAACCTGCCAAGCCGCTCATACGTCTTATTCAGCAGAATCTCGGAATCGGTCCAGACATCGGAGTCCTAATTATTTGCGCTGGTAGGCGGCTTGCTGCCACAATCGGGACCACAACCCCAGTGTACGGGGCTCTGGGGCTGCCGGCCTGGCACCCGGTTGGGCGGCGCGGAAGGTATTGCGGGCCGCCGGCGTTGACCGGATAACGGGTTGGAGTCGCACGTGATCATTCGTCAGGTTGACCGCGCCAGCGTCGGCGCGGCAGCTCACCCCGACCGCGCCGGGAGCGCGGCGGGACAGGACGGGGGAAGTGATGTGGCTGTGATGACCGCAGAAAGGGTCCTCGGGACGAGGGGGCCCGAACCGCTCGCGCTTGGACTGTCATGCCGGACCGACAGGGACGGACGCCAGGTCGTGAGCGTGACCGGCGAGCTTGATATCGCCACCGCCGAGCAGGCCTACGCCTACATCAGCCAGGTAATCGACGCCTGGGACACCGGTACGGCGCCGGTCAGCGTCGACCTTTCCGGAGTCACCTTCTGCGACGCCTCCGGCCTCGGCGTCCTGGCCAGGATCGCCCGGCACGCGCGGCAGGCGGGACGCCAGATCCAGCTCGTCTCGCCGCGCCCGGCGCTGCTCAAGATCATCAGGATCACGGGGCTCGACCACAGCTTCCCCGAGCTTGCCCCGGTGCGCGCAAACTGATCGTAACCGGCACGCCCCGCGCAGATACCTCACCCGTGACCATGGAGGATGCTGGCCGCTGGCGTTAAATTTGGAGTGCTTCCGGCGTTAACCCTGACTGCAAGCGCAACCGGAGGGACTGCCAAATGGCCGAAGAAGTTCACGGGCAAGCCGCTGAATCAGCGGAGGATGCGGAATCCTCCGAGGCAACGATCGCCGTTCACTGGCGCGAAGAAGGTTACTACACGCCCTCGCCGAAGTTCATCGGCCAGGCGAACGCCTCGGATCCGGCCATTAAGGCTCGGTTCGCAGAGGCGAACTTCCCTGAATGCTTCAAGGAATACGGTGATCTGCTGTCCTGGGACCACTACTGGCACACGACGCTGGATACCAGCAACGCGCCGTTTTGGAAGTGGTTTGTCGGCGGCAGGCTGAACGCCTGCTACAACTGCGTCGACCGGCACCTGGCCGAGGACAGGAACAAGGCGGCGCTTATCTGGGTGCCGGAGCCGGAGACCGAGGCGACGGCCGTCATTACCTACCAGGAGCTGTACCGCCGGGTCAACGAGATGGCGGCGCTGCTGCGGGACTATTGCGGTCTCAAGGCCGGCGACCGGGTCACGCTGCACATGCCGATGACGCCGGAGCTCCCCGTTACCATGCTCGCCTGCGCGCGCCTCGGCGTGATCCACTCCCAGGTGTTCGCCGGGTTCAGCGGGGGCGCGTGCGGCGGCCGCATCGCCGACTCGGGCAGCCGGGTCCTGATCACCATGGACTCCTACTACCGCAGCGGCGACCTGCTCGACCACAAGGTCAAGGCCGACGAGGCGGTCGAGGCCGCCCGCAGGGAGGGCCAAGAGGTCGACAAGGTCCTGGTCTGGCGGCGCTACCCCGGCCAGTACTCGGCCAAGACCCCCATGGTGGAGGGCAGGGACGTCTTCGTCGACGACGTGCTGGCCGGCTACAAGCGGGCCATAGTCGAGCCGGTGTCCATGCCGGCCGAGGCGCCGCTGTTCCTGATGTACACAAGCGGCACCACCGGCCGCCCCAAGGGCGCTCAGCACTCCACCGGCGGCTACTTGGCCTACGTGGCCGGGACGTCCAAGTTCTACCAGGACATCCACCCGGAGGACACGTACTGGTGCATGGCCGACATCGGCTGGATCACCGGTCACTCCTACATCGTGTACGGCCCGCTGGCGCTCGGCACCACGAGCGTGATGTACGAGGGCACGCCGAACTACCCGGACGCCGGCCGCCCATGGCGGATCGCGGAGCAACTCGGGGTGAACATCTTCCATACCTCCCCCACCGCGATCCGGATGCTGCGCAAGGTAGGCCCAGACGAGCCGGCCAAGTACGACTACCACTTCAAGCACATGACCACGGTCGGCGAGCCGATCGAGCCCGAGGTCTGGCGCTGGTACTACAAGTCCGTGGGCAAGGGCGAGGCGGTCATCGTCGACACCTGGTGGCAGACGGAGACAGGCGGCTTCCTCGGCACCGGGCTGCCCGCCATAGACGCGATGAAGCCGGGCAGCTGCGGCCCGATGGCCCTGGGCATCTACGCCGAGATCCTCGACGAGGACGGCAACGCGATCCCCGGGGGGGGCGGCAAGGCAGGCAACATCTGCATCCGCAACCCCTGGCCGGGAGTCATGGAGACCGTCTGGGGCCAGCCCGAGCGGTTCGTATCGACCTACTACGCCAAGTACAACAAGGACCCGGACAGCAAGGACTGGCATGACTGGCCCTACTTCGCCGGCGACGGCGCGGTGCAGGCCGCCGACGGCTACTACCGCATCCTGGGCCGGGTCGACGACGTGATCAACGTGGCCGGGCACCGCCTGGGCACCAAGGAACTCGAGTCCTCCGCGCTGGCCGTCCCGGAGATCGCGGAGGCCGCCGCGGTCCCGGTCATCGACGACATCCGCGGCCGGGTGGTCGAGATGTACGTCTCGCTCAAGCCCGGAATCGAGGCCAGCCCGGTGATCGAGGCCAAGGTCAAGGAGGCGATCGAGACCGACATCGGCAAGATCGCCCGGCCGAGGAACATCTGGATCGTGCCGGACATGCCCAAGACCCGGTCCGGCAAGATCATGCGCCGGGTCATCGCCGCCACCTCCAACTTCGCCGACGTGGGCGACATCACGACGCTGGCCAACCCGGAGGTCGTGGAGAAGATCCGGCACCAGGTGCAAAGCGCCAAGCACTCCCGCGGCGAGGTGCCGCGGGAGCTCACCGAGGCCGAAGAGGCGGAGCTCAAGTCGTTCGGCGCCGCCGAGTAGCGCGGTGCCGGAGCCGGACGGGAGAACCACGGACCGTTCGGCCCAAATGACGGTGTTGTGGCGGGCCAGCCGGGAACGGCGGCCCGCCACATGCGGCCTTCAGGCCGGCTCGCCGACCTCGACGGTCAGGTCGTCGTGCATGAAGCTCAGGTGGCCTGCCACGGCCGCGGAGTCGCCCTCGGCCTGCGGGTACGACCAGACGGCGTCGGTGAGCGTGCGGTCGCCGGCGCGGACCGACCAGTACGACGCGGTCCCCTTGTAGGGGCACACGGTGTGCGTGCCGGTTGGCTCGAGCAGGTCCTGGCGCACGTCCTCGGCCGGCAGGTAGAAGCGGTTCGGCAGCCCGGTCTCGGACAGCAGCATGGGCCTGCTGGTCTCCGCGAGGACGGTGTCGCCGGCCAGGACCCTGACGTGACGGGACGACCGGCGCACGTCGACCCGGTGATACGGATCGCGCAGGTGGCCGCCGTCCACCCGCTCGTCCTCGTCGTACCATTCGTCCATGGCGTCGGTGTAGAAGCCGGCGTACCCTTCGAGCCACTTGGCCTCGGCGTTCGGCTCCTGGTAGTACCAGATCGCGTTCTCCGCGTCGCCGTCCTTGCCCTTCACCGACCAGTACGACGCGGTTCCCTTGAACGGGCAGAAGGTGTGGTGATCGGTGGGCTCGAGCAGGTCCTGGCGGATGTCCTCGGCCGGCGCGTAAAGCTGCGGCGGGTATCCGGTCTCGTGCAGCAGCACGGCGCGGGTGGTGTCAAGCACGGTCTGGCCGCCGAATGTCGCTCGCACCCGTCGCGGGAACTCGTGCATCAGCAGCTTGTGGGCTGGGCCCTCGATCACGTAGTTGACGGTCTGCGGCGGATGCCCAGACAGCGGGCCGTTCGAGAAGGTCAGCGACATCGCGGATCTCCTTACAGATCAGCGGGAATGACGGCGTCGAGCAGCCGGGCCTGTCCCGGCGCCAGGTCGGGCCAGTCGCCGGCGAACTCAACGACGGCAACACCGGCCGTCGGGAGCCTAATCCCTCGTGGCTCGATCCCCGTTTGCGGGCCGTCCCCGGCGGCCGTCAGGCTGGCGGTCAGTTCCTCCAGGCCCGGGTTGTGCCCGATGAGCATCGCGGTCAGGTAGCGCGATGGCAGCTCCCTGGTGAGGTAGAGCAGGGTCAGCGCGCTTGCCGCGTAGGCGCGCGGCTCGAACCGCACGTCGGGCGACCCGTCAAGCTCCGGGCCCACCAGCTGCCAGGTCTGGCGGGTACGGCGCGCGGCCGAGCACACCACGACGTCAGGCAGGTAGCCGCGGCCACGCAGCCACCGGCCGATCCTGGGGGCGTCGCGACGGCCGCGTTTGGCCAGCGGCCGGTCCTCGTCGGGCACGTCCGGCCAGTCCGATTTGGCGTGCCGCAGCAGGATCAGCCTGCGCGTTGTGTCACCGGGCATGTGCCCAGCCTGCCACAGGCCAGGCGCCGGCAACGTGGGCGAGTTGCGGCGGGCATAGCTAGGCCAGATACTGAACTTGGTTTCTCGCCTCTGAGATAGCGACCCGGGGCCTTACCGCCGCCCCGAGGTGGAGGGGTTGGTTGAGCGAGGAGACGTGGGATGCCTCAGTCTCCCTCGCGCCCGGCGTGCGGATAGCCGGCCACGTGCTGCAGGAGGAGATCGGCCGCGGCGGGATGGCCGTGGTGTTCCGCGCGCGGGACGAGCGGCTCGACCGCCAGGTCGCGCTGAAGTTCCTGGCGCCGTGGCTGGCCGCGGACCAAGAGTTCCGCAGGCGGTTCGACCAGGAATCTCGCATGGCGGCCGCGGTGAACAATCCGCACATAATCCCTGTGTTCCGGGCGGACGAAGCCGACGGGGTTCTGTTTATCGCGATGCTCTATGTAACCGGCGGGGACGTCGGCTCGCTTGTCCGCAGCCGCGGCGCGCTGCCGCCCGGCCGGGCCGTGGAGATCGCGTCTCAGGCCGCTTCGGCCCTGGATGCGGCGCACCGGCGGGGGCTGGTGCACCGGGACGTCAAGCCGTCGAACATGCTGCTCGACGCCGATGGCGAGCGGGATCACGTGTACCTGTCCGACTTCGGGCTGGCCAAGACGACGACCGCGGGCGGCGGCATGACCAGGACCGGCCAACTGCTCGGGACGCTGGCGTACGTCGCCCCTGAGCAGATCGCGGGCAAGCCCGTCGACGGGCGGGCCGATCAGTACGCGCTGGCCTGCACGGTTTACGAGATGCTGTGCGGCGAGCCGCCGTTCACAGGCAACGACGTCGCGGTGCTTGGCGGTCACCTGAACAGGCCGGCGCCGCCGCTCACCTCCAGGCAGCCCCGCCTCCCGGCCGCGGTGGACGCGGTCTTCGCACGGGCCATGGCCAAGGATCCGGCCGGGCGGTACCCGACCTGCCGGGAGTTCTGCGATGCCCTCCGCGGCGCGCTGCGCGAGGCCGCGCCGACCAAGCCCGTTCAGGGTCCGCCTTTTATCGTCCCGGGCCCGCCTGCGGCAGCGAGGACGGGCCGGAGGCGGGCGCTCATCGCCGCCGCGGTGGCGGTGCTCGCGGCCGTCGGGCTGCTGGTCTGGGCCCCGTGGAATCGGGCGTCGGTCCAGCCGCCGACCGGGCTCGAAGCTACCGCGACCACGAGTTCGGTGGCGCTGTCTTGGTCGGACCCCTCCAGTGGCGCCGCGCCGACCCGGTACGAGATCTGGCAGAACGGCGTGGCGATCGGCTCGGCCGGCGGGCATGCCGGGTCCTACCAGGTCACCGGGCTTGACCCGGACACCGCCTACCACTACCAGGTACAGGCGATCGGGGGCAGCGGCGACTCGGCGCGGTCCAGCGTCCTGACGGAAAGCACGCTCGCCCCGGCGCTGTCGGCGGCCCAGATCGTCGGGGACTGGACCGTCCAGTTCCAGGTCGTCACGGCGGACAGCCACGACGCATGGTTCACGCAGGAGGGCAAAACCTGGCAGACGCAGTGGACGTTCTCGACGGACTGCACCGGATCCGGATCCTGCACCGGAACGCTTTCCGGAGGCGTCTACGGCTCGAACGGCTTCGCCAACGCGGACTTGTTCCGCTCCGGCGACGAATACGTGGCCGATGCCAACGTGGACAACATCGAGTTCTGCGATTACAGTTTCTACGGTACCGAGTACCCCACCTCGGACGAGATCACGATCCAGGTCCAGGTCACCCGGGCGCACGCCGTCGGCCAGGCATGGACGGCCACCGCATGGGACGGCACGTTCACCATGCTGAGCGAGTACAGCCCGACCCCGGTCACATCGTGCCCCGAGTACACGGTCAAGGCCATCGTCGCTAGCCAGCCGGGGACCTGACCGCCGGGTCCTACGGTGGGTGCTCCGGTGGGTCCTCCGCCGTCCTAGGGGCGGACGCGGACGAAGTTGATCGCGATCGCGCGCATCACCGTCCGGCCGTCCTGGTTCACCGCCTCGACCATCGTCTTCACGATTCCCCGATCCGGCTTGCTCAGGGACCGGCGCGCCTCCACCACCGTGGCCCGGACACGGAGCGTGTCCCCCGGCCGGACCGGATAGGGCCAGCGGATCTCATCGAGGCCCGGGCTGCCGAGGCTCGCCTCGGCCGAGAGGTAGTGCTCCACAAGCTGTCGCATGACAACGCCGGACGTATGCCAGCCGCTGGCGATCAAACCACCGAACGGCCCTGCCGCGGCCGCTCCGGGATCGACATGAATCGGCTGCGGATCGAATTCCTTGGCGAAAGATATTATCTCAGCCTCATCCAAGCTGGCACTTCCGCAGTCGTATGTCGCACCGGGCAGGTAGTCGCCGAAGTACCTCGGGCCGCTCGTAGTCACACACCGAAGTATCCCAGTTTCGCCGCCAGCGCGGCATCAGATCACAGATGAGTCACGGAAATAACTCGATTTGCCTGCGGACCTTGGCCGGTTACTGCGATGCTTCCGCAGACGGCGCACACAAGCCGTGGAGGAATCCAGTCCGAATCGGTCGCGCACAGTGACCAAGAAGGGCTCGCCGACAGGCTCCCGGAGCGGGACGGATAGGCGAGCGGGGTAACGAGACGAGGAGTTCTGTGGACTCAGCCCATACCCACCGCCGACCGCGGAAGATCCGGAGAACCGGCAGGCACACCACACCGTCTCAGGTCGAGAAGGTGGCAGAGAGGGCAGGTAAGGCCGCACCCGCGATGGCGATCGCGGGCGCGATAGTAGCGGGACCACAGGCGGCGCATGCCGCCGTGGACAATCATCACGGCCAGGCCACGACGGCAGCCGGGCAGGTGCACCGGGTGAACCTCGACGCGCTCGTCCGCCACAACCAGCCGGCCACCCGCACCTACACCGTCCGCCCGGGTGACACGCTGTCCTCCATCGCTCAGCGCTTCTACGGCACCTCGGCGGACTGGACGTGGCTGTACGACCAGAACAAGAGCGTGCTAAGCAATCCCAACGACATCTACCCGGGTGAGGTGCTGAAGGTACCCTCCGACCCGCCCGCCAACGCCGCCTCCTACGCGCCCAAGCACGCAAAGACCACCACCGTGCTGACGTCCTCGGCCACCCAGCTGAGCGGCACGCTCGGCTGCTCCGGCCTCGAGGCACTGTGGGAGACCGCGGGCGGTTCGTCATCCGAGGCGTTCATGGCGGCCGAGATCGCGATGGCCGAATCGGGCGGCAACCAGTACGCTGTCAGCCCGACCAGCGACTACGGCTACTGGCAGATCAACCTTCCCTCATGGGGCCCGAACCTGGCCACGTTCAACCCGATCGGCAACGCCAAGGCCGCGATCCAGATCAGCGACGATGGCACCAACTGGGAGCCCTGGACCACCTACACCTCAGGCGCCTACGCAGGACGCTGCTAAACCCGGTCACCCGCGCCGGCGGCCCGGGCTGCCCGTCACGTGGTGGACAGGCCTTCCTCGCGGCGTAGGTTCGGGAGTATGGATCAACCTGACGTGCTGGCCTGGCGGGACGGGCATATCGAGGCGCTCGACCAGACCGCACTGCCACACCAGGTCCGCATTCTGCGGATCAGCACTGTGGATCAGCTGGTGCAGGCGATCACCAGCCTGGCCATCCGGGGCGCGCCGGTGCTCGGCGCGGCCGGCGCCCTCGGCGTGGCCCTCGCGGTCAGGCAGGGCCGCGCCGAGGAATGGGACCGGTCGCGGCTCGACGCGGAGATCAAGCGGATCGCCGACGCCAGGCCCACCGCGGTGAACCTGAGCCGGGAAGTGGCGGCGGTGGGTGCCGTGATCAGCGACAGTGCGGTAGCTATCGACGCGGTGTCCATCGACGCGGTGTCCATCGACCCGGGGGCCGCGGAGGCCGCGGCGCTGGCCGTGCTCGACGCTACCGCCGCGGTCAGCCAAGAAATCAGCGAGCGCGGCGCCGCGTACCTGACTGCGGCGTGCGGCAGCGGCCCGCTCCGCATTCATACGCATTGCAACACCGGCAACCTGGCCTGCCTGGGCTGGGGGACGGCGCTCGGCGTCATCCGGGCGCTGCACGCGGGCGGCGCGCTGCGTCACGTCATCGTGGACGAGACCAGGCCGCTGCTCCAGGGCGCCCGGCTGACCTGCTGGGAGCTCGGCCAGCTCGGCATTGAGCACCAATTGGTCTGCGACGGCGCGGCGCCGTTCCTGATCAGCCGGGGACTGGCCGACGCCGTGGTGGTCGGCGCGGACCGGATCGCCGCGAACGGTGACGTGGCCAACAAGATCGGCACCTACGGGCTGGCGCTGGCGGCCAGGCAGGCGGGCATCCCGTTCGTCGTCGCGGCGCCCGAGTCGACGATCGACCAGGCAACGCCGTCCGGCGCGGCGATCCCGCTTGAGCAGCGCCCCGACGAGGAGATAACGGTGCCGGCCGCTCCGGCGGGCACCAGGGCCTTCAACGTGGCCTTCGACATCACCCCGACCGAGTTGGTCTCCGCGGTGGTCACCGAGGCGAGGGTGATCCCGGGCGGGCGTTGAGCTTTTTGCGGGGCCTACCGGGGTACGCGCTCCAGGAGCAGCTGACCCTGCAGGGTGGCGAAGCCGCAGGCCCGGTAGATCCGGATGGCCGCGTCCGCCGGGTCGGCCACGATGACGAACGTTCGGGTGCCGAGGACGTCGTGCCCGTACCTTCCCGCGTGCCAGAGCAGGGTTCCGGCCAGGCCGCGGCGGCGTGCCGCCGGATCGGTCTCCACATGCTGGTAACGGGCGTAGCCGCTGCCCACGTCGAACAACCCAAGTTGCGCGAGCAGGCGGCCGCCGTCGAAGGCGCCGAACCACGCGCCGAGTCCCGCCTGGGTCATCCGCCGCCGGGCCACCGCCCTGCGCTCCAGGTAGGTACCTTCCTCGCCGCTGTCGGCGCAGCGGATGGCCAGGTCGACCGACTGCCGCCAATCGGCATCGGAGCCCAGCGCCCGGATCTCTGCATCGGCGTTAGGCCGAGCAGGCGGCATGACCTCGGCCGCGGTCATCACGACCGCCCGCTCCGCCTCCAATCCGGCGACCGCGAGGTCCGCTGGTAGTTCGGCGTCGCCGTCGGCGGTGTCCACGCCGAGCGCGACGTGCTGCGCGGCCGGGAACTCCGCGGCGAACCTGGCCACCCAGCCGACGGCCGCACCCGGCCGGGGAACGTCGGCCAGCAGCAGGAAGTTCCCCCACCAGAAGTTCGGGTTGTCAAGGCTGCGGACGACCAGATAGTCGCCGCGATCGGTGACCTCGGCCCCTTCCATGGTCCGAAGCGTCACATCCGTCCGGTAACCGAGCGATGTGACCCGCATTCGACCCAGCCTAGCCCTGCTGGCGGCCGTGCCAGCCAAGGCGGCGCGCTGGCCAAGGCGGCGCGCTGGGCGTGGCGGCGCGCTGGCCAAGGCGGGCGCGCTGGCCATGGCGGCGGGCTGGCCCAGCGTCCCGGCCGGGGCGGGCTAGTCGGCTGCGGAGTCCGGGCCGACGGCGGCGTGCTGATCGGCGTAGGCCGTGCGCAGCGCGTGCAGGAACGTCTCGACGGGCTGGGCGCCCGAGATCCCGTACCTGCGGTCGATGACGAAGAACGGCACGCCCCCCGCGCCAAATGCGTTCGCCTGGTCGATGTCGGCGCGCACCGCGTCCGCGTACTGCGTGCTGGCCAGGAGCGCGCGCACCCGGTCAGCGGGCACGCCGACCTCGCCGAGCAGCGTGGCCAGCGTGTCAGGGTCGGAAAGATCCGCTCCCTCGGCGAAATGGGCGCGAAACAGCCGCTCCTGCGCCGCGTCGGCCAGGCCGAGATCGGCCGCCAAGTGCAGCGCGCGGTGCGCGTCCATGGTGTTGACCGCGAGGGAGGCGTCGTAGTCGAAGGCCAGGCCCTCGGCCGCGGCAAGTTCGGCGACCCTGCTCACCATGGCCTTCGCCTGCGGCCCGAACCGCCCGGCCAGATAGTCGAGGGTCGGCACCGCCTGGCCCGGGGGCATGTCCGGGTTCAGCTGATAGCTCCGCCAGGTGATCTCCACCTCGGCCGCGTGCTCGAACTCCTGCAGCGCGCGGGTGATCCTGCCCTGGCCGATGTAGCACCAGGGACAGACGACATCCGACCAGATCTCGATCTTCACCCGTCCGCTGCCTTCCTTTTGCCTGCGGGGTTCTTGCGGGGTTCTGCTGGTGAGGTCAACCGGCTCAGACCCGGTCTTGTTCCGCATCCCCCGCCTTGCGCCGCGGGCGGCGGCGGTAGGTTCCTTGCGTGAGCGAAGCGAGCCCTGCCAGCCGCAGCCCTGCCGACCGTGGCCCCGCCAGCCGTGGCCCCGCCAGCCATAGCCCTGCCAGCCGGGCGCAGCAGATCGGCGTCGCCAGCCTGATCGGAGCGGTGGCCGGGGCGGCACTGACCGCGCATCGCGGCCGGCGGGCGGCGCTCGCGGGCGCGCTGGCCGGCGCGGCCGGGCTCGGTGCCGCGGAGGCCCTGGCCCGGGCCACGCAGCGGCCAGGTGAGATACCGCCACTGTGGGCGCGGATCGTCATGAGTGGCGCCCTGGCCGCGCCCGTGGGCTGGGCGGTGGACCGCGCCGGGTCCCCCGGACCGGTGCCGGTCGCCACCGCCGCGGGCGCGGCCGCCGGGGCCCTCGGGCTGCGGCCGCAGAAGGTCCTGCTCGGGCCGGCAGCGGGAGCCGCGATAGGCCTGGGGCTGGCCGGGCTGAGCCAGGCCCGCCGAGGCCCCGCCGGGCGTGGGCGCGGGCCAGGTTCGGCGCCAGGTTCGGCGCCAGGTTCGGCGCCAGGTTCGGCGCCAGGATCGGTGCCCGGTTCGATAGCGGCCGCGGCGGCCGTGGTCGGGTACCGGGCGACGGCGGCGCTTGTGTTCCGCGACCCGCAGCTGAGCCTGCTCGCCGAGCGGGTGCGGCCCGAGGACGT
>Ga0335075_10009604_pt1 | contig 14725 bp, 9 predicted proteins | sample Lox_Sample_24_FD_206723 | JGI IMG/M metagenome (GOLD analysis project Ga0335075, IMG submission 206723) | Soil microbial communities from Loxahatchee National Wildlife Refuge, Florida, United States - Lox_Sample_2.4 | ecosystem: Environmental > Terrestrial > Soil > Wetlands | place: USA: Florida...
TGCGGTCAGCTTCGAGATCTGCCGCTCTAGCCGCTGCAGCTCCTTCCGCGCCGCACGCTCGGCCGCACCCCCGCCCCCAGGCACGGATGTGGTCTGGGCTTGGGTCGGCACGCGTCCCGCTGGCGCGCGTCCCGCCGACACTGCGACCGCCGACGGGAGCGCAGGTCGTGTCCGAGCCCCTCGCTCCAGGTACTCATCGACCCCGCCGGGCAGGAATGACAACTGAGCATCACCAAGGAGACCGATAATGCGATCGGTAACCCGTTCCAAGAAATACCGGTCGTGGCTGACCACGAGGAGCGTTCCCGGCCATCCGTCGAGCAGATCTTCAAGCTCGGTCAGCGTCTCGATGTCCAGGTCGTTGGTCGGCTCGTCCAGCAGCAGCACGTTCGGCTCATCCATGAGCAGGCGGAGTAGCTGCACCCGTCGGCGCTCGCCGCCGGACAGGTCTCCGACCCTGGTCCGCTGTCGCTCGGCGGAAAAGCCGAGCCGCTCGAGCAGCTGGGACGCGGACAGCTCGCGGTCACCCACCCCGATCCGCAGCCGGACCTCCTCGACCGCCTCGCGCACCCGCTGCTCCGGATTCAGCTCGGCAAGATCCTGAGACAGGTGGGCGAGCCGGACGGTCTTGCCGCGCACGATCGTCCCGCCCGCGGGCTGTGCCTCGTCGGCCAGCACGCGCAGCAGCGATGTCTTGCCGCTGCCATTGAGGCCGACGATGCCGACCCGGTCTCCAGGGCCGAGCTGCCAGGTGACGTGCTCAAGCAGCGGCTGGCCGCCGGGCGCCAGCGTGACGTCTTCCAGCTCAAGCACGGTCTTGCCCAGCCGCGCGGTGGCCATCCTGGTCAGCTCCACGCTGTCCCGGGCCGGGGGTTCGGCGGCGATAAGCGCGTTGGCCTCCTGGACACGGAACTTGGGCTTGGTGCCGCGCGCCTGCGGGCCACGGCGCAGCCAGGCGAGCTCCTTGCGGGCCAGGTTCCTGCGCCGCCGTTCGGCCGCGTCCTCCGCACGCTCGCGCTCCGCCTCGGCGAGCACGTATGCCGAATAGCCGCCATCGCCCGAGTGCACCTGCCCCTGGTCCACCTCCCAGGTGCGGTCGCAGACGGTGTCCAGCAACCAACGGTCGTGGCTGACCACGACCACAGCGCCGGCACGATCACGCAGGTGCCTGCCGAGCCAGTCGATCGCCTCGATGTCCAGATGGTTGGTCGGCTCGTCGAGCAGGAGCAGGTCGCGTTCGGCGGCGAGCAGGCTGGCCAGTGCGACCCGGCGGCGCTCACCGCCGGACAGCCTGGCCGCGTCGGCGGCCAGGTCGATGTCGCCGACCAGTTCGGTCACTACCGAGCGGGCGAGCGAGTCCGATTCCCACGGCACCTGGGTCCGCATCCGGTCGGCGAACAGTACCTCCGCCACCGCGCCGGTCATCTCGTCAGCCTGGCGCAGGTAACCGGTGCGCAGCCCGGAGCCGCGCGCCACCCGCCCGGTGTCCGGCTCGACCGTCCCGGCGAGCAGGCCGAGCAGGGTCGACTTGCCCGCGCCATTGCGGCCGACGACGCCGATCCGCTCCCCGGCCGACACGCCGAGCGAAATGCCGTCAAGCAGCGGCCGGTGCGCATAAGCCTTCGCCACGCGCTCCAGGCTGATCAGGTTCACCGGCCATCCCTGGCTTGGACTGCTGCCCCCGGAACCGGGCCGGTGGCCGTGGCCACCGTCCGGCACACGCCCGCGCCGGACAGCGACACGGCCATCGCGAGCGCCCGTTCGGAGTTCCTGGCCAGGAACAGACAGGTCGGGCCAGACCCGGACACCAGCGCGCCGAGCGCGCCGAACTCCCTGCCCGCGTCCAGCGTCTTGCGCAGCGCGGGAAACAGGGCGAGCGCGGCCGGCTGCAGGTCGTTGCTGAGCGCGTTGCCGACGCGCACCGGATCGCCGGCCCGCAGCGCCCCCATCAGCCCAGGATCCAGGGCAGGAGGGGTCACAGCGGCCCCGGCGCGCAGCTCGTCCGTCCTGGCGTAAACAGACGGGGTAGACAGCTGGCCGTCCGCGAACGCCAGCACCCAGTGGTACTGAGCGTTCGGCACCAGCGCCTTGGTGAGCTGCTCGCCCCTGCCCCGGCCCACGGCGGTGCCGCCGAGCACGGCGAACGCGACGTCGCTGCCGACGTCCGCGGCGACCTCGCAGAGCTGCCCCTGGCTAAGGCCGGCGTTCCAGAGTTCGTTGCACGCAACCAGCGCCGCCGCCGCGTCCGCACTGCCGCCGGCCAGGCCCGCGGCCACCGGGATCCGCTTCCTGATCGCCACGCGCACGGGCTCTCCCACTCCCGGCAGCGCCGCCCGCAACGCGTTGACAGCGCGGAGCGCGAGATTGTCACCGTCCGCGGGAACCTGTCTGGCGCCCTCACCGGTCACTACAACCGCATCGTGGTCGGCCGATGTCACCGTGACCTCATCGAACAGCGACACCGCGTGAAAGACCGTGACCAGGTCGTGATAGCCGTCGGCGCGCGGAGGTCCCACGGACAGCTGGAGGTTGATTTTTGCGGGAACCCGCACGGTCACAGGGGTCACGATTGCTACATGCTACGCGCAGCGGCGACGCTCGCGAACTGTGCCACGGTCAGGGATTCGCCGCGCGCACCCGGGTCGACGCCCGCGGCACGCAGTATCCGCTCCGCCTCCGCGGCGGACCCGGCCCAGCCTGCCAGCGCGGCGCGTAGCGTCTTGCGGCGCTGGCCGAACGCCGACTCGATGACCGCGAACGTGTCCTCGCGGGACGCTCCAGGCGGCGGGGCGTGCCTGGTGAATTCGACCAGCTTGGAGTCCACATTCGGCACCGGCCAGAAAACAGTCCTGGGCACGGTGCCCGCCGGGCGGGCGGTCGCGTACCAGGCCAGCTTCACCGACGGGGCGCCGTACACCCGGGAGCCAGGCCCGGCGCAGAGCCGGTCCGCCACCTCGGCCTGGATCATAACCAGCCCTCGGTCCAGCGACGGCAGCACGGCGAGCAGGTGCAGCACGACCGGCACCGCGACGTTATACGGCAGGTTCGCGACCAGCACGCTCGGCGTCCCGACCCGTTCTTGGCCGACAGCGAGCGCGTCGGCGTTGACGACCGACACCCGCTCCGCCAGGTGGCCGGCATGCGTCGCCAGCGTCGCGGTTAGCTGACTCGCCAGCACCGCGTCGATTTCGACCGCCACGATCAGCCCGGCTCCGGCCTCCAGCAGCGCGAGCGTCAGCGAACCGAGCCCCGGCCCCACCTCAAGCACCGTGTCAGTGTCGCGCAACGCGGCCAGTGCGGCGATCCGCCGGACGGTGCCCTGCTCCACGACGAAGTTCTGGCCCAGCCGCTTGGACGGCCGCATCCCGATCCGGGCAGCGGTAGCGCGCACATCGGCAGGGGTCAGTAGCCGCACGGCCCGCGCCCCTCCGCGCCGCGACCGCCCTTTGCCGAAGGGAGTCGTGGCGTCACAAATCCCTTAACCTTTTGTTGGCTGGGGGTCGTCATTCCGGGGACGGCCAACCGAAGACACGGGCGGCGTTCGCGGTAAGCAGGTCGCAGAACTCGCCGAGGCCGAGCCCTTTGAGCCCGGCGAGGAAACGGATCGTGTACGCGGTCTGGGCGGGTGAGTTGCGCTTGCCCCGGTTCGGCATCGGGGTCAGATACGGCGCATCGGTCTCGGCCAGGATCAGCTCTGGCGGGGCGACCAGCGCTGCCTCGCGCAGCGAGGCAGCGTTCTTGAACGTGACCGTGCCCGCGAACGACATCACGTAGCCGTGTTCGGCGCAGACTTTGGCCATCTCCGCGTCGCCGGAGAAACAGTGGAAGATCACGTGCTCGGGCGGGCCTTCTTCGGCCAGGATGCGAAGCACGTCCGCGTGCGCGTCCCGGTCGTGGATCATCAGCGCCTTGCCGGTCCGCTTGGCGATCGCGATGTGCTCGCGGAAGAACCGCTGCTGCACCTCCGGCGGCGCGTCGTCCCAGTAGTAGTCCAGCCCCGTCTCCCCGATCGCGACCACCTTGGGGTGAGAGGCGAGGTGCTCAATGGTGCCAACGACATGTTCAGGGGGGGTCCTAGCGGGCTCAATGGTGCCATTGACACGCTGGGGGTGGGGCTGGGGCTGGGGGTGGGGCGTGGGGGTTAGGGCGTTGTTGGGGTGGATCGCGACGGCCGCGTACACATCCGGACGGGACGCCGCGCAGTCCACCGCCCACTGGGACGACGGGACGTCACAGCCGACGGTGACGACGCGGGTGATGCCGGCGGTGCGGGCCGCGGCCATGGCCTCCTCCACCGGGACGTCGAGCATGTCCAGGTGAGTGTGCGCGTCCACGGCCGGTCTTGGCAACGGTGGCGGCGGCGCCGCTAGAGGGGGTGTCACCACGGTTAGTTAAGAAAATCTAGCGAGTTCTTCGTCCACTACCGAGGGGTCTAGCTTGGTGAACAGCGGCGCGGGTACGGCTAGCGGCGTGCCGGCGGTGAGCGGCGCTGACTCCCAGCGGGCCTTCCCGTCGTACGTCCCGGTGACGACCGGGTAAAGCGGGCCGCCATCCTCGCTGACCTCGTCTATGTGCGGCATGTCCGACCAGGTGCCCTCGCCGCCCAGCATCTCGAAGACCTGCTGGGACGAACGCGGCAGGAAGGGCGTGAGCAGCGTCTTCGCGTCGTCGACCAGCTGCAGCGCCACATGCAGGACGGTCCGCATCCGCTCCGGATCGGACTCGCGCAGCTTCCACGGGGCTTGCTCGGAAAAGTACTTGTTGGCCTCGGACACGGTCCGCATCGCCTCGCTCATGGCGAACTTGAACCGGGACTGGCCCAGGTGCCCCCCGACGGTGCCGAAGGCCGCTTTCGACTGCGCGAGCAGCTGGTGGTCCAGGTCCGTCAGCTGGCCTGGGCCAGGTACAGAACCGATGTTGCGGGCCGCGAAGGACACTGCCCGGTTGACCAGATTTCCCCAGGTCGCGACCAGCTCGTCGTTGTTGCGACGGACGAACTCGCTCCAGGTGAAGTCCGTGTCCTGGGTCTCCGGGCCGGCGATCGCCACGTAGTAGCGCAGTGCGTCCACGTCATAGCGGCCGAGGAAATCGCGGACGTAGATCACCACCTGCCGACTGGACGAGAACTTCTTCCCCTCCATGGTCAGGAACTCGCTGGAGACGACCTCGCTGGGCAGGTTCAGCGTGCCCAGCGGACCCGGCTCTCCGCCCTTGGCGCCCTGGCCGTTGTAGCCGAGCAGCATCGCCGGCCAGATCTCGGAGTGGAAGACGATGTTGTCCTTTCCCATGAAGTAGTACGCCTCGGCGCCGGGGTCGTTCCACCACGCACGCCACGCGTCCGGGTCGCCCGACCTGCGGGCCCACTCGACACTCGCCGACAGGTACCCGATCACGGCGTCGAACCAGACGTAGATCTTCTTGTCCTGCCGGTCGCGCCAGCCGTCGAGCGGCACCGGAACGCCCCAGTCAAGGTCGCGGGTGATCGCCCTCGGCTGGAGGCCGTCCAGGAGGTTGAGAGAGAACTTCAGCACGTTCGGCCGCCAGGTACCGGCCTTAGACTGCAGCCACTCGCCGAGGACGCCGGCGAACGCGGGCAGGTCCAGGAAATAGTGCTCTGTCTCCACGAAGACCGGGGACTCGCCGTTGATCCGGGACTTCGGGTCGATCAGGTCGGCCGGGTCCAGCTGGTTGCCGCAGTTGTCGCACTGGTCACCGCGAGCCGCCGGGTACCCGCAGATCGGGCACGTTCCCTCGATGTAGCGGTCGGGCAGGGTACGGCCGGTGGACGGCGAGATCGCGCCGAGCGTGGTCCTGGGGAAGATGTAGCCGTTCCGCAGCAGGGTGGTGAAGATCTCCTGCGTCACCGCGTAATGGTTGAGCGTAGTCGTCCTGGTGAACAGGTCGTAGGTCATGCCCAGGCTGGTCAGGTCCTCGGCGATCACCCGGTTGTACCGGTCGGCAACCTCGCGCGCGGCGACATCCTCGGCGTCCGCCTGCACCAGGATCGGCGTGCCGTGCTCGTCGGTGCCGCTCACCATCAGCACCAGGTTGCCCGCCATCCGCTGGTAGCGGCTGAACATGTCGCATGGCAGGGCAAAGCCGGAGACATGTCCGATGTGACGGGGGCCGTTCGCATACGGCCAGGCCGGGGCGGCCAGGATGGTGCGCATGGACCCCAAGCCTAGTGGACACAGCGCTACTTGACGGCTAGAGCGTCCTGCGGTGCCGCGACGGCCGGCCCGCGGGCGTGCCGGATGCCGAGGATGGACAGGAAGAAGCAGCCCAGGATCAGCTGCCAGCTCACGATCAGCGCGGTCACCGACGGGATGGTCAGCCGCAGTGCGTGCTCGTAGTGCAGGCCGTGAAAGCCCTGGCCGTGCCAGTACGCCAGCGAGTAGATCAGCCCGCCCGTGCCCACCAGGCCGATCAGCAGCCCGATGACCAGCCCCCGCTCCAGCGAGAGTTTGCCGAGAATTCGCTGAACCCTCGGCTCCTCCGGCAAGAAGCCCTCCGCGCCGGCGTAGACCTGCGTAAACATCCAGAACAGGACCGCCTGGAAGCCGATCACGATCATCGCGGACGCCACGACCAGCGTGTCCACGTCGAACGTCACCGAGCCCACGGTGAACGGGCGCGGGATCACGATCGCGCCGATGATCAGGCCCGCCGCGAGCAGCGCCAAGCCGGGGAAGAAGAACAGCCAGCGTGGGCTGTACAGGAGCAGGAACCGCAGGTGGCGCCAGCCATCCCGCCAAGTGTGCAGGTGCGGTGGATGCGAACGGCCATCTCTCGCTAGCGTGGTCGGGACTTCTCTTATGTCCTGTTTGGCGAGCGTGGCCTTTACCACCATCTCGCTGGCGAACTCCATGCCCGCGGCCTGGAGGTGCAGCGCCAGCACGCTGTCCCGGCTGAAGCCGCGCAGGCCGCAATGGAAGTCACCGATCTTGCTGCGGAAGAACAGCCGTCCGATAAAGCTGAGTGCGGGATTGCCGAGGTATCTGTGCAGCGGCGGCATGGCACCCGGCTCGATCCCGCCCTGGAAACGGTTGCCCATGACCAGGTCGGCACCCTTGCGCAGCTCCTCGACGAACGGCATGAGGTTGGTGAAGTCGTAGCTGTCATCGGAGTCGCCCATGATCACGTATTTGCCGCGAGCAGCCACGATGCCGCCCATCAGGGCGTTGCCGTAACCCTTTTCCCGCACGTCGACCACGCGGGCGCCCTCGGCCTGCGCCAGCTGCTGGCTGCCATCGGTGCTGCCGTTATCGGCTATCAGGACTTCTCCGTCTATACCGTTCTCGGCCAGGAATCCAATAGCCTTACGGACGCACGTCGCCACTGTCTCTGCCTCGTTGAGGCAGGGCATGACCACGGTCAGCTCCACGTCGTCTCCTTCGGCCCGCTCCGGGGGGCTTCGATATCCTGCTGGCTGGTCCTATCACCCGGGAGGGTACGGCTCTTGAGGGTAATGCCTGTGACCACGCCCCGCGCGCAATCCGCCTCGCGAATCGGGTCAATCAGGTCACTTCTCGGTCGCATCTGGAGCGGACACCGGCTGTTCGTCCTCGTGCTCATTCCCGCCGTCCTGCTCCGGGTCGACGCGGAACTCGGTTACCGGTGGCAGGTCTGGTTTAACGACTCGTTCGACTACGTACAGCACACGGTGAACTTCAATCTTGACCCGACGAGGGCGTCCGGATACTCCGTCTTGCTGAAGATCCTTCAGCCGTTCCACTCGTACGCTCTCATAACGATTCTGCAACATATTATGGGCCTCGCGATAGCGGTTATGGTCTACGCGCTAGCCAGGCACCGGTTCGGCGCCCCGGCCTGGGCGGCGACACTCGCCACCGTGCCGGTCCTGTACGACGGCTTCGAGATTCAGCTCGAGCACTTGATCTTGGCCGACATCCCGTTCCTTTTCGCGCTCATGCTGGCGGTCACCCTGCTGCTGTGGAGCAAGGAGAGGCCGTCGCTGCTCCGCTGCGCGGTTATCGGCCTGCTGCTGGGCATTTCGGACACGCTGCGTTCGGTCAGCCTGCCGCTGCTGGTCGTTATCGCCGTCTATATGGTGATCCGCCGGGCCGGCTGGCGGCAGATCGGCGTGCTGATCGTCACCTGCGCGCTGCCCGTGGTCGCCTACGCGAGCTGGTTCGACCTCGAGCACGGCCAGTTCGCGATGACCGACTCCACCGGCGTGTTCCTCTACTCACGGACGATGACGTTCGCCGAGTGCTCGAAGATGAGCATCCCTAACGACGAGAAGCTGCTGTGCACGAACGTGCCGCCGGACAAACGGCCGATCGCCCAGGCCTACATCTGGACCACGGACGGCTACTCCGACGGCCTGTACTACACCAACCCGCTGATCCGGCTGGGCGGGTCGAAGTTCTCCCCCGTGCCGGACAGGCTGGCCGAGAAGTTCGCCATCGCGGCGATCGAGGCGCAGCCGCTGGCCTATGCCAGGACCGTCTTCGACGACACCTGGAAGGCGTTCGGATTCATCCGCGCGGTCTTCCCCCAGGCGGCGACCTACAACGAGTACCTGTTCAGCAGCCACCCGGTCGGCATCCCGGCGTACAACGACGCCAAGATCGGCCCGTGGACGTCGTACGCGGCCGCGTACGTCCAGGGGAACCCGGACACCCAGGTGGTGCAGCCGTTCGCCATCATCATGGAGGACTATCAGCGGGTCATCTACTTGCCAGGCACCATTTACGGGCTGATCTTGCTTGTCGGGGCCGCCGGGATCGTGATGGCGTGGCGCCGGTGGGGGGGTGAGGCGCTGCTGCCGTGGACGATCTCGCTGGCGCTGATCGTGATACCCGCGGCCACCGCTGAGTTCGACTACCGCTACGTGCTGCCCGCGGTCCCGTTCGCCTGCCTGGCGGCGGTCATGGCGTTCGCGCCAGACAGCGCCGGAGGCCGCTGGCTGCGGATGCTAGCCGACGGGCTCCGTCGTGAACCGGCTCTCGCGGCGAGCGGTCCTGGCGGCGGCACGAGCAGTGGCACGAGCAGCAGCACCGCTCTGGCCTGCAACGACAAGCGTGATCTCGCCCCGGACGGCGTCTGACTCACTGGCCCAGCTGGCTAGCTCGGCGAGCGTGCCACGACGGATTTCCTCGTAGGTTTTGGTGAGCTCGCGGCACACGACCGCCCGCCGGTCCGCCCCATGGCTTTGTTTCAGCTCGTCCAGCGTTACGGCCAGCCTGCGCGGCGACTCGAAGAAGACGTGTGTGCGGGTGTCCCCAGCCAGCTCAGCGAAACGCCTGGTCCGTTCCCCCTGCTTGCGAGGCGGGAAGCCCTCGAAGCTGAACCGGTCGGTAGGCAGGCCCGACACGGCCAGCGCGGTCGTCACCGCGGACGGGCCAGGCAACGCGGTGACCCGGATGCCCGCCTCGGCCGCCGCGGTCACGATCCGGTAGCCGGGGTCACTGATGCCAGGCATGCCCGCATCGGTGACCAGGAGCACATCCCGGCCTTCTTGAAGCTCAGCGAGCAGAGACGGGGTCCGGCGGGTCTCCACGGCGTCGTAGTACGAGATGATTTTCCCGGTCAGTTCGACGCCGAGCCTGGCCGCGAGCGTTCGCACCCTCCGGGTGTCTTCCGCCGCGATCACCTCGGCTTGGCCAAGCTCGGTCCGGAGCCGCGGTGAGGCATCCTCGTCCCGGCCGATCGGTACCGCCGCCAGTGTCAGGACCCCTGCTGATGTGCCCACCTACGTCACCTTAATGCGATCAAGCCCTAACGCCAGTAACATGTGGCCGATGACCACGACTGCGGCGAACCTAACCGCCTCCGATGACGCCGGGCGGCTCTCACTGCTGCGCGCACGGCTAGTCGCGCCGATGCCCCAGGACGGGATCTGGGGCTGGGTCTGGCCGCTCCTGGTCACGGCGTTCGGCGGCTGGCTGCGGTTCAACCGGCTCTCGGTTCCACGCGCGCTCATCTTCGACGAGACCTATTACGTCAAGGACGCGTGGAGCATTCTGCACCACGGCACCGAGTGGATACTGGCCCCCAACGCCAACCAGCTGATCCAGGCGGGGAACACGAACATCTTCGCCACCTGCACGCACGCCATGTACGTCAGCGATCAGTGCGGCGAGTATGTGGTGCAGCCTGAGCTGGGCAAGGAGCTGATCGCGGTCGGCGAGGCCATGTTCGGGCTGAACTCGTTCGGCTGGCGGTTCGCCTCCGCGGTGTTCGGCACGCTGGCCATCTTGCTCATGTGCCGGATCGCCCGGCGGATGACCCGGTCCACGCTGCTGGGCTGTGTCGCCGGGCTGCTGATGTCGCTGGACGGCCTGGAGTTCGTGCTGTCGCGGACCGGCATCCTGGACATCTTCTTGATGTTCTTCGTGCTCGCCGCGTTCGGCTGCATGGTCGTGGACAGGGACGTGGCACGGGAACGGCTGGCCGCCCTGGTAGCGGCCAGCCCGGCCGATACTCTCGGGCCCCGGCTGGGTATCCGCAAGTGGCGCGTGTGGGGCGGGATCTTCGTCGGGCTGGCGATCGCGGTCAAGTGGAACGCGGCCTTCTATCTGGTCGGGCTGGCCATCCTCGGCACCTGCTGGGACATCGGCGCCAGGCGCGCGGCCGGGTTGCCCGCGTTCGTGCGCGGCGCGTTCATCCGCGACGCCATCTGGCTGCCGCTGACCTGGCTGGTCATCCCCTTCGTCGTCTACGTGGCCACCTGGTCGGACTGGCTGTTCAGCAGCACTGGCTACATGCGGAACTACGGTTCGACACACGGCGTGAACATCCCGGTCATCTCCGCGCTGTACTCGCTGTACGAGTACCACAAGGAGGCCATCCAGTTCGGCGTCGGGCTGAAGACTCCGCATCCGTACCAGTCCCAGCCGTGGGACTGGCTGCTGATGACCAGGCCTGTCGCGCTCTTCTACGAGTGCTACACCGGTCCGGTCCCAGGTCCGTCCCACTACTGCCCGAAGGTCTACACCGGGACGGAATGGTCACAGGAGGTGCTGGCCATCGGCACCCCGGCCATCTGGTGGGGTGCCATCCTGGCCCTGATCGTCTGCCTGGGCTGGTGGCTGCTGTACCGCGACTGGCGGGCCGGCGCGGTGCTGGCCGGCGTTGCATGGGGCTGGCTGCCCTGGTTCCCGCTAGTATCACGGACCAAGTTCTTCTACTACGCGCTGGAGTTTGAGCCGTTCCTGATACTGGCTATTACACTGTGCCTGGGCCTGATCATCGGCCAGGCCTCCGCGTCGTTGCTGCGCCGGGCCACGGGGGCCGGGCTGGCGGGTGCCTACCTGCTGATCGTGCTGCTTATGTTCCGGTATTTTTACCCGATCCTGGCCGGCAAGGTCATCCCGTATACGGACTGGTATGCCCACATGTGGTACAAGATCGGCAAAGGCTGGATATAGCCGCATCCGCTACCCTGACGTGTGCGTCAGTCTTCTTAAGTAGTAACGTGATCTAGACAACAACGGGGACGTTTTCTGGCCTCCAGTGCGTCTATATACAATGAGATGACTACCACCGGAGCGAACATGAGCCGAGTCGAACACTCTAGCGAGGAACGCGAACGTTTCGAACGCGACGTTGTCCCGCAACTTGGTCAGCTATACCCGGCGGCGCTCCGGATGACCAGGAACCCCACCGACGCCGAGGATCTCGTCCAGGAGACGTCGGCCAAGGCATACGCCGCCTTCCAGCAGTTCACCCCGGGGACGAACCTGCGGGCCTGGCTCAACCGCATCCTGACCACGACGTTCATCAACGTGTACCGTAAGCGCCGGCGCGAGCCACAGCAGGCTCTCGGCGGCGACTTGCAGGAATGGCAGATGTCGGCGGACCGCCTGTCTATGCCGGTGCCGTCGGCGGAAGCAGAGGCGCTCGACCGGACCACGGACTCGGACCTGCTGCGGGCGCTGCGCGACCTGCCCGGCGAGTTCCGCACCGCGGTATACCTGGCCGACATCGAGGGGTACCCCTACCGGGAGATCGCCGAGATCATGGGAACCCCGGTGGGTACCGTCATGTCCCGCCTGCACCGCGGCCGCCGCAAGCTCCGCGAGCAACTGCAACCCACCGGCCTAGGCCCCGCCAGCGCCGAAAGCTAAAACTCCGCCCTGTGCACCCGCACACCACGTCGGCCGCCCACCACCACCACGTCGGCGCGGGCACACGCTGGCGCGGGCACACGCCGCTCCGCCCGCCACCACGCCGCTCGGCGGACCGCGACGCGGACGGCAGACGCGGACGGCAGACGCGGACGGCAGACGCGGACGGCGGATGCGGACGGCGGACTTTTCCGGATATAATAGGACATGAAGGGGCAAACCCGTATGCTATCCGGGGTCCTAGGGCGGTTCTGGCTCGCATCTCGTGATGGCGGCAGTCCCGCCACAGGACAATCGCGCACGACGCCGCAGGCGGGCGGCTCATACCTGGTCAGAACGGGCGCCCGCGGCGGATCTCGGTTAACGCGCGTACTCGCACCTCCTCTGAGGGCTCTGGCTCAAATAACGGGATGGTAACTGCAAGGGGCCGCCGAGCTTGCCGCACGGATTTGACCGCATCTCGTGCCGCCAGGAGAGGCTATGCGAATGATCGTGTGTACTTACACCCCTCATCAGGGGTGCAAGTACACACGATAACCGGAAACGGCCGCCGGACGTCCGTTCTGCCCCGGTACGGCGGCTGCCGGCCGGCGGCGGCTGCGTGATCAGCCTGCCGCGGGAGCATTATCATCCCGGAATGTGCGCCTGGGCCCTGGGAGCGGGCAAGAGTACACGCAATCATCGCTTGCTGCCTTCTGGCAGCAGGAGACGCCGCAGATCCGTCATGGGCGGCCGATGAGCCCGACGGCAACGCGTCCCGATCCGCAACGACCGTCACGAAATTTGTGTCAGATCCAGTTTTCAAGCGGTGTCGACACATATCCCGGCTCCCTGCGAGCAGCTGGCTCACGCGGCTCAGTAGCCGTGAGCGGCTCAGTAGCCGTAGAGGGTGAGCATGACCTCGCCGGCCATCCAGCGGTGCAGGATGTGCATGCCTGAGATCAGGGCCATCTTCTCCCTGTCCACCGGATTGCCGGGGACGGGGAACTTGTAGTTGCTCGACCCGGTGACCATCCATACGCGGCGTACGTTGGTGAACCTGCTAGCCAGCTCCGCCGGGCTGGTCAGCTCGGTGCCGGTTAGCGTCGCCGACTGGAGCGGGGGCTCGGCAAGGGCGATGTCACGCAGTTTCTCGAACGGCGCCGGGTACCCGGTGCCGAGCACGTGCATGTCGTTCGGCATATAGAAGACCACATCGCCGGCCTGCTCATATTTCGCCACGATCTGGGAGGCCAGCCGCAGGTTGTCCGGACGAGCGGAGGACTGCCTGATCGCGTGCTGCGGCGAGATCAGCAGGATCGCCAGCACCAGCATGACCGCCCCGGACGGCACCCAAGCCGCGGCGTCCCGCCGCAGCGGGCCCACCCCTTCGGATGCCACCGTCTGGGCCGCGACCCGGACCAGCCCCACCAGCCCGGCGGCCACGAGCAGCGCCAGCGCCGGCAGACAGAACTCCACGTACCGCCCGTCGTACACCGGCTTTTCCATCGATACCGCGAGCAGCACCACCGGCGGCAGGATCAGCCAGGGCAGCGCGAGGACCGCCGGGGAGAGTGCGGCCGAAGCCAGGGCCGGGGCCGCCGAGGTCGAGGACGAAGCCGGGGCTGCCGAGATTGGGGCCGCCGAGGTCGAGGACGGAGCCGGGGCCGCCGAGGTCGGGGCCGACGCGGAGGCCGACATCAGGGCCGACGCGGACGCCGACGCGGAGCCCGACATCAGGGGCGAAGCGGACGCCGGGGGCGAAGGCCGCTGGCGGCGGGCGCGCCAGTCGATCACACCGGCGGCTACGCCGGCCAGCGCAAGCAGCGCCATCGGCAGCACGAGCAGCCGGGATCCGGCGAAGTCGCTGATCAGGGTCTTGACCGTGGCGAGGTCGGGCTTGGTCAGCCATGCGATCTGCCCTCGCTCACGGTACGAGATCAGCAGCAGCGGGGTCAGCACCGCGACCGCCAGCACTCCGGCGGTCAGCCAGGGCAAGGCGGTCCGGCGCAGCCACGTCCTGGTCCCCGGCGCGATGGCGAGCACGGTCAGCGCGTGCGCGGGCAGGATGAGCAGCCCAAACGTGTTGAACAGTCCGGTGAACGCCACCGCCACGGCGTACCAGACCCACCACTTGATGCCCTCGTGGTCAACGGCTCGCATAAGCAGGTAGCTGGCGATAGTGGCACACATCGTCACGAACGCGTACGGCCTGGCCATCTGCGCGTAGTACGTCATATAGGGAGCGGTCGCGAAGATCATGCCGGCGATCAGGCCGGTCGCGTCCGGCCACGGACTGCCGGCCATCCGCGCAGCCCGGCGGCCGATCGCGGCGGTGAAGGCGGTCGCGATCGCCATCGCGCAAAGTGCCGGGAAGCGCAGTGCGGCCTCCGAGGTCCCGAACGCCCCGGAGAAGAAGTGCATGATCACGTAGTAGGCGCCATGGACAGCGTCCTGATGGTCGAGCATGGCAAACAGCTGGCCGAGCGAGCGGGTGATCGCGTCCTTCGTGTATGCCTCGTCGCGCCACAACGACGGCGAACCCAGGTCGAACCCGGAGAAAGCAAACGCGAAAACCGCAGGACCGACAATAACCAGCCAACCGGGAATGGCACGCCGACGTCGCGGCTTAGGGCCCCTGGGCCCCGCCT
>Ga0335075_10009605_pt1 | contig 14725 bp, 12 predicted proteins | sample Lox_Sample_24_FD_206723 | JGI IMG/M metagenome (GOLD analysis project Ga0335075, IMG submission 206723) | Soil microbial communities from Loxahatchee National Wildlife Refuge, Florida, United States - Lox_Sample_2.4 | ecosystem: Environmental > Terrestrial > Soil > Wetlands | place: USA...
CGTCGCATTCCACCTCATACTCCCGAATCAGGCCAAAGCCGCCGCGATACTGCCCCGCTCCAACGCCGCGCTCCACGTTGAAGTCGTAGCGGCGCAGCAGGAGGGGAAACTTCGCCTCCACCAGTTCAATGGAGTAGTTGTAGGTGTCGCCGTCGGTGATCGCGATCATGCCGCTGGCGCCGTCGCGTGAAGGTGTCGCACCCCAACCGCCGCTTTGCGGCTCGATGTGCACGAAGAGCCCGCCTTCATTGCTGCCGGCGATGTAGGTCGCGCACAGGCTCATATATGAGCCCGCGCTGAAGCGTCCCGGCGCGAGAGGTGCGAGCGCGCGCCAGACAAGCTCGGAGGCCTGCGCTGCCGCCTCGTAGTACCAACCCGTTGGCGAGGGCTTTTTTGCGGTGAAAACCGTGCCCGGCGGCGCAGTCACCGTCAGTGGCCTGAACCACCCCTCGTTGGACGGTTCGTGCGGTCCCACCAGCGCCTTGAACACGGTCTTCACGGCGGAGGCCAGGGCGCTCCGGCTGCAATTGATGGGTGCGGCCCGCGCCGGGCTGGAGCCGGTGAAGTCCGCCTCGATCGAATCGCCCTTCACTCGTATCGCCACCTGCACCGCAATCGCCTCGTTCGTCGTGCCGTCTCCGTCAATCACGTCGTGCGCGACATAGGTCCCGTCCGGTAAGTCCAAAATTGCGGCGCGGGCACGCGCCTCGCTCGTCTGCAGAATCCAGTCGAACGTGGCCGTCATCACCGCCAGGCCGTATTTCGCGACCGCTTCCCCAAGACGCCGTTCGGCGATGCGAACGGCCGCCAACTCGGCATTGATGTCCCCGAGCGCGAGTTCGGGAAGCCGTACATTCTCTTCGATGATGCGAACGATGTCGTCGATCAGCCGGTCCCCGCGGGTCAGGCGGATGCCCGACAGCCGCAATCCCTCCTGGAATACCGAGACGGAATCAGGCGGCAGGCTTCCGGCAACCGCGCCGCCGACATCCAGCAGGTGCGCGACCGCGATGGCGAAGGCAATGACGCGGCCGGTGCAGAAGATCGGGCGGATGACGGCAAGGTCGCAGGCATGTGTGCCGCCCTGGAACGGATCGTTGGTCAGGAACGTGTCGCCCGGTTCCATGGCATCGCCGAAACGCGTTCGGATAAAACGCACCTGCGTCGAGAACGTGCCGGTGAAGAGCGTGATTCCGTTGCTCTGGACGATCAACTGGCCTTCGCAGTCGCAGATGCCGCAGGCAAAGTCGAGCACTTCGTAGACGACGGGGCTCATGCTGGCGCGTGCCAGCACGATCGCCATCTCGTCAACGATCGCCAGCAGCTTGCCGAGCACGATCTCGCGCGTCAGGATCTCCCGCATGTCACACCTTATCCGAACGATGGCCAGCGTCGCGAACCCAGTGGGTGCGGTGAACACTCATGAAGCGTGGAAAAGGAAGCACCTTCTTTTTCTGAAGAAAAAGAAGCAAAAAGACTTTCCCCGTTTTCTGCATCCGGCGCCGCCCGCGGGATTCCGAACAAAAGGATAAAAGTTTTCTGGTTCTCTTTTTCAAAAGAGAACAATCTGCATGGCGCTTCTCTATCCGGCATGAAAGTGGGTCGCCAGAAATTCGAGCATCAGGCAATTGAATTGGTCAGGGCTGTCCATGTTCGAGAGATGGCCCGCACCGGCGATCACGGCGAGGCGCGCCGAGGGGATCTCGCTTGCGATCTCCCGCGCTTCATCGGCGCGGAACAGAAGGTCCTGCTCACCGGCAATGACGAGGGTCGGCACGGCGATGGCGGCCAGGCGTCCGCGCAGGTCGAACCGGGTCATCCCGCGTGCGACCTGAGAGAGCGACGCCCCTGGCAACCGTGCGAGGATCCGGGCCCAGACGTCATAGCCGGCACGCCCCGCAGCGCTCTCGCGGAATGCCGCGTTGCCGAGGCGCGGCCAGGTCGCTGCGAGGCGCTTCAGCGGACCTTGCTCCTGCTCGAAGACGGCGATCCAGCCATCGGCCATGGCCACCATTTCCGGGTCTGAAAAAGATGACCGGGTGTTTGCCACGATCAGGCCGGCGACGCGATCGGGTCGATCGACGGCCATTTGCAGCGCCACCATGCCGCCGAGCGAAAGACCGCAGACGACGGCCTGCCCGATCGCGAGGTGATCGAGCAGGGCGGTCATGTCGTGCGCGAGGCTCGGCACGGTGCAAAGCGCGTCGGCCGGCTTCGAAGCCCCGTGCCCGTGCAGGTCGGGTACGATCGCGCGATACCCGGAGTGCACCAGGGCGGCGAGTTGCGGGGTCCAGAACAGACCATAATTCGTGAAGCCATGAACGAGCAGGATCGCCTGGCCCGTACCGAGGTTTTCGAAATGCAGGGGGCCGCGCGCAGATTGGAAGACCGCCATCTCGTTCCTGTTCCGCAGTGTTGCCGCCGACCCACGCCGATGTCCGGCGCCGTTGCCAACCTGGTTCGGAACTGGACGTTTTGTCAATCTTGTGGATAAAGTGTCCGGGTTGGTGGGGTGCCGACGGGCGAACGGGGGAAGCCGGATGAGAGACGCGCGTATGGAGCCGATATCGGGACGCGCGTTCGCAGGCGGCGAGGCGCGCCGTCCGCACGATCGCGACGCGGACCGTCGGCTGCGGATGCTGGCGGATATCGTCGGGCCGCTCGCGCAGTCACTCGGCACCCGGTGCGAGATCGTGCTGCACGACTATCGGATGCCGGACTGCTCCGTGGTGGCCGTCGCCGGAAAGGTGACCGATCGCAAGGTGGGCAGCGCGATGTCCGAGATCGGGCTATCCATTCTGGCCGAGGGGAACGAGGCGCGCGACCGGCTGAATTATCTCACCAAGGCACCGAACGGCCGCATCGTCAATTCATCGACGATTGCCTTGCGCGATGAGAACCGTCATGTCTTCGGTGCGCTTTGCATCAATGTCGATGTGACGGAGCTGCGCCGTGCAGCGACCATTCTCGCCGAGCTGGCGGGAAATTCCGCCGAGCCACAACCTACCACCTTCACCAACGATATCCGGGACGTGATCGATGCCACGCTGCGAGAGATTCTCGGCGGCCGGCCGCCGGCGTCACTGTCGCGGGCCAACCGCCTCGACGTCATCCGGGCGCTCGATGCCCGCGGCATCTTCAACATCAAGCGCGCCATGGCGCAGGTTGCCGCTGCGCTCGCCGTATCGCGTGCAACCACCTATGCGTGTTTACAGATAACGCGCGCGGAGGTGAAGAACGGCGCGGCACGCGAAGGTCCCGACAAGGAACGCCGGCAATGACGGGCACCGCGACCGCTGGAACACCGGTCAATCCCGCCCCGCTCCTCGAAGTCCTGGGACTGCGCAAGACCTTTCCCGGCGTTGTGGCGCTCGATGCTGTCGATTTCGACCTGAAGCCCGGCGAGATCCACGCTCTGCTCGGGGCCAACGGCGCCGGCAAGAGCACGCTCATCAAGATCGTGGCCGGATTCTATCGGGCCGATGCCGGCGATATTCGCATAGCGGGAGAAGCGGTCGATCTCCGCGACACCCAGATGGCGAGAGATCGCGGAATCGGTGTCATCTACCAGGACTTCGCGCTGGTGCCGCATCTCTCGGTGGCAGAGAATCTGTTCCTCGGCCGCGAATGGGTGACGCGATTGGGCTTCGTCGACTGGCGGCGCACGCGTGCCGAGGCGCGCGAGCTTCTCGATTGTGTCGGTATCGAGATAGATGGCGGCGCGCGCGTGGCCAGCCTCAGCATGGGGCAGCGTCAGCTCGTCGAGATCGCGAAGGCGCTCGGCATCAATGCGAAGGTCCTGATCCTCGATGAGCCCACGGCATCGCTGAGCCGCGGCGAAGCCGAGCGCCTCTTCGCGCTGATCCGGCGCCTCGCACAGTCTGGTGTCGGCATCGTCTATGTGAGCCATCGCATCGAGGAGATCGCGCCCCTGGTGAATCGCGTGACCATCCTGTGCGATGGCAGGTCGGTCGGCACCTTTCCCGTCGCCGCGCTGGACCGGCGCAAGGTCGTGGCGCTGATCACGGGGCAGGAACGCGGCGCGACGGAAACGGCCGGGCGGGCGCGGTGTCCGCCCGGCACGCCGGTGCTCGAACTCGATCGTCTCGGCCGAGACCGTGAATTCGACGACGTGTCGCTGACCTTGCATCGCGGCGAAATCCTGGTCCTGACCGGTCTCGTCGGCGCGGGACGCACCGAATTGCTCGAGACCTTGTTCGGCGCGCGAACCCCCCATCGTGGCGAGATCCGGATCGCCGGCCGGCCGGTCAGCCTCGCGAGCCCGCGGGATGCGATCCGGATGGGCATCGCCCTCATACCCGAAGATCGGCGCGGTCAAGGGCTGGCGATGCTGATGCCGGTCGCGGCGAACATCACGCTTGCATCGCTCGCGCGCTTCGTGCGCTGCTTTTTCCTCAATCTCCGGCGGGAGGTGCAGCACGCGCAGAGAATGATCGCGGAGCTGGCGATCAAGACGCCGAGTCCGTTCCAGTCGGCTGGCCTCCTGTCGGGCGGCAACCAGCAGAAGCTGGTGCTGGCGAAATGGCTTTCGACCTCGGCCCGGATCTTTCTGCTGGACGAGCCGACGCAAGGCGTCGACGTCGGTGCCAAGGAGGAGATCTATCGCCTCATCCGCGATATCGCGGCGGCGGGAAACGCGGTCCTCGCGGTGTCGTCCGATCTGGAAGAAGTCATTGAAATCGGCGATCGCATCCTGGCGATGCACCGGGGCCGGATTGTCGGCGAATTCGCCGGCGCACGGCCGGAACCGAGCCGCATCGTCGATGCGATCACCCACGGGAACGCCGCATGACCAGCGGCACTTTCGACAAACCCGGATCGGTGCTGCCGAGGCATTGGGTGCTGCATCGGATCGAGCCGGCGATTTTCGGTCCGAGCGTCGCGCTCATTGCGATGGCCCTGATTTTTTCGATTGCGAGCCCCTATTTCCTCACCCGCACCAATATCACGAATGTGCTGGTGCAGAGCGCGCCGTTGCTGATCCTGGCGGCGGGCCAGACCTTTGCGCTGCTGATGGGTGGGCTCGATCTTTCCCAGGGCTCGATCGTCAGCCTGGTCAGCGTCGTCACCGCGGGCGTTCTGATGAAGCACGGCATCGTGCTCGGCGGGCTCGCCGGTTTTGCCGCCGGCTTCGGCGTTGCCCTCGTCAATGGGCTGCTCATCGGACGCGCGCGCATTCAGCCGTTCATCGTGACACTCGGGACGCTCTACATGGCCGCGGGCCTGGCGATGGTCTATTCGGGCGGGTCCTCGATTTTCGGGCTGCCAAAGCCGGATGTCGATTATTTCTTCTGGTTCGGCGGCGGGTTCATCGGCCCGGTCCCCGTGCCGGTGCTGATCGCCCTCGTGCTGATCGTGTCGACCTATGTCGTGCTCACGCGCACGCCGTTCGGACGACACGTTTATGCCGTCGGCGGCAGCGAATCGGTCGCCATGATGTCGGGCATCGAGGTGGGCCGCGTCAAGATCGCGATTTATCTTGTCAGCGGGGGGAGTGCCGCGCTGGCCGGGTTTCTGATGAGCGGCCGCGTCATTTCCGGTCAGCCACTGCTCGGCGCAGGCGACATCCTTCTGCAATCGATCGGCGCGGTGATCATCGGCGGGACCAGCGTGTTCGGAGGTGAGGGCGGGGTTCTGCGCACCGTCCTCGGCGTGCTGGTCATCGCCTTCATGGTGAACGGCCTCAATCTCCTGGCGATCGACACCTTCTCGCAGCAGGTCATCGTTGGCGCCATCATCATCCTGTCCGTCTGGGTGAACTCGCTGCGCCGCCATCGTGCGTAAACCGCCGACCGTGTCCGCCGGCTGCGGATGACCATGCCTCCATCGAGGCCAAGAGGGGGAGTTGCCGAATGACGATCAGGAAGACGAGGGTGTTCGGGGCGATCAGCATGGCACAGCTTGTGCTGGCGCTGTCCGCCGGCGGGGTGACAGGCGTGGCGGCATCGGCGCGCGCGCTGGCCCAGGGACAGAAGGAGATCGCGGTCATGTTGCCGGCTGCGGGTGATCCTTATTTCAAGCTCAAGGCCTGCGGCTATCTCGAAGCCGGCAAGGCGGCGGGCTATGAGGTCAGGATTTATGACGCTGGCGGCTATGGCAATCTCAACCGCCAGGTCACGCAGATCCAGGACGTCATCGAGCGCAAGGTGAGCGGCATCGTGCTGGTGCCGGAAAGCTCCGACGGAACCGTTCCGGTGGTCGAGCAGGCCGTCGGTGCCGGCATTCCCGTGATCAATGACGGGATCGCCACCCATAGCGACAAGGTCACGGGCTTTGTGGGCGAGCCCTCCTATGTCATGACCGAGATGCTCGCCGCCTATGTGGCCGACAGGCTCGGCGGCAAGGGCGAAGTCGCCATGTTGTCAGGGCCGAGCGGCCTTGACCTCACCAGGCTGCGCGTGAACGGCTTCAAGGATTATCTGGCCAAATATCCGGGAATCAAAATCGTCGCGGAGAAGTTCACCTCGACCTCGTCGGCCGACGCCCTCAACACTATGCAGGATTTCCTTCAGGGGCATCCCAATCTCAAGGCGGTCTATACCTTCAACGGCCCGGTGGCGATCGGCGCCGTCCAGGCATTGCGCGCGGCGGGGAAGAAGCCGGGCGACGTGATCGTTGTGACGACGGACATGGAAGTTGAAACCGCGCGGATGATCAAGGAAGGCTGGATCGGGGCCACGGTGGTGAGTCAGCCGGTTACGATGGCGGAACTCGCGGTGGAGCACGCCATCGATGCCGCAGAAAAGAAGCCGTTCCCCAAGACCGAATTGACCCAGGCCACGATGATCACGAAGAACACCGTCGGCGACGTCGATCTGTCGGGACAGGAATGCAATAAATAGCGCGGACCAGTCGGTCGCATAGCCCGATCGCTTCGCGACGGTCTGGCGGTTCGTTTCCGCGAGCCGCCGAGCCGCGCAGTTCTCACCGGGATCAAGGATCGCGCGCGACGGCGCGTCCGATTCCGCTGCTCGCACCGGTGATGAGCACGCGCCGTCCGGAGAGAGCCTCGCTCATGCCGCTCCTTTCGGTTGCGCCGTGCCAATGCAGCGCTGAAGGTCGGCTTCGAACTGTGCGATATGCGCGACCATCGCGTTGCGTGCCGCCTTCGGCCGCCCGAGCGCGATCCATCGCTGGATCCGGCGGTGGCCGGCGAGCGAGGCGCGCGCGCCTTGGCGATGGGCACCGATGTAATACCGGTTCGTGAGGAGGCGCGCCGAGTAGAGAACCGAGGTCAGAGGCCCGAGTGCCTCGCGCAGCAACCGGTTGTGGGCCGCCGCGAGCACACCCTCATGGAAGGCCACATCGAGCGTCGTGAAGCGCTCCGCATCGACCAGCGCCGGCGTCATTTCAGCGCACAATTCTTCCAGGTGGGCGAGATCGGCCGCGCTGCGGCGCACGGCGGCAAGGGCGGCGGCTTCCCCCTCGAAGATGCGCCGAAGCTCCGTCAGTTCCCGCACGAGATCGGCGTGGCGAGCACTCTGCATTAGCTCGAGGAGAAGCATCGGATCGAGCAAGTGCCAGCGCTCGAAATCTGCGATGCGGGTGCCGCTGCCCTGGCGCACCTCCACCAGCCCCTTGGCCACGAGAACACGCATTGCTTCGCGCACCACGGTTCGGCTGACCCTGAAGCGGAGCGCGAGTTGATCCTCCTTGGGCAGGCGTTGGCCGGGTGCGAAGATGCCGCGGGCGAGGCTGCGCACCACCTGGCGTACGACGCCGGCGGGGAGCTGGTTGGCGGCCTGGGGAGAAAAGTCCTGAGCGTTGCGCTGCGACGGGCTTGATTCCGGCAGGCTTGACGGCCGAAGAAGAGTCATCATATGATTATACCAATTGGCTGCGTCCATAAAAGGGGAGGAAATTCCATGTTCGCGCGCTCTCTGCTTACGGCGCTCGCCGGGATCTCACTGGCGCTTCCCCTTCTCCTTGCGTGCCCGGCGCACGCTGCCGGTTGCACCGGCACGCCGGCCACCATCACGTTCGCCAACTGGGCTTCGGCGGAGGCCGCAACCGCGAACGAGGTGAACAAGGCGATCAGTGCCTTCGAAGCAGCCAATCCCTGTGTGCGCATCTCCAGCATCGCCATCCCCTACAACAACGTGGTGAGCCAACTGACGGTGATGACGGTTGGCCACAACACGCCGGATGTCATGCAGCTCTCGAGCGGGATGCCGGACCTGCTTGCCGCGCAGGGTGCGCTCGCCGATCTTTCACGCTATGCCAGCAAGAAATTCCTCGACGACAATTATTCGGCGATGCTCAAGGACGGCCAGTTCAAAGGCCGGCAGGTGGCGCTGCCCTTTGCCCTGACGCCGCACGGCTTCTGGTTCAATAAAGCGTTGATGGCCAAGGCGGGGCTGGATCCGAACAGTCCGCCGGACACGATCACCGCGCTCGATCACGACATGGCGGTGGTCAAGGCCAAACTGCCAGGTATCTATCCCTTCGGGGTTATGGACTCCAAGGCGCCCTACACCGTGGTCGTGATGTGGCCCTGGCTCGAGGCCTACTGCAAGAGGGTGCCCATGAGCAGCCGGCGGCTGGGCTGGACCAAGCCGTGCGTCGAGCAGGCGTTCTCGTGGTTCGCGATGCTGGCGCAGAAGGGGTACACCCCGATCGGCAACGACATCAAGGACAACCGGCAGCTCTTCGCGACCGGCAAGATGGTTTTCAAGATCGATGGCCCGTACTTGCGCGGGATCATCGCGTCGATCAGCCCGCAATATGCTGCCGACCAGGCCTTCGCCTCCACGTTCGGAGCGGCGGCGGTTCCAGCCGGACCTGCCGGCCCCTCGCGCACCGCGATCGATATCCACCTCATTGCCATGAGCGCGCATAGTGCACACCCCGAGGACGCCTGGGACTTCCTTCACTTCATGATCGCGAGCCCGGTGTCAGTGAAGGAGTTTCTCATTCCGCAGGGTACGATTCCGCCGCTCAGGAGCTCGCAGAAGGCATTCGCCAGCGAACTCGACCAGCCTTATCAAAAAGTGTGGGTCGGGGACATCATTCCGGAAGGCCAACCGATTCCCTACAATCCGCAATGGTATCACGCTTCGGACTCCATCATCGATGCGCTCCAGGCGGTGATGAACGGGCGCCCGGTCAAGCCCACCCTGGCGCGGCTGGAAGCGGACCTCCAGCAGGTGTATCCGGACTACAAGCCCTGACCGGCGCTCGCGGTCATTTGTCGTGCGCGATCCGCTTTGAGGGTTGCCATCGTCGAGGGCTGGCAGATGCCGTCATCGAGCCAGTGCCGACTTTTGTTCGTGGATGATTCACCCTCACCCCCGGCCCCTCACCGGGTTGGCCACTGGTGCAGGCAACGGAGGGGATCGCCACGTCACGCTGCGCGCCTCCAGCGCGCGGCGTTCCTCGCGATGACAGCGGAGGGGCTCGTGCCTTGGGCGATGACATGCCGGCCGCGCAAACGGCCACGTTTCATGGAATCGCTGTACTAGGCCAGGCCGGCAGCGACATGCGGCGCCAGCAGCGACTCTTTTTCGCAGCGACGGTTTTCCCGGCGATTGCCGTGATCGGCTTCGTCATCGTTGCGCCGCTGGTGATCGGCATCACCTATAGCTTCACCAACCTCAGCCTCATCGAAGGAACCGACTCCTTCGTCGGCCTGGCGAACTATCGTCATCTGCTCGCCAATCCCACTTTCTACCAATCGCTCTGGAACACGCTTTTTCTCGGCGTGAGCCCGGTCATCGGCGGCTTCCTGATCGGCTTCGGCCAGGCGCTCCTTCTCAATGAAGCGGTCGTCGGCCGAAGCGTGCTGCGCGGCCTGACGCTGCTGCCCTGGGTCATTCCGCAGATCGTCGTCTCGTTTCTCTTCCTCTTCATGTACAATTCCTCGGTCGGGGTGGTGAATGTGCTCTTCACCGATCTCGGCCTGACCCGACACTTCATCCCCTGGCTCGCCAAGCCCGGCACCGCGCCGCCCGCGGTCGCGATCGCCTATGTCTGGACCGAGGCGCCGTTCTTCATGCTGATGCTGCTCGCCGGGCTGCAGACGATCCCGCCCGAGCTGATCGAGGCGGCGCGGGTCGATGGTGCAGGCTGGTGGCAGCGGCTCAGGCACATCGTCCTGCCGAGCATCCGGCGGATCATCGCGATCAGCACAATCCTGATGGTGATCTGGAACTTCAACAACTTCACCATCATCTGGCCGCTGACGCAGGGCGGACCGATCAACGCGACGCTGACCTTCGCGGTCTGGGTTTATCGCCAGGCCTTCCAGAATTTCGATCTGGGTACTGCCAGTACGATCGGAGTGGCCTGGCTGGTCCTGCTGCTCGTGGTGACGTTCCTCTATCTCCGCGTGGTGGGCGGGGAGGAAACCGCGGCGTGAGAGGGGCGAGGCTCAGACAAAAGTGGCTGGTGCTCACGCCGCTCCTGGCGCTGTCGCTCGCCTTTACGTTGCTCCCCGTGGCCTGGATGGTCTTCACGTCGTTCAAGACGGCGCACGCGGTGTTCGGGGCGCCCGGGCGCCTGCTACCGCCAGTCTGGACGCTGGCGGCCTATCGCGCCGTGCTCAGCGACAGCCATTTCATCGTTTATTTTGCCAACAGCCTGTTTGTGAACCTCAGCGCGAGCATTGCCACGGTGGGCCTGGCCACTCTCGCGGGGTACAGTTTCTCGCGCCTGCGCATACGGGGGCGGCAGGTGATGATGCTCTCGATCCTGGCCACCCAGATGTTCCCCTCGGCCGTCATTCTCATTGCGCTCTATGTGATCTTTCGGCGCCTCGACCTCCTCGATACGTACGGGAGCCTCATTCTTTCCTACGTGACGCTTGGCTTGCCGTTCAGCGTCTGGATGATGCGCGGCTTTGCCGAAGCGGTGCCGGTGGATGTCGAAGAAGCGGCGATGATCGACGGTTGCAGCCGGCTCCAGGCGCTACTCCGGGTGGTCGTTCCGATGATGCTGCCGGGCATGATCGCGGTGGCGCTGTTCAGCTTTCTCGTCGGCTGGAATGACCTCATCTGGGCGCTGACGCTGACCACGTCGCCGTCGATGCGGCTCATTCCGCCGGGGTTCGTCGCAACCTATGTCGGTCAGTTCCAGACCTACTGGAACCAGCTCATGGCGGGGTCCGTGCTGGTCAGCCTGCCGACGGTGATCATCTTCATCCTGCTGCAGAAATACCTCGTGCAAGGAATCAGCTCCGGAGCGGTGAAAGGATGAAAGCGGTGGGGTGCCGAGCGGAAACGAGTTCCAGCAGTCGAGGGGGGCGGTTGGTGTGAAAATCAGTGCGGTGCGAAGCCTCGTCGTCAACGCGGACATGCGGAACTGGGTATTTGTGCGGGTAGAAACCGACCAGCCCGGCCTTTACGGCTGGGGCGAAGCGACGCTCGAGTGGAAGACCGGCGCGGTCGTGGGAGCCATCACGGACCTCGCCCCCCTCATTCTCGGGCACGACCCGCGCGATATCGACCGGCTCACGCGGATCATGATCAAGCACGGCTTCTGGCCGCCGGGGGTCATCGGGCTCAGCGCGATCAGCGGCATCGAGATCGCGCTCTGGGACATTTTCGGCAAATCGGTCGGCCAGCCGGTGTGGCGGCTGCTGGGCGGTGCGGCGCGCGAGCGCATTCGTGTCTATACCCATCTCGGCCTCGGCGAGATGAAGGCCGTCTATGAAACGATGAGCGGCACAGCACTCGTCGAGCGCGCGCGGGCCGTCGTCGAGCGCGGCTACCGCGCGGTCAAGGTCGTTATCATTCCGTACACGCATTACACCGCCTCGCCGACCGAGATCGCCCATGTCGGCACGATGATGCGCGGATTGCGCGAAGCGGTGGGCCAGAGCATCGAGATCATGGTCGATTTTCACGGTCGCCCGGCGTCGGTCGCCGCCGCACTCGCCTATATCGACGCATTGGCGCCTTACCGGCCGATGTTCGTGGAGGAGCCGGTGCAGCCGGGAGACCCGCGATCGATGGCAGCGGTCACAACGCGCTCACCCTGCCCGATTGCCGCCGGCGAGCGGCTGGTCGATCCGCGCGACTTCGAAGCGCTTTTCTCGCGCCGCGCGATTCATATCGCCCAGCCCGATCTTTGCCATTGCGGCGGATTCTCGGGGGCACGCCGGATCGCGGCCATGGCGGAGACCGCGGGGATCGGGCTTGCGCCGCACAATCCGCTGGGCCCGATCGCGACGATCGCGGCATGGCATTTCGATATCGCAACGGCCGGTGTTGTCATCCAGGAGGAGATGTCGGGGGCGGTGCCCTGGTTCAGGGACGTGGTCTCGGGCCTGCCCCTTCTCAATGACGGATGCTGGCCCAAGCCCGAGGGCCCGGGGCTCGGTCTCGAGGTCAACGAAGAAGTCGCGGCGCGGCATCCGTTTGCCCCCGAGGTCCTGCATCCGACCCACGCGGTGCTGGACGACGGCACGATCGTCGATTGGTGATTCGAAAAGAGTCTTCTTTTTCTGAAGAAAAAGAAGCAAAAAGACTTTTCCTGTTTTTCGCCTGAGATGGTGCGGGGTCTGAAAACTGGGGGGAAGTTCTTTGGTTCTTTCTTTCAAGAAAGAACAGCCTTCGTCGCTCATCAGAGCGGGCGGGGGCGGCCCTTCTCGTCGACGGCGACCATGGTGAACTCCGCCTCCGTGACCTTCTGCCGCTCGCCCCGCTGCCCGTGCGGGAGCCTCCAGGTCTCGATCTCGAACACCATCGAGGTGCGCCCCGTGCGGGTCAGGCTGGCATAGCAGCAGACGGCGTCACCCACCTTCACCGGAGCGAGGAAGCTCAGGCGCGAGACTGCCGCGGTGACCACCCGGCCGTTCGCGTGCTCGCGCGCGGCGAGGCCGGCGGCGAGGTCCATGAGCGACATCACCCAGCCGCCGAAAATGTCGCCCGCCGGGTTGGTGTTGGCCGGCATGGCGAGCGTGCGCAATGCCAGCTCACCCTTCGGACCTGTCGGCGGGTTACCTTCCTGCATGCGGACCTTCAGCCTGGCGGCTGAACTCGAGGGCGGCGTTCAGCTCGGCACCGAAAAGAACGACATAGGCGCTGACATAGAACCACATCATGACGCCGACCACGGCGGCGAGCGGCCCGTAGGTGACGTCGTACTGGGCGACGCGCGTCACGTAGAGGGAGAAGAGCGTGGAGGCGGCGATCCAGAGAATCGTGGCGGTGATGGCGCCCGGCAGCACGACGTGATGCGCGTCCGGCGCCCGCGAGGGGCCGAAGCGATAGAGCAGCGAGAGAATGGCGAGCACGAAGGCGAGCAGCGCCGTGCCGCCGGCGAGCTTGAGGAGGGCGCCCTGGTAGGCGGTGAGGCCGAGGAAGCCGATGGCGGCCGGCAGCCCGACGAGGATGGCGAGCCCGAGCACTGCCGCCAGAATTCCTGAGAGGGTCATGCCGAGGCCGACGAGTTGGAAGCCAAGGATGCCCCGGCGCTCTTCCTCGCCATAGGCGAGATTGAGGGCGGAGAGCAGAGACTTGGTTCCGGTGGAGGCGCTCCAGTACGTGACGGCGATGCTGACAATGAGACCGAGTCTCAGGGCCGCGCCCTGGCGGGTGACGAGGGCGTGCACGCGATCGGCGATCAGGGCGTAAGCGGGTGGCGGCACCAGGGTGTGCAGGTTTCTGAGCTGCGGCTCGACGGTCGCCGGGTTGAAGACGAGCCCATAGATGAAGACGAGCATCGTGATCGCCGGGAACAGGGCGAGCGTTGCGTAGAAGGCGCAGCCGGCGGCCGAGAGAGACATCCGGTCCGAGACCATCACGCGCATGGTCCGCCGCAGCACGAAGCGGAACCGGCGGCGGCCGGGGTGCCGAGCGGCCTCGGCTTTCTCTTGTGGTCCGACGAGATCCTGCCCGAGCGACATCGCTTTCACTTGGGGCTCCACATGGCGTGATCCGGCCGGATTCTGCAACAGGGCAGATTTTTCTTGCAACCATGGCGATCGGGCCCTATTTGCGGCTCCTACGCAGCAACGCACGTGCCTCTGGCCCTCGCGGTTACGCAACGACGTCAAGCGTTCTGGCAACTGTTTCTGGTCGCTGGTTCGTTCGACCGTTTCGTCAACTCCGCCCGTTGCCTTGCACAAACGGGCGTCCGTCGAGGCAGTCCCGCAAGGGACATGGCAGGGAGGCCGGTGCGATGACACCGAAGATCGCCCGTTTTCTGGTTGAACAGCACCCGGCAGCGCCGTGCCTGGTGTTCGATATCGACCGGGTGGAGACGAATTTCCGGAATCTCAGGCGCGCGCTGCCGCTTGCGGAAATCTACTACGCGGTCAAGGCCAATCCGGCTCCGCCGGTGCTCGAGCGGCTGGTCGCGCTCGGCTCGTCGTTCGATGCGGCGAGCTTCGTGGAAATCGAGGCCTGTCTTGCGGCCGGTGCCCAGCCGAGCGGGATCAGCTTCGGCAATACCGTCAAGAAGGCCTCCGCCATCCGCGCGGCGCACGCGGCCGGGGTCGCGCTTTTTGCCTTCGACAGCGCCGAGGAGCTTCACAAGCTGGCGGAGAACGCGCCGGGCGCGCGGGTCTATTGCCGCGTCAGTGTCGAGAACACGGGCGCGGACTGGCCGCTGTCGGGGAAATTCGGCGCGGATCTTGCGCTCGCGCGCGAGCTGATGCTGAGCGCGACCACGCTCGGGCTCGATCCGTGCGGGCTTTCCTTCCATGTCGGCAGCCAGCAGACGCGGACTGAAACGTACGAGGCGGCGATCGGGCGGGTGGCGA
>Ga0335075_10009606_pt1 | contig 14724 bp, 14 predicted proteins | sample Lox_Sample_24_FD_206723 | JGI IMG/M metagenome (GOLD analysis project Ga0335075, IMG submission 206723) | Soil microbial communities from Loxahatchee National Wildlife Refuge, Florida, United States - Lox_Sample_2.4 | ecosystem: Environmental > Terrestrial > Soil > Wetlands | place: USA...
CAGGCGATCTTTGCCCAGCCGGTCGCGCCCGAGCATCAGGCGACCGCCGACTGGGCAAGCGCCGAGTTCGCGCGCAACGATCCCGACGCCATGGCCGCGGTCTGGGCCTCGCTCATGGACCAGGACATGCGCGGCGTGATCGCCGACATCCGGCATCCGACGCTCGTCATCCACGGCGCACGGAGCGGCCTCTATGGCGACGCGACCGCCGCCCAGCTCGTGGCGGCCTTGCCCGAGGCGGAGGCCGTGCGCTTCACGCAGTCCGGCCACGCCCCGCATCTCGAAGAATCCGATTTGTTCAACACCACCCTGACCGACTTTGCGGACCGCCTGTCGCGCGCCCGCGGCCAAGAATGACGAGGAGAGAGCCAATGTCATCCAGACCCATGTTCGCCACCAGCCTGAAGCTCGGCAGCGCGCTCATCGCGCTCGCCGCCGCGACCCCGATATATGCGCAGGAAGGCGCGCTGCCGACCTCTGCCGAAGTCGTCGAAGATGACGGCGCCATCGTCGTCACCGCCCGCCGCCGCGCGGAGAGCCTGCAGGACGTTCCGCTGTCGATCACGGCCTTCTCGGCCGAGCAGCTCGAAATTTCCGGCGCGCTCGACATCACCGACATCGCCGATTCGACGCCGAACGTGACGCTCGAAGCCTCGCGCGGCACCAACTCGACGCTGACCGCGTTCATCCGCGGCGTCGGCCAGCAGGATCCGGTCGCCGGCTTCGAGGCAGGCGTCGGCATCTATGTCGACGATGTCTATCTCAACCGCCCGCAGGCGGCGCTGCTCGACATCTACGACGTCGAGCGGATCGAGGTGCTGCGCGGCCCGCAGGGTACGCTCTACGGCCGCAACACGATCGGCGGCGCGATCAAATATGTGACCCGCCGCATGGGCACGGATCCTACTCTGCGGATCCGCGGCACGCTGGGCACCGACGAGCAGGCCGATCTGGTCGTCACCGGATCGACCCCCATTGGTCCGGACACGACCGACGTGCGGATCGGCGGCTCGATCGCGCGCCTGTCGCGCGGGGGCTTCGGGACCAATCTCACGACCGGCGACGAGAATTACAATCGCGACATCTGGGCGGGCCGGCTGGGCATCGAATATAACAATGAGGACAATGTCTTCATTCGCCTTCAGGGCGATTATACCCAGGACAATTCCAACCCGCGCGGCGGCCACCGTCTGATCGCGGGGCTGATCTCGGGTGCGCCGGTGCTGGACGATGTCTACGATTCGCGCGGCGGCCTCGCCGACCCGGACCAGCAGGTGAAATCCTACGGCTTCAGCCTGTTCGCCGAAGCCTCGCCGAACGACTATATCACGCTGCGCAGCATCACCGCCTGGCGCAAGGACGATAGCGGCACCCCGATCGACTTCGACGCGCTCCCGGCCGTCGACGTCGACGTGCCCGCGGTCTACCGCAACCAGCAGACCTCGCAGGAGCTGCAATTCCTCTACAATCGCGGGCCGCTGAACATCCTGCTCGGCGCTTATTATCTCGACGCCAATGCCGAGACGATCTTCGACGTGCGGCTGCCGGGCGGCATCTTCCCGTCACCGCTCACGGCTTTGACCTTCGGCGATGTCGATACAGAGACCTTCGCATTGTTCGGCGACGTGACCTACGACTTCTCGGACCAGTGGAGCGTGTCGCTCGGTGGCCGCTACACCTGGGACGAGCGGACGTCGGACATCCTGCGCCAGAACTTCGTCGGGGGCGGCTCGCCCTTCTTCGCAGGGGCAGGCACCTTCCTCAACACGACGTCGGATTTCACGGGGAATGCGACGTTCCAGCGCTTCACCCCGCGCGCCTCGCTGAGCTTCCAGCCGACCGACGATCACACGCTGTACGGAAGCTATTCGCGCGGCTTCAAGGGCGGCGGCTTCGACCCGCGCGGCGTTTCGACCGCCTGCCGCAACCCGACCGGCGGCGCCTGCAACGCCGACCAGCTGTTCGATTTCATGTCGTTCGATCCGGAAACGGTGGACAGCTATGAGCTCGGCTGGCGCGCGCAGCTGTTCGATCGCCGCCTGCGCTTCAGCCTCGCGCTGTTCCACGCCGACTATAGCGACGTCCAGGTTCCGGGCTCGATCGGCACCACCGTCGGCGGCGTGCAGACCTTCATCGGCGTGACCACCAACGCCGCCAGCGCACGCTTCCAGGGCGTGGAGTTCGAGGGCAATGCGCTGCTGGCGCGCGGCTTCGGCGCGGACGGCGACTCGCTGAACCTCAGTTGGTCGCTCGGCTATCTCAACGCCGACTACAAGGAGTTCATCGACGCACGCGGCATCGATGTCGCCGACCGGCGCGAAATCCAGAACACGCCGGAGTGGACGGCAAGCGGCACGCTGAACTACGGCGTTCCCGTGGCCGGCGGCATGCTCAACTTCCTGACGACACTCTCCTACCGGAGCGCGAGCCAGCAATTCGAGCTGGCGACGCCGGGGCTCGACCAGGGCGGCTTCGCCCTCTGGGATGCCGGGATCACCTGGCGCTCGGATGACGATCGCTGGTCGATCGGTCTCCACGGGAAGAATCTGACCGACAAGCGCTACATCGTGTCGGGCTACAACTTCCTGCGCCAGAATCCGGACACCGGCCAGTTCGTGCTGGTCAATGGTCAGCCGGGCCTCAGCCCGACCCTGGGCGGCGAAGGCACGCTGACCGCCTATTATGGCAATCCGCGTCAGGTCTATCTCACCGTCGGGTTCAATTTCCGGTGAGCGTGACGGCGGCAAGCGGAGCAACGGAGGCGCGCCCGGGCGGGCGCGTCCTCCTCGTCCTGCTCATCGCCTATATCTTCAATTTCATCGACCGGCAGATCATCGGTGTGCTGGCGGTCCCGATCAAAGCCGAGCTGCAGTTGAGCGACACGCAGCTCAGCCTGATGGGCGGGATCGCCTTCGCGCTTTTCTATTCGGGCCTTGCCATCCCGATCGCCTGGCTCGCCGACCGCAAGAGCCGGGTCAACATCATCGCGTTCTCGGTCGCCTTGTGGAGCGCCTTCACCGCGGTCTGCGGCCTCGCCCAGAATTTCTGGCACCTGTTCCTCGCCCGCATGGGCGTCGGCATCGGCGAGGCGGGCGGCGTCGCGCCCTCCTACGCGCTCATCTCCGACTTCTTTCCGAAGGAAAAGCGCGCGCGGGCGCTGGCGCTGTTCTCGCTCGGCATTCCGATCGGATCGGCGCTCGGCGTCTTCTTCGGTGGCTGGATCGCCAGCAATCTCGACTGGCGCTCCGCCTTCATTATCGTCGGCCTGGCCGGCCTGCCGGCGGCTTTGCTGGTCAAGCTGTGCATCAAGGAGCCGCCGCGGGGCGGCTTCGACGAAGGCGCGACGGCGGGCGAGCCCGCCCCGCCCTTCGGCATCGTTGCGGCAACGCTTGCGAGGAATCCGAGCTTCTGGCTGCTGTCCTTCGGCGCAGCCTCGGGGTCCATTCTCGGCTACGGCCTGATCTTCTGGCTGCCGAGCTTCTTCAGCCGCAGCTACGGGCTGGAGCTGACCGAGGTGGGCTGGTTCTACGGCTCCATCGTGCTGGTGGGCGGGGTTGCGGGAACATGGCTCGGCGGCTGGTTCGGCGATCGCACCGGCCCGAACAATCCGGGCGCCTATGCGCTCATCCCCGCCATCTGCTTCCTGATCGCCGCGCCGGCCTTCGCGCTCGGCCTGTTCGCGTCCTCGCTCGCGATCGGCTGGGTGCTGTTCACCATCGGCCAGATGCTCGCACTCGCCTGGCTCGGCCCGGTCATCGCCGCCGTCCAGCACATCGTCCCGCCAAACATGCGCGCGACCGCCTCGGCCAGCTTCCTCTTCATCAACAATCTGATCGGGATCGGCTTCGGGATCTTCTTCCTGGGCTTCATGTCCGACACGATGAGCGGCGTCTATGGCGACCAGGCGCTCAAATATTCGATCCTCTACGGGCTCGGCTTCTACGTGCTGAGCGCGGCCTTCTACCTCGTCGCCTCGCGACGTCTGGCGCGCGACTGGTACCGTTCGGCCTGAAAGGTCTTCAGTCGAAGCCCGAAAGGCGGCACTCTCCGCCGGACATCGGGGAGGACGGGATGAAGACAGCGATCCTTGGCGCGCTCTGCGCATTGGCTCTGGCGATGCCGGTGGCAGCGCAGGTGCCGGCCGGCACCACGCCGGCCGCCGCGCCGCAGCGGCAACTCTTTCTGTTCCTGTTCAGCCCCGGACCGAACTGGCGGCCGGGCGTGCCGATGCGCCAGCAGGATTTGCGCGACCATGCCGCTTATCATGACCGGCTGGTGCGCGAGGGCCGCAGCGTCGCGGGCGGCGGCTATGTCGGGATGGATGGCGGCATGGCGATCGTCCGCGCGGCTGATCTGACCGAGGCGCAGGCGATGCTCGCCGCCGACCCGGCGATCGTCAACGGCGTGTTCGCCGCCGAATTGCGGCACTGGGTCCCGCGCTTCCATTCGGACGCGCCGCTCGTCGAGCGCGCCCGCTAGCACTCAGCTCGCGAAATTCGGGTCGAGCCGATACGCTTTCCGCAGCAAGGCTGGCCAGGCGAGCAGCTTGGCCGCGACCTTGAGGCCCATCTTGCCCTGCTGGGCGGTGACCTCGGGCGACCCTTGAGGCGGATTGTTGAGATTGCCCTCGCCGGCCGCGAGCGCGAGACATTGCGCCTCGCAGGCCCGCTCCATGAAATAGAGCTTGATGAACGCCTCGCCCACACTCTCCCCGACTACGAGGGTGCCGTGGTTGCGCAGCAGCATCGCCCCCTTGTCACCGAGGTCCGCCACCAGCCGCTCGCGCTCGGCGAGGTCGACAGCGACGCCCTCATATTCGTGGAAGGCGATGTCGTCGCGGATCAGCATCGCGGTCTGGGTGAGCGGCAGGAGCCCCTCGGCATGGGCGGAGACCGCTTGGCCGTGCGGCGTATGGAGATGCATCACCGCATGCGCATCCTCGCGCGCCATGTGCAGCGCCGAATGGATGGTGAAGCCCGCCGGATTGGTGATGAAGGGCGACGGCTCGACCGGATTGCCATTCACATCGACCTTGACGAGGCTGGAGGCGGTCACCTCCTCGAACATCAGATTATAGGGGTTGAGCAGGAAATGATGCTCCGGCCCCGGCACACGCGCGGAGAGGTGCGTGAAGATCAGATCGTCCCAGCCATAATGAGCGACCAGCCGGTAGGCGGCGGCGAGATCCACGCGGATCGCCCATTCCTCGTCGCTGACCCGCCCCTTCAGCGACGGAATCTCGACCGAAGCGAGCGGGCTGACCTCGTCCATGCCGCGGGTGATGGCGTCGATGCGTCCCATGACATCTCTCCTGATTTTTGCGCAGTCTAGCCGCTCGCCGTGTCCGGCGCGAGCCTCTGCGGATCGGCGGCAGCGAACGCGTCCAGCGCGCGTGCCGCCTCATCCGCGCGAACCAGTGTCGGATAGCCTTCCAGCGACACCGAGAAGCGGCGGGCATTGTACATTTGGGGGACGAGGAACAGGTCCGCGACGGTGACGCTGTCGCCGAACAGAAAGCGGCCGGCACGCGGGGCGGCCAGCGCCTCAAGCGCTTCGAAGCCCTCGACGACCCAGTGCCGATACCAATCGTTGCGCGCCTCTTCCTCGATCCCGAGCTGCGCGAGCTTCTTCAGCACGCGCAGATTGTTGAGCGGATGGATGTCGCAGGCGATGGCGAGCGTCATCGCCATGACATGGGCACGGTCCGCCGGATCGACCGGGAACAGCCGCGGCTCCGGAACCTGGCTCTCCAGCCATTCGATGATCGCAAGGCTCTGGGTGAAATTGTGCCCGTCGGCCTCCAGCATCGGCACCAACCCCTGCGGATTGCGCGCGCGATAGTCGGCCGCCGTCTGCGCGCCGTCGATCAGGCTCACCGGCACATGCGCGTGCGCCACCCCTTTGAGGTTGAGCGCGATGCGCACCCGGTAGCTCGCCGAGGAGCGCCAGTAATCGTAGAGGGTCACGTCCATGCCGGCAGCATAGCGCGCAGGCGGGCTAGTGCGAGGCGAAAACGCTGATCCGTCCGTCCCGCGTGAACAGCAGGGTCTGGTAGGACTGGCGCATCGAGCCCTGCTCCATGCCCGGCGATCCGAGCGGCATGCCCGGCACGGCGATGCCGGCCGCGTCCGGACGCTCGGCGAGCAGGCGGCGGATGTCGGCGGCCGGCACATGCCCCTCGACCGCATAGCCGCCAATTTCCCCGGTGTGGCAGGAACGCAGCTGATCGGGCACGCCGAGCCGGCGCGCCACGGGCGTCACATCTTCCACATCGACCGCATTCACCTCGAAGCCTTCGGCGCGCAAATGCTCGACCCAGAGATGGCAGCAGCCACAGGTCGGCGTCTTCACAACCTCGATCGTCCGCGCCTGCGCCGCGCCGCACGCGGCAAGGGCGATCGGCGCGAGCATCACCACACGTCTCGTCAGAATCATGTTTTCGTCCCTCCTCTAGAACCAGCTTCTGATGCCGAACACGAAAGCCCAGCCGCCCGCATCCTCTCCGGCGGCGCGGGCGAAGCGGGCGGTGTCGCCGAAGGCCCGCTCATATTGCACCCCGACATAAGGCGCGAATTCCGGCACGATCTCGTAGCGCAGCCGCAGCCCCGCCTCGACGCTCGACAGGCCGGAGCCAAGCCCGATCTCCGGCGCGTCCTGAAGGCTGAGTTCGATTTCGGCCGCGGGCTGGAGGATCAGGCTCTGGGTGAGGCGCAGATCATATTCCGCCTCGACCCGCGCGGTCACCTCGCCCTCGTTCGAGACATAGGCCGTGGCATCGACCTCGAACCAGTAAGGCGCCAGACCCTGGATCCCCAGCGCAAGCCAGGCGCGATCCGGACCCGGCTGGAAGTCGGTACGCACGCCTGCCTGCACGTCGAACCAGGGATTGAGGGCGTGGCTCCACAACACCTGCACTTCGGCGCGCTCGATCCCGTCGCCGAACTCCCCCTCGCCCTCGCTTTCGACCACCAGCTTGTCGAGCGGCGTGCCGTACCAGAAGCCGATCCCGTCCCAGGCAAAGCCGTCGCGGCCCTCGCCGATCCGTGCCTCAAGCCGGTCGATCGAGACGCGCGACGTGCGCATGTCGCCATGCTCGGCGCGCACCGCCTCGCGCACCGGCGCCATCCGCTCCGCTCCGAACACATCATCAGCCGCATGAGCGGGACCCGACAGGGCCCCGGGCGGCGGCGGCGCGACAGGAGGCGCGGCAACGCGCGCGCCCATGTCATGCCCGGCATGGGGATCCGCCTGCGGCTCGGCCGGCATCCGGTGCCCGGCATGCGGATCGGCCGTTGGAGGTGCGGGCATCTGGTGGCCGGCATGAGGGTCGGGCTCGGGCGGCGGCGCCACCTGATGACCCGCATGCGGATCGACCGGCGGCTGCGGGACCTGTCCATGGCCCTGAAGCGTGTCGTGCCCCTGATGCTGGGCGAGCGCCGGCGTCGACGCCGCGGCGAGAAGGAGGGCGATAAACCGGGTCATGCCGCCTCTCCGTCCATCGGGCGGACCGTGACGGTGCGCATCATCCCGGCATGCATGTGGAAGAGCAGGTGGCAGTGGAACGCCCAGTCGCCCGGCGCGTCCGCCGTCAGATCGAAATCGACAATCCCGCCCGGCAGCACGTTCACCGTATGCTTTTGCGGATGACTGCCGCTGTGGCCGTTCACCAGCTCGAAGAAATGGCCGTGCAGGTGGATCGGGTGGGCCATCATCGTGTCGTTGATGAGGCGCACCCGCACCCGCTCGTTGCGCTCGAAGCGCAAAGGCTCGGGATTCTCGCTGAAGCGGCGGCCGTCGAACGACCACATGAATCGCTCCATATTGCCGGTGAGGTGGACCTCGACCGTCCGCGTCGGCGGCCGCGTGTCCGCATTGGGCGTCAGGGCCATCAGATCGCGATAGGTGAGCACCCTGTGTCCGACATCGGCGAGCCCCAGTCCCGGCTCGCCGGTCCGGTCGCGCGGCATCGGCGCGATCATGTCGACGCCCGGATTGAGATCGACCTGCGGCGCCGCGACGCCGTCGCGCATCGAATGGCCCATCCCGGCATGGTCACCGCCCATACCCATGTCGGTCATGGTAAGGACAGGCCGGTCGCGTAAGGGCGGAACGGGAGCGCTCATGCCCAGGCGGGGGGCCAACGTCGCGCGGCAGAGCCCCGAGCGGTCCATCGCCTCGGCCACCAACGTATAGGCCTGCGCCCCCGTCGGCTGGACGATCACGTCATAGGTCTCAGCGACCGAGATCTGCAGCTCGTCCACGCGCACCGGCCGCACGTCGATCCCGTCGGCGCTCACCACCTCCATCGGCAGGCCCGGAAGCCGTATGTTGAAGATCGTCATCGCGCTGGCGTTGATGATCCTGAGGCGCACCCGCTCGCCCGGCGCGAACAGGCCGGTCCAGTTCTCGTCCGGACCGTGGCCGTTGATGAGATAGGTATAGGTGGTGCCGTTGACGTCGAGGATGTCGGTCGGGTCCATCCGCATCTGCGCGAACATCTGCCGGTCGGACGCGGACATCTGCTGTTCGGTGTCACCCGACAGGCGCCCGGCGAGCGTCATCCGGTTGCGGTTGAAATAGCCCGCCTCCTGACGGAGCTTCGCCATGATCTGGTGCGGGTGGAGGAAGCTCCAGTCGCTGAGCACGATCACATGTTCGCGATCATAGGCGACCGGATCGGCCCCGGCCGGATCGATCACGATCGGGCCGTAGTGGCCGGACTGCTCCTGAAGGCCGGAATGGCTGTGATACCAATAGGTGCCCGACTGGCGGACCGGGAATTCGTAGGTGAAGGTCTCGTGTGGGCGGATGCCGGGGAAGCTGATGCCCGGCACCCCATCCATCTGGAACGGCAGCAGGAGGCCGTGCCAGTGGATCGACGTGTCCTCGTCGAGATGATTGGTGACGTGGAGCCGCACATTCTGACCTTCGCGCAGGCGGATGAGCGGTGCCGGCAGCGTGCCGTTGACGGTGATCGCATGGCCGGCGCGCCCGCCGACGGTGAAGTGGCTGTGGCCGACCGACAGGCGGATGTCGTCGCCCGACAAGGTTGTCAGGCCAGGACTGCCGCTCTGCGCCCAGGCGGGAAACAGTCCCGCGGCGCCAAGGCCGAGCGCGCCGCCAAGAAAGGCGCGGCGGTGCAGTGAATATGATCTGTGCATTGGTTTCGATCCTCGGGTTCACCCGATGGCTATTGGAAAATTCGCCGTACGCGCGGCGAGGCTCGCACGGCGCTCATGGTGCGTGTCGGCCCACGAAATTCGTCATGCCGGCACAGGCTGGCATCCGAACGTTTCGGTGCGGAGTTCCGGCGCCTTGTGGACCGCCGGCCTTCGCCGGGGTGGCGAGAAGCGAGCGCGGAGACGCGGTCTTCGCTGGCCTCAGGCGGCTCGCGGAGGGGGTGGGTCGGCGCCGGGATCGAGGCCGGCGAGGGAGGGCAAAGTCCGCGGCTCGGGAAGGGTTGCGCCGGCATGCGCCGCGCCCATCTGCGGCGCGCCGGGCACGCCAATCGCGGCGCACGCGATCATGCAGTCGATCATCGCCATATCGGCCTTGCCCGGCTGAGAGGCGGGCATGTCCTCGCCCGTCATCTCTTCACCCAGCATTTCTTCGCAATGCCCGGCCATCGCCATGGCATGTCCGGGCATCATCGTTCCGGCCGCGCTTGCACGCGCGAACGGCGCCGCGATGAGCGCGATCAGGATCGCGAGGGGAAGAAAGCGGCGCAGGGTCACTCCGCGGAGGCTAGCGGAGCGTCCCTGCGCGCGCAATGTCGGGCTCAGTAATTGAGCCCGTACCAGCCATAGACCTCGCGGCCATAGGCTGTGTCGAAATTTGGTTCGCTGTTGCGGTCGAAGCTCGGCGCGCGCTCAAGGTCGCGGTCGGTCATGTCGACCTTGTAGCCGCCTTCGCGCGTGTCGTAGCTGAGGATCCGCCAAGGCAGCGGATAGTAACGCTGGCCGAGGCCCAGGAAGCCGCCATAGCTCATCACCGCGTATTCGACCTGACCCGATCTCTTATCGACCATGAAATTGTAGATCGTGCCGAGCCGGTCGCCGCCGCGGCCATAGACCGGCGTGCCTTCAACCTTGTTCGAGGCGATCAGGCGGCTGGTCTCGTCGATCGGCAGGCCGCGATGATAATCGTCATAGCCATAATAGGATTCGTCGCGGTCCCAGCCGCGGCCGGAGCGGCCTTCGCGGTCATAAGCCGAACTCCGGCTCGTTCCGCGCTGGCCTTCGCCCCAGCGGCCCTCGCCGCCGAAGCGGCCCTGGCCGAACATGCTGCGATTGTCGTCGCGGCGGAAATCCCGGCCGCGGTCGCGCCGGGCATAGGTCGTATCGCCATATCTGCCATAATCGGACATCATCTCTCTCCTCAAGTCAGGAACGCGTGCGTGTGCGGCCGCTCGTGGCTGTCGCACCGGTGGCCGTCGTGCCAGGCTCGGCCGGCGCCCCGCCGGTTACGGAAGTGCCAGTCGCACCGGTAACCCCGCCCGCACTCGTCGCCGCGCCCAGGCCGGTTCGCTCGCTTGTGCCACGCGAGCCCGTCTGCCGCCCGGTCCGCCACGTGTCGAATTCGCGGTCGAAGCTCTGCTGCCGCTCGCGGCAATAATCGTCATAGTCGCGGTCGAGCGCAGCGATCTGCTGCTCGCGCCATTGCCGGTAATTGCCGTGCTGGTCGGAACCCTGGCCGCCACCGAAAAAGGCGCCGCGGCCGCCGCCGGTGTCGACGGCACCGAAGCCGCCCGGGCCATAACGCGTCCGGCTGTAATCGCGGCCGCCGCCCCAATTGTCGCGCGGGTCGTTGCTGCGATAGTCGCGCTCACGCCGGCGCTCGGCCTCGTCGTCGCCGAACCAGGAGCGGATCTCATCTCCGGCGCGCTCGAAGAAACCGCGCTCTTCGTCATAGCCGCGACCATGATTGCGGTCCCAACGTCCGCCGCCGCGGTCGAACCGGTCGCCGTCATCGTCCGAAAAGATCGAATTGTCCGAACGTCCGCGCCAGGTTTCGCCGCGGCCGTAGCGGCCGTAACCGCCATAGCGATTGTCTGCCATTTTTACCTCCTCAACGGTCAAGAATGCGTGCCGTCACATCGCGCATTCAAAACCGTCGACGGGGGACCGGCGTTCCGGCCCGCGAGGCGGACCGTGCAGGCTCAGGGGCCGACATCCCGATAGTGGCTGCGCGTCGCGTTGCGCGGACGCGCCTGAAGCCCGAGCGCCTCGGCGACATTGTCGTCCCAGCCATAGGCATCGAGCCGGTAGCGGATCCGCCCGCCGTCGAGGAACGCCGTCTGGTACATCAGCCGCACAGGAATTTCGCGCGGCAAGGCGACGAAGCTTTCCTCATTGGTCGCGCGGGCGCGCTCCCACTCGTCGAGCACGCCTTCCTGCTCGGCGATCATCCGCGCGAAGCCGAGCGCATCGTTGACCCGCACGCAGCCATGGCTGCGATGGCGCTCGGCCTCGGCGAACAGCGCCTTGGCGGGGGTGTCATGCAGGTAGATGGCGTGGTCGTTGCGCATGTCGAACTTGACCAGGCCGAGCGAGTTGGTCGGACCGGATTCCTGGACGATCCGGCCGTCGCGCCACGACATGTTGTTGCGGGCCATATAGCCGGCACCCTTGGGCGCGATCTCCTCCTCCTCGATCGATTGCGGCACCGTCCAGGTCGGGTTGGCGACCAGACGGTAGATGGGCGACGCCATTTGCGGCGTTTCGTCGCCGGGCTGGCCGACCACGACCGGGCGGCGGTCGACGACATTGCCCTCGCGCCAGTAAGCCAGCGTCGCCGCGGCGGTGTTGACGTCGATCCGCGTCGGGGCGGCCTCGCGCGCCAGCCAGCGGCGGCGTTCCAGATTGACGGCCAGCGCACGCGCGCGGTCGCGCGGCCCCTCGTTGATCGCCGCGAGTGTCGCCTCGCCGATCACGCCATTTGCCTCCAGCCCATAATCCTCCTGGAGGCGGCGCACCGCGGCGGCGAGATCGTCGCCATAGCGCGCGGGCGCCGGCTGCCCTTGCGGCAGCGTCACATAGCCATTGGCCGCCAGCGCCGCGGCGATCTGCGGCAAGCGCGGGTCGGCACCGCCCGGGCGCAGCGCCGCGCCGGCGGGCACCGGCTGGGCCTGTGCCGCCTGCCGGCTCGCCGCGACATAGGCTTCGGAGAGCGCGCGATATTCCTCGTCCTGGGGGGCGAGCCCGGCGAACCAGTCGCCCAGATCATTGCCCTCCAGCGCCGCGTTCAGCCCGGCCGCGACATCCACTTCCGGCCGGGGAAGCTCGTATATGTCGCGCAGCCGTGCCGGGTCGGCGCGGCCGCGCGCGAGCGCCTCCGCATAAGAGAAGGCCGCCAGGCTGAGCGCCGCCTCGCGCGCGGCCGGCGCAGCGTCGCGCTCCACGTCGGCGAGGAAGAGGCGCCGGTCGAGCCCGTGACGCGGTGCATCGCCGATCGCGGCCACCAACGCTTCGGAGGTGCCGGCATTCCACACCGGCTGCCAGCCCCGCGCCTCGTAGAATTCACGCAGCCGGGGATCGCTGACGGCGGCCTGCAGCGCTTCCGGCGTGACCTGGCTCGGGCGCACCGCGGCGATGCCATTGCCGCCGTCGCCACTCGCGCCGCTGTTCGAACAGGCGCCGAGCGCCACCAGCGCCGCCGCGACCAAAATCTTCGCTTTCAAGGGGATACTCCACGCAAACTCGTCTGTAGGCCGAACGCCGCTCCGCGAAATTGGGTCCGGCTGGCCCTGCGCTTAAGGCTTGCTTAGCGATTTGCGCTTCATGAGCGGTGCGAAAGGACCGCCCTCACGTGACCAAGGCCCAACTCGCCATCCTTCCGATTCCCGACGGCCGCCGCGCCGAGCGCCGCGTCGTGAATCTCGCCGCGCGCCTGCGCGATCCGGGCGCGGCCCTGATGGACGTCGAGATCATGAACCTGTCCACCGCCGGCTTCATGGCGCAGGGCGACATGCAGGTGGAGACGGGCAGCTATATCTGGCTGAAGCTGTCGGGGCTCGAGCCGCAGAATTGCCGCGTGGTCTGGGTCGAAGGCGACAAGGCCGGCTTCGAATTCAGCGCGCCGCTTCACCCGGCGACGGTCGATCTGCTCGCCCTCACCAACGGCAATTCCCGCCCGAAGCCCCAAAGGCGCTTCGGCCGCTAGAGATCGGGCGCCTCGCCCACCAGCCAGTCGTGGAAGATCCGCACCGGCCGCCGGCTGAGCGCCGGGCGGCGGCAGGCGAACCAGTAGGCATAAGGGCTTTCGGTGCTGATCCCGAACAGCCGGGCGAGACGCGGATCGTGCGCGCCTTCGAAATGCATGTCGAACATGAAGGCGATGCCCAGGCCCTGCGCCGCAGCGTCGAGCAGCAATTGCCCTGAATCGAACTGGTCGATCGCGGCCGGCTCCAGCCCCGGCACGCCTGCGGCCTCGCGCCAATGCTCGAACGCGTCGATCAGATCGCGGTGAACCAGCACGGTCATGCCGGACAGCTGTTCGGGATGGGTCAGCGCCTCCGGCCCTTCGGCGAGCGCACGCGCGCCGATCGCCACGATCCGCTCACTGCCGAGCCGCCGCGAATAGAGCGCCGGATCCACGTCCCGGGCGAGCAGGATCGCGGCGTCGATGCCGTCGTCGAGGCGCGCGGCGGCATGGGGGGCGGTGTCAAGATCGATGTGGAAATGCGGATGCAGCGCGCGCAGCTGCGGCAGGCGCGGCATCAGCCGGTATGAGGCATAAAGCGGCAGCACCGACAGGCGCAGCCGCATCTGCTCGACACCGCCCACCCCGCGCTCGATCGCCGCGCCAAGTTCGTCGATGGCCGGGCCGATCTCGCCCAGCAGCCGCTCGCCGTCGCTGTTGAGATGGATCGACTGGTGCCGTCGTTCGAACAAAGGCCGGCCGACATGGCGCTCGAACGCCTGGATCCGGCGGGTCAGCGCGGGCGACGACAGCGCCAACGCGTCGGCGGCGGCCTTGACCGATCCGAGGCGCGCGGTCTGCACGAACGCCTCGATGCCCGTCAGCGGGGGGAGCCGCTTCATCGGCCTTCCCTTACGGCAAGGACCATTGTGCAGCGCATATAGAATGGCACCGATGTCATCAACGTAGAACTGCGAAATTCTGAGTGCATATTTTGCACCTCTGATTGTGATGTTCGCACTTGCACAAAACCTTCGCAAGCGCAACAAAGGGCGTGCCTTTCAGGCATCCTCTCCTAAAAACTTTCACGGCCGTCCTTCGGGGCGGCCTTTTTTTTGTTCCTTTTCAACGCGGGCCGTTTCAATTTTGAACCCCCTGCTGGACGATCCGTTGTCGGACCCTATCTGGAGCGAAACGGAGGCGGGATGATGACAGACGAAGAACGCAAGCCCAGGAAGCTCCAGGTGGCGACGATGCGGCCCGACGACAGCGGTCGCGGCCTCGCCCGCCTTCCGCGTGCGCTGATGGCCGAACTCGGCCTTGCCGAAGGCGACGTGATCGAGCTGGTCGGCAAGCGCTCGACCCCCGCCCGCGCCGTCGGTCCCTATCCGGAGGACGAAGGTCTCCAGATCATCCGCCTCGACGGTCTCCAGCGTGCCAATGCCGAGCTTGGCTCCGGCGACTTCGTCGAGGTGCGCAAGGTCGAGGCGAAGCCGGCCCAGCGCGTGATCTTCGCGCCGGCACAGAAGAATCTGCGTCTTCACGGCTCGGCCCATGCGCTGAAGCGCAGCTTCGGGATGAAGC
>Ga0335075_10009607_pt1 | contig 14724 bp, 20 predicted proteins | sample Lox_Sample_24_FD_206723 | JGI IMG/M metagenome (GOLD analysis project Ga0335075, IMG submission 206723) | Soil microbial communities from Loxahatchee National Wildlife Refuge, Florida, United States - Lox_Sample_2.4 | ecosystem: Environmental > Terrestrial > Soil > Wetlands | place: USA...
GGCCCCACGGCGGCCACGACGTCATCGTCCGACATTGAGGCGAGCGGCTCGAAGCGCAGTATGTAGCGGCACAGGCCCAGCCCGAGCAGTTGCGCCGCGATGAGCGTGCCCCGCTCGGCCGCGCGGTCATCGCCGAGGGCGGCGATCGGCTCGGTGACCAGCTGGCCGAGCACGGACTGGAATTGCTCGGCGACGATCTCGCTGGTGACGCCGGCGCGCAGCATGGCGATCATCTCGTCGCCGTGGACCGGGTGCTCCCAGCGGCTGACGAACAGGCGCACCAGCAGCTCGCCCCGGTCGCCGGCCGGGACCGAGCGCAGGTCGGGGATGTCGAGGTCCATGGTGACGGCGGCCGTGAACAGCCCCGCCTTGGATCCGAAGTAGCGCATGACCATGGAGGCGTCGACCCCGGCCTGCGCGGCGACGGCGCGAATGGTGGCCTGCTCGTATCCGCGCGCGGCGAACGTCGCCCGGGCAGCGCCGAGGATGGCCCGGCGGGTGCCCTCGGAGCGGGGCCCGCCGGTCCCGAGCGCCGGCCCGGCCTGGCTGGCGGCCGGTCCCGCGGCGTGGCTGCTCTCCATCACAGTGCCCTACTCTACCTCCGGCCAACGCGTGTTGGCCAACGTTTGTTGACAAGAGTTCCGGCGGCGCATAGTTTTGTGCCAACAACCGTTGGCATTTTTGTGGGGAGAACGCAGATGGCGACTAGGAGCCCAGACACGGGCAGCAGGCTTCCGATCCCGTATCGGGCGCTCGCGGGCTTCATCGTGGCGTGCGCGGCGTTCGCCGCGGTCTTCGTCGCGCTGGCCGTCGGCGCCTATCACGCGCCCCGGCCGCATGACCTTCCGGTCGGCATCGTGGGCTCGGCCACCGTGACCGGAGGGGTCGAGCATGCCCTGGACGCCGCCCTGCCGGGGGCGATCAGCTGGCACAGCTACCCGAGCGCGACCGGCGCGCGGACCGCGATCATGCAGCGCCAGGTCGACGGCGCGCTGGTCGCGTCCAGCCCTGCCCTGCGGGGGCTTATCGCCACCGGCGGGGGCACCGCGCCCGCTAACTTCCTCACGCAGGCCTTCGGCACGGTGGCGACCAAGACCGGGCACCCCCTCGTGGTGATCGACGTGGTGCCGCCGCTGCCCGGGGACACCCAGGCGCTGTCGTCGTTCTTCCTCCTCCTCGGCGTGCTGATACCGAGCGTGGCCGCCGGCTCGGGCTCCGCGCTGGCCTTCCGCAAGGCCCGGCCCGGGCTCGGGGTCGTCGCGCCCGTGGCGGTCGCGGCCGTTATCGGGCTGATCTCGGCCGGGGTCGCGGCCGCCATCGCCGGGATTGGCCCCTACTTCGCGGTGGCCGGCGTGGTCGCGCTGTTCTCGCTGGCGGTGGCCGCCCCGACCGCGGTGCTCGCGCGGATCAAGCCACCGCTGGTCGGGCTGGCGGTGCTGCTGTTCATCGTGGCCGGGATCCCGATGAGCGGCGGGCCGGCCAACCTGGCCGCGTTCAGCAATGGTTTCTTCCGCCTCTTCAACTCCGTCCTGCCGCTCGGACTGGCGGCCAGCGTGGTCCGCAACGTGATCTACTTTGACGGTCACTCGACCGCCTTGCACCTGTGGATCCTGGCCGTGTGGGCGGTGGCCGGTCTGGCCGGCCTGGTGGTGCTCACGACCAGGCGGCGCGCGGTCGTGGCGAGGACTGCGGCCACGGCACCGCCGGTGGTGCCCGCGGTTGTCCCGGCCGGCGCGCACGCCGCGCCCAGGCATGCCCGACCGGAGCCTGCCGACGCCTCCGGCACCCCGGACTTCGGCGGCGTGGAGCCCATCACGCTGGTCGTCGGCTTCGATGACTCCGCGCCCGCCCGGCGGGCGCTGACCTGGGGCGCGGACCTGCTGCGGGCCCGTCCGGGCACCCTGCACGTGGTCTACGCCGACCATCCGCTCCTCGACAGCGACCTGACGGGATTCGGCCGGCCGGAGATGGACGAGGCGCGCGATGACAAGGCCGCGGCCGTCGCCCGGGCCGCGGCGGAGATCGCCGCCACGGCGGGCGTGCCGTACACGTTCGAACGCCGCCAGGAGTCCGCGGCCGACGCGCTGCTCGCCGCCGCCGGCGACCTCGACGCGGCCGAGCCCGCGAGCGAGCCCGTCCTCGTGACCGGCCGCTCGCACCACGCCCCGCACCGCATCCTCGGCTCGGTCCCGGTCGAGCTGCTGCATCAGTCCCCCTACCCGGTGCTCACCATCTCGTGACACGATGACGGGGACTGTCGCCTAACCGGGAGGGGCCCATGATCCTGATCAACATTAAGATGCAGATCCGGCCCGAGAAGATGGACGAGTGGCTGGCGCTGGCCGACTCCTACGCCAAGGACGTGAACGCCGAGGACGGCTGCCTGTTCTTCCAGTTCTCCCGGAGCCTGACCGACGCCAACGAGTTCATCTGCATCGAGGGCTTCAAGGACGCCGAGGCGGGCGGCGCGCACGTCAAGAACTCGTACGTGAAGCGGTTCTTCGAAGTCACACCCGACCTGGTGGCCACGCAGCCGCAGATCATCTACATCGACACCCCGCACGACGGCTTCGGCCCGATGGGCGAGATCCAGCCCCGCTGAGGCGGCTAGCCGAGGAATGACAGCCGGACCTGGCGGTCGGGATTGTCGATGTTCAGGTCGACGAACGCGATCGACTGCCAGGTGCCGAGGGCGAGCCGACCGCCGAGGACGGGGACGCTCGCGTAGGGCGCGATGAACGCGGGCAGCACGTGCGACCGGCCGTGTCCGCGCGAGCCGTGGGCGTGCCGCCATCGGTCGTCGGCCGGGAGCAGATCGCGCAGCGCCGCGAGCAGGTCGTGGTCGCTGCCCGCGCCCAGCTCGATCAGCGCGACGCCCGCGGTCGCGTGCGGCACGAACACGTGCAGCAGGCCGTCGCCGCCGCCGGAGGCGTCGCGGGCGAACTCGGCGCACTCGCCGGTGATGTCGTGGACGGTCTCCCGGCCGCCGGTGCGCACGCTGATGATCTCGCTCTTCATTGGTCACTATCCCCCTGACCTGCGGCGACATTCTCAGTGTGCCGCTGACCGGCAAATTTGCCTGTCGCTGGTTGCCATCTGTTGACACCTTCTGCCGCCATCGGACGGAACCGAGGCGGAACTGGCTCCGGCGTGGATTTCCGTCAGCGTTGCCCGGATCGGATTTCGGACCCAGAAATCCGTGAATCAGCTCGCGGATCCGCGTGGACCGAGGGGCCGAGCGATGGTTACCAGTGGGTAGATGGTCAGCTGACCGGATGCTTGCCGACTGTGCGGCTCCCTCGAGCGCTGGGAGCCGCTACTCCTCCTGCTCGGTCAGCACGCGGAGCGAAACGGTGCCGTCGCCTTTCGGCTTGGGCTCGCCGAGGACCTGGACGATGCGGCGCCCAGCGAGGTTACGGTGCTTGTCACCCGACATGGCGACGCCGTCGTACTCCGGAACACTCACATTCTCGATGCGATATTTCACGGAGAGTAGTGTACCGCGCGGGAATGGCGACTCGCCAAAATCACGCCCAGATGTGCGGAATCCGAGCCTTCGAATCAGGCACGGTCGTGCCGGATTCTGGACAAGGGAACGCCCCCGCCAGCCAGGAGCAGGCGGGGGCGTCACGCTGGTACGCGCACGCTTGGCGTACCGCCCGCGCGGGGATCGCGCCCGGGCTTGACCGCTGGCGGAAACCGAGGGACAGTCGATGGACGCGCAATCCAGCGCAAGGGCAGCCAGGGAGGCTGATGATGGGACTAAAGTTCATCGCAATCGATCCCGACACGAACGGCGACCACTGCCCGGCCGTGTTCATCGAGGAGGAAACCGGGGACCTGCTGTTCCAAGGCTGGACCGTCACCCACCCCGCGACGCTCGCGGAGGTCGACGGCCACAGCCGGATCGCGGATGACGAGTCCGTCGTCAGGCTCCCCGCGCGGATGCGGGCGATCATCCTGGAGGCGCTCAGTGGGCACGGTACCGCCGTTCGGCGAGCTGATAGCGGCGACGACCAGCTCAGCGGTGCACCTGGAGATGCGGGACGCGTACACGCCCTCTGACCCGGAGTTCCTGGACTGGAAGGCCGGCCGGCCGCGGGCGGTGCCCGTCAGCCCCGGCTGGTACGACCTGGTGCGCGAGCACACGGCCCGGGGCGTGCGGTTCAGGCGCGCCCGGGTCGTGTCCGAGCCGATCACCGACTTCATCCGGTTCGAGTACGAGAGCACGGCCGGGCTCAACATCGCGGCCGGGGAGCAAGTCCGGTGGCTGCCCCGCCGCCGCGCGTCGGACCTGTGCCTGCCCGGCAACGACTTCTGGCTGTTCGACGACAGGCTGATCCGGTTCCATCTGTTCTCCGGGGACGGCGAGATCGTCGAGGACGAGCTGTGCTCCGACCCGGCCGTGATCGCGGCATGCGCCGGCGCGTTCGAGGCGGTCTGGGACCGCGCCGTCCCGCACGCCGAGTACCGCCCCGCCTGACGTGGCCGAGTCACCGTCGTCGAGCGTCCAGCGCGCCCGGCAGCAGCTCGCCGATCGGCTTCGCGACCTCCGCCTGGACGCGGGCCTGAACGGCAAGACCCTGTCCGACGCGGCCGGCTGGCACCCGGCCAAGACGACGCGGATCGAGGGCGCCAAGCAGGCGCCGGGCGAGGACGACATCCGCACCTGGTGCCGCGTCTGCCACGCCGACCGGGAAGCCCCAGACCTGATAGCAGCCTCACGTGCTGCCGACTCCATGTACGTCGAGTGGCGCAGGCTCCAGCCGACCGGCCTGCGGCACACCCAGGAGGCCCGAGTCCCGCTCTACGAGCGCACCAGGGTGTTCAAGGCCTACTGCCCGTCGGTGATCCCCGGCTGGCTGCAGACCCCCGGCTACGCGACCGCCCTGCTGTCGGCGATCAGCGACTTCCACGGCACCCCCGACGACACGGAGGACGCGGTGGCCGCCCGGGTAAGCCGGTACCGGGTGGTCCGGGACGGCAACCACCGGTTCGCCCTGCTGGTCGAGGAGACTGCGCTCCGGTACCGGATCGGGGCGCCGGACGTCATGGGCGCGCAGCTCCGCCATCTCCTCGAGGTGATGGAGCTGCCCTGGGTTGCTCTTGGCGTGATCCCGTCAGCATCCCAGCGCGACATGTGGCCGCTTGAGCAGTTCACGGTGTTCGACGACAACCGCGTCCACGTTGAGCTGCTGTCCGCTCAGGTGACCGTTACCGTGCCGAGCGAGATCATCCTCTACGTCCGCGCGTACGAGAGGCTCGCCCGCCTGGCCGTCTACGGCGAGGCCGCTCAGACGCTGATCGCCGACGCGATCGCGACACTCGGCTAACTCACTCGCAATTTCCCGCAATCCCATTCCCCTGGGTGCCCCGCCCGCTGTTTGCTGACCGTAATCGTTGGTACGCGATTGGGGTATGCACGTGAGAACTGAAACAACAGCGCCCGCCAGATCCGGGTGCCGGCACTGCGGCGAGCCGGTGAGAGTCGACCCCGGAACGCCGCCCGCGAGCAAGCCGAAGGCCGTGTCATGACCGGCAACGCGGACACAGAGCCTCAGAGCAGCCTGAAACCCTGGGAACAAGACGCCCTCGACGCGATCCGCTTCGGCTGGGACACGGCCTACCTGATCGGGCACGACGACGAGCACGGCTACTTTGCGTCGCGGCGGGACAAGATCGGGGGCCTGCTGACCGCGGCGACCCCGGACGAGCTGCGCCAGGCGATCACCGAGGACTACGCGGCCAAACCAGTCCCCCGCGAGCCTGCTGCGCGGCGCGGCGGCCGCAACGCTGGGAAAGCCCGCCCGCGGCGCTGACCCGGGCGCCCTGCTGACGGGAAGCGCCGAGCCGTGATGTGGACATGGGATTCGGCCGCGCCGGGCTGCAGCGCGGCGGGCGCCTGCCATGAGGAGCAGCGGGCGCTGCGCGCGGCCGAGGCGTGGATGCGCGAGCACCGGGCCTCCGCCGCGCGGGTCGAGCCGGTGAGCCTAGACGTCGTGGAGGTGGCCTACGTGCCCGCCGGGCGTCCCCTCGAGGCGACCAGGCATGGCGACGACATCACGTGGCGGAAGGCGGCGTGACCTCCCCCGCCCTGAAACCCGACCAGGTCGCCAGTCTGGTCCGGGCCAGGATCGCGGACGCGACGCTGCGGCCGGGGATGCTCGCCCCGTCCGCCGCGGTGCTGGCGAAGGAGACCGGGTTCGGCACGCTGACATGCCAGAAGGCGCTGCTGCGGCTGTTCAAGGAGGGCGCCCTCACGCGGATGTCGCGAAGCACGCGGTACCGCATCGCCGGCGCCCCGCCGGGAGAGGGGCTGGAGCTCTCGCTGGCGCTGGCCGCGCGCCGTCACGCGGCCGGCCTGACGCAGCCGAAGCTCGCCAGTGCGATCGGCGTATCCGTCACGACGGTCGGCCACGCAGAGACAGGACGGCTGTGGCAGTCCCGCCGGTTCTGGGAGAGAGCCGACCTGGCGCTGAACGCGAGCGGCCAGCTGCTGGCGATGTTCGACGCATGGCGGTCATCCTCGCCGGCCGGCACCACGGCGGGAGAGCCGGATCCGCCGACGGCGTGCGTCGAGCCGGGCGTGCCGGACGGCGTCGTCATCACGCTTTCCTGTGCGCCGGGCCCTGTTACGGTCAGGTGGGCCGACGGGTCGTCGGCCACGGTGCCCGGCCCGGTCCCTGCGCAGCGGGGGCCTAGTTGAATGGCTCCCGCGCGGCCCCTGCCACCCCCGGGGGTCGCGCGGGTCAGGGGCACCAGGCAGGTGGTGCGGCGTGTGATCGCGGTGGCGAATGTGCGAGGGTTGCTTCTGCTCGGTTTTGTCTTGGATGGACTGGTAGCGGCGGAACGGCACGGAAGTAGCGCTGAGGGAGGGACTTGGTTGCCTGAACACCCCCACTCCCGCGACGTCGCCCCGTCCGTCCAGGGCGTCTACGACGCGCTGCGCGGCGGCCACCGTCACCGCATCGCCGAGGAGAAGACCGCGGCCGCGCTCGAGAAGGCGTTCCCCGGCACCGGCGAGCGCATGCTCGAGGAGCAGGCGTTCACGGGCCGGGCCGCCGCGATGGCGGCCCGGCGCGGCGTCCGGCAATTCATCGTCACGGGCGCCGGGATGCCCGCCCCGGCCGGGCAGAACATCCACGAGGCGGCGCGGGCGGCCGCGCCGGACTCCGTCACCGCCTACGTGTCCGCCGACCCTTACGCCGCCGCGTGGACCAGGGCGCTGCTGGGCGACGGCGACCCGCTGGTAGCGGCGGTCGAGGCACAGGTCCGCTGCCCGTCGGACATCCTCGGCCTCCCGGCCGTCAGCGCCGTCATCGACCTGCGGCGGCCGGCGTGCGTGATAGCCCCGGTGGTGCTGCACTTCGCTGCGCCCGACGGGGCCGAGGCGATGATCGGCGGGATCGCCGGCCAGGTCGCGGCGGGGAGCGTCGTGGCCGTGTCGTCGTGGCCGCGCTGCCCCGAGGAGGACGCGGAGGAGTTCAGCCGGCTGCTCGGCTACCCGGTGTGCAGGCATCCCGCCGCGGACATCGCGCGGTGGATGACGTCGGCGGGGCTGCGGATCGAGCCCGAGCCCCTCGAGTGGCGCATGGGCGTGGTGGAGGCGCGGCTGTGGCCGGACCAGGCGTGGGCGGCCGGGGAGCTGGGGCGCCCCGCCGGCCGCATCATCGTCGCGGTCGGGGTGAGGGAGTAGCGCAAGCTCCCCGAAATCGGCATCGGCGTGCAGGCTTATGTGCCGTCCACTGGCAACCCTCGCAGGTTACGAGGAGCCCGCGCTTTGAGCTTGAGCGAGTCCAGGACGCGGGTTGCGCCGGTTGTCTTCGCCTGACGCGGGGCACCACGCGTCGGCTGCCCGGCAGGTTGCGCTATCGGGCGCACCTCGACGATCGACATGATCTCCAACAGGTGAACTTCAGAGAAGTTGTACGGTCCGCCAATCCACAAGTACGGGATCTTCCTGCTGCGGGCTTGCGCCCTGAGCCATGACGCCTTGCACGAGCCGCCGATGATGGCCGCTGCCTGCGCAGCGGTGTAGGCCAGCGGCGGCCGAAGTGCCGACAACTTCGATCGCTCTGTCGAGTCTTCGCGCTTCGTGATCATCGCGGCAGGATGCCCGTGGACGTCCCTCGCCACGCCTCGGCCTCTCGTAAGTGCGGCCGCACTTACGGCGTACAGGTCGCCTGAGCCGTTACCGCAATGACTTGGCTCGGGTGAGCTGGACAAGGTACGCGACGATATAAGCGAGCAGCGCCGTCAGCGCGCCAGCGAACACCCAGAACAGCCAGCGGACCGAAGCCAAGTCCTTGGGCCCTTGGGCCATGATCCACAACGGCAGCGCCACCCCCGCGGCGGCCAACAGGACCACGATGCCGACGCCCCACCAGAGCCGGGCGTCCGGACGGACGATCTCTGCGTGTGCCTCCTGGAGCCGTCGCAGCTCGCCTTCATAGTCCTCGATTTGCTGCTTTGCCACCCGGTGATCAGTGATCAGCCCGTCGCGCCTGCGTGCTGCGGTTGAACGCTCGTCAGTCGTGGTGGCGTGCGTGAGTAGCGCCCGCGTTCCGGGCGGCAGGCCGCCGATCCCGGCAGTGATCGAGTTGAAGTCGAACGCGAGGGGTGAGCGCGCCCTGGCAGCCTTGCGCGCTGCTTCCTCGCGTGCTGCCTGCTCGGCGACGCGGACTCGCATGATCTCGTCGTACACGTGCTCCCATATCCGGGGCCAGCGGATCGGCGGCAACCCGGTGTTACGGCGGCGGAAGTCGTCCCATTCCTCGCCTGGCCGGGACGTGGCGACCGAGGTCGTGTCGAAGGTCATCCTCCGCTCGGCCGGCATGAGCTAGGCTCGCCGGAATTGCCGCGACCGCCCATCAGCGGTCCAATCTTGTCAGGTAGGCGATCACGGGCGGGTGCTGCTCGAGCAGCTACGGCCTGGTCCAGCTGGGAGCCGCCTCAGCGCCTTGGGCTGGCGCTCTCCCTCTCCAGAGCGCCAAACAGGCGTGTGGTGACGCGCTGGGTGATGGTCTGGAGCTGGGCGCCCTTCAGGCTGCGGGTGGCGAGCAGCGTCCGGTACGCGCCCTCTCCGAGCATCTCCCGCATGATGAAGATCTCCGCGTACCCGGCCCCGCGATCGTAGGAGAGCCGGCCCATGTCCTGCAGGAACTGGCTGGCCGCCTGGTTCGCGGTCGACGCCGTGGCCTTCGTCTGGAGCTGCTGCTCCTTGATCGTCTGGGTGACGTTCTGCTGGGCCTGCGCGATCGCGATCGCGTCTGACTGCTGGGTGTAGGCGGCCTGCTGCTGCGCCTGCGTCACCTGCAGCTGCGCCTGCTTGATCTGCTCGGCGTTGTTCAGGGTGGTGTCGGTCAGGTTCCGCTGGGCGTCCTGCAGCGACTCGATCGAGTTCTGCTGCGCCTGCTGGGCTGAGGTGACGGCCTGCTTCGCCTGGATGACGGTCTGGCTGCCGTCGACGCCCTGCTTGTTCGCGAGGTTCGCCGCGGTCTGGGCGTCGGACTCCTGGTGGGTCGCGTCGGTGAGCTGCTGCTTCGCCTGGGCGACCGCCAGGGCGGCCTGCTGCCGGTCCAGGTCGGTCGAGTAGGCGTTCTCGTCGACCAGCTACTGCTGGTACTCGGCCTGCTGTACCGCCAGGGCGGCCGACTTGACGTTCAGCTTCTGGTCGGCGAGCGCCTCGTTGAGGGACTGCAGGTTCTCCCGGGCCGAGACGTACGCCTGCCCGAGGTTGTACTCCGCCTCGGTCAGCCCGTAATCAGCCTGCTGCACGCCCTGCTTCGCCTGAGCGACCGCCTGGACGGCCTGGATCTGGCTGGCGGAGGCGTTCCGCTCCGCCTCGGCCAGGTTCATGTCAGCCTGCTGGATCGCCTGGTCAGAGGTGATCGCGTCCTCGGCGGCCTGCCGGCGCGCCTGGCTGACCTGCTCCTGCGCCTGCTGAACCTGAACAGAGTTGCTGTAGTTCGTCGACGCGGTCTGAGCCGCGGTCAGCCCGGTCGACGTCGACGCCGAGTGCGCCGCCGACAGCGCGGAGCCGATCCCGCCGAGCGCGAGGAACCCGGTGCCGCCGAGCAGCCCCAGCCCCGTCGCGGCCGCCCCGATGCCCGGGGTGAGCATCCCGATTCCCAGGGCGCTGGCCGCGAGCATCGAGCCCTCAGGCGCCGCCGCGGCGCCCTCACCCGCCGCGCCGCCGGACGCCGCGAGCCTGGCGGTGGCGACCTGCGAGTTGAACGCGGCGAGACGGGCCTCGGCCTCGTCCATCTTGGCGTCGAACAGGGTCTTGTCGAGGTCCAGCTTCGGGCTGCCCGACGTCGTGTCGCTGTCGGCGAGGGCGGCGGACGCCTCGTCGAGCACCGCGTCGAAACTGCCCTTGTCGAGGCCGAGCCAGGCGGTGGCCTTCTTCCCGTCGAGCTCGTCGACTGTGGCCTTCGCCTCGTCGGTCTTGACGTCGAGGTCCTCGTCGTCGGCCATGAGGGTGACGACGGCCCTCGTGCCGTCGAGCTCGTCGAGCTTCGCCTTCGCGCCGTCGGTCTTGGCGTCCAGGTCCTCGTCGTCCGCGGCGAGGGTGGCCTCCGCGCGGGCGCCGGAAAGCTCGTCGAGCTTGGTCCGGGCGTCCGCGATCGTCTCGTCGAGGGCCTCGTCGTCGCCGCCGATCTTGACCTTGGCTTCGGCGCCGTCGGCCGCCTCCTAGACCTTGGCCTCGAGCTCCTCCGCGAACCCATCGGTATCAGGGGAAACGGAAATATAAGCTTCGCCAATACGAAAACCCTCTGGGATGGCTACTCACCACCCTTGGCAGGCTGCTTCTGGTCGAGCAGGGAGGTCCGTGAGCTGTGATGCGATCCAGGGGAGGAGAGCCGCGATCCCGGCATCGTCGAGGCCGCCCTGGCGGCAGATCACTGCAGCGATCGCCGCGATCGCCGCGACCACAGAGCGGGGATGCTTGCTGCCGTTGATGACGGCGCTGAGTCCCTCTTGGTCATAGGCGGCGGCGCACTTGATCGCTACGACGGCGTCCTTCAGTGCGTCTACACCGACCTCGGGCGCCAGGAAGGCCGCAGCGACCTGATCGCCGGACGGGCTGCTCATCAGCGCCGACTGGGCGGCGGCCCGTCAAGGTCGCGATAGAGCTGCCCCGAGTTGAGCATCCGTATGACTGCGGCTGGCGAGGCTAGCTTCAGGTCTTCATCGGTCAGCGTTCCCGTGAAGTTCGGGTTGTCGAGCTCGGCTTTCCTCCTGCCCGAGCGTTGCCAGAGCAGAGCGGACTTCTCAGTACCTTCGGGTTGAATGGCCGACAGACGAGCGTTCTCGCACAGCCGAAATCCGTGAGGACCATTGAGACGATCCGGCCTGGCGCCCGTGGCCTTTTCGTGTTTAAGAACGCGACGGCAGTTGAGGAGGACGACGTGCTTGTCGCCTGGTTTACCGACGATGCAGGCTTTCGCTGGCAGCTCGACGAGTACTTGCACCTGGTCACGGCCGGAGACGGAACCGTGTACCTGCCGTAGCGGTGAAGACGTTACGAGCTTTGGGGTTGTTTCTGACTGGATGATGACGCGCCCTTGCGCTCACGGCGCCCGCCGCTGATCGCTGCCCAGTTCGATGAGGCGCGCGAGCAGGATGTAGGCGGCATAGCGGGTGATGGCGTCCGGGATGGCGTCGAGGACCTCGGCCAGGGCGTCGAGAGCTGGGCGCGACTCCAGTTCGGCGCGTGGGCGCGATCGGCGGCCGGGATGTCGTCGACGCCGAGGGCGGCGAGGATGTGGCGGCGGGTGACGACGCGTCTGCTGCCGAGTGGCTGAGCACTTGGCAGCACTGGCAGGAGCGCAACGACCCGGCGCGACGGCGGTAGTCCGCGAACCTGGTCGGTTCGCGCCGCCGGCTGCCGCAGCTCACCCTGGACCGGCGGAGCGACTAGCCCGAGGCAGCCTCACGCGACTTACAAATACCGAGCACCGGGATCCGCGCAGCCAGATAGCGTTTCCGCCATGACCGACAACGGAGCCGAGCCTGAGAAGCTACCCACCGCGACACGCTTGGTGGGAATTGATCTTGGCCACACCATCCGGGTCTTCGACGAATACAGGCCGTTCGGACGCGGGGAGAGGGTTGAGGTCGACCCGCCTGGCACCTTTGTGGTCGTGAGGGGATCCCGCACCGTCGAGACCGAAGACGGGAAGCTTGTGCTTGAGCACATAGTCGAGCGGGAGCGGCCGAGCAGCGGAGTCAGCCACGCCTAGGCGTTCGGGGCAGGTACACGCGGCCGTCCATCGAGGTGCTGCAGCACCGGCACAAACGAAGCGACCTGCGGCGGCAGCCGCTAGTTCAGGAGAGACAAGCCCGGAAAGTCCTCAAAGTGCCGCCTGTTGGCAGTTAGAAGCGGAGCGTCGTGGTAGATCGCGGTAGCGCACACCCATAGATCGTTGGCCTGGGTATTGGCCCCGAGCGGATGCCCGGCTCTGACAGCCTGCGCCTTGAGCGTTCCCCAGAGCTTGGCCATCTCTTCGTCATAAGGGGCGATCACGTAACGGCGGATGGCTTCCTCGAGAGCTAGTTGCCTGCGCTCGCCCCAACCTGCGTACGTTGCGCCGAAGTGCAGTTCCGCCACTGACACGAATGAGAGGACCGGAACCGCGCCGTCAAGGTGGCGGCTGTAGACATCTACGTCCTGACCGCGGAACAGCAGCGAGAACACGTCGGTGTCGACGACCACGTACTTCATTTGTCACCTCGGCGGGCAGAGACGATGGCCTCCATAAAGGGTCCGAAGTCGTCTCCGTCCTCGGCGCCACCTTGCAGCTCCGCAATATCACTCACCGGCGACACGCCCTGCTGTCGCTGCAGGGTGGCCAGCGGTAGCATCCGCGCGCTCGGCAAGCGCTCGAGTGCAGAAAGATGGAGTACTCGGACGGTTGAGCCGTCCGGCTGGAGTTCTGCCGTGCCGGTGGCCATCACCATTTGATCCATGGCGTCAAGGACCGAGTCCCTGAGTTCGTCGCCGAAGTCGCCGAGTACGCTGCCAGCGAAGGTATCGATGCGGCACCTGAGGGCAGCAGGCGAGAAGTCGCCCATCTGAAGTCGGCCCACAACCGTGGCCTCTGTCTCCGGCCCCAATGTTGACACGCTAAGCAGGCGGTCCCGGAACACGGAGTCGATCACGAACTCGTGGCCGCCTGGACGGACGAAGCTGATTCTGGTGAGGTTGCGGACGTTGATGCCCCCAGCAAGCTCGCGGAGTCCCGTCACGACTTGCGGTGTGAAGTAGGGCGGAAGATGCCTGCCGCGGCGGATTGCAGTGATCCCGTCTTCAAGGGCCTGCAGCGAATCGGCGAGGAGCGAATCGCTTTCGAACATGACCTGCTGAGGCTGGTCCGACCGGATAACGTCGATGATCGCCGAGCCGGCCCTGAAGCCGACCAGGTCTAGGCGGACGGCATCTACGACATCTCGCGGTCGGCGCCCCCGCGCCACGAAGGTGCCCGCCAGCGCCAGCGCGAGACGCTCGAGCGTCACCTGCAGGCCTGCAGATATCCGCGCAAGCTCGGCCAATGGAAGACGCCCGCCGTACGCTACGGGGCCTTCGGCGTGGACACTGAGCAAGATTTCATGGTCATCCGGCATCATCGCGTTCTCCCCTCCGCGGGTTTCACTAATATTCGCATCTTGACACAAGAACACCTAGTTAAGGCGATTTGTTCAGTCCTGAGGGACGCGCACCAGCTCCCGAGCATCGTGGCTTTCTGATATCTAGATCGTACGATCTGCCACTGACTTTAACCGTGACATGCCAACCGGCGCACGGTCGAGCGCTTCGATGCCTAGATGGCGTGCTCTACTTCGGCGCTACTTGCCGCCGTAGGCGATCAGCAGGACGGCCGCTACCACCGCGATCGCCATGACGAGCTCCTGCTGACGCTGCTGCTGCTCGGCGTGCTTGCGGACCAGTGGCTCGAGAGCGGCGCTCACGGTCGCCATCGCGTCGGAGGGGCTGGCGAAGTCGACGGGTATCCACTCGAGGCCGGCGAGCACGCCGATTCCCGTGGTAACGCCTTCTTGGACGATCGGGACGATGAGCTTGCCCGCTGCCTGCGCGGCGCCAATCTCCTGCTGCACCCAGGGGGATTTCGCGGCGGTCTCGGTCAGGAGGACGACGACGGCGTCCGATCCCTTGATCGCCTCGATGACCTTCGCCGCCAAGTTCACGCCGGGCTTGGGGTCGTTCTCGGCGAGGTAGACCTCCACACCGAGGGCGGTGACCGCCTCCCGGATCTTGTCGACCTCGGGGACGTCCTGCATCGAGTGGCTGAGGAAGAAGCGCGGCGGCCTTGGCATGAGTGGCAGCCTAGCGGTTACAGCTGGCGAACTGGCGGACTGTTCGACGTGGCGAGAAGCGTCAGCGCCGGTGTACGACCAATGCGGCCGTAGGCTATCCCCTCGCCGCGGGCGCCTCGTCGTCGCCGGGATCGTCGGGAGGGCACTCGCAGGCTGCCAGGCAGTATCCGCAACGGCGGCACAGCTCCCCACCGCACATCTTGCAGTGTTTCCGGGGCTGCGGCTCATTCATCAGGCTGCTCCCGTTGGCCGAGGATGTCCTTAGCGAAGATCCCCATTTCGGCGCGGTTCTTCGGCCGGACCCTTACCGCGCGCAGGTCTGCCTCACGCTGGGGCCGGCGCAGCTCGAGGAGGTCTGCGCGCAAGATGCCGCGTACTTGGTCGGCA
>Ga0335075_10009608_pt1 | contig 14722 bp, 12 predicted proteins | sample Lox_Sample_24_FD_206723 | JGI IMG/M metagenome (GOLD analysis project Ga0335075, IMG submission 206723) | Soil microbial communities from Loxahatchee National Wildlife Refuge, Florida, United States - Lox_Sample_2.4 | ecosystem: Environmental > Terrestrial > Soil > Wetlands | place: USA...
GGCAGCTCATCGACGCCGTGGCAGTGGGTCAGTTTACTCCCGGTCCTGTGTTTACCACCGCAACCTTCATCGGATATCTCGTGGGCGGCTTGCCCGGCGCGGCTGTTGCCACCATAGGAATATTTCTTCCGGGATTTATTTTCGTTGCAGTCAGTGGCCCTCTGATTCCGAAAATACGGAAGTCGCCAACGGCGGGGGCCATTTTGGATGGTGTGGTTGTCGGCTCGCTGGCGCTCATTGCGGTAGTTGCCTGGCAACTGGGGGAGGCTTCGATCAGAGATGGGTTCACTGTTTCGATTTTGCTGGTCAGCATCATCGCAATATTTCGCTTCAAAATAAATTCCGCGTGGCTAATTCTTGGCGCGGCGGTTGTCGGCTGGATCAGCGGGATTTGAATGAAGCGGCTTCCTCTAAGTCTAGCCCCCAGCGATCGCTCCAATGATGATCAGCGGTTCTGCTCCTGAGGTGACTGCATCGGGAACGGGGCTATCCGCCGGTTCGTGAGAAATATCCGTTTCACAGGCGAAGAAGCGCAGAAAGGGACGGCGTTGCTGGGTAGTGTGATCGCGAATGGTGCCTTGCAGCATAGGATAACGGGACTCAAGAGCATCCATGATGGAACGCTGCGTAACCGGGCTTTCGACCGCGAGTGGAAACTCCGCCCCGACCCGCGCCAAAGTTCGTAAATGTTGCGGAAGAATGATGCGGATTGTGGGCATGAGTTTGAGATTTGGGTTAATTACAATACGTTCCGTATCGTAATTGAATGGCGGGTTGAACTGCTAGGGCAGCGTCTGCACCTCGACGCTCAGGACCGCCGGAAGATCTCTCACGATCGCAGCCCAGTGATCCCCCGCATCCGCCGAAGCGTAGACCTGCCCTCCGCTGGTTCCAAAGTAGACGCCGCACTGGTCCAGAGTATCCACGGCCATGGCGTCGCGAAGAACATTCACATAACAATTCTCTTGCGGCAAGCCGTTGCTCAATGGTTCCCACTCGTTGCCGCCGCTGCGGCTGCGGAAGACGCGCAGCTTGCCATCGGGAACAAAATGTTCGGAGTCGCTCTTGATGGGCACGACGTAAACAGTGTCCGGTTCGTGGGCGTGAACATCGATGGCGAAGCCAAAATCCGTGGGCAGGTTGCCGCTGATTTCCTGCCAGGAGTCGCCTGCGTTGTCGCTGCGCATGACGTCCCAATGCTTCTGCATGAAAAGCACGCCAGGACGCGCTGGATGCATCGCAACATGATGCACGCAGTGGCCCACCTCAGCCGTGGGATTGGGAATGTATTTGGAATATAAGCCACGATTGATGGGCAGCCAGGTCTTGCCGCCATCATCGGTGCGAAAAGCGCCGGCCGCGGAGATGGCAATGAAAATTCTGTTGGCATCTTTGGGGTCGAGGATGATGGTGTGCAGGCACATGCCGCCCGCGCCGGGCTGCCAGCCCGGTCCGGAGCCGTGGCCGCGAAGGCCCGGAAGTTCCTGCCAGTTTTGCCCGCCGTCACTCGAGTGGAAAAGCGCAGCATCTTCAATTCCCGCGTACACAGAATCGGGATCGTTGAGCGAGGGCTCGAGATGCCAGACCCGCTTGAACTCCCAGGGGTGCGGGGTTCCGTCATACCACTGGTGAGTGCCGGGAATGCCCTCATAGGCAAACTTGTTGCCGACAGGCTGCCAGGTTTTGCCGCCATCATTGGAGCGCTGAATCAGCTGGCCAAACCACGAAGTGCTTTGCGAAGCGTAGAGCCGGTTGGGATCGGCGGGCGAACCCTTGAGGTGATAAATTTCCCAGCCCGCGAAGTGCGGGCCGCTGACCTCCCAGTTCTGGCGCTTGCCATCGGAGGTGAGGACGAATGCGCCTTTGCGTGTGCCCACGAGCACGCGAACCTGGCTCATGATTGACGTCTCCTTTATGCGGAAAATGTATCAAGGTTGATGGAGGAATGGAAGGGCTCGCCGGAACGAAGAAAAATGAGTGGATTTGACGTTAAATTCGCCCCAATGTTCCGGCGGGAACATTCTTCTTAATGTTCCAATTGGAACATTCGGCATACTAATATGTATGTACATAAAATGCGATAAAACGCGGTAATTAGCACAAAGGAAAGGGGATAGTCTTTAAGTCGACCATTCTGAAATTGGAGCTTTTCTCTTGCTGTGGCAGAAATGATATCGCTCCAGGCACCCTTGCAGCTTCAGTCGCCGCCAGGTTGGCGGCGTGCGGATTCGCGGAAGCTTTTTGCGGATATTTTGAGATCAAAATGCCGCCATGTCCCTCCAAAAAACGGAGAGACGCACCCGCTGCATTCTTGCTATCGGCAGTTGTCGGACAGGAGTGTCCGACCCACACGAGTTGCTAATCCAAATCTCGCCAGTTGGGGCCGACGCCGATATCGACTTGCAGCGGGACTGCCAGAGCGTGAACTTTTTCCATCTGCTCGCGAACCAACAACTGCATGGCGTCTAGCTCTTGCTCCGGGACTTCGAAGACCAGTTCGTCGTGCACTTGCAGGGTCATTCTTGATTTCAGTCCACGCTCGCGCAAGGCTGCATCGATGCGGATCATCGCAACTTTGATCAGGTCGGCGGCGGTGCCTTGCAGCGGGGTGTTAACGGCGGTGCGCTCGGCGAAGCCCCGCTGGTTAACATTTTTGCTGTTGATGTCGGGGATGGGGCGGACGCGGCCGTGAAGGGTTTTTACTTTCAGATCGCGGCGGGCTTCCTCAAGAGTTTTGTCAATGAAGGCGCGGACTCCGGCGTATTTTTCGAAGTAGTTGGCGATGAATTGTTTCGCTTCGGAAGGCTCGATGCCGAGATTTTGTGACAGGCCGAAGGGCGAAAGGCCATAGACGATGCCGAAATTGACGACTTTGGCGGCGCGACGATGATCGGGCGTAACCATGAGCGGCGGAACTCCGAAGACTTGCGAGGCGGTAAGAGTGTGAATATCGTCGCCGCGGCGGTAAGCTTCGACGAGCAGCGGGTCGCGCGAGAAGTGCGCGAGCAGGCGAAGTTCGATTTGCGAATAATCGGCAGTGAGGAGGACATGGCCGGGTTCGGCAATAAAGGCGGCACGAATGCCGCGTCCGAGTTCGGTGCGGATGGGAATATTTTGTAGATTCGGATTGGCCGAGGAAAGGCGCCCGGTGGCTGTGCCGGTTTGGCCGAAGGTCGTATGCAGGCGTCCGGTTTGCGAATTTATCAGTGCGGGCAGCGTGTCGACGTAAGTGGATTTGAGTTTCGTGAGCTGGCGATAGTCGAGAACCCTTCTGGCGATGGGATGTTCTTCCGCCAGGGTTTCGAGAACATCGACAGCGGTCGATATGGTGCGTCCCTTGCCATATTTGACGGGCTTGGGAAGGTTGAGGCGACTGAAGAGAACTTCGCCGAGCTGCTTGGGAGAGCCAATATTGAATTCGGTTCCTGCGAGTTGATGAATTTCTGTGGCCTGTACTGCGATCTCGCGCTCAAGTTCGGTCGACATTTTCGCGAGAGCCGCAGTATCGATTTTTACTCCGGCTTGCTCCATGCGAGCGAGAACCGGCACGAGCGGGAGATCGATTTCCTCATAGAGTTTCGTGAGTCCTGCCAGTTTTATTTCTTCGTGAAAGGCGGCAGCAAGCCGGCCCGTAATGTCGGCCGCTTCTGCAATATCGCCACTAAGCTTTAGATTGAAGCGCCGGAGCGCGACATCGGCTAGTCGATGCGAAGAATATGTGGGATCGAGCAGGTAGGAGTAGAGCATGGTGTCATGCTGCACGCCTTGAAATTCGATGCCGAGAGAATCGAGCGCGTGGATGGCGGATTTGTAGTCGTGGATGGATTTTAAGGTTGCGGCCGCGAGAGCGGAGCGCAGCTTCACCGCGGCTTCGGCGGAATCGAGTTTGATGGTGGTAGCGAATCCGGCGGCGGATGAAATTGCCATCCTGCGTGCGACGGGCGCCGGTTGCGGCTCGGACGGGCCCGCAGTCAAAGGAAGCATGGCTTCCCGCGATTCTTCTTCGACGACTTCTTCTTCGGTTGCCGAAGGCGGCGCGGCGGATTCCGCTTCCACGGCGATAGCAAGCGGATTCTCCTCCGAGACGGCGTTTAGGATTTCTTCGACTTCACTCGCGGACCCGGCTTCATTGTAGTGAGCTTCGGTAACCTGCACGACGGGCAGCAATTCTTTCAACAGCGAAGTGAATTCGAGCTCGGTGAAGAGCTGGCGGAGGTTCTCGACGTCGGGTTCGCCAGCACGCATGGCCTCGACATCGAACTCAACCGGAACATTGCAGTCGATCGTCGCCATGCTTTTGCTGAAAAGAATGATGTCGCGATTATTGAGCAGCGACTCACGATAGGTCTTCTTTTCTACCTCGGCGGCATGATCGAGCGCCTCTTCGACACTTCCGAAACGCTTGACGATTTCGACGGAGCCCTTATCGCCGATGCCGGGCGCGCCGGGAATGTTGTCGATGGTATCGCCGCGCAGGGCCATGACATCGATTACGCGGTTGGGAGGAACTCCGAGAATCTCCTCGACCTTGGCCGCGTCGCAAATCAGATTATCTTTGGGCGGGTTGAGTATTTGCACGTCGTCGTTGACGAGTTGCATCATGTCTTTATCGCTGGAGACGACGTAGACGCAGTAATTTTCGCCGGCGGCTTTGCGGGCGAGGGTGCCGATCAAGTCGTCGGCCTCGAAGCCGGCTAGTTCGAGGATGGGGATGCGGTAGGCCTCGAGTGCGCGGCGGATGTAGGGAATCTGCTGGGCGAGATCCTCGGGCATGGCGGCGCGGTTGGCTTTGTAGCCTTTGTATTCGATCTCGGTAAAGGTTTGAGTTTTGATATCAAACTTGCGAACGCTGGTGACGGCTTCGGCCTGAGTGTCGCGAAAAGTTTTAGCGGCTACATCGAAAACGGCGGCCAGGTAGGAAGGAGAAAAATCTTCGCGTAGCTTGCGCAGCATGTTGACGAAGACGTAGACGGCTGCGGTGGGAAGTCCGGACTTGGTGGACATGGAGCGCTGGCGCGCCATGGCGTGATACGCGCGGAAGATGAACGACATGGTGTCGATGAGGTAGATGCGGGGCTTGGAAGAGGACGCTGGCTTCGCGACGGCCAGACGTGGCGCGGGAGTGGGGACTGATGGAGCTTCCGAGATCGATGAAGCAGCTTTTCTTCGTGGGGACAAGACAATATTTTAGCAGCCGATGAGGGCGGACGAGTTTGGACGATGCGAGCAGGCTTGCTCGCTTTGGCGAAGGCTAGTCGAGCTTCGCTCGACCGGACAGCCGAGGGCGGCTGTCCCCGCATGAAGCCCGTGGCTTTTCGACCGCAGCCTTAGGAATGTGCTGGTTTGCCGTATTCGGTGGTGTAACGCAGTGCGATTTCGCCACAGGTGCCTTGCTCGGCAGAGTAGACGACGCAGGTGTCGAAGGGGCGGGAATAGATGTGGACGCTGACGGCGCGCTGGTTGAACTCGCGCGGATTGATGACGCGATGAACAGGTTCGAGGGGATCGACGGCGCAGGGCTGGGAAATATTCATCTCCACGATTTCGGTGGACTCGATGGAACATTTGCCGCCGGGAATGTCTTGATGGATGACGCGAAAATTTTCGACGAGCAGGCGGCCGATGGGAACGGCCATCCAGCAATTCTGGTCACGATGGTTGTGGACGGAACTGACTTGACCGACTTCCCAGCAGATCGCGATTAATTCGTAAAGATGAGTTTTGTCGATGAGGTTGCGAGTATAGTGCTGGCGGTCCCAGGTTAGATAGGGTTCGAGCGACTCGGCATTGAGCGGAGTTTCCTGAAGAAACTGGCGCAACTGTTCGGTGTGATCGAAAGCGGGCTCGGGAAACTTGCGGAGCTGGGCTGCGAAATCGTCGATCGGAACGGGCTTTCGGGGTATGGACATGAGGCGCTCCCGGGAGAGTATAACGCGGGATGCGAGAGTGGGGAAATCTGAGGGAAGATCCGTCAAATTTTTGGCCAAGCGCTAAGAGCTTTTAACCGCGGGGTTCGCTAAGAAAGGCCGCGAAGGGCGCAGGGAAAGGCATTAATGTGGCGAGCGTCATTCGATGAACATGCAATCTCCGTAGGAATAGAAGCGGTAGCGAGCGCCGACGGCGTGATCGTAGGCATGCAGAACATTTTCTTTCCCGGCGAAGGCGCTTACGAGCATAAGCAGAGTCGACTGAGGCAAGTGAAAATTGGTGAGCATGGCATGGACGGCTCTGAATTCGAATCCGGGATAGATGAATAAATCTGCGGATGCAGAGCCGGCGGCGATGGATCCTTTGCCGAGGCGAACAGCGTGTTCGAGCGTGCGGACGGTGGTGGTTCCAATAGCGATGACCCGGCGGGAAGCGCGCAAGGCATTGTTAATAGAGGAGGCTGCGGCGGGGGAAATGGAATACGACTCGGTGTGGATTTTGTGATCTTCGACTCGGTCGACGCGGATGGGCTGAAAAGTTCCAAGGCCGACGTGAAGTGTAATGTCGGCGGTTTCAATGCCGCGGACGCGGATGCGATTGAGGATGGCGGGAGTGAAATGAAGTCCGGCGGTAGGAGCGGCGACTGATCCGCTGTGCTGAGCATAGACGGTTTGATAGCGATCACGGTCTTGCGAAGAATCGGGACGCGAGATGTAGGGCGGGAGTGGGACGTGGCCGATGCGGTCGAGGATGGAGAAAAAATCTTCGTGCTCAGCGGCAGGCTGGAAGCGGATGCGGCGCTCGCCGAAGTGACCGCGGGTGAGGACTTCGGCTTGCAGTTCGTCGTGGTCGCCAAAAAACAAGTGCTCGCCGACGCCGATTTTACGGCCCGGGCGGACCAGACAGTCCCACTCATCGGGGGAAACCTGGCGGGTGAGAAGAACCTCGATGCGTCCGTGAAGAAAGTTCCTGGACGCGGGATTCTGCGGGGTGAGGGACTGCGAACGCAGGCCTTCGCGGCGGCCGTAGAGTCGCGCGGGAAAGACTCGGGTGTTGTTGAATACGATCAGGTCGCCGGAATGGAGAAGATCGGGAAGATCACGGAACTGGCGATCGGAGAAAAGTCTGGTGGCGCGTTGGAGGTGCAACATGCGGGAACCATCGCGGGCGGCAAGTGGTTCCTGCGCGATGAGTTCTTCGGGAAGATGAAAGTTGAAATCGGAAACAAGCACGCTGTCAGATTATAGGCGGCGTGCGGAGGGACGCGGGTGGAGGAGATAGTTGATTCGGCGGTTTTCCGGCGAAAATTATCGAGTTTTCGGTAAATTTGTTTGAGAGTTCGGGAAAGGTGCGATAGTATGCGGGTGCTGAAGCTTTTTGCCGCTTTTCGTCACTCCCCCGAGAGAGTATTCCATGTCCGCTGAACGCAAACACAGGGAAGAGATTGTTCGTTACGGGCGCATGTTGCATGAGCGCGGATTCGTAGCGGCGATGGACGGAAATTTGTCGGTACGGCTGGATGGCGAACGGATTCTGGTGACGCCAACGTGCGTGAGTAAGGGAGCCATGCGCGCCGGAGATATGGTAGTGGTGGATCTTGAGGGCAAGCGGGTCGCGGGGCGGCGGAATGTGACCAGCGAGATCGGGATGCACTTGCTGATCTACCGAATGCGGAGCGATATCAAGGCGATTGTGCATGCGCATCCACCGACGGCGACAGGCTTTGCGGCGGCGGGAATGGCTCTAACGGAGCCGCTGGTTTGCGAAGTGGTGATGGGATTGGGATGCATTCCGCTGGCGCGCTATGGAACGCCGGGAACGTCCGAGTTGGCGAAGACGCTGGAGCCGTATGTTCCGCACTACGATGCGATCCTGATGTCGAATCATGGCGTGGTGGCGTACGGGGATACCATTGAGCACGCCTACATGAAGATGGAGACGGTGGAACATTTCGCGCAGATTGCGCTGGTGACGCATCTGCTGGGGCGGCAGCAGCCGTTGAGCGGAGTGGATATTGAAAAGCTGATGCTGGCCAGAACGAAATATTTTGGCGGCAAGCTGGCGGCTTCGATGCCGATTGCCATGGCAAGGCCTCCGGAGAAGGTGAGCTAAACGCTCGCTGCGCTCGCGGGACAGCCGAGGGCGGATCTCTCCACATAGAATCTCTTCCACATATCTGTGGTGCAAGGGCTTCCATCCCGCAGAATTTATTTGCCCTGAATTATTCTCCTCCGATGCGAAAACGGAATCCGGCGCGGAAGTTTATGGGAAGCGCGGGGTAGCCGACGACTTCGTTGTATCGGCGGTCCAAAGCGTTTTGGACATTCGCGTAAGCGCTGATGCGGGAGTTGATGGCATACCATCCACCGAGATCGACGCGGACGTAGCCGGCAGCGTGGTCGATGTTGAAACTCTCAAAGTCGGAATCGGCGCGGCGACCGACGAAACTTCCTGCCACGTTTGCGCCCCAGCGATCTCCGAGATAATTCAAGAGAGTACCGCCGGAGTGTTTCGGCCGGCGCAGGAGTGGCTGGCCGGGATCGTAAACCGGATCGTAAGGGGCTGGATTGTTCAAATACTCGGAGGAAGTATAAGTGTAGAACGTGTTGAGGAGAAGCCTGGAACGAAGCTTTGCCTGCCACGTAAGTTCGGCGCCCTGCGCGAAAGCCTGATTTACATTGACATACTCACCGGGATAGTTGGGGGGCAGATTCAAGGTTACGTAGTTGATCTGATTGTGGAACAGGTTGTTGAAATAGGTCGCGGTGAAGATGTATTTGCTCCGGAAAAAATCTTGCTGGAATCCGGCTTCGAAAGCGCGGACGCGCTCGGGCTTGAGGCCAGGGTTGGGAATATCGTAAGGATCGCCGGGGAGTCCGTTGAAAGTTTCTTCCAGGCGCGGCTCTTTGAATCCGGTGGAGTAAGAGAATCGCAGGCGCGTGCCAGAAAATGCTTCTGCGCCGCGCGCGGCTAGAAGCGTAAGAGCGACACGCGGGACGCCAGTATTGCCGAAGGAGCTGTCATGGACGAAGCGTCCGCCGACAATTGCGGTCAGGCGTTTCAGGGTGAATTGTTGTTGCGCGTAAACATCGTTGTTCAGGCGCTGGCCATGGTTTTGAGGACCGTAAGCGAGATTGCCGATAAAGCCGTTTTCGTTTTCGATGCGATAGCCGAACGTTGTGTGCGCCCAGGTTCGCTCGGAATAGTCGCCCTGGTATTCGAATCCGGCGCGATTGATATCGTCCACTTCGTCCGAAGGGTAATCGAACTGGTACCCGTTGCCATCCACGCGGTTCGGATCGCCATTCAAATTCACGTCGGTGTAGCGATAGAGATAATCGAAGGCGTTGAAGCGGTGCTGCCAGCCTGAGGGTGCGGCTACCGTAAGTTCAACACTGCCGAGCAGACTGTTGAGCTGCGACCACTCGCTGGGATCGGGCTGCAGGGGCTGGATGAGGCCATTCACGTCCACTAGCGGATCGTAGCCATTGAAATTCCATTCGCCGGGAACTCCGCTGTGGCTGTTGGAGTGGCGCATGTGCACGCGCAATGATGCGATGTTGTTCAGCGCGACGCCGATGTTGGCGCCCTGCAAAGAATCGGAGTAGGCATCGTTGATGCCGAAGCCATTGGTGTTGAACTGACTGCCGAAAAAGTTGTAATCGAATTGACCGTCGGCACCGGAAAGAGATGCGTTGCCGCTGGCAGTAGAAAAATTTCCTCCGTCCGCAGCGAGGCGAAGTTCCGGCCGGCGGGTGCTGCCGGTGCGGGTGAAAACCTGAACCACGCTGGTCATGGCGTCCGAGCCATAGAGCGTGCTCTGGGTACCGCGCAGGAATTCCATGCGATTGGCTTCGGTGAGAGGCAGCGTGCCGAAGTCGAAGGTGCCTCCCGGTTCATTGATGGTGACGCCATCGACGATAACTTTGTTGTAGTTAGATTCGCCGCCGCGAACGAAGAGGGAAGACAAGCCTCCATATTGGCCGGCGGTGTTAACCACGGCGCCGGGAAGAAAACGGACGGCGTCATTGGCGGCCACGGGTTGCATGGTTTCGAGTTGGCCGTTTTCCAGAGTCGAGATGCTGGTGCCGGTTTCTTCGGCCAACTCAGGAGAGCGCGTGGCGGTGACGACGACGGTTTGCGATTCCACGGCGACATGCAATTGAATGGTGACAAGACTGGAACGGGCCGGGATGTCTTCCGCGTACGGAGCGAAGCCGGGAGCCAGCACTTGAATGCGGTAGCTGGCGGAGGGTATGCCGTTGAATTCGACGATTCCTTCGGCGGAGGATGTGGCAATTTTCGGGGAAGCTTCGGTGGATTGAGCGGGCGTTCTTTGTATAAACAGGGAAACCTGTGCGCCGCGAACGGCGGCGGATTGGGGATCGACCACTTTTATTTTGAGATCGGTGGCGGAAGCTGCTGCGAGAGAAGCAAAAATAAAAAACGAAGCGCAGAGTATGCGCATAACCATCCTCCTTTTCACGCGAAAGGGGTTAAGGTGGGACGGTTTACGCCGGTCTCCTGGCTTTGCGAGTGGAGGAAACAGCACTTAGCGGTCAGCAACTAGCATTTAGCCAATCGCTTCTCGCCGGACTGTCTCATCCGGAATTTGCAGGCGGTCTTCCCGGGATTGCTCCCAGTGACCGGCTGCGATGTTCTCGCTTACAGTTGCGCGGCAGCGCGGGAATTGCACCCGCTTCCCTGTCTTCGCCATAGGACGAAGACGCGCAAACCGAAGGACATTTCAAAGAGCAGAAATCGTGGAGAGAGAAATTTATAGGGCGGAGCGGCGGAAGTCAAATGGCGCGTTGTCCTGATAGTCGTTGGTTCCGCAGTACGAGTAGGCGAGGTCGAAGGCGGAGCTTGCCGTTTTAGAAGGTATCGCGAGACGGCAAACCATCGAGATGAGTCGTTGTTTCAGACTGCAGATTTGACGCCGAGATGCATCTTTGGCCCGAATGCCCACTCCACCATCAGCGAAAATTCTTCTCGCCAGAATGCGCCACCGTGCGATCCAGTTCGCTCATTCATGACGACATCGGAACCTGCATCGCGCAGCGCGTCCGCCCACCTCCTTGCGTTCCCGAGGAAGAACGGCTCTTGTGTGCCTGCGACAAGATATGCGCGCGGAAGGGGACTCGGCATGACGCCAAATGGCTTGTAACCGCCGCCAGGGGAGGCGCAGAAGACCGCGCCGTAGATATGTGGATGCCGAAGCCCGAGAGCAAGGGCCAGCTCTCCGCTCGCCGAGACTCCAAATACGGCGGTTCGTTCAGCGGGCAGAGCCAGGTCAAACCGCGACTCCGCCCATCGGCGAACATCCTCGACGAAAAACTTCTCGTGTGCCGCGAACCGCACTGGATCAAAGCCCGGTGAGTACTCATGGAGCCGCAGCATCTCGTCGGTCAGCCCATGTACACCTACGATCATTGTGGAGGGCACGCCGGCCCTCTCGAGCAATCGGCCCCACTTCGAAATTCTCTGGCCGTCGCCGGTGAAGACGATTGCTTGGGGCGGATCCGGTGGAACGTACACAGTAACCTGCCGTCCACCGTCGTACTCAAACGTCGCAGTGACGAACTCTGCTGAGACTGCGCCGGTGGGCTCGGCGAGCGCTCTATCGGGTTCTTTCAGGGTCCGCTTGCCCTGATTGTCTGCTTGGTTCTTCATGGCGTTGCCTTTATTTTTGTCCGAAGAATGAAGGAGCTCACCATCGTCCAATAACAGGCGATTCACGCGTTGCCTTCCGATGGCGCGTGGCGAGGTTGCGCCAACGATCCGGAATTCCGTCACGCCCTTCCGGCAAACTCCCGGCTTTCTGTGGACACTTTTACCTTTTCTCCTTCTTTGATGAAGAGGGGAACGCGGATTTCCAGGCCTGTCTCCAATCGTGCTGGCTTGGTGGCACCGCCCGAGGAGTCGCCTCGAACCGCGGGTTCTGTGTAAGCGACGTCCAGCTCAACGAAGATTGGCAACTCTAAACCGATCGGATTTCCGTTGTACTTGCGCAATTCAATCAATGCGCCTTCGGTGAGAAAGTTCAATGCGTCCCCGATCATGGCGCCGCTGAGGCTGACGGTTTCGAAGCTTTCCTGATCCAGAAAATGAGAGCCATCCCTGTCGCTGTACAGATAGGAAGCCTGTACCGACTGCAGGTCGGGCTCCTTGAATTTATCGCTGGCCTTGAATGTCTTTTCGAAGACGGCGTTGGTAAGAAGGTTACGCATTTTAAGGCGCACCAAGGTCTGGCCGCCGCGTGCGGTGGGCGTATTCACCTCCGCTTCGAGACAGCAGAAAGGAGTACTTTCGAATTCAAAGAAAGTTTTACGTTTAACGTCAATTGCGTCGATTAGCGCGGCCATGAGTCCTCTAATAAGGAGGGCGGAGCAGAAGCGCATGCCTTCCCGATCTTAATCTTTCCAGTATAAAGTGAACCTGTGGAAGAGAAGGCTTCGGCGAGGGGACCGGCAAAGGCAAGTTGCGATTTTCACTCAGGCGCGGCTAGATCTGTTGTTTAGAAATCTGCGTTGGGCAGATCGAACACAAGAACGTTTGGCGGTGTTCTAGGCGAGTTCTTCGACGCTTGTCGAACAAGTCGGGTGACCGCATTCGCAGGCGATTTCCGTTTCACCCGATCCAGCGTCGCTGCAGCGTTCACTACAGTACTTCTTGCCACTTTCCACCACACAGGTACAGGGGATGTGGGCACAAGTGTTTTCCTTAGGCGTTGCCATAAATTATTGCTCCAATTACCGGAATCGAAAAGAACGCTCGTCATTATAGCGCATGGAACGGGTGGAAGCAGAAGCATCCGAAACCTCTCGATATAGTTTTGCGAAGCGAGTAAGCTCGTCCCTTAAGCGCGAGTGTAGTAGGGCAACTCCGAAGACCCAGCTTTACTTATATTCTGCTCGGCAAATTCGCAGATGCGATTGAGGGAATTCTGTAGTTCCTGCCGATAGCGGTCGATGTCGTCGTCGCTGGCGTTGGCAGGGACGGGAATCAGCTTGCCGAAGCGCATCAGGACGCGGGAAAAAGGTTTGGGGATGACCAGGCGGTCCCAGGTGTGGAGCACCCACGCGCGCTCGACGGCGATGTGAAATGTGGTCAGAGGAACTCCGGAGGATCTTGCGAGCGATACGGGGCCGGGCTTGACCTGGCGACGAGGACCGCGCGGGCCGTCGATGCTGAAGGCTACGGACCAGCCTTCTTTCAATGCGCGTCGAAGGCCGAGGAGAGCGCGCACGGCGTTGCGGCTGCTGGAACCTTTGACGGCGACGAATCCAAATTTGTGGATGATGCGTCCCATATATTCGCCGTCATAGCTGTTGCTGCTCATCACGCGGATGCCACAGTTTCGAAACAGGTACGTGGCCGGGATGATGCAAGCATGCCAAAAAGAGAGGATGAGCGGCCGCTGAGCGATAGAGTGTTGCGCGCCTTCTTCGTAGGAGACGCTGACGCGCAAGGTGGGGCCGATGAGGCGAATGAAGGTGTTGCCAGCCGCGATGATGATGCGCAGGAGGATTCTTTGGCGGACAGTGAAGCGGCGGGCAGCGCTGGTATCGACGGCGGGAGGTTCGGGAATGGTGGCTTCCGTCACGGACTTATTGTAATGGGAGGCGGCACGTTACTCTCCGAACTGCCTCAGGGCGTTGAGGTCATGGGTTGGCGCTTTTGATGGCAGCTGGGGAAGAACTGCGGAAGCCGGAGAGAGAGCAGCCAAACAGCTTCAACCGATAATGATGCTGACCGAATAAGCTGCCGGAACTTATTGCCGCTAATTTTCGAGGTAGCCGTCGATCCACTCTTTGACTTTTTGGCGGCGCTCGTCAGAGGGATCGAAACGAATTCCGAATGACTTCGTTTTGCGCCAAGTGACGACTGAGCGAATACTGACGCGTGGCAAAGTGAGCAAGGAAAAAGAAATTTCTACGTTGGTTCCGGAAGGCATATCTTCGGAGCTCTTCAACGACATGCCGCCCGAGCTGATTTCGATACTGGAGGCGCTGAGGCGATGGCCATCGGCGCTGACGACGGTGACCTCAGTCATGATTGGAATGCGCGCGTAACGGCGGAACTCATGGAGCACGAGCATGTGCGTGGCGCGCACCAACTTGAGCGCGGCGGGCCGCTCGAGGGGTTCCTGAAACATGGCATTGATGCCGTATTTGGAGTAGCGCAGCGCATCCCGCGCGCTGCCCCCAAGGCCATACAGCACTACCCGGCTGTTGGAGGGGGATGTGCGTGCGGCTTCCATAATTTTGTCCGCGCCCGGGCCGAGATTAATGACGCAAGCCTCGAACTTTTCCTGATGTAGACGCTCGGCGGAGCCGGCCGAGGTCACCACCGCTTCGATGCCAAACTGGCGAAAGCATTCGGTGAGCAGAAACCGGGAAGATTCGTTAAGGTCAACGAGGGCCGCGCGAGCCGTATTTTTCTTACCGGGGATGAAAGCGGGTGCAGAGGCGAAGGCATTTTCCATGTGGTTGGGCCGTTTAGTACGAAAGTTCATTGTGGCCCGAGGCGGGCGGGAAATAAAGACTCCAAGGGGCTAAGGCGGAGGGTACAAAAGTATCATTACCAAGGCTGGCCAAGTGGCGTGCAAACGTGCAATTTCACGAAGAAGGCAGTCTAGCTGGCGTTCGCGAGTCGACCTCCGACCAGACTAAGGAGTTTCTCAGCCGCTTCTCCGGGATCCTGGCTGGCGAAGTTTTCGTCCAAGATAAGCACGGAGACTGACGGATCAATGTCTTCCAGAGCTTTTTGCGTGGGTTTGCCATGAAGAGTC
>Ga0335075_10009609_pt1 | contig 14721 bp, 19 predicted proteins | sample Lox_Sample_24_FD_206723 | JGI IMG/M metagenome (GOLD analysis project Ga0335075, IMG submission 206723) | Soil microbial communities from Loxahatchee National Wildlife Refuge, Florida, United States - Lox_Sample_2.4 | ecosystem: Environmental > Terrestrial > Soil > Wetlands | place: USA...
TCCCTGGAGCGAGGCCACCACCCGCCGCCCAGGCCTGCATGCGGCACCGTCGCGGGGACCAGGCTGAGCCGTGCCCCGTTCACGGAGTCCTGGGCAGGGGGAGTGGCGTGGGTCGGGGCTTGCTGGCCGGGCGGCGTGCCGCCGTCATGGGGGCGGGACAACGCAAGCCGGTCCGCGAGGTACTCATTGGACGATGTCGTGCTCACTCTCGCCGCCTTGATGTGGGAGGCTGCTTGGCCATGCTTCCGGCGTGATCGCCGCGATGGTTACCGCCGGCGGCGCCTGCGCAGCATCATGTAGGCGGCGAACACGGCGATGACGATGACCAGGCCAATGAACATGGCCGGCTCCTTTAACGGTCCTGGGTTAGCTGGCCACCGACGGCGGATGCTCCCAGTACTGCTCATAAACTATATCGGTAATTTGAAACTAGCAATTCTCTTCCAGAGACTGTGCAGTAGGGAACCGGCCGCGGCCGTGTCGGTCCGGTCCCCCCAAGCCTCGGCGCGGGTGCCTTGATCGGCCAGATAGCGCGGACGCCCGGCACCTGAACAGCGGGGCGGGGGCAGCGGCGGCAACACTCGCCCTATGGTGAGGCCCGGCCCGCTGCGTTACTGTTATGGGGATGACGTAGCGCATTCGCGCCGCTCCAGACCCTGGCGATACAGCCGCAGCATGTGGCAGGAGCCAGAGGCGAGCATGTTCATTCCAGCGCACGGTTCCGGTTCCCTGAGGCTGCGGCAGACACGTGCGTGCGCCGGTGTCGTTCCTGACCACGCACTTCACGCAGTCCTCAGCATGCTTGCAGGCGAACAGTCGAGTCCCGCTACCCTCACTGGGAGGTGCATCCTCATGATTCGATCACACCCAAGCACCAGCCGATCCCGGTCCCTCATCGACCGCTGGCCCCGGCTAACCGCAGCGGTTGTGGCCGCCGCGGCGGTGGGTTCCGTCATCGCCCGGCGCGCCGTACGTCCGGCCGGCCAGCCCGCAAAAGTAACGGTCGCGAGCGAGGCCGCCGACCCATCGGAACACGTCACGCCCCCGAGCCAGCTCCTCGACCAGGCTGCTACCCACCTTCGGCTGGTAGGCGCCGCCGCCGGGGGTCGGCTAAGCGCGGCAGGGCGCGCGGCATGGCGAGAACTTGTGCATGCTGATTCCGCCCCGCGCGGCGGACCAGGTGCAGCCGGAGTCTCGACACCGGCCGCAACTACTTCGCTGGCGAATGTGCCCGAGCCGGGCGGCAATCCCGATCGCCGGCTCGACGCGCCGGCGGCAAGCAGCGATCAGTAACAGTGGGTGTTCGTTCCGCCGAAAGCCGGGAGTCCGTCACCGCTGCGGTCAGGGCAACCAAGAGTTCCTCGCTAGCCGCGTCTCCGCGGCCATCTATCCGGCGCGACCGGCCGGTGCGCACGTCAGATGCGCAACCAGGCGGCCCAGCGCCGCATTACCGGGCGTACCGTGTCCACCGGGCATGCGTGCCGTTAGTTTCCCAAGTTCCGGCGCCAGGCGCGCGAATGCCGACACGATGGACGGCGTCGCCCTCTGTCCGGTGACGCCGGGCATAACGACGGTCACGGCAGCCGGGGGATCGCTGAATCCTTGGGAGAGGTTCCCCGGATGACAGGTAGCCGTGAGGGCAGGGTCTGGGCTCTTGTCGCAGCAGCGGCAGCCAGCCGGAGCAGGCCCGTGTCGGCGGCCGATGCGTGTGCGGCAGTAGTGGCCGCAGTAGAGGTGTCCGGGGCGTGGCTGACTGCTGCGGCAAGCGGGGATGCGGGACATCTCATGGATGTCACTGACGGGACCGGCGAGGTGCTTGCCGAGCTTGAACTGACTCTCGGCGAAGGGCCTTCGCGCGACACGATCGACTCCGGCGGGCCCGTGCTGGCGTCCGACCTGAGCACCGCGGAGACGGCCCGGCGATGGCCAGGCTTTGCTCCGGCGGCACAGCTGGCCGGGGTAGCGGCGGTTTTTGTATTCCCACTGCGGATAGGCGCGATCCGGGCGGGTGTCATGGGCCTGTACCGGGACCGCCCGGGCCCGCTGAGCGGCTTCCACCTGGGTGACGCCCTGGTCTTCGCGGACACCGCGACGCTGCTGCTGATGGAGGCCCAGCATCAGACCGCCGGCGATGGCAAGCCGTGGCCTGGCGGTCAGCATGAGGATCTGGCAGCGCACCGGGCGGAGATCGATCAGGCGACCGGGATGCTGACTGAGCAGCTGGGGGTGGGCATCGCTGACGCTTTCGTCCGGCTGCGCGCTTACGCGTACGCGCATGACCTGCGGCTGGGCGAGGTGGCCCGGGACATCGTCGCCAGGCGCCTGCGGCTGCGTCCCGACTCCGGCCCATCCGCGGGTGGTGAGGCGTGAGGTGCGTGCGACCGCAGCAAGGGGATTGGCCAGTGGCACAGCCAGCGGGCGGGCGGTCGGGCCGATACGGGGTGACAACTCCTGGAGGACCTCCTTTGGCATGGCGACCGGTCGCGCGCCGACACCGAGTTCGCTGAACGACTCGTCGTTACGGAGTCAGCCGTCAAACCCGGGTCGGCGGAGTGCTTGCGACCGTCGGCGCTCGCGGCCGAGTCCACGCAGTGCGCATCGCTGACGACGCCTGCACCCTGCCGGCCTCGAGCCAGCCGAGCCGCGCCTGATCAAAAGCCGCGCGCAAGGGTGGCACCAATTGTCGCTCCTTCGCCGATGTGCGCCACCACCCGGTTGCGTTCCCTGGGTCCCATCCCGCAAATAGCCACGCAATTGCTTTCTAGAAATGTATTGCTAGTATCTGGATTCCAATGTATGTTTAAACCAGACACAGGACAAAGGCAGACAGGCGAGCCTGGGTCCGCACGGGAACCGAGGCCGCGGTCCAGCGGCGCGCTCCCGCTCTGAAGGAAGCAGTGCCATGACCGAACCGTCGGTGCCGCGATACGGCACAACCAGCACGTTGCCCCCCTCATCCAACGGCTCAAGCCCGCCGTCCTCCGCCGCGCCGGCACAAGTGATCAAGACCGGAAGAACGCGTACGCGGGTCAGCGGCGTGCACACCGGGCTGATCGCGGCTGCGGCATGCCTAGTTGTGGTAATGATCTTCATCATCCAGAACGCGCACGCTGTGAACATCAGCTTCCTCGGCGCGCACCTGCGCCTGTCGCTGGCCGTGGCGCTGCTCCTCGCCGCCATCGCCGGCGCGCTGATCATGGCCGCCGCGGGAACCGCCCGGATCACCCAGCTGCGGCGGATCATGCGCCGCAATCGGCGCAGGCCACAGCCTGAATAGAGCAGACACACGACCGGCGCCCGGAGATCCCCCGGCCGGCAATGCCGATTACCCCCGCCGCCAGCACGCACCACTCGCCAAGGCGTCGGTTATGAGCATCATCGCCTGGATCGTTCTCGGCCTCGGCGCCGGCTTACTAGGCAACATGGTGATCCCCGGTAAGAGATCACAAGGCCTGATCCTCACCTGCATGATCGGCATCGCCGGGGCCCTCGGCGGCGGCTGGGCAGCTACCACGCTGTTCCACGTCCACACCCTGCACGGCTTTTTCAACCTGTCCACCTGGCTCACCGCCATCGCCGGGTCAGCCATTCTGCTGCTCGCTTACCACCTGGTGGGCGGCAGCCGGGCCGCGCACCGGTAACCCAGGGACGCTACCCGGCCCAAAGCTCAGTCTTCCGGCCGATCCCGGAAACCCGTCCAGCAGCCGACTCTGCCGGGCATACGGAGGACCAGGTGGACAGCGATTCCGGCCGTGCTCCGCGCCATCGGGATGCTTACGAGCAGCTCGGCGTTAGCATCACGCAGGCTTTTGTCCGGCTGCGTGCCCACGCGTATGCTTGCAACCGGCAGCTGGCCGATCTGGCGCGCGACATCGTCCCCGCCGGCTGCAGCGGAGCCCCGGCACGAACTTCCCCCGGAGGGTCGGACGTGAGAATATCCCCGCCTTCTACGCGCGCGCTAACCGCGCATCCGACGGCTGTGGCCGCGTTTTGCTGAGAGAGTAGGCGGGGATGGAAGCTCAGCTGCTCTCGGAGACGTTCGTCGAGCTGACCGACACCATGGTCGCCGGCTTCGACATGATCGACTTCCTGCACGTGCTGACCGACCGCAGCGTGCAGCTGCTGGACGTGTCCGCGGCTGGGCTGCTGCTGGCCGATCCGCGCGGCGAGCTGCGGGTGGTGGCCGCCTCTAGCGAAGCTGTCCGGCTGCTGGAACTGTTTCAGCTGCAGAACGATCAGGGTCCTTGCCTGGACTGCTATCGGTCCGGCCAGCCCGTTCATGCGGCAGACCTGAACGCCGAGGCCGCGCGCTGGCCGCGGTTCGCACCCGCGGCGCTGCAGGTCGGCTTCGCCGCCGTGCGCGCACTGCCGATGCGCCTGCGCGAGCAGGTAATCGGCGCGCTCAACCTGTTCCGCGCCCAGGCGGGAGCCTTCGACCCGGCGGACGTGCGCATCGGCCAGGCGCTGGCCGACGTGGCCACCATCAGCCTGCTGCACGAGCGCAGCATGCGCCACAGCGACACCCTCAACGAGCAGCTGCAGACCGCGCTGAACAGCCGCGTGCTGATCGAGCAGGCCAAGGGCAAGCTCGCCGAGCGTCTCGGCCTGGACATGGACCAGGCCTTCAACCTGCTGCGCGATTACGCCAGGAACCGCAACTTGCGGCTGTCCGACTTGGCCCAGGCCTTCATCGACGGCTCGGAGACCTTCGCCAGCCTGACCGCCGGCAGGCCCCCGCAGCGGCCGCGCGGCGCCGGGCAGCCACCCCACTAGCCTGGGCCAGGTTTGTCGCCAAGACCTTAAACCTCGCCCGCGGGCTCACTCTACAGCGGATGCCAGTTACGACCACGGGACGCGGGCGTCATGGACGACGGTTGCCCGGCGGCTGCGCGGGGCGCCGACGGGGCGGTCGTCGACAGCGCAGACAATTGGCGCACGCAACGACGATGCGATGTCGTCACGATGCAGAAGAACTCGCCGCGACTGACGACGTGCGGAGCCGCTCCCAGGAGTGCTCGAACTTCGCGGCGTCGGCCTTTATGAATTTTCTGCCGCAGAGAATGGAGCGTCTTGAACGCGCGCTGGCGGGCGGTGTGCGCTCTCGCGCGAGCGCGTCAGCGTACTGGCCGCGCTAGTAGAACCAACGGGTTTCCTGGTGGCCGCCGCTGACGGGACAGTTGAGTCCAGCCTTGAAGAACACCGGGGAGAGGTGGGGCTGTGCCTGCCGGCGTCGGCGTTGCTGCCTGGGACGGTGCGTCAGCGACGGTCGGCCGGCGTACTGGACTATCTGGCGTCATCCGCGTTTCCCTATCAATTCCACGAGGTTGCGCGCGCCGCTAGCGCGGCGACGGTCGGCCGTCAGCGGGCCTGGGGCCGGAAGGCCGGAGATTGTGCGCCACGGTCCGCACAAGGAACGGTCGTTACAAGGAATAGCCAGCGCCCGCGTCGTGCTGTTGCGGAAGCTGGCTGGTTGCCAACATGAGGCCGCAAGGAACCGTATAGGCCCCTTTATGGCGCTGTCTGCCCCGATGCGGGGCAGACAACCCCGCCCGAGGGACAACAGCGCCTCCGTATGGCAGCCCGAGTTGATGTGGCCCTGGAGGCGCCATGACTCAGCTTGCGCGTCCAGACCCCGCGCGCAGCCGATCAGGACAAGATCACATACGCCTTGCCTCAGCTCGGGCAAAGGCTGAAGCATCGCCGGCCGACCGCTCAGGGCTTCTGCGGGCTGGCCCGCCCGTCCCTGGCTGGGTGGCCGGCACGGCCTTGCTGGCGCCTGTTGTGCTGGCGGGGGGCTGGCTGTTGGCCGGCGCCCTGCAGCCGGCCTCGTATAGCCCGATGCGGCAGACGATGAGCGTGCTGGCTGGTCAGTCGGGAACCGACCGGTGGGTGATGACCACGGCCCTGATAGTGGTGGGTAGCTGTCAGATCGCCACCGGCGCGGGTCTAACTGTCGTCGGTATGCCTGCCCGCATCCTGCTGATCTTGACTGGGCTTTCTACTCTCGGCATCGCCGCCACCCCGGAACCGGTCACGGGCCCGACGTCGCGTCATCTCGCCTTCGCGGTGAGCTGCGTGGTCACGACAGCGGTCTGGCCTATGGTTGTCGCCAGGCGTGCGCAGGCGCGACCGTGGATCCTGAGTGTCTGCGGCTGCGTGGCGGTGACCGTAGTCTTCGCCGGATTGTCATGCTGGCTGCTGATCGCGGCCCGGGACGGCGGCGGTGATCTGGGCATGGTCGAGCGGCTGACGTCGGCGGTCCAGGGCCTGTTCCCGCTTGTCGTCGCGCTCGCCTTGCGGCAGACCGCACCAGGCGCAAGCAGTCAGCGGCAACGCAGACAGCACAGTTTCCCGACACTGGCAGGCATTTACGCCGACGGGCCGAGAGACAGTTCTTAACGATCGGGACGGGATGGCATCTGCCTGCCGTGGCGCCTTCTCGACCGGATTCATTTGCTCGCCACGCCTGGCAGTCGCGTGCCCTGAGCACCTCCGGCAGATGAATCGTGCTCCATTCCGGCGGCGCTGGTGCCGTGTGCCCGTGATGCTTCGCGTTGCGGCCATACCGCGCTATCGGGCTGGCCTGGCTGTGGGTTTGTGGCTAGACGAGCTGAATGCGGCGCAGCGTCACCGGTCACAACAGGCAATACCAGTTGTCAGGTCACGATGCAGCGGCAGCCAGCTTCTCTGTCTCCTTGGCCCGCTGATCGGCGTAACGCCGGTACTCATCGCGGATCTGGGTGAACATGTTCCGGTCGTACTGCGATGTCGCCCTGGCCAGGGCGTTTTCTGCGGTTGCGATCTTTGCTGCTATCTCGTCCTGCGTGAGTGGGGCCATACCAGGAGCGTATGCGTATCAGACCACACCTGCTGCCGATCAGCCGGACAGGAACGGAGTCGTGTCGCGCGAGCAGATGAGATTGGTCGGGCGTGCGGCGCGGTTGGCGCGGTGGCGGGGCGTGAGAGGCAGATGCCCCTCTGTCGGTACCCGGTACCAGAAAGCCCGCGGGTTCCCGGGGCGGGCTGGCTTAGCTGGTCATGTTGCTTAGGTGCTGGGCCACCTTGGCGCACGCAGTCTTGGCGAGGACGCTCCAGCCGATGACGGCTAGCAGCTGCTCGTCGGTGAGACCGCTCGCGGCGATCCACGGCGAACCCTCGGCCGCGGCCACGCTCCTAGCAGCGTGTTCCCTGATCGCCTTGACGATCTCCTCGTCAGAGGTCCCGTGCTTGATCCGGTAGCCAGAGCAGCCCATCTTGGCGGGTTCCGCCGCCGGGGCGGGCGTGGGGCTGACTGCCGCAGCCGCCGGCTTAGCGGCTGGCCGACGATCGCCGACGGCAGTGCGACCGCCACCGCTGACCTCGATCACGTTGGACTCGGCAGCAGCATCGCCGCGCGCTGCGCTTGACTGAAGGTCTGACTTGGTGGGCGTCGGTGTCAGCATCTGGTGCATCCCTGGGTGGTGTGACCCTCGAAAAGGGGACCTAAAATAAATTCTAGTTGACGGGCATCGCAGAAGCCACCCAAATCGGACATACATCTGGCCTTTCCGTGCTTGGTGTCAAGGGGTGGAAGCCGAGCTCAGGTGGCTTTCGGAGCGCTGCACCAGCTACTGGTGCCGCTCCTGCGGCGGCATACGCAGCGCAGCGCGTTCAGCATGGAGCAGTGCCCGGCGCCGAGCAGTGCCTGGTTATGCCGCCGGTAGCACGGGGCGTCCCGGCCCCGGTGTGCCGAGCATGTGTGGTCCTGGCGGGCAGGGTGTCGTGCAGGCGGAAGGCCCGCGGTGTCAGCGCCTGCGCCGGCCGCGGTAGCGAGCGGACATGGCGGCCGCGGCGCGGCCGGTAGCCGGGGCCGCTATCGCGGTCAGTTCTGGCGCGGGCTGCCGGGCCGGAAGCGCGGCTGGCGCGGCTGGCTCGCCGGCGATGGACCGCAGGAGCGGTGAGCCGGGGTGCGCGGTGGCCAGCAGTGGAGTGACGTTTGCCTTGCGCATCAGCGCGCGCACGTCAGCGGCTTGCGGAGGTGTCTGCAGGGTGATCACGACGCCGCTGGCACCTGCGCGGGCGGTCCGGCCTGACCGGTGCAGGTAGGCCTTGTGCTCAGCCGGCGGATCGGCGTGGATGACCAGGTCGATGCCGTCCACGTGGATGCCGCGCGCCGCGATGTCAGTCGCCACCATAACCCTGGCCGCACCGGACGCGAACGACGCGAGATTCCGCTCACGGGCACCCTGCCCTAGGTCGCCGTGCAGTTCGGCGGCGGGTATCCGCGCTGCGGCGAGCTGGCGGGCCAGGCGCTGTGCTGAGCGCTTGGTCCTGGTGAAGATCAGCGACCGGTTCTTGCCGCCGGCCAGAACTGTGACGACGCCCGCCCGGTCTGCGGGCGTGATCGTGAGCAGGTGGTGCACCATCGCGGCAGGTGCGGCAGCCGCCGCGTCGGCAGCGTGCCGGGCCGGCTTATGCAGGAAACGCCGTACTAGGACGTCGACGTCGCTGTCGAGGGTTGCCGAGAACAGCATCCGCTGGCCGCCTGCCGGGGTCGCGTCCAGCAGCCGCCTCACCACGGGCAGGAACCCGAGGTCAGCCATGTGGTCCGCTTCGTCGAGCACGCTGACCTCGACATCACCGAGGTGGCAGTGCCCCTGCTGGATGAGGTCGGCCAGCCGACCCGGGCAGGCGACGAGGATGTCGGCCCGGGCCCGGAGCGCGGCCACCTGGCGGCTTTGCGGGCTGCCGCCGAAGATGGTCACCGCGCTCAGCCCCGCCGCTTGGGCCAGGGGAAGGATCGCTGCGTGGACCTGGCTGGCCAGCTCGCGGGTCGGCACCAGCACCAGGCCGCGCGGGCGGCACGCCATGGTGTGGCCCCCGGCCAGGGCGACGACCAGCGGAATGGAGAACGCGAGGGTCTTGCCCGAACCGGTCCTGCCCCGGCCGAGCACGTCGCGTCCGGCCAGCGCGTCCGGCAGCGTGAGGGCCTGGATCGGGAACGGGGTGATGATGCCGGCGCTGGCGAGCGCGGCGGCTATCTGGGCGGGAACACCGAGGGAAGTGAAGGTGACGCCGGGCGTGATGGGGTCTGGCTCGCTATGGTGCCCGCGGCAGGCAGAATCGGGTGTTTCGACAGGCAAAGCTGACAAGGAGAATGGTCCTTAGGACTGTGGTGGCCGCATCGTCATGGGGGCCGCCACGTCTGTGGAAACCAGCTCGGTGACACCGAGCGACATACGACCGGCGCGCCCTGGATGGCTGCGCCGTACAAACACAGGCTACCGCACGCCAGGGGCGCCGCGCTGACCTGAACGCCTCGTGGCGGCTGAAATGCCAGGGGCGGGATGTAGCTAGGCCAGCGCGCAGTTGCGCTACGCAGTTTCCCCGCAGGTAGTGCCAACTTACGGTCACGTAGGTTACACTTACGTAAGCGTATCCTGCCTGTGCCCCTGCCCATGGCGATGCAGACCGTTCATCCGCAACTGACGGCTGAGTGCCAGCGATGATCCACATGAGCACTGATATCGATACCACTGCGACGGGCACCGGCACGGCGGTACCCACCGGCGCCGGGGCACCGCTTAATGATCTTGACGACGAGCCTAAGGGCACCTTCGAGAAGGTGCTGGTTGCGGTCTTCGTCGCTATCCCGATGCTCGCGCTGATCGCGGCCATCCCGCTAGCCTGGGGCCTGGGCCTCATCAACTGGCATGACGTGATCCTCGCGGTGGCCTTCTACTGCATCACTGGTGTCGGCATCTCCATGGGCTTCCACCGTTACTTCACCCATTCCTCGTTCAAGGCCAGGACGGGCCTGCGCATCGCGCTCGCTATCGCCGGATCGCTTGCGCTCGAGAATCCGATCCTCGAATGGGTTGCCGACCACCGGCGGCACCATAAGTACAGCGACCGGGAGGGCGACCCGCATTCGCCGTGGCGCTTCGGCGAGGACTGGAAGGCGCTGATCAAAGGGCTTGCGTGGGCGCACACCGGCTGGCTGTTCGACGGCAATCGCACCTCACAGGAGAAGTTCTGCCCAGACCTGCTGGCCGACAAGAAGATCGTGCGGATCTCGGCCCTGTTCCCCGTGCTGACCGCGGTCTCGCTGCTCGCCCCGGCGCTCATCGGCGGCCTCTGGGCCTGGTCCTGGCAGGGCGCTGTCACCGCGTTCTTCTGGGCCACCCTGGTCAGGGTCGCGTTCTTGCACCACGTCACCTGGTCCATCAACTCGATCTGCCACACCTTCGGCAAGACGGACTTCGAGGTCAGGGACAAGTCGCGGAACGTGACGTGGCTGGCGGTCCTGTCGTTCGGCGAGTCCTGGCACAACCTGCATCACTCCGATCCCACCTGCGCCAGGCACGGCGCACTGCGCGGCCAGATCGATATCGCCGCGCGGCTGATCTGGTTCTGCGAGAAGCTCGGCTGGGCGTACGACGTACGGTGGCCGGACGAGGCCAGGCTGAGCGCAAAGCAGACCGGCAGCAGGCAGCTCGGCTCGATGACCCGCCGGGCCGCAGCCAAACCGATCGCCCGCACCTGATCCGACCAGCCATCGGATCATGACCCGCTCGCCGACATCGGCCTGCGTCAGCGTGGTTACGCGCGAGCTAGTCGCGGCGGTTGCTGAGGATAGATGCGTGGGATTGCAAGGGTCGTGTTGCCGATGCCCGCACATTGCGGGCCAAGCGCGTACGGTGGAGAGATGAAGCCAACGCGCTCCAGCGCCCCGCGGCGGTACCTGCCCGGTAGTCCGTTTAATGTCCCCGTCGTTGAGGAGCCTGCTGAGACTTACGAGCCGGGTGATCTGGTGACGCACGACAAGTACGGCCTTGGCAGTGTCCTTGGGGTCGAGGATCAATCCGACGTGCTAGTCGACTTCGGGACATGCCGAGTGCGCGTAGGGCTGCCGTGCGCCAAGCTCTTCAAGCTGTAACTACGGAAGGCATGGCGCCGGGCGGTTCATCAGGGTTCTGAAGAACCGCCCGGCGCCAGAGTCGCTTGGCGACCAGCATGCCCCCGTTAGAGCGGCTGGACCTGCTCGGCCTGGGGTCCCTTCGGGCCGCGCGCGGCGGTGTACTCGACGCGCTGGTTCTCCTGAAGGCTGCGGTAACCGTCAGTCTGGATTGCTGAGTGGTGCACGAAAACGTCGGCGGTGCCGTCGTCGGGGGCGATGAAACCGAAGCCCTTGTCAGCGTTGAACCACTTCACTGTGCCCTGAGCCATGTACTTTCCTCCTGCTAGAGCGATCTTCTGGGACGCGCCGCTGCGCGCCCCAGGGCTGTGGCGATCGCCTGCCGGAGAGTGTCTGGCTCGTTCCAGACAAAGGCGCCCGCTGTCAGAATTCGCAGGCGCTGTGACACGTGAACGAACTTCGACTACAACCGTCGCCCATTAAACACCATCGCGTGGCGTGCCCGCGCTAGGCGGCCCGTTGCGTCAGGGCTGGTCGGCGGCCGACCGCAACTCGGTGCCGGCCAGCAGGGCCAGCACTTCTCCAACCGTGCGTTCCCTGCTCGTGGGCTCCGGCAGCGGCAGGTGCGTCTGGATCTGGTAGCGATTACGGCGGCCGGACTTCTCCTTGACTATGTATCCCGCCTCAGCCAGATCCATCACGATTGCGTAAGCGCTGCGCTCGGTAATGCCTACCCGGTCTGCGATATCACGCAGGCGGATGCCGGGATCACGCGCGATGCACAGCAGCACCTGGGCATGGTTGGTCAGGAAGGTCCAGCTGGCAGTCGACATCCAGTCTTCTCTTCTATTCTAGAAGAAATTTGCTAGTAATTTTCTGCCAGTATACTGTGGCAAGCGAGAAATAGGTCTCAGCCGCCGATGGTGGCCAGAACACTGGGGTACCGGAGGGGTTTTGCGTCCATGGCCTGCCCGTTGATTGTGATATGCCTGCGGCGGCGCCTGGCCGCGCCGGCGGCGGAGGTTGCCAGCGTACTGCCCGTTTGCCTGCGCGCCGGGGCGGCAGTCGGCGGAACGGAACCGCGGTGATGACGGCCGACTCCGAGGCACGTGCAAGCGAACAGATGCCGGCCAGGCCGGGCGGCAGCGACTATGCCCGGCTATCACGCGCGGTCAGGCAGGCCGGCCTGATGGACCGGCGCACGGGGAACTATGCCTGGCGGATCGCGATCACCGTTTTCCTGCTGGCAGCAGGCTGGGCCGTGTTCGCGCTGGTGGGGGACTCGTGGTGGCAGCTCGCGGTGGCCGTCTTCCTGGCCGTAATGTTCACGCAAGTCGGCTTCCTCGGCCACGACGCCGGGCACCGGCAGATCTGCGCGTCCCGGCGGACCAGCTACATCTTGGGCATCCTGCTAAGCAACCTGGGCATAGGTCTCAGCTTCGGCTGGTGGGTGGCCAAGCACAACCGGCATCACGCGAACCCGAACACCGAAGGGGCCGACCCGGACATCATGATGCGCGTCCTGGCGATGACGCCGGGCCAGGCAGCCTCAAGCCACGGCCTGTCGAAGATCGTGTTCCGCTGCCAGGCGGTCCTGTTCTTCCCGATGCTCCTAGGCGAGGCCTTCAGCGTGCACGTCGCCAGCATCCGGGCCTTGTCAAGCCGGGCAAGGCAGCACCGTCTGCCCGAGGCTGCCCTGCTCGCCGTGCACATCGCGGCCTATCTGGCGGTCGTCTTCCTGGTCTTGAGCCCGGTGAAGGCAGTGGCGTTCATCCTGATCCAGCAGGGGCTGTTCGGGGTGTACCTGGGCGCCTCCTTCGCCCCCAACCACAAGGGCATGCCCGTCTTGCGCCAGCAAGACAAGCACGACTTCCTGCGTCGGCAAGTGCTGACCTCCCGCAACATCCGCGGCGGCTGGTTCACCGACCTCGCTCTCGGCGGCCTGAACTATCAGATTGAGCATCATCTCTTCCCGTCCATGCCCCGCCCGAGCCTGCGTTCGTCGCAGCCATTTATCAGAGAGTTCTGCCAGCAGCACGGACTGCCGTACTGCCAGACCAGCCTGATCGGCTCATACGCACAAGCCCTGCGCTACCTGCATGCCGTCGGCACACAGGTGCCCGCGTAGCGGCCATCTGCCTGGACGCTTCGCACCTATCTACGCTGCAGGGACCTCTGAAAGCCGGGCGGAGGTCTGCCGGAGCTGGCGCCTGCGGCGACCGACCGCCAGGCCTTATGCGCGTCCGCCGAGACCTACTAACAATGGCCGCCGGAAACACCGGTCCTGGGATAGACCCCCTGCATGAGTCCTTGTGACACAGTGTCAGTAGGTGCTGCCACAAGGACGGGGTGAGGCGTGTGGATGCGCGAACCGTGTGGGTGGCCAAGGACGACGGCAGCGACGTCATCCGGGCCGACGCCATCGCGGGAGTTGGCCGTGATTACAACGGCAACATCACTGCCCGGCTGGCAGGGGGCGAGGGGTCTGCAGTGACGCTCGTCGCGCCGGTGTCTGGCGGCTCATCCACGCCGGATGATTTCCACCGCCAGCTCATCAGGATTGCCACCCAGTTGTCTGACGCAGCCGAGGCGAGTGTGGTGCGGCCTGTCTGTGACGAACTCAACGGCTGGCGGTGGGTCAGCGAGCCCCTATAGCAGCCGCGTCGTCACCGTCCATCTCACTGGCCATCGTGCCGGTTTCAGCCGGCTCGCATCATCTTCAGGGCGGCGTGGTTGTGCTTGGCCTGGCTGGACGCCGGGTCCCACTGGTCGTGGCCGCGGCCCATCAGCGGCGAGGAGATCATGAAGTCCGCGGTCGCCCGGTTGCAGGCGACCGGGATGTTGCAGACGACTGCCACTCGCAGCAGCGCCTTCACGTCGGGGTCGTGCGGGTGGGGTTCCAGCGGGTCCCACAGGAAGACCAGGAGGTCGATCTCGCCCTCGGCGATGCGGGCGCCGATCTGCTGGTCGCCGCCGTAGGGGCCGCTGCGAAAGCAGGTGACCGGCAGGCCGAGCTCCTCAATCAGGAGGTGACCGGTCGTAGCCGTTGCGAACAGCTCGTGTTCATGCAACAAGTCGAGGTTGTACTCGGCCCACTCCAGCATGTCTCGTTTCTTATTGTCGTGCGCGATCAGGGCGATCCGCCGCCGAGCAGGCGCCGGTGCTTGGTCGGGCATGTAAATCCTCTCCAGGATCCGTCGTGGGGCCGCGTGCCCGTCAGGGTGCAACCTCGGCCGGGCCTTATGTCATACCAGCTAGTGGTGATTCGACGTTCATCAACAAAGGCGCCACCAAATGGCTATTGGAGTGCCTGCTGTTGCCGCTGCGGTGCGCAGCACGGCCCCAATGCCATGTAGAAGAGGGTGATCGCGCTGAGGGTGTCACGCGCCTGGGTCGGCTTGTCCGCCGCCCATTTTGCTGACGGAGCGTGATCGTCAAGCCGAATCCCGAGGATTGACTGAGAAGAGACGGTTATGGCCTCGGCGTGTTGATATGCGTGGTCGGGCCACTGGCCTTGCAGCACCTGCCTGATCTTTGGGCGAGCATCCCGGTGTTAACCTCGATCGCGCCAGCGCGTGCGGCGGCGAGGGCGGCCTTTGCGGCGTTGTCGGCGGTGGTCTGGTCGATTGGCTCGGCGGTGACAAGGAGCCGCAGGTAAATCGGCGCGACGAGGGTCCTGACGAGCTCGGCCGGGTCGGTGCCGGCCGGCAGCTCGCCGCGCGCGATGGCGGCGGAGACGACAGGTTCTGCTCGCCGGAAGCGGTCGGAGAAGAAGCGGCGTTTGGCGTCCGCGATCTCCGGTATCCGGCCGGCGTCGGACAGCG
>Ga0335075_10009610_pt1 | contig 14721 bp, 15 predicted proteins | sample Lox_Sample_24_FD_206723 | JGI IMG/M metagenome (GOLD analysis project Ga0335075, IMG submission 206723) | Soil microbial communities from Loxahatchee National Wildlife Refuge, Florida, United States - Lox_Sample_2.4 | ecosystem: Environmental > Terrestrial > Soil > Wetlands | place: USA...
CTGTTTGCCCTGGCGCCGGATCCGGTGGGCACGATGGCGCAGGTGCTGGCGGGCATCGGCGCCTTGCTCTGCGCCGTCATGCTGCCGGCAGGGTACGTGACCGCGCGGCGCATGGACCGGGCCGTCACGGCGCTGGAGCTGCATCCCTGGCTGCACTGGCAGTACCCGACCGATGCCCGCGCCGTGTGGTGCCGGGCGCAGGTTGAGCGTCTCAGGCTCAAACCGCCGACATTCATTCTCAGGCGTGACTGGCTCAGGCTCCTCGCCCTGTGCGCGGCGCTGGTGATCCCAGGCCTGGTGCTCACGCCCGGCACCGGGTTCGGGCGGCTGGGCTGGGGATTTTTCTGCTGCCTGCTCTTGGGCCTGTTCATCGAACTTGCGGCGGCCGAAGAGCGCCGTGCCCCGGCCCGCCTGGCGCGGCGACTGAAGGCCGCGCCGCCGGAGGTGTGGTTCGGTCACGACGGTATGGTGTGCGATGGGCACTTCTATGTCTGGATCGACAGCCATGTCCATCTCAGCTCCGCACAGATCGACTGGCGTCCGCCGCGCAGCGTGTGTTTCGTGTTCACCCGCAGGGTGACCGGGGCCTATGGGGCGCCGGTCACCGGCACCGTCACCCAGAACGTCCTGATCCCCGCCGCAGTCGGCGCCGAGGAGCTCGCAGTGCTGCAACAGCAGTTGCGCAGCCGCTGCCCCAACGCCGAAATCAGACTGGCCTGACGCTTCAGTCCCTGTGCTCCCGCATCAGCCGGGCGAACCTGTCGGCACTGTCGGCTTCGGCGGGACTGAACATGAGCAGCCGCAGATTCGCATCGGAGGCGACCGCATAGGCGGTGTGCTCGAAGCGGATGGTGCCGATGCCGGGATAGACAGTGGCGTAGATACCTTCCTGGAAATGGCTGATCTCGGGGCTGTGCCAGAGCCGGTCGAAAACCGGGCAGTGCATGGACAGCTCCGCGAGCAGGGCATCGAAGGCCGGATCATCTCCCGCCTGGCTGTAGTCGAGCCGCACCGTGGGGAGGATGCGGCGGGCGATCTCCTCCTGCTCGCCGGGGTCTCTCTGGAAATCGGGTTCCGTGAGCAGGATGCGCAGCAGGTTGCGGCTGCCGGCCGGACGCTTCGCAAAATCCGGAAAGCAGCGCGACCACACCGGATTCCAGGCCACCACGTCCCAGCGCCGCGTATGCACCAGCGCCGGCACATTGACGCCGTCGAGCATGCGCTGCACCGCCGGACGCAGCGGTCTGGCCAGGGCAGGCGCGAGCGGCGGGGGTCGCCGCTGGGCCAGCATGAACAGGTAGTCGCGCTCGGCGGCGGACAGGCCCAGGGCGGCGCTGAGGCGCTCCAGGATCTGCTCCGAGGGATGCACGTTGCGGCCCTGTTCCAGCCACGTGTACCAAGTCGCCGAAAGTCCGGCCAGCGCGGCGACGTCTTCGCGCCTCAGGCCCTTGCTGCGCCGCCGCGCCGCCGGCCTCAGTCCCAGGGAGGCGGGCTCCCGCCGGGCGCGGCAGCTGCGCAGGAACTCGGAAAGCTGGGAACGCTGCAGGGTCTGATTCATGGACGCGCGGCCCTAAGTGGTATTCCCAATACTAGCATGCGGGGCGCACTGCAAGGCACCTGCCCGATTGCGCATACTCCCCGGCCGCCAAACGATCTACCGCCAGCGGGGGGCCATGGACCGTCAGACCTACGATGCGTATCTGCGCCTGTTCAATGCACGCGACTACGAGGGCCTCCTCGATTGGTTCGCACCGCAGTTCGAAATCCGCTTTGCGGGCCACTGCCTGAGCAGCCGGACCGAAGTGAAGGCGTTCTACCGCTTCCTGCACGAGTATCTGCGCGAGGAGATTTTCGTCGACCGGTTCGTGGGCGACGAGCGCACCGTGGCCCTGGAGGCCCGCGTCCAGCTCACCGGCCTGAAGGCGCCCGAGCCCGGCGCCGCGAAGGCCGCCGGCTTCGAGGGACTCATGATGCCGCCGCCCGGCGCCCCCCTCGTGATCCCGCAGTTCATCCACTATCACCTGGAGGCGGGCAAGTTCCGGCGCGCCGTGTGCGCGATCGTATGACCGGTCGGGATCGGATTGTTCTTACACTATGAGCGGGCCACGCGGGAGAAGCATCAAGTGACTGCTCGTTTCAGCGACAAGCATGTGGTCGTCATCGGCGGCAACAGCGGCATCGGATTGAGCGCGGCGCGCGCTTTTGCGCAGGAGGGCGCACGGGTCGTCATCAGCGGGCGCGCCCCGGAGACGCTCGAGAGTGCCGCGCGGGACATCGGGCATGGAGCCCTGGCCGTGCGCTCCGACATCGCCGATGTGGCCCAGACCGGCGAGCTCTTCGCCCAGCTCGCCTCCCGGCTCGGACATATCGATGTGCTGTTCGTCAACGCCGGTATCGGTGCGTTCCAGCCGATCGAGAAGGTGACCGAAGAGGACTGGGACCGCATCCACGACATCAACCTCAAGGGGGTGTTCTTCTGTGTCCAGAAGGCCCTGCCGCTGCTGCGCAAGGGTTCCTCCATCGTGCTCACCGGATCGATCGGCGCCCTGAAGGGCATCCCGACCGGGTCCGTGTACGCCGCAAGCAAGGCTGGCCTGCGGGCGCTGGGGCGCTGTTTCGCCGCCGAGCTGGTGGCGCGGGGCATCCGCGTGAACGTCGTCAGTCCCGGTCCCACCGAGACCCCGATCATCGGGCGCACGGCAGGCCTGCCGCCGCAGGCCATCCCGGCGCTGCGCGAACAGATGATCCGCAACACACCGATGCACCGCATGGGCACGCCCGAGGAAGTGGCGGCCGCCGTGCTGTTCCTGGCCAGCGGCGAGTCCGCCTTCGTCACCGGGATCGATTTCCTGGTGGATGGCGGCGCCGCCAGTTTTTAGGGAGAGATCATGTCACGAACCCCCAGGCCGCCTCTCGAGGACCGGGTCGCCATCCAGGACCTCATCGCCCGTTACTGCTGGGCGCTGGACACCGGCGATGTCGAAAGCTTCGTCGCGTGCTTCACTCCCGATGCGGTGCTGATCGAGGAAGTCTTCGAGGATCCGGATGTCTGGAAGGGTCATGAGGGCATCCGCGAACTCATCGAGCACTACAGCAACTCCGCAGGCTTCCCGGGACGGCAGCACCATGTCACCCAGACGCAGGTCGAGGGCGATGCGCAGCGCTGCCAGGTGCGCTCCTTCGCCTTCGTGACCGAATGCCGTGGCGAGCCGCCCTACAACATCCGCTTCACCGGCTACTACGAGGATTCGGTGGTCAAGGTGGAAGGCGAGTGGCTGTTCCGCGAACGCATCATCCGGCTGTGGGACGGACCGATCCTGGCGCGGTTCCCCGGCCGCGGCGAGCGCATCGCGCGCAAGCGGCCGCCGGAACTCGTCATCCGACGCAAGAACAAGAACTGAGGAACACACATGAGCATCGTGATCACCGGCGCCTCGGGAGCCTTCGGGCGCATGGCCACCGAGCGGCTGCTGGCCAAGGTCGAACCTTCCGAACTGGTGCTGGTGACCCGCACGCCGGCCGCCCTCGCTGATTTCGAGAAACGCGGCGCCCAGGTCCGGTTCGGAGACTTCGATCAGCCGCAGTCGCTGCGCGCGGCGTTCTCGCGGGCCGACCAGCTGCTGCTCATCAGCACCCTCGATGTGGGCGAGCGCCGCCGCCGCCAGCACCAGAACGCGGTCGATGCCGCCGTCGCGGCCGGCGTGCGCCATGTCATCTACACCTCCAGCGTGGGGATCCACCCGCGCAGCCCCGCCTTCGTGATTCAGGACCACCTGTTCACCGAACAGGCCCTGCGCGGCAGCGGCCTGCAGTTCACGTTCATGCGTGACGCGCAGTACGCCGAAGTGATCACCACCATGATCGCGCCGCCGGCGGTGGCGAGCGGGGAGTGGGTCTCCAGTGCCGGCGATGGCTGCATGGCCTTCGTCTCCAAGCAGGACTGCGTCGACTCGGCGGTGGCGGTCCTCACTACCCCGGGGCACGAGGGGGCCGTGTACGAGATCACGGGACCGGAGCTGCTGAGCTTCAAGGACTGCGCGCGCGTCGCCGCCGAGGTCACCGGCAAGCCGATCCGCTTCGTCAACGTGCCGCACGAGACCATGCAGGCGCGGTTCGACGCGGCGGGCGTGCCCCGCCGGCACATCGAGGGCACGGTACACAAGGCGGCCGGGGCCTGGGGAAGTGAGGAGATGATGTCCTACGAGCGCGGCATCCGTGAGGGTTACTTCGCCGTGGCTTCGCATCACGTCAAACTGCTGACCGGGCGGCCGGCCCGCTCGTTGCGGCAGGTCTACGAGGCCACCCGCAGCGCCTTGCCGGCATGAACGCCCTAAACGAGAGCGCCCCGGGTGCGCGCACCGCCGAGGAGCAGCGCAACCTCGAGCACGTGCTGGGGATGTTCCGGGACGTGCTGCAGCCGCTGGATGCGGATCAGGTCGACCGGTACATCTCTCCGGACTACATCCAGCACAGCCCGATGGCGGCTCCCGGCCGCGAGAGCCTCAAGGCGTTCCTGCGGACCGTGCGCTCGGTGAGTCCGAACTCGAGCCAGAGGCTGCTGCGTGCCTTCGCCGATGGCGATCACGTCATCCTGCACTACCATGTCATGAAGGACCCCGAGGATCGGGGATTCGTGGTCATGGACATCTTCCGGCTCGCCAACGGCATGATTGCCGAGCATTGGGATTGTGTCCAGGACGTGCCGGCCCATTCGCCGAATCCGATATCGATGTTCTAAGGGAGGGTTGCCCATGCTCGTGACCATGCTGTGGATCGCATTGGTGATACTGCTGGCGCTGGTCGAATACATGGTGTTCGGCATGCTGGTCGGCAGCGCCCGGGCGCGTCACAAGATCGCAGCGCCGGCGACGACCGGACATCCGCTGTTCGAACGCGCCTTTCGCGTGCACTACAACACGCTGGAGCTGCTGGTGGTGTTCATCCCCGCGATCTGGCTGTTCGGGCTGTACCTGAATCCGCGCTGGGGCGCGATCATCGGCGTGGTGTTCCTGGTGGGCCGCGCGGTGTACGCCATCGGCTACATCCGCGCGCCGGAAAAGCGTGAAATCGGGGCCGGACTCTCGTTCCTTTCGGTGACCGTGCTGCTGCTGGGCGCCCTGTTCGGCGTCGTGCGCGTGCTCTGGACCGTTCCGCGGTGAGTGGCGTCGAGGCGGGCCACCGCACCGGTGGCGAGGCGCTGGTCGATGCGCTCCAGGCGCACGGCGTGGATACCGTATTCGGTTTGCCCGGCGCGCAGACCTACGGCCTGTTCGATGCCCTGCACCGGGCCCAGCCGGCCATGCGCACGGTGGGCGCGCGCCATGAGCAGGCCTGCAGTTACATGGCCTTCGGCCACGCCCGCTCGACCGGACGCCCGGCGGTGTGCACGGTCGTCCCGGGCCCCGGCATCCTGAACGCCGGCGCCGGACTGCTCACGGCCTGGGGCGCCAATGAGCGGGTGCTGTGCCTGACGGGGCAGGTGCCCACGGCGTTCCTGGATCGGGGCCGTGGTCACCTGCACGAAATGGCCGACCAGCTCGGCACGGCCGCCGGATTCACCAAGTCGGTGGCCCGCATCGAGCATCCCGCGCTCGCGCCGGGCCTGGTCGCCGAGGCCTTCCGGCAGATGCGCCAGGGGCGGCCGGGACCGGCGCTGCTCGAAATGCCCTGGGATGTGTTCACGCAGCGCGCGGCCGTGCTGCCGGTCGCACCCTACGATGGGCCGCTGGCGCCGCCACCGGACAGCGACGTCGCGGCGGCGGCGGCGCGTCTCATCGCCGGCAGCCGCTTCCCCATGATTTTCGTCGGCGGCGGGGCCCAGGATGCCGCCGAATCCATCCGTGAACTCGCAGAGCTGCTCGATGCGCCGGTGGTGGGTTTCCGCAGTGGTCGCGGCGTGGTGGGCGACTCGCACGCGCTGGGAGCGAACATCGCCGCCGCGTGGCGGCTGTGGCCGAAGACCGACCTCGTGATCGGCATCGGCACGCGCCTGGAGGTTCCGGGCTGGCGCTGGCCGTGGCGGCCGGCCGGACAGCAGAGCATCCGCCTGGACATCGATCCGGTGGAGATGCGGCGCGCGCCGCCCGACATCGCGCTGGTGGCGGATGCCGATGCCGGCGCCCGCGCGCTGCTCGCGGCCCTGCGCAGGCTCACGGTGCAGCGCGGCGACCGCCGCGCCGCCATCCGCGAGGCGCGGGATGCGGCCGAGGCGGACATCCAGTCCATCCAGCCGCAGGTAGCGTTCCTGCGGGCCATCCGCGAGGTGCTCCCCGAGGACGGGCTGATCACGGATGAGATCTCGCAGATGGGCTTCACGTCCTGGTACGGGTTCCCGGTCTATCGGCCGCGGACCTTCATTTCCTCGGGTTACCAGGGGACGCTCGGATCGGGATTTCCGACGGCCCTGGGCGTGAAGGTCGCGCACCCGGACAAACCCGTGGTGGCGATGTGCGGTGATGGCGGCTTCATGTTCGCCGTGCAGGAGCTGGCCACGGCCGTCCAGTACGGCATCGGCGTCGTGACGCTGGTGTTCAACAATGACGCCTACGGCAACGTGCGCCGTGACCAGCGCGAGCGCTTCGCGGGCCGGGTGCTCGGTTCGGATCTGCGCAACCCTGATTTCATGAAGCTTGCGGAAGCCTTCGGGGTGCGGTCCGAGCGGGTCGCGACGCCGGAGGGTCTGCGCAAGTCCCTGTCCCGCGCCCTGGCGACGGGGGAGCCCTGGCTGATCGAAGTACCGGTGCCGCGGGATTCCGAGAGCGATCCGTGGCGGTTCCTGCAGCCCAAAGCTCCGGCGTGAACCGTGGCGCCCGGTCCGCGTGCCACGGTGGTCCTGGTGCACGGTGCCTGGCACGGTCCCTGGTGCTGGGAGCTGCTGCGGCCTTACCTCGAGGCCGAGGGGCTGGGAGTGCAGTGCCCGGCGCTGCCCAGCGCCGGGCCCGTGCCGGCAGACCTGGCGGCCGATGCCAGCCGGGTGCGCGAGGTGCTACGCCGCGTGAGCGGACCCGTGGTGCTGTGCGGCCACTCCTATGGGGGCATGGTCATCTCGGCCACCGACACCGAACGGGCGGACGTACGCGCGCTGGTGTATCTGTGCGCCTACATGACCGCGCCCGGGCAGTCCCTGGAATCCTCGCTGCGCGATGCCGGTGAGCGCCGGCCCGGGCACTGGGCGCGGCCTCTGCCCGATGGACGCTGCCGGGTGGATGCACGGCGCGCCGCCGACCTCTTCTACCATGACTGTCCGGACGCAACCCGGAACTGGGCCGTGACACAGCTGCGGCCCCACTGGGCCGGGGTGCTCGGCGAGCCGATCGCGATGCCGGCCTGGCAGCGCCACCGCTGCACCTATGTGCAGTGCACCGGGGATCGGGCCCTCGATCCGCGCATCCAGCGCGAGATCTATGCGCCGCGCGCAAGGCAGATCGTCACGCTGGACAGCAGTCATTCGCCGTTCCTGTCCCAGCCGCGGCAGCTGGCCCAGGTCCTGGCCGCCCTGGCGCAGTGAGCCGGCCGCCGCCTGGTACGGCAGTGCCGTATCGTGAGCGCTCGTGGCGGCGCGACGGCTTCACCGCACCCCCGTGGTCGGCTGTCATAATGACCCCGGGCGCGTGGCGGGGCCGACCGGCGTGCAGACCTATGGGCGGCGGGCTTCCGCTATACTGGGCGGCCCGGACTGGCCGATCTGGCTGACGCGCAAGACCTCAAGGGCGAGAGGGCGAGAGTGGCGGAACTGGTAGACGCGCTGGATTTAGGTTCCAGTGGGGTAACCCGTGAGGGTTCGAGTCCCTCCTTTCGCACCAGACCGGTATGAATTCACAACAGGATTTTTTGGTATGCAGGTATCCGTGACCGCAACTGGTGGGCTTGAGCGCCGCCTGGAAGTCGCCGTTCCCGCCCAGGCGGTGAGCAGCGAAATCGAAACCCGGCTGAAGCAGCTCGCCCGCACGGCCCGACTCAAGGGGTTCCGCCCCGGCAAGGCGCCCTTGCCCGTGGTGCGCAAGCAGTTCGGCGATCAGGTGCGCGCGGAGGTCGTCAACGACCTGATGCGCAAGTCCTTCGCCGAGGCGGTATCCAAGGAGCAGCTGACGCCCGCCGCGGGCCCCCGGATCGAGCCCATCGCCATGGACCCCGGCGCGGACCTCAAGTACGCGGCGGTCTTTGAAGTCATGCCGGAAGTGAAGGTGGCGCCCTTCGATGCCATCCAGGTGCAGCGCCCGGCCGCCCAGGTCACCGAGGCGGACGTGGACGCCATGATCGAATCCATGCGCCGCCAGCGTCCGGACTTCGCCGTCGTGGAGCGCGCCGCGCAGGCGACCGACCGGGTGACGGTGGACTACGACGGCGCGCTCGGCGGGGAGCCGTTCGAGGGGGGAGGGGCGCGATGTGCCGTTCGTCATCGGCGCGGGCCAGGTGCTCCCGGAGTTCGACGCGGCGGCCACGGGCGCCGCGGTGGGTGATACCCGCCAGGTTGCCATCAGCTACCCGGAGAACCACGGATCCAAGCTCCTCGCCGGCAAGACTGCCCAGTTCACGCTTACGGTCAAGAAGATCGAGGCGCAATCCCTGCCCGAGGTCGACGAGTCCTTCTGCCGCGCCTATGGCGTCGAGGAGGGCGGCATCGAGGCGCTGCGTGCCGAAGTGCGCGCCAGCATGGAACGGGAGATGAATTCGGTGATCCGCGGCCGGGTGCGCAACCAGGTCATGGATGCCCTGTACCGCAACAATCCCCTCGAAGTCCCGCGGACCCTGGTCGAGGATGCCACCCAGCAGATGCAGCTGGATGCCGGGCGCCGGGCCGGGGCACGGGATGTCAGCCAGTTGCCGGCGCGCGACCAGTTCGTGGAAGCGGCGCGACAGCGGGTGGCCCTGGGGATGATCATGGGCGAAATCGTCCGCAGCCAGTCGCTGACCCTGGATCGCGGGCGGGTGCAGGCGCGGCTGGATGACCTGGTCGCTTCCTTCCCCGATCCGGAGGAAACCCGCCGCTCGTACCTGTCGAATCCGGACGCCATGCGGCAAATTGAGTCGGCGGTCCTTGAAGATCAGGCAATCGATGCCATAGTGGAGAGGGCCACGGTCACCGAACAGCCCTCCACGTTCCGGGAGCTGACCGGCTTTGGTCAGAATGAAGCCACCTAACTTAAGTAGAGGCGACATGAACGAGCGAGCCCTGAACCTGGTGCCGATGGTCGTCGAGCAGACGGCTCGCGGCGAACGTGCCTATGACATCTACTCGCGGTTGCTCAAGGACCGGCTGATTTTCGTCGTCGGCCCGATCGACGACTACATGGCCAACATCGTGGTGGCCCAGATGCTGTTCCTGGAGTCGGAGAATCCGGAAAAAGAGATCAACCTCTACATCAACTCCCCCGGCGGAGTGGTGACGGCGGGGCTTGCGATCTATGACACCATGCAGTTCATCAAGCCCGATGTCAGCACCATCTGCACCGGCCAGGCGGCCAGCATGGGTGCGGTACTGCTGGCGGCCGGCGCCGCGGGCAAGCGCTACTGCCTGCCCCATGCGCGGGTGATGATCCACCAGCCCCTGGGCGGGGTGCAGGGCCAGGCCAGCGACATGGAGATCCATGTCCGGGAGACCTTAGGGGTGCGTGACCGGCTGAACAGAATCCTGGCCAAGCACACCGGTCAGAGTGTGGACAAGATCAAGCAGGATACGGACCGGGACAACTTCCTCTCCGCGACCGATGCGGTGGAGTACGGTCTGATCGACAAGGTTCTGGAAAAACGGGGGCAGACGCCGCCCAGTTCCAGTGCGGACAAGTGATTCCGGCACCAATTCTGAGAGCGACAGCACATCGTGAGGCCCATGGCAGGCCACTGCTTTGCCTGTGGCCTCAGGTGCGTGCTATAAGGAATTTGCCCCTGTCTTTGGGGGTTGTCCTGCGGCGCAAATGCAGCACGAGGGCTAGATGACTGAAGACTCCCGCGGCCGTCACGACGACGGCAAACTGTTGTACTGCTCATTCTGCGGGAAGAGCCAGCACGAGGTGCGCAAGCTCATTGCCGGGCCGTCCGTGTTCGTCTGCGACGAATGCGTGGAGCTGTGCAATGACATCATCCGCGAGGAGCTCGAGGACCGCGCCGAGCGCGCCCGCGACAAGCTGCCGAAGCCGCACGAGATCAAGAAGGTCCTTGACGAGTACGTCATCGGCCAGGACCGCGCCAAGAAGGTGCTGTCCGTGTCCGTCTACAACCATTACAAGCGCCTGCAGAGCCGCACGGGCACCGTGCGCAAGGACGACGTCGAGATCACCAAGAGCAACATCCTGCTGATCGGCCCGACCGGCTGCGGCAAGACGCTGCTGGCGGAGACGCTGGCGCGGTTGCTGAACGTTCCGTTCACCATCGCCGATGCGACCACCCTCACCGAGGCGGGCTACGTCGGCGAAGATGTCGAGAACATCATCCAGAAACTGCTGCAGAAGTGCGATTACGATGTGGAGAAGGCCCAGACGGGCATCGTCTACATCGACGAAATCGACAAGATCTCCCGCAAGTCCGACAACCCCTCCATCACCCGCGACGTGTCGGGCGAGGGCGTGCAGCAGGCGCTGCTGAAACTGATCGAGGGCACGGTCGCCTCGGTACCGCCGCAGGGCGGCCGCAAGCATCCGCAGCAGGAATTCCTGCAGGTGGACACGACCAACATCCTGTTCATCGTGGGCGGTGCTTTTGCCGGCCTGGAAAAGATCATCCAGAACCGCACCCAGAAGGGCGGCATCGGCTTCACTTCGGAAGTGCGCGATGTCAGCAGCCGGCCGCACGGCAGCGACCTGTTCCACGACGTGGAACCCGAGGATCTGATCAAGTTCGGACTGATCCCGGAGTTCGTGGGCCGCCTGCCGGTGGTCGCGACCCTGGATGAGCTGGACGAGGTGGCGCTGATTTCCATCCTCACCGAGCCGCGCAATGCTTTGACCAAGCAGTACCGACGCCTGTTCGAAATGGAAGGCGCGGAGCTGGAGTTCCGGGAGGAGGCCCTGCGGGCAGTGGCCCATCGGGCGATGCAGCGCAAGACCGGCGCTCGTGGCCTGCGCACCATCCTCGAGACGGCGCTGCTGGACACCATGTACGACCTGCCTGCCATGCGCAACGTGCAGAAAGTGGTGGTGGACGAGACCGTGATCGAGGGGCAGTCCAAGCCCTACGTGGTGTACCGCACTGAAGACGAGCCGCGTCGCGCCTCCGGCAGCGCACACTGACGGTGTGCGCCCGCTTCGGCCCAGGCAGCCACGCTCCCTGGGCCTGACGCGTCCGTCCTCCAAATCTGTGGACCCGCTCCGTTGAAACGCGGTGGCGGGTCCCCAAATCCCCGTTATATTAGTCACGTGACAGGTATGCGCCGGGTGCCGCCCGCGTGCATGCCTTAACCTTTGCTTCAGCGAGGAAGACGCCATGTCCGAACCGGTCTCCACGAGCTCCAAGGCAGCGACGGCCCAGAACGTGCCGGTGCTGCCGCTGCGGGACGTAGTCGTCTACCCGCACATGGTCATTCCGCTGTTCGTCGGCCGCGAGAAATCGATCCAGGCGCTGGATATCGCCATGCACGGCGACAAGCGCATCATGCTGATCGCGCAGAAGCAGGCCGATGTCGATGATCCGAAGGTCGAGGACCTGTACCGCATCGGGACCATCGCCACCATCCTGCAGCTGCTGAAGCTGCCCGACGGCACCGTGAAGGTGCTGGTCGAGGGCGTCGACCGCGCCCGCATCGACCGCCTCGAGGCCGGTGACTACTACAGCGCCGATGTCACGCTGCAGTCCGACGGCGAAGCCTATGACGAGCGCGAGATGGATGTCCTCGGCCGCTCGGTCATCTCGCAGTTCGAGCAGTACGTGAAGCTGAACAAGAAGGTGCCCCCGGAGGTGCTCACGGCACTGGCGGGCATCGATCATGCCGGCCGCCTCGCCGACACGGTCGCCGCGCACATGTCGCTGAAGCTGGGCGAGAAGCAGAAGGTGCTGGAGATCCTGGACGTGCGCAAGCGCCTGGAACACATCCTGGTCGCCATCGAGGGCGAGATGGACGTGCTGCAGATCGAGAAGCGCATCCGCGGCCGGGTCAAGGCGCAGATGGAGAAATCCCAGCGCGAGTACTACCTGAATGAGCAGATGAAGGCCATCCAGAAGGAACTCGGCGAGATGGACGAGGGCGGCAATGAACTTACCGAACTCGAGCAGAAGATCGCCAAGGCCGGCATGCCCAAGGAAGCCCGCGAGAAGGCCGCCGCCGAACTGAACAAGCTCAAGATGATGTCGCCGATGTCGGCCGAGGCCACCGTCGTCCGCAACTACATCGACTGGCTGGTGAAGGTGCCCTGGAAGAAGCGCACCAAGATCCTCAAGGACATCGCCAAGGCCGAGCACGTCCTCGACGAGGACCACTTTGGCCTGGAGAAGGTCAAGGAGCGCATCGTCGAGTACCTCGCCGTCCAGCATCGCGTCGACAAGCTGCGCGGTCCCATCCTGTGCCTCGTCGGCCCCCCGGGCGTCGGCAAGACCTCGCTCGGGCAGAGCATCGCCCGCGCGACCAACCGCAAGTTCGTGCGCATGTCCCTGGGCGGGGTGCGCGACGAGGCGGAGATCCGCGGGCACCGCCGCACCTACATCGGCTCCATGCCCGGCAAGATCGTCCAGAACATGTCGAAGGCCGGCGTGCACAACCCGCTGTTCCTGCTCGACGAAGTGGACAAGATGTCCATGGATTTCCGCGGCGATCCCTCCTCGGCGCTGCTGGAGGTGCTGGATCCGGAGCAGAACGCGACGTTCAACGATCATTACCTGGAGGTCGACCTGGACCTCTCCGAGGTGATGTTCGTGTGCACGGCGAATTCGCTGAACATTCCGGGGCCGCTGCTCGATCGCATGGAAGTCATCCGTCTGCCCGGGTACACCGAGGACGAGAAGATGAACATCGGGCGACGCTACCTCGTGCCCAAGCAGATGAAGGCCAATGGGCTGAAGGAAGATGAACTGAAGGTCTCGGATCCGGCGCTGCTGGACATCGTGCGCCACTACACCCGCGAGGCGGGGGTGCGCAATTTCGAGCGCGAGATCGCCAAGATCGGCCGCAAGGCCGTCAAGCAGCTGCTGCTGGAAGACAAGGAACAGAAGCCGATCGCGGTCACGCCGCGCAACCTCGAGAAGTTCCTCGGCGTGAAGCGCTTCCGGTACGGCAAGGCCGAGGACAGCGACCGCATCGGCCAGGTCACGGGCCTCGCCTGGACCGAGGTCGGCGGCGAACTGCTGACCATCGAGGCGGCCATCGTCCCGGGCAAGGGCAAGCTGCAGCACACCGGACATCTCGGCGAGGTGATGCAGGAGTCGATCCAGGCGGCCATGACCGTCGTCCGCAGCCGCAGCCAGGTACTGGGCCTGGAGCAGGACTTCTATCAGAAGAACGATATCCACCTGCACATGCCCGAGGGCGCGACGCCCAAGGACGGTCCGAGCGCCGGCGTCGGGATGTGCACGGCGCTGGTGTCGGCCCTGACCCGCATTCCGGTCAAGTCGGACGTCGCGATGACCGGTGAGATCACGCTGCGCGGCGAAGTGCTGCCCATCGGCGGCCTGAAGGAGAAGCTGCTCGCGGCGCACCGCGGGGGCATCAAGACCGTGCTGATCCCGGATGAGAACGTGAAGGACCTGGCCGAGATCCCGGACAACATCAAGGGCAACCTCAACATCAAGCCGGTGAAATGGATCGATGAGGTGCTGCAGATCGCGCTGGTGAGCCAGCCGGTGCCGCTGGCCGTGGCCACCCCGGTTGCGCCCGTGGAATCGAAGCCGGCGCGGCGCAGCAGCCGCCGGAGCCTCAAGTCGCCTTCCGCCCACTAGTAAGGACCGGCCCCGACCTGCCGCCTGGACCTCCGGCCGGCGTATCCCCGCAAGGATGCGCCGGCCCATCGTTGACTGCATGAAGCACTTCGACGCCGTCATCTTCGACATGGATGGCACCCTGCTCGACACCGAACGTGTCGCCCAGGAGGCCTTCCTGAGCACCTGCGCCGAACTCGCCGTCCCGGCGCGCCTGGACCTGTTGCTGCGGTGCGTCGGCGCGGCCGGATCCATCGCCCGGGCGGTGATCCGCGAGGGCTATGGGCCTACTGTGGACGTCGACGCCTTCTTCGCCGCCTGGAGCCGCAATTTCGAAGCCGACAGCGCGACGACGCCCGCGGCGCTGAAGGAGGGCGCCCTGGCGCTCCTGGATGCCGTGGGGCAGCTCGGGCTGCCGATGGCCGTCGCCACCTCCTCCCGGACCGCCCATGCCCTGGAAAAGCTCGACAGGGCCGGCGTGCTGCCACACTTCCGCACGGTGATCGGTGCGGACCAGGTACAGCGGCCCAAGCCCGACCCCGAGATCTACCTCACGGCGGCCGAACGCCTGGGCGTCGACCCCCGGGGCTGTCTCGCACTCGAGGATTCCGAATACGGCGTCCGGGCGGCCCATGCGGCCGGGATGACGGTGATCCAGGTTCCCGACATGACCCAGCCCACTGCGGACCTGCGCGCCCTGGGACACATCGTGCTCGACTCGCTCCAGGACGTCGCCGGCTATCCCTTCGGAGCACACCATGGCTGAAGTCGAGATCCATACCTCGCACGAACACGGCGGCGATGCCTTCACCAGGACCGTCAGCGTGATGGTCGGCGTGATCGGCATCGTATTGGCCTTCGTGACCATCGCCTCCCATCGCG
>Ga0335075_10009611_pt1 | contig 14720 bp, 14 predicted proteins | sample Lox_Sample_24_FD_206723 | JGI IMG/M metagenome (GOLD analysis project Ga0335075, IMG submission 206723) | Soil microbial communities from Loxahatchee National Wildlife Refuge, Florida, United States - Lox_Sample_2.4 | ecosystem: Environmental > Terrestrial > Soil > Wetlands | place: USA...
GTTCCGGATCGGCATCACCGTGCTGGCGCTCGATCTGGTCCGGCGCGGCGTGATGGGATTGCTTTAGCCCCAGATGGCGAGCGCGACGAGTCCAAGCCCGCCGACGACCAGCCGCCACCAGCCGAACAGGGCGTAGCCGCGCTTCGACACATAACCGAGCAGCGAGCGCACGACGATCACCGCCACGACGAACGCCGCGATGAAGCCCGTCGCGATGATCGGCAAATCGGCGCCGGTTAGCACGTCGGCGTTCTTCACCAGGTCGAGCGTGAACGCACCGGCCATGGTCGGCATGGCGAGGAAGAACGAAAATTCCGCCGCCGTGCGCTTGTCGAGGCCCATCAGCAGCGAGCCGACAATGGTCGCGCCCGAGCGCGACGTGCCTGGGATCATCGCCAGGCACTGGATAAGCCCGATGCCGAAGCAGGTGAGCAACGGCACTTCGGTGACATCCTTGTATTTCTGGCTGAGCGGCATGCGGTCGATGACGAGCAGCACGATGCCGCCGAGGATCAGCATCACGCAGATCAGCCGCGGCGTCTCGAACAGCACCGTCTTGATAAAATCATGGGCGAGAAAGCCGATCACCGCCGCCGGCAGGAAAGCGATCAATATGCCGAGCACAAATGTCTGCGTCCCCCTGTCGCGCGGCAAGTCGATCAGCATGCGCCAGAGCCGCGCAGCGTAGACGCTGAGGATCGCGAGGATGGCACCCAACTGTATGAGAACCTCGAACGCCTTGCCGGTGGATTCGAAGCCGAGGAAATGCCCCGCCAGCAGGATATGGCCCGTCGAAGAGACCGGGATGAACTCGGTCAGCCCCTCCAGAACGCCGAGCAGGAGCGCTTCGACAATTGTCTGTTCGGCCATGGGTCACCTTGCAGCAGAGGGGGAGGGCTTGCTTGTCATGGCCGGGAACTCTCCGTATGAGGTTTCCAGCCGTCCGTGAATCGGCGGCCCGAGACATAAAGGCTGGGCTTTCGCTTGGCCATAGCTGCCACGGACTCATGCTTACGCTTTTTCACCATCCCATGTTCGCAACCTGCCGTTTCGCCCGGCTCGCCTTCGGCGAATATGGCGAGGAGCTCGCGCTGATCGAGGAAAAGCCGTGGGCCCGCCGCAAGGAGTTTCTCGCGCTCAATCCGGCCGGCACTTTACCGGTGCTGCTGGCCGAAGGCGACGCGCCGATCTGCGGCGCCTCGGTGATTGCCGAATATCTCGACGAGACGCGCGGCGTTCTGAAGCGCGACCGCCGGCTGTTCGCGGAAGATCCGATGGACCGCGCGGAGATCCGCCGCCTGGTTGAATGGTATCTCGACAAGACCGAGAACGAGGTGACGCGGCATCTGGTGCGCGAGCGCGTGCTGAAACCGATGATCCCGGGCTCGCAAGGTGGCGGCTCGCCGGACGCCGCGGCGATCCGCGCCGCCCGCGCCAATGTGAAGCAGCACCTGAAATACACAAACTGGCTGGCCGGCACGCGCAACTGGCTGGCCGGCGACCGCATCTCCTATGCCGATCTGGCGGCCGCGGCGTCGCTGTCGGTGCTCGATTACCTCGGCGAAATCAGTTGGAGCGATAATCCCGCTGCGCGCGACTGGTACAGCCGTGTCAAATCGCGCCCCTCTTTCCGGTCGCTGCTCTCCGACCGTGTGCGCGGGCTCACCCCCGCCCCCCACTATGCGGACCTCGATTTCTAGACCGCCCCATGGCGCCAAACTTCGCGCGCTGATCGATCGCGAGGCGAAGAAAGCCGGCTTCGACGCCGTGGCCGTCACCGCGCCCGACGCGGTGCCGCTGGCCGCCGGCCGCCTCACGGAATTCGTCGCGAACGGTCGGCACGGCACGATGGAATGGATCGCCGAGACGGCCGCACGGCGCGGCAGCCCGACGACGCTCTGGCCCGATGTCCGCTCGGTCATCATGCTCGGTATGAATTACGGGCCGGAGAGCAATCCGCTTGCCGTGCTCGCGCGAAAGGATCGCGGTGCGATTTCCGTCTATGCGCAGAACCGCGACTATCACGACGTGATCAAAGGCCGGCTAAAGGAGATCGCCGGCAAGATCGCCGCGGCGAGCGGCGCCGACGTGAAAGTGTTCGTCGATACGGCGCCCGTCATGGAGAAGCCGCTCGCGGAAGCCGCCGGCATCGGCTGGCAGGGCAAGCACACCAATCTGGTCAGCCGCGCCTTCGGGTCCTGGCTCTTTCTCGGCTCGATTTTTACCACCGCCGAGCTTCAGCCCGACGCGCCCGAGATCGATCATTGCGGCACGTGCCGCGCCTGCCTCGACATCTGCCCGACGAATGCATTCCCCGCGCCCTATCAGCTCGATGCGCGCCGCTGCATTTCCTACCTCACCATCGAGCACAAGGAACCGATCCCGCATGAGTTCCGCGTGGCGATCGGCAACCGCATCTATGGCTGTGACGATTGCCTCGCCGTCTGCCCCTGGAACAAGTTCGCACAAAAATCCGCGGAGGCGAAACTTGCCGCGCGCGACGATCTCGTCGCACCGAAACTTGCCGACCTTCTGGCGCTCGATGACGCGGCGTTTCGCGCGCTCTTCACAGGCTCGCCGGTCAAGCGCATCGGTCGCGACCGCTTTGTGCGCAATGTGTTGATCGCAGCCGGCAATTCGGGAGACGCGTCGCTCGTCGTGCGCCTCCGTGAACTCGCCGAAGATCGATCGCCGCTGGTGCGCGGGGCTGCGATCTGGGCGCTGAGCCGGCTGATCCCGGCGAAAAAATTCGCGGAGCTCGCAACGACGATCGAACGCATCGAGTCAGACGCTTCCGTGCTCGACGAAATCGCCGTCGCACGCGGCATGAACATCGCAGCTCACGCATGACAGACCGTTTCTTCATTTTTGGCGCCGGCTATTCCTGCAAGGCTTTCGCTCGCGCCAACATCGGCAGCGCGAAGATCGTCGGCACGACGCGCTCGCAAGCGAAGTTCGGCGAGTTGGAGCGCGCAGGCATCGAGCCGCTTCTGTTCGACGGAACGACTGCCTCCATTGAGATCCTGGAGAATCTCGCAGGCACCACACATCTCATCGTCTCCATCGCGCCCGGCGACGATGGCGATCCGGTGCTCAACACGCTGCGTGAGACGATCATGGAAAAAATGCCGGCGTTGAGCTGGATCGGCTATCTATCCACTGTCGGCGTCTATGGCGATCATCAGGGCAGATGGGTCGACGAGACGTCCGCATGCAAACCGGTCTCACGCCGCTCGGTCGCGCGTCTCGAAGCCGAACGTGCGTGGCAGACGCTCGGCGAAGAAGTCGGCGTGCCGCTCGCCATCCTTCGCCTCTCCGGCATTTACGGTCCCGGCCGCAATGCCTTCGTCAATCTGACGAACGGCACGGCGAAGCGCCTGATCAAGAAGGACCAGGTGTTCAACCGCATCCATGTCGAGGACATTGCCGGCGCGCTCTGGCTGCTTGCGGAGCAGAAAACGGGCGGCATCTTCAACGTCACCGACAATGAGCCGGCGCCGCCGCAGGATGTCGTCGCGTTTGCGGCCGAACTGATGGGTATCGAACCGCCGCCCGAACAGCCCTTCGAGACCGCCCAAATTTCGCCCATGGCGCGGTCTTTCTACGGAGAGAACAAACGTGTCGCGAACGCAAAGCTCAGGGCGACGGGCTACCAGCTACGCTATCCGGACTATCAGGCTTCGCACCGCGCGATGTGGAATGCCGGAACATGGCGCGGCGAAAGCGAGGCCGATGCCCGCAGCACAATCCGCAAAGGCTGATGCCGTTGTCGTGAAATGACCGGATTTTAAGATTTCGGTAACCATCGGATAGCAGGGTCGGCACGAGTACGAGGACTTTTGGGATGAGCGGCAGTTTCGCGAAACTTTTCGCCCGCATGGCGCTGGTCTCCGCGGCCTTCGCCATGGCGATGCCCGCATCCGTCTCGGTCGCGAAGGAGCCGCTGGCGAAAGACCTGTTCGGCGGAATGAAGCTGCCGGCGGCGACAGCGCCGAAATCGTATGGCTTCTACTCCAAGGGCTGTTTTTCCGGCGGCATGGCGATCGCCACCGACGGTCCGACCTGGCAGGCGATGCGCCTTTCGCGCAACCGCCGCTGGGGCCATCCGACGATGATCAATTTGATCGAGCGGCTATCGCGCGAGGCGACGCAGGATGGCTGGCCGGGGCTGCTCGTCGGCGACATTTCGCAGCCGCGCGGCGGCCCGATGCTGACCGGCCACGCCTCGCACCAGATCGGCCTCGACGCCGATATCTGGCTCACCAAGATGCCGTCGAAGACGCTCTCGGCGACCGAGCGCGAGAACATGAGCGCCATCTCCGTCATCAAGCAGGGCGGCCTGACTGTCGATGAAAGGATTTGGACACCGGAGCACGCAAAACTCCTGAAGCGCGCGGCGAGCTACGAGGAGGTCGAGCGCATCCTCGTCCATCCCGGCATCAAGAAGAAGCTGTGCGAAACCGTCACCGGCGAGCGGAGTTGGCTCCGGAAAGTCCGCCCGTTCTGGGGGCATGACTACCATTTCCATATCCGCATCGGCTGCCAGCCGGGATCCGCCGGCTGCAAGCCACAGGACGCGACGCCGAAGAGCGACGGCTGCGACGAGTCTCTCGCCTGGTGGTTCACCGAAGAGCCCTGGCGGCCGGCGACCGGGCCTGTAAAACCCAAGGCGCGCGATATCATGACCATGGCCAGCCTGCCGAAGGAGTGCCGTGCCGTGCTCGCCGCTCCCTCGCCCGCTTCCGAGATGGCCGTCACCATTGGTGGCAACGGCACGGCGATGGCCGCCGCTCCAGCCATGGCGGAACCTGCCCTGGAGCCGGCTTCGACGATGGCGCCCGCAGGTCTGCCCGCCACGGCCAGCGCCTTCGCGCCGACGCCCGACATCAAAGTCCCCATGCCGAAGCCGCGCCCGAGCAACTGAACCGGCTCAATCAGCCGATTTCACCTCGCAACAAGCAATTTTACCCTGATTTCGGTGGCAAAAACTTGAATCTCGCCGTTGATTGACCGGCCATCATGCCGCATGAGGGGCGCGGGATGAAATTCCTTGTCCGTGCGAGGGGATGAATGCCGGATAGCGACGACGAGATCGTGCTCAAGTTTCCGATACTGATCGGCGACATTGGCGGCACCAATGCGCGCTTCGCGATCCTGTCGGACGCCTACGCCGAGCCGAAACAGTTCCCCATTGTCAGGACGGCCGACTTCGTCACCATCGACGATGCGATCCAGAGCGCCATCCTCGACAAGACGACGCTGCAGCCATTGACGATGGTGCTTGCGGTCGCAGGCCCTGTCGATGGCGACGAGATCGCCCTCACCAACTGCCCCTGGGTCGTCAAACCCAAAGTGATGCACGAAAAGCTGCGCATCCCCGACATCATCGTGCTCAACGATTTCGAGGCGCAGGCGCTGGCCGTCGTCGCGCTCGGCGAAGAGCATATGGAGAAAATCGGTGGCGGCGCGCCCGAGCGCAATGCCGGCCGGGTCGTGCTTGGCCCCGGCACCGGCCTCGGCGTCGCTGGGCTGGTGCACGCCAAGGGCGCCTGGATTCCCGTTCCCGGCGAGGGCGGGCACATGGATATCGGCCCGCGCACCCTGCGCGATCACGAGATTTGGCCGCATATCGAGCCGCTGGAGGGCCGCGTCTCGGGCGAGCAGATCCTGTGCGGCCGCGGGCTGGTCAACGCCTACCGCGCGGTTGCGCTTGCCAATGGTGCCGACCCCAAATATCCGAGCCCATTTGCTGTTCCGCCCGATCCGATCATTGCCCAGGCGCCGGCCGAGATTACCGCCGCGGCACTGGAAAAGACCGATCCTATCGCCGAGGAGGCGCTTGAGCTGTTCGTCACTTGCCTTGGCCGCACCGCGGGCGACCTGGCGCTGGTGTTCAAGGCGGTCGGCGGCGTGTTCCTGACCGGCGGTATCGCCCAGAAGATCGTGCCGGCGCTGAAAACCGGCAATTTCCGCGCCGCCTTCGAGGACAAGGCGCCGCATTCGGCCATGATGCGCGAGATGCCGGTCTATGTGATCACCCATCCCCTTGCGGCAAACGCCGGCCTGGCCGCCTTTGCCCGCACGCCGTCGCGCTTCGGGGTGGAGGTTTCCGGCCGCCGCTGGACCAGTGCTTGAGCGGCCGCCCGACCGCGACCGTGGCCGGAAAACCATAGGCAATCGGCCCCCTTGCCGCTATGAGAAGCGCCGGTCGCGGCGGGAATCGGCTTGCTGCGACATGGTTTGAAAGTGGCGCGGACGGTTGAGTTCGGCTGAATCCAGCACAGGCAAGGGCGACACCGGCCAGATCTGGCCGGTGCTCAGGCGGATTCTGTCCGAGAACGGCCGCGAATATCTGCCGCAATACGTCGTCGCCGTGACCTGCTTGCTGGCGATCGCCGCCACCACGGCCTTCAGCGCCTGGATCATGCGCGACGTGATCGACGAGATTTTCTACCGTCAGCGCTCAGACCTGATCCTCCTCATCTCGGCCTCGATCCTCGTCGCCTTCACCATCCGCGGTATCGCCACCTACGGCCAGGCGGTGATCCTGGCCAAGATCGGCAACAACCTCGTCGCGCGTTACCAGCAGCGGCTGTTCGATCATCTGATGAAGCTCGACATCAGCTTCTTCACCGAGACGCGCTCCGGCCAGCTTGCCGCGCAGATCAGCCAGAACGTCACCGGCATTCGCGACCTGCTCAGCCTGACGCTGACCTCCGTCGCGCGCGATCTCGTCACGCTGATCGGCCTCGTCGCCGTGATGGTCACGCAGGACTGGCTGCTGTCGCTCTTCTCGCTGATCATCGGCCCGCCACTCGCCATCACCGCAGCCTATCTGATGCGCAAGCTGCGTGCCGTGACGCGCCAGTCGGTCGAGGTGAACGCGCATCTGATCGGCTCGATGCAGGAGGCGACGCAGGGCATCCAGATCGTGAAGGCTTTCACGATGGAGCGGCTGCTGTCGGAAAAGCTCGCGGCGCTGATCAAGTCGGCCGAGTGGCGGTCGAACAGGATCGCCCGCGTCTCCGAACGGCTGTCGCCAATCGCCGAGACGCTCGCCGGTTTCGCCGTCGCCGGCGTCATCGCCTATGCCGGCTATCGCGCCACCTACCAGCAATTGCCGCCGGGCTCCGTCTTCGCCTTCATCACCGCACTGCTTCTCGCCTACGATCCGGTGCGCCGTCTCGCCCGCCTGCAGGTCAATCTCGAGCGCGCGATGGTCAATGCGCGCATGATCTACGAGATCCTCGACCTGACGCCGCGCCAGGGCGATGCGCCCGGCGCGAAGCCGCTCGCCGTCTCCAGCGCGGAGGTCGCCTTCGATGGCGTCACCTTCGCCTATAATGGCGGACCGGACGTGCTGCGCGACGTCACCTTCACCGCCGACGCGGGTAAGACGACGGCGCTGGTCGGGGGCTCAGGCGCCGGCAAGACGACGCTGGTCTCGCTGCTGCTCCGCTTCCACGATCTCCGTTCCGGCACGATCGCCATCGACGGACAGGACATAGCGGCCGTCACCAAGGCTTCGCTGCGTGGCGTGATCGCCTATGTCTCGCAGCAGCCCTATCTCTTCGAAGGCACGATCCGAGAGAACATCCGTTACGGCCGTCCCGACGCCACCGACGCCGAGATCGAGGCGGCGGCGAGGATCGCCCATGCCGACGATTTCATCCGCCAGCAGCCGCACGGTTACGACACGCCGCTCGGTGAAAACGGCGTCACGCTGTCCGGCGGCCAGCGCCAGCGAATCTCCATCGCGCGCGCGGTCATCCGCAATGCGCCTATCCTCGTATTGGACGAGGCGACCTCCGCACTCGACAATGAATCGGAGGCGCAGGTGCAGGCCGCACTCGCCGACATCATGAAAGACCGCACCACGATCGTCATCGCGCATCGGTTGTCGACAGTCGTCAATGCCGACAAGATCGTCGTGCTCGACGCCGGCCTCGTCGCCGAGGAGGGCACGCATCGCGAGCTCGCCGCGCGGCCGAACGGCATCTATGCGCGCTTCCATAGCCTGCAGGGCGACAAGGGCCTCGGTCTCGTCGCCGATGCTTCCACCGAAGCCGTCACGGTCACCGACATCGCCGCCAAGAAGGGCAAGAGAAAGCCATGAGCGCCGCATCCGATATGGGTCTGGTCGTCGTCGGCGCCGCCGGTCGCATGGGTCAAGCGCTGATCCGCACCATTCATGCGACGGATGGCGCGCGCGTCGCCGGCGCGGTCGAGCGCGCGGGCTCGCCGCATCTTGGCAAGGATGCCGGCGAGGTCGCGGGCGCCGGCCATCTAGGCGTCGCCATCACCGATGACCCGCTGCCGGCCTTCGCCAAGGCCGACGGCGTGCTCGACTTCACGATGCCGGTCGCGACCGTCGAGTTCGCCGGCTATGCAGCGCAGGCGCGTATCGTGCATGTGATCGGCACCACCGGCTGCACCGCCGAGGACGATGCCAAGATCGCAGCCGCCGCGCGGCATGCGACGATCGTCAAGTCCGGCAATATGAGCCTTGGCGTGAATTTGCTCGCAGCGCTTGTCGAGCAGGCGGCGAAGGCGCTCGAAGCAGGCGACTTCGACATCGAGGTGCTGGAGATGCATCACAAGATGAAGGTCGACGCGCCATCCGGCACGGCACTTCTGCTTGGCGAGGCCGCCGCGAAAGGTCGCGCCATAGCGCTCGCCGAAAACAGCGTGCGTTCGCGCGACGGTCATACCGGCGTGCGCAAGCCGGGCACGATCGGCTTCGCGACGCTGCGCGGCGGCTCGGTCGTCGGCGACCATTCAGTCATCCTCGCCGGACCCGGCGAGCGCATCACGCTGTCGCATCATGCCGAAGATCGTGCCCTCTTCGCGCGCGGCGCTGTGAAGGCGGCGCTCTGGGGCCGCAGCAGGAAGCCCGGCCTTTATTCCATGCGCGACGTGCTCGGGCTGTGACGGCGCACTGGATCGGCGTCGCGGCCGGACGGCATGTCGAGATCGGCGTGCGCGACGGTTTCGCCATGTTCGCGCATGGCACGCACGCCGCCGCGAAACGCCTGGCGGCCGGCGACTGGGTCACCTACTACTCTCCGCGCGAGGGCATGAACGAGGGCGCCGAGCTGCGTGCCTTCACCGCGATCGGTTATGCGCTGCCCGGCGAACCGGAGCAGCGTGAAATGGCGTCTGCGACCACCGGCTGGATGCGCCGCATGAAGTGGCTCGACAGCCGGCCCGCCGATATCTATCCCTTGCTCGACAGGCTCTCCTTCGTCACCGACCGGCAGCATTGGGGAATGTATTTCCGCAAATCGCTGTTCAAGGTGACGGAATCCGATTTCAGCCTCATCGCGACGGCGATGGGCGTATCCCTCGACCGCAAGCCATAGGAACCGAAAAATGTCCGGAACCCTCGTGCTCGTCCGCCACGGCCAGAGCGAATGGAACCTGAAGAACCTGTTCACCGGCTGGCGCGACGTCGACCTGACGGAGCTCGGCCACACGGAAGCGAAGGACGCCGGCGCAAAACTCGCGGCGCGCGGCATCAAGTTCGACATCGCCTTCACCTCTGTGCTGCAGCGGGCGCAGAAGACCTGCCAGCACATTCTCGACGCCGTCGGCCAAGGCAATCTCCGGACGATCAGGGATCAAGCGCTGAACGAACGCGACTACGGCGACCTCTCCGGCCTCAATAAGGACGATGCGCGCAAGAAATGGGGCGAGGAGCAGGTCCACATCTGGCGCCGCTCCTACGATATCGAGCCGCCGGGCGGCGAAAGCCTGAAGGACACCGGCGCGCGCGTCTGGCCTTATTACATCCACATCGTCCAGCCGCATGTGCTGCGTGGCGGCACGGTGCTGGTCGCGGCGCATGGCAATTCGCTGCGCGCCCTGATCATGGCGCTCGACGGCATGACCGGCGAGGAGATCGTCAAGCTCGAGCTCGGAACGGGCGTGCCGATCGTCTACAAGCTCAACGCGGATTCGACCGTGGCGTCGAAGGACGTGCTGTAGCAGCGGCGCCCTCGCCGCGAGGGGGACCAAAAACCGCGTTGACTTAATCGCCCTGCCCGCCTACATCAGCGCCCGTTGCCCAGATGGCGGAATTGGTAGACGCGCACGGTTCAGGTCCGTGTTCCGCAAGGAGTGGAGGTTCGAGTCCTCTTCTGGGCACCAATCGCTTCATGATCGTTTGCGCCCGCCAAAGCCTTGAGCCGCAAGGCCTCTCGAGGCGTTTCGCCTGGGCGCCTGGCTCAGGCGCCCGAGAACTTCTCCAGTCCTGCCGGTTGATGTAACGGCCCGCGCTCACTCAGCCGGCGCGACACAACCTTGTGCGTCCGGGCATTCGTCGTCCGGCTCGGCCTCCGCGCCGATCGGAGCCAGATCGCGAAGCACGATCAAAGCCAGCAAGGCGGTACCTGCCAGGATCGCGGCGCTGATCAATGCCGCCACCGAGAAGGCCGAGGCATAGGCCGCACGCGCTGCCTCGGTCATCGCAGCGGCCAGCGCCGGCTCCAGCGTTGCCGCGCCGCTGATGGCGCCGCCCAACGTATCGCGCGCGGCGACCGCGATGTCCTGAGGCAAGCCCGCCGGCAGCGTGTCCGCCACGGTCAGGCGGTAGATCGCGGCCGCCACCGAACCCAGCACGGCGATGCCGAGCGCACCACCGAATTCCGAACTCGTCTCGGAAAGCGCCGCCGCAGAGCCGGCCCGCTCGGCAGGCGCGGTGCCGACCACGAGATCGGTCGCCAGCGTGAACACCGGCACCAGCCCGAACGCCGTGATGACTATGCCGGCGACGATCATGGCCAGCGGCCACTCGCCATCCGCCTGCGCCAGCACCAGGAAGCCTCCGGCCGCAACCAGCAGCGCGACCGCCATCAGCCGCGACGGACGCACCCGGTGCGCGAGGCGCGGCGCCACCTGCGCGCCGACGATGAAGGCAAGCGCGGACGGCAAGCCCCAGAGGCCGGCCTCCAGCGGCGACATGCCGAGCACGAGCTGCAGATATTGCGCCACCAGCAGGAACGAGGAGAACGCGGCGAAGAAGGCGCCGACATTGATCGCCAGCGACGCCGAGAAGGCGCGCAGCCGGAACAGCGACAGGTCGATCAGCGGATCGGCCAATCGCGTCTGCCGCCGCAAGAACAGCGCGCCGACGACGAGGCCACCGGCAACCGAGACGAACGCTTCCGTCGACACACCCGCCGTGGCGATCTCCTTCAGTCCGAAGATCACGGCAAGCACTGCGACAAGCGAGAGCGCCGCGCTTGGCAGGTCGAGACGGCCGGCGTTCTCGTCCCTGAACTCCGGCAGCAGAACCGGGCCGAGCACGAGCAGCAGCGCCATCACAGGCAGCGCAACCAGAAACACCGAGCCCCACCAGAAATATTGCAGCAGCACGCCGCCGACGAGCGGGCCGATGGCGCCGCCGGCCGAGAAGGCGGTGATCCAGATGCCGATGGCGAAGCTGCGTTCGCGCGGATCGTGAAACATGTTGCTGAGCAGCGACAATGTCGACGGCGCCAGCGTCGCGGCGGCGACGCCCAGCATTGCGCGCGCCACGATCAGCATTTCCGGCGTCGTCGAAAAGGCGGCGAGAACGGAAGCCGCGCCGAAGGCGACCGCGCCGATCATCAGCAGCTTGCGGCGACCGATCCTGTCGCCCAGCGTGCCCATGGTGATGAGCGAGCCGGCGACGAGAAAGCCGTAGATGTCGACGATCCAGAGCAGTTGCGCGCTGGTCGGCTTCAGGTCCGCCACGAGCTGCGGAAGGGCGAGGTTGAGGACCGTGAGGTCCATCGAATAGAGCAGGCAAGGCAGCGCCAGGACGGCAAGGCCGATCCATTCGCGGCGGCCGGCTTTCGCGCCGGCGGTTTCGGCATGAGGTGACATGGTTGCGTCTCCAGAAGGGTTCTTGTGCGGCCGTGCGCTTTTGAAACTCGGGTCAGTACACGCCCCTCTCGCCGACGGCCTGTCAGGAGGGTACGTTTGGCCGGCGACACGCCTCCATGCGGTGGTCGCTTGGCGGGTCCTTTTTTCGACACCGAGGCGCGCCGTGATCGCCTGTGCGCTGTTTTGCGCGATGGCCATGCCCGGGCTGGTGCGCCTCGCGCGTCCTCACAGCATGTATCTGTCCCAGAAGCCGGTTTGCTGCTCGATCTGTTCGATAACGTCCACGTAAAGCCCGGAAGGGTCTGTAAAACCGAAGCGGCGCTGGCCAAAAGGCTCGTCGGTGAGCGGATAGGTCAGAGGCAGCCCTCTGCCGGTCAGTTCATCATGGGCCGCCTTCGCGTCGTCGACTTGCAACTCGAAGCATATGCCCTTGCCGCTAAAGGCTTCGGGTCCGGGAGGTGCGGAGGGATGGTCCGGGGTCATGAAGGCGATCGAGGCCGAGCCGTCGGCGGCGCTCAGCCAGCAGAACCACGTGCTGTCGAAGCCCACGGTGAACCCGAGATGATTGACCCAGAAGTCGCGCGCTTCGTCCTTCTTCGGGGTGACGATGATCGGGTAGCGGTCGGAAAATTGCATGATCGGTCTCCTTGTCGGCTAAAAACAAACAGGCTATCTGTCTGTATGACATGTACATAACAAACAGACTGTCTGTCAATAATGAATTTTGGGAAAATCCGATGACCAGGAACGAACTTCGCGCCGCCAACACCAAGGCCCGGCTCGTCGCGGCCGCTCGCGCCCTGTTTGCGCGCGATGGCTATGCCCAGACAGGTACGGAAGCGATCCTCGCCGAGGCTGGCGTCAAGCGCGGCGCGCTCTACCACCACTATCGTGACAAGGCGGATCTGTTCGAAGCGGTCTGCCGCGAGCTTGCGGCCGAGGCGGCCGAAGCCGTGCGGGTGGCCACAGACGACGTCGCGGATCCCATCGAGGCGCTGGAAAAGGGTTCCGTCGCGTGGATTGACTACATGGCCCGCCCGGAGAGCCGCCAGATCCTTGTCGTCGATGCGCCCGGCGTGCTCGGCCGCGAGCGGTGGGATGCGCTCGACCGCGAGCTTTCCTTCGATCTCCTGCGTGCGGGAACCGCGGCGGCCGCTGATGCCGGTGCGCTCCGCTTCGCGGCCGGCTCTGAGGTGCTCGCGGTGCTGCTCAACGGGGCGATGAATCAGATCGCGATGCGGGGCGGCAACGACAACGCTGAGCTGAAATCCGGACTGATCGAATTGCTGCGCGCGCTCGCGCGCTGAGCGTGACTGCGCAACCGATCACGCCCGCGACCCTAGAGGATAAAATCGCCCACGCCGAGCGTCGCCACCTTCACCGAGATCTCGAAGTCGGCCTCGCCGTCGCCGTTGACGTCGCCCTGCACAAGGCAGGTTGCGCCGAGGTCGTCGAACCGCAATTGTCCAGCGACATTCGAAAAGGCCGCACTCCCTAGCCAGGCAAACGCCTGATTTCCGGCGAGTTTGGTGCTGGCGTCGATCGTCGACAGATCAATGTCGTCACCGGTGACATTGGTGCCGCGCCTGAAATCCGTGATCACGTCGCGGTTCACGCCGACGACGCTTTCACTGATCTTGTTGAAGTCGAAAATGTCGCGGCCGGGACCGCCGGTCATCAGATCCTTGCCCAGCCCGCCGACCAGGATGTCGTTGCCGCCGAGCCCGAGCAGCGTGTCGTTGCCGCTGCCGCCATCGAGCTTGTTGGCGAGCGCCGAGCCGGTGATCCTGTTGGCCAGCGTGTTGCCCGTGCCATTGCTGGCGGCGCCGGTGAGCGTCAGATTCTCCGTATTGACCTTCAGGGTCCAGGTGACGGACGAGAGAACCGTGTCGGTCCCCTGGTTCGCCAGTTCGATCGTCGTATCCTTGATCGAATCGACGACATATTTGTCGTTGCCCAACCCTCCGCGCATCGTGTCGTTCCCGGCCCCGCCGTTGAGCGTATCGTTGCCCGCGCCGCCCTCCAGCGTGTCGTTGCCGAGGGCGCCCGAGAGCTTGTCGTCGCCGGCGTTGCCGCGCACGATGTCGTTGAATTTTGTGCCGACATAGGTGTCGCTTGCCACGGAGCCGAAGACGCTGTGTGCCTCCGCGCGGATGAAGGAATTCAAGACACTCGGGTTGGAAGCGCCGCTGCCGGCATGCTCGCCGCCCATCAGGCCGTAGACCGTGTCGTGAAACTCGCCGCGCACCTCGCGCGCATTCGAGATCGACAGACCGGATATTTCGACCGCGGTCGACACGCTTGCGATGTGTCCATTCGTTGACTGCTTGAAAGTGCCGTTTGCGTAGCTCTCTCCGAGCGTGGTGAGGCGAACCTTCGTCATGGTTCCGCTCAACGTATGGGCCGTGAACGCATATTCGAAGTTCGAGCCATCGAGGACGATCGCCTTGGTGTTTTTCGGATTGGCCTCCAGCCTGTCGAGAAGCACGATCTGATTGCCCTTGAACTGCGAATTGCCGCCAAGGATGTAGGGGAAGCCGTCCGGCGTCAGATCGCTGAAATAGCTCGTCATGAAGGTGTTGAAGTTGATGCCGGCGCCGTTTTGAGCCGTCAGTTTTATCGTCAGGGTCATTGCTCTTTTCCTTGTGTATCCCCGCCGTCAGAAATCGAACGTCATCGACATGCGCGCATTGAACCCGGGGCTTGGGCTGCCGTTCAGGTATTGCGTGTAGTCGCGGTCGAAGATGTTGTTCAGCGCCAGATCGGCGGTCGCCGTCTCGCTGATCTTCCACTGCGCGAAGATATCGACGAGCGCGTACGCCTCGCCGATGTAACCAAGGTCGGCTGCCTCC
>Ga0335075_10009612_pt1 | contig 14719 bp, 13 predicted proteins | sample Lox_Sample_24_FD_206723 | JGI IMG/M metagenome (GOLD analysis project Ga0335075, IMG submission 206723) | Soil microbial communities from Loxahatchee National Wildlife Refuge, Florida, United States - Lox_Sample_2.4 | ecosystem: Environmental > Terrestrial > Soil > Wetlands | place: USA...
GCGGCGAGCCGCGACCTGCGTGTGCTGGTGGTCGGCAATCCGGCGAACACCAATGCGCTCATCGCCCAGCGCAACGCGCCCTCGATCGCGCCCGAGCGATTCACGGCCATGACGCGCCTCGATCACAATCGCAGCCTCGCCCAGTTGAGCGAGAAGACCGGCGCGGCGCTCGGCAAGATCAGGAAAGTGATCATCTGGGGCAATCATTCGGCCACGCAGTACCCGGACCTGCACCATGCGACGGTGGACGGCAAGCCGGCTCTCGCCGCGGCCGGCGAGGAGTGGTTCAAGCAGACATTCATCCCGACCGTGCAGCAGCGCGGCGCCGCCGTGATCAAGGCGCGGGGCAGCTCCTCCGCCGCCTCCGCCGCCTCCGCCGCCATCGACCACGTGCGCGATTGGATGCTCGGCAGCCGCGAAGGCGATTGGGTCAGCATGGGCGTGCCCTCGGACGGCAGCTACGGCATAGCGGAAGGGGTCATTTACTCGTATCCGGTGACCTGCAAGGCCGGCAAGTACACCATCGTGCAGGGCCTCGAGATCGCGCCATTCAGCCGCGAGCGGATGCAGCTCACGCACCGTGAGCTGTGCGAGGAGCGCGACGGCGTCAAGGATTTGATCTAAGCGCAACAGGGAGAATGCCCATGAATCGTTTCCTTCCGGCTCTCTTGCTCTCGACACTGGCGGCGGCCGCACTCGCGCAGGATCGCCTGGCGCCGGCGCCCGGGGCCGAGGTCTACTTCATCTCGCCAAGAAACGGCCAGGTCGTGCACGGCGCCGTGGTCGTGCGCTTCGGCTTGAAGGGAATGGGCATTGCGCCTGCCGGCATCCAGTTCGACAACACCGGCCATCATCATCTGCTGGTCGACACCGACTTGAGCGAGGTCAAGCTCGACGCTCCGCTGCCGGCGACCGACAAGGTGTTGCATTTCGGCAAAGGGCAGACGCAAACGACGCTCACCCTGCCGCCGGGCAAGCACACCCTCGAGCTGGTGTTCGCGGATTACCGGCACCTGTCCTTCGATCCGCCGCTGCACTCGAAGAAGATCACCATCACCGTGCAGTAGCGTGCGCACCATCCTGCATGTCGACATGGACGCGTTCTACGCGTCGGTGGAGGAGCGGGATCGGCCTGAGCTCAAGGGCAAGCCGCTCATCGTCGGCGGCACCGGCGGACGCGGCGTGGTGGCTGCGGCGAGCTACGCGGTACGCCGCTTCGGCGTGCGCTCGGCCATGCCGATGCGCGAGGCCCTGCGGCGCTGCCCGCAGGCGGTCTGTGTGCGCCCGCGGATGGGACGCTACCAGGAGGTGTCGGCCCAGGTGTTCGCGATTTTTCGCGAGTTCACGCCCTTGGTCGAAGGGCTCTCGCTCGATGAGGCATTCCTGGATCTCACCGGCTCGGCGCGCCTGCTGGGAACGCCCGCCGCGGCCGGCGCGGAGATTCGACGGCGGATACGCGCAGCCACTGAACTTAGCGCGTCGGTGGGAATCGCACCCAATAAGTCGCTCGCCAAGATTGCCTCGGACCTCGCCAAGCCCGACGGTCTGTATTGCATCGGCGCGGAGAATCTACATCAGGTGCTGGACCATTTGCCGATCGAACGGCTCTTCGGAGTCGGCAGGAAATCGCTCCCCGGCATTCATGAGGCGGGCATCATCACCTTCGGCGATCTGGCGCGCGCCGGCGATGCCACGCTGTGGCGGGCGTTCGGCAGGCACGGCAAGTCGATGCAGGCGCGCGCCGCGGGCGTCGACGAGCGTCCGGTCGTCGCGCAGCGCGACGAGAGATCGATCAGCGCCGAGGAGACCTTCGCTGCGGACATCCGCGATGATGCGCTGATCGAGCGGCACATGACGGCGATCGCGGACCGCACGGCGGCCCGCCTGCGCGCATCGGGGCTCATGGCGGGCCGGGTCACGGTGAAGATACGGCGATCCGACTTCAGGACATACACCCGCCAGCGCGTGCTCGAGCCGCCGACACAGGACACGGCCGCCATACGCGCGGCGGCACAGGCGTTGCTGCGCCAGTGGCGCGCCCGCCAGCCCGATGCCGCACTGCGATTGCTCGGGGTCGGCGTCGCCGATCTGCAGCTCGTGCGTCAGGCGGATCTGTTCTGCACCGGGCCGGGCAGGGACGCGCGGCTCGACGCGGCGATCGACGGCATCCACGATCGCTTCGGGGCTTCGGTGCTCACCCGCGCGAGCTTGCTGCCGCGCCCGCCCGACGGCTCCGGTTGGCGCCGCAGCTGAGCTTGGTATCATCGCATCCGCCATGTATACGAGCTTTTTCGGCCTCATCGAAAAGCCCTTCGCGATCACCCCCGACCCGCGCTATCTCTATCTGAGCGAGCGCCATGCCGAGGCGCTCGCGCATCTGCTCTATGGCATCAACGAGGCCGGAGGCTTCATCCAGCTCACCGGCGAGGTGGGAACCGGAAAGACCACGGTGGTGCGCACGCTCCTGTCGCGCATACCGCAGCACGCCGACGTCGCGGTGATCCTCAACCCGCGGGTCACGGCCATGGAGTTCCTGCTGACGATCTGCGCGGAGCTCGGCCTCGGCCTCGACGAGGCCGACCGCAGCAGTGCCAAGGAGATGGTCGATGCGCTGAACCGGCGGCTGCTCGCCGCTCACTCCGAAGGCCGGCGCGTCATCCTCATCGTCGATGAGGCGCAAAATCTCTCCGCCGAGGTGCTCGAGCAAGTGCGCCTGCTCACCAACCTCGAGACCGCGACGCACAAGCTCCTGCAGATCATCTTGATCGGCCAGCCCGAGCTGCGCGAGCTGCTCGATCGCAACGATCTGCGCCAGCTCGCCCAGCGCATCACCGGCCGCTATCACCTCAATCCTCTCTCCCGGGACGAGACGCAGGAGTACGTGCGGCACAGGCTGCGGGTGGCAGGCGCGTCGGGCGAGATCTTCACGCCGGCGGCGCTGCGCGAGGTGTATCGACTGTCGTCGGGCATCCCGCGCGTGATCAACGTGTGCTGCGATCGGGCGCTGCTCGGCGCTTACACCCAGGAGCTGCGCAAAGTGCCGCCGGCCCTCGCCAGGCGCGCCGCCGGTGAGGTCTACGGCCGGCGCTTCGCGCCGCTCTGGCTGGGCTGGGTGGCCGCCGCCATCGTGCTCGCCGGGGCGGCGGTGACGGCGTTCATCGCTGTCGACGTCTGGCGCAACCCTCGCCCCGCGCTGCGTGCGGTGGCGCGGGTGCCGGTGGCCGCAGCGCATGCGGCCCAGAGCGCGCCGCACCCCGCGCCCCTCGACCCGCCGCCGCCGCCCGCACCGCCGGTGTCCCTGGACGCCCTGCTCACCGCCAATGCCGCGAGCACCGGGGACGCGGCGGCGTTCCGGCGGCTGCTCTCGCTCTGGGGAACGGCGATGGCCGATGACAAGGACCCGTGCGTGCAGGCTCAAAAGGCGGGGCTCGAGTGCCTCGATCAGCGCGGCTCCTGGGCCCAGGTACGCGCGCTCAACCGCCCGGCCATCCTCACCTTGAATGACGACCACGGGCAGCGCCATCGCGTCGTTCTGTCCGGCCTCGATGACTCGTTCGCGACGCTCGATCTCGGCGAGCGCAACGTGCGCGTGCCGCTCGAGCAGCTGTCCCGCGACTGGTTCGGCGAGTTCACCGTGGTCTGGAAGCCGAAGACCCCGCACGCGCACATTCTGTCCCTCGGCATGCGCGGCGATGGGGTTCGCTGGTTGCGGCGCAGTCTCAATGCCCTGCACGGCGCCGCCTCCGATCCGGAATCGGACGACGTTTATGATCAGCAGCTGGCCATCGCCGTGCAGAACTTCCAGCGGGAGCACCGGCTGAACGTCGATGGGATCGCCGGCCTGCAGACCCAGGTGGTGCTCGATACGGCACTTGCCGAGCCGGGCTCGCCGCTGCTCACGCAAACCGCACCGCGCGGTTAGGACCGCCATGTCATTCATTCTCGATGCACTGAAGAAGTCCGAAGTCGAGCGTCAGCGCCAGGCGATTCCCGGCCTCATGGACGTGAGGACGGCGCCGCCACGTGCCCGTTTCCCCGCATGGGCCGCGGCACTGGCGGTGCTGCTCGCGGTCAATCTGGCCGTGCTCGCCGTGGTGCTGACGCGCAGCGGCTGGCTCGACCGTCAGCCGCCGCGCCCGGCGCCGCGCGCCGCCTCTTCGGCCCCAGCCCCCGCGACCGCAGCCGCCGCGACCGCAACCGCCCCGAGCGGCACGACGGCCCCGGCCGCCGCACCCGCCCCGAGCGTCGCCGCCCTTCCCGCTGCCGGCGGCGCAGCCGCCACTCGCGATCACTTCAGCCCCATGGACCCCGCGCCGCAGTACGCGCCGGAGATTCCGGCCGCCGATCTGCCCCCGCCGACGGCAACCCAATCGAGCCGCGCGGCACATCATCTCGCCTCGCTCGACAGTGGCGGGCAGCACGCCTCGCGTACGCCCGATCCCGTGCTCGACGACGACAAGTCGGACAACGAGGTGCTTCCCTCCATCAGCGAGCTCAATCTCTCCGGCCAGCAGGCGCTGCCCGAGCTGCATCTGGACGTGCACGTCTATGCCACCAAGCCGGCCGAGCGATTCGTCTACATCAACATGCACAAATATCGGGAAGGCGACACGCTGCAGGAGGGACCGCTCGTCGAGCACATCCGGCGCGATGGAGTGGTGCTCGACTATCGCGGCTTGCGATTCGTACTGCCGCGACAGCAATGACCGCACCTCGCTTATGATGTGCACATGAGAAAGATCCTCGCGCTGACCATGAGCGGATTGGTGACCGTGCTGCCGCTGGCACTCACCATCTACGTGATCTGGTGGCTGGTGAACACCGTCGAGGGCTGGCTGCGGCGCGCCTTGCTCGCCCTCGGCATCATCAGCCCCGAGCACTACTGGCCCGGCCTCGGGCTGGTCGCGGGCTTCGTGCTGCTCCTTCTCGTCGGCAGCCTCGTCAACGCCTATGCGGGCCGGATTCTGTTGAAGTACTGGGACGATTTCCTGGGACGCATTCCGTTGGTCAAGACCCTGTATGGGGGCTTTCGCGACGTGGTGAGCCTGCTGCCTTCGGGGAGCGGCGAGAAGCGGGACCTGCAGCGCGTGGTGCTTGCGCGCTTCGCGGAAGTGCATGCGATCGGCTTCGTCACGCGCGAGGATGCACCCGCCATGCTGGATGCGCACGGAGGACGCAACTGGGTCACCGTGTACTTTCCCATGAGCTACGCGTTCGGCGGCTACACCGTCTACCTGCCGCGCGAGCTCATTCAGCCGCTCGACATTTCGGTGGAGGATGCGATGCGGTTGGCCATCACCGCGGGCCTCACGGCCGGCTCGCGCGCCAGAATTCCGTAGGAGCGTATCTGAGAATTGCGCGCGAGCCCGCGTCGCAGGCTCCTGGCCTGGCCTGCTTCGGACGTGCTTCGATCCCGATCAAGCGGTGGCGGCAGGCGCTCGTGCTGCTTTCGCTGCACTCGATGCTCGCGATCGCTGCGCCCGCCTCTTCCGAGTGCGCCGCCGCGCCTGCGGCCGGCAAGTACTCGGTATGGCGCGCCGATGCGGCGCAGGCTCTGATCAGCCGCGCGGATGCACCCTCGCTCGCGACTGCGGCCGCGCTGTGCTTCGTGGGATCGACGCCCAGGGCGCGGTCGGATCCGGCGGCCAGCAAGGCGGCGGCCGTGGACCTTGCCGCGCGCGCGAGCGAGCTTGATCCGCAGAACCCGAGCATCGCCTGGCTGCGGTTGCAGCTCTGCGCGGGCACGCCGGGATGTGACATCCGCGATGCCGCGACGACGCTGCGGTGGGTGGACGCGGACAACGGTGCCGTATGGTTGCCGACGCTCGCAGCAGCTGAAAGGAGCGGCGATCCAACCGAGATCGACCGTATCTTGCAGGACATGGCGCAAGGCTCGCGCTTCGACTTCTATCGAAATCCCACCATCGTGCTGCTGTTCGACACGCTGAAGCTTGCCCGCGCCGACCTGCCCTCGCGCTACGTTCCATCCGATCTCAGTCGCCTCAGCGAGGCCATGGTGCTCGCCGGCGCCGAGATCGTTTCCCCGCTCTCGGCCGTCGCCAACGCGTGCCGCGAAGGCTCGGACGCGCAGCGCCGCGATAGCTGCCTCAAATTGTCGAGGATCATGCAGCGAGCCGACACGGTCGCGGCGCAGATGGCGGGTTTGCACATCGAGAAGCGCCTGGCGCCCCCCGACGGGCGGGAAGCGCGGGCGATTGCGGACCGCCGCCGCGTGCTCGAATGGCGCGTATCGGCGGCCAGCCAGTACGATGCGCCCGATCTGCCGTGGCTCAAGAATGCGCTCGCGCGGGAGCGCATCGCGCAGATGCGCCGCACGCCGCGCGAGGAGGACATCGATATCGCGATCCTGCGCAAGCGCAGGATACCGCTCGAGCCGCCCGACGGCGGCCGATGATCGATCGCCTGCATCGGCCTCGTCGGCTCGGCTATGGCTTTTGCGCCGCATCCGTCTGCTGCGCCGCCGGCGTGTCGTGCGCGGCGAACCAGGCGAGAATGTAGGTGACCTTCGCGACCAGCAAGCTCGGGCGCGCCGAGATCTCGTGCGAGGCGTTCGGCACGCGCACCAGCGCCGTGTCGATGCGGCGCAATTTCAAAGCCTCGTAGAATTGCTCGGCCTCTCCCGGGGGTGCGCGATAATCGGCCTCCCCCGTCATGAGCATCGTGGGCGTGCGCACGTTGCCCACGTAGGCGAGCGGCGAGCGTTTCCAGTAGGCCTGCACGTCCTGCCACGGAAAGCCCTCGAACCAGTAGCGGTAGAAGAAATTGGTCATGTCCGCGGTGAGCACGAAGCTGGTCCAGTTGATCGCCGGCTTCACGACCACGGCCGCGCGGAATCGATCCGTATGCCCGACGATCCACGCGCTGAGGACGCCCCCGCCGCTGCCGCCCGTCACGAACAGGCGCTGCGGATCGATGTAGCCCTTGCCGAGCACGGCATCCACGCCCGACATCAGATCGTCGAAGTCCTTGTCCGGGTAGTCGTGATGAATCAGATCGGCGAACTCCTCGCCGTAGCCGGTGCTGCCGCGCGGGTTCAGGTAGAGCACCACATAGCCTGCTGCGGCGTAGAGCTGCAGCTCGGCGGCGAAGCTCGGGCCGTAAGAGGCAAACGGGCCGCCGTGGATCTCGAGAAGCAGCGGATATTTGCGGCCGGCAGCGAAATGCGCAGGCTTGATGATCCAGCCCTGGATCTTGCGGCCGTCCACCGCCGATTCGAACGCGATCTCCTCGACGCTGCCGAGCGCGCGCTGGCCGAGCATGTTCTCGCTCAGCGAGGTCAAGGTGGCGATGTCGCGCGCCGTGGTTCCGGCGGCGAGCGCCGGCGGGGCGAGCGGCGAGGATCGCATGTATGCGAAACGACCCGTGCGCGCCACGCTGAACGATCCGCCGGTATAGGGGCGGGCCACGTCGGCGCCGCCGATATCATCGGCCAGCACGCGTATCTTCCCGTCCAGATCGATCGCGGCGAGCTTGATCGAGCCGTGGTCTTCGAACTGGAAATAGATCTGCTTGCCGTCGCCGCTCCATTGCGGTCGGCCCGCATCGCGATCGAGCGTTGCGGTGAGCGAGTGCGAGCCGCTCCCATCCGCGCTCATCACGTACAGCTGCGTGGGTTGATAGCCGAGCCGCCGGTCGTCGAATCCCAGATAGGCGATGTGCTTTCCGTCCGGTGAGACCGCCGGCGCGAAGTCCGGCCCGCGCCGGTCCGTGAGAGCATGCATGGAGCCGTCGGCCAGATCGACGCGGTAGATCTCGGTGTCGAGCGGCTCGTACTCGGCATCCGGACGGCGATTGGCGGCGATGAGGACGCTCGCGCTGTCGGCGCTCCAGGCGGGCCGACCCTCGTGGTTGAAGTCGCCGTGCGTCAGCTGGCGTGCGGGTCCGCCGTCCGCCGGCATGACGAACAGCTGGCTGAAGGTGTCGGGCAGGTAGCCCTCGCCGTCGATTCGGTACACCAGGCGGTCGATCAGCTTGGGCGGCTCGGCCCAGGACGCACCCTTGGGCGCTTGCGGCAGCTCGACCTTGAGCGGCTTGCGCTCTGCCGGCACCGGCATGGTGAAGGCGAGCCAGCGCCCGTCGGGAGACCAGGAAAGGCCGGTCGGTGCCTGCGTGAAATGGCTGAGCGCAGCCGTGACGTTGCCCGCGGTCCAGTACATGAAGAGCTGCGACGAGCCGTCGCCGGCGGCGGAGAGATAGGCGATGCGCGTGCCATCCGGCGACCAGCGCGGCATGCTCGAGGCGGCGGCGCCGGACAGGGGCCGCGTTTGCTTGCCGTCTGCGCTGACGAGCCAGATGGCGCCGCGCGGCCGATCGGTCTTGATGTCCATGGCCATGCGCACGTAGGCGATGCTGCGTCCGTCGGGAGCGATTTGGGGATCGGACGCCCATTGCAGATCGAAGACATCGGCGGACTTGAACACGGGCCTGGGCGAGGCGTTGCCGGCGCTATCCGCCGAGGACGGCGCCGGAGCGCCGCCCGGGGCGGCGGCCGCCGACGCGCCGGCCCCGGCGAGCAGCAGAGCAAGCCCGAAAGCTGCGCCGCGCGCGGCGCGCGGTGCCGCGGGCTCAGGCGGCCCGCTTGGCGACCCAGCAATTGCGTTGATGTTCATCCACCATCCCCACCGCCTGCATGAAGGCATGGCAAATAGTCGTGCCCACGAAGCGAAAGCCGTTTTTCTTCAGATCCTTGCTCATCGCATCGCTCAGCGGCGTCGAGGTGAGATAAGCACTGCTGTCGAGCGGACGCCGGCGCATCACCCGGCCATCCGTGAATTTCCAGATGTATGCATCGAACGCTCCGCGCCGGTCGCGGATCTCGAGGTAAGCGCGCGCGTTCTGGATGAATGCGTCGATCTTGAGGCGGTTGCGCACGATGCCCGCATCGCTCATCAGGCGCCTGCGCTGCGGGGCGCCGTAACGGGCCAGCGCCTCGGCGTCGAAATCGTCGAATGCCCGCCGGTACGCTTCGCGCTTGCGCAGGATCGTGAGCCAGCTCAAGCCCGCCTGCGCCCCCTCGAGGCACAACATCTCGAACAGTCCCCGGTCATCGTGCAGCGGGACGCCCCATTCCTGGTCGTGATACTTCACGTACAAGGGATCGGTCGTGCACCACGCGCAGCGCAGCTTGCCGTCCGGATGACGCTGCACGCGGCTCATGCGGACGCAGCGTTCAGACGTTCAGGCGCACCGCATGGCGGTCCTTGTAGACCAGCTCGATGCGGTCGACCCCATCGGTGCGGCGCGCGGCGCTGCGGATTTCATGCATCAGCTTGAGCAGCACGCGTGTGTTCACTTCCGCCGTCGCCGCCGAGCGCGGCTGCACGCCGAGATGCAGTACCACGAACCGCTCGCGCGCCAGGCGGACGAACACGGCAACGCCGATCGGGCGGTCGGAGTCGGACACCGCAAACAGCGTCTGCACCCCTGCGATGTCGCCCACGCGCACCGACAGGCCGCCTTCGTCCTCGAATATCTCGGGAACGCCGTAGATCTCGATCGATTGTTGAATACCCACGCGCACGCGATGCTGGTTGACGTTGAAGAAGAGAAGCTGCTCCAACGCCGCACGTTGCTCGAGCGGTAGCTTGCACCGGATCCCGATTGACTCGCTCAACATCCTCGCGATGCGCGCCCCCCTCCGCAAATGTGTGCCCGGTCACAGAATCCATTTGACGCATCGCAGCATGCGTTGTCTGCGGCACCAGAGGCCGTATCGTATAGCGTCACCCGCGGAATGACACTAGCCTCCGAAAATTATGGGCTGGGATGAGTTGCCGGTGCGGGCCCCGAGGCAGCCACCCTGCCAAGTCCAAAGGTGTGGAATGCGAGGACAGGTCCGGTGCTAGCGCCCGAGGATGAGAGCCGTGCGTTGCAGAGGCTCCGTTTCAGCCTCGCGAGCGACATCATCGAGCTGGTCATCCTGACCTCCGACGAGGTGTTCCTGCAGACCTTGCGGGAAGCCGTCGGCCCCTCGCGCCGACTCTGGCACGTGCTCTCCTCGGACAAGATCAGCGACCTGCTGGTCGCCGGCGGCGTCGGCATCCTGGTGCTGGACGCGCAGGCACTGTACGAGCCTGCGCCGCGCTTCATCGCGGATATCAAGCGTCAGTTCCCCGACCTCGTGGTCGTGGTGGCCGGGACGAAGGAGGCCGAGAACGAGCTCGCCCGCTTGATCAGCGACGGCTCGGTTTACCGATTCATTCACAAGCCCATGTCCCCTGCCCGGGCTCGCCTGTTCGTCGATGCCGCCGTCAAGCGTCATGACGAGCAAGGCCGGCGTGGCGGCGGGAGCCCGGCTGCTGCCCGCGCGAAGCCGCCGGGACGCATGCTGCTGATCGGCGCCGGCTGCACCGCCGGCTGCATCGCCCTGGCATCCCTGTGGCTCTCGCGCGGCGGCAGTGAGCCGCAGGGCGAGCCGGGTGGCGCGGCGGCGGCACTGCTCGAGTCTCGAGCGCCGGCGGCGCCCGCTCCCGGGCCGACGCATGGAGTCCTCGACCAGGCGCAGGACCGATTGCTCGCGCGGGCGCAAAACGCCCTGCAGCAGGGTCGACTCGACGAGGCCGCCGCCACCATCGATGCCGCCCGCAAGGCCGGCGTCGAGAGCGAGCGCGTCGCATCTCTGGCGATCCAGCTCGCCAAAGCGCGCGCGCGCAGGCCCGCCTCGGCCGGCGCGGCCCCCCCCGCCCCGGCCCCCCCCCCCCCCCCCCCCGCCGCGCCCCCCCCCGCCCCGCCGCCCGCCGCCGCACCACTCGCAGCACCGCCCGCGGCGGCTCCCCTCGCCGCAGCTCCCCCCTCGCCGGTTTCCTCATCCGCCCGCGCCGGCCCAACGAAAGCCTCCCCCACGCCAGCCTCCCAGCCTCCCCCGCGCAGACCGCCGCCGCCCCAGCCGCGGCAGACTCGCCCGCGGAGCGCTCCGCCGCGCTCGCGCTCGAGCGCATCCAGGACGGGCGCCTGATCGAGCCCGAGGACGACAACGCTCGCTTCTACCTCGAGGAGGCGCTGAAAGCCGACCCGAACAGCGGAGCCGCGCAGCAGGCCGAGCAGGCTCTGGCGCTCGCACTGCTCGGCGCGGCGCGCAGCGCGCTCGAGCGGCGTGATTTCGCGCAGGTCTCGAGCTGGCTGGAGGCGGCGCGCGGCATCGCCGCCCCGGCCAATCTGGACAACCTGCGACAAGCGCTCGCCACCGCGCAGCGGCAAGCCGCGAGCGATGCCGCCGCGCAGTTGCTGAAGAGCGCGGAGCTGCGCCTGAGCGCCGGACGCCTCGTCGACCCCGCGGACGACAGCGCCAAGCACTACCTCACCGCGCTGCGCGCCGTCGATCCGCAGAACACCGCACTCGCGCAGCTCACCCAGGATCTGGGGGCGCGGCTGGTGGCCAAGGCGCGCTCGGCGCTTGCTTCGCAGCGGGTGGACGAGGCCCGCGGCTGGCTCGATCAAGCCGGCTCGATTGGCTATGCCTCGCCCGAGCTCGAGGCCGCGCGGCACGATCTCTACGCCGCGCTCGCCCATCAGCACTTCCTGGGCGATGTGGTCGGCGCAAATCAGCTCGTGCTGGTCAAATCGGTGCAACCCGACTACCCGGGCAGGGCGCGCAATCGCTCCATCGAAGGCTGGGTCGATCTCGAATTCACGGTCAGCGAATCCGGCGCCGTCACGGACGTCGCCGTGCGGGACGCGAATCCACGGGGTGTCTTCGAGCAGTCCGCCACCGAGGCCTTGTTGCAATGGCGTTACAAGCCGGTCCTGCGCGACTCGAAGCCGGCCGCGCAGCGCGCGCGCATCCGCATCCGCTTCGCCCTGGGCGAGTAACCACTCAGGCGGCGGTGCTTTGGGTGATCCGCAGGGCCGCGCAGCTCTCGGCGGCGAGCGCACCGATCTCCGCGCCGATGCGCAGATCGTCGGCAGCGCCGAATGCATGCTTGCGGATCAGCCCCTGCCGATCGATCAGCACCAGGCTCGGAGTGCCGCGCATGTTGTAGCGCTCCATGGTATGCGGGATCGGTCCCATGTCATTGGCGCTGTCGAGGGCGATGGGGAACTTCAGGCGGTATTCCTGGATGAACGCCTTCAGGACTCCCGGACCGTAGGCGTCGTGGTGCTCGAATGTGGCATGCAGGCCGATGACCGACACGTCCGTGGGCTCGAACGTCTCGTGGATTCGGCGCGCCTGCGGAATGGCGAACGCGACGGAATTCGGGCAGAGAACTTGAAACGCCACCAGCGCGACCACGCGGCCTCGCAGGGCAGCGAGATTCAGCGGACGATCCGTATTGAACCAGGAGTGCACCGCAAGCTCCGGTGCCTCGATACTAGGGGCCGTCATCCGTGGTGGTACCTTTTTGGTTTCGCGCACTTGCGATTTTGGAATCGCATCCGCGCATGTCGGGTGCGCACCAGTCTAATGGGAAGCGCATTGCTTGCAAGAGGCACCGGCACGCAGGCCCCCCGGACGCCTCCCGCCGCCGGCGCGGCCCGGCCCCCGTCAGTGGCGTGCCTTGGCGTCCGTGGGAGCGGGTTTGGGTTTGGCCTGGGGGGCGGCGGGCATTGCCGCCTTCACCCCTAGCGATGTGCCGGCCGCAGGCGGCGTACCGGCCGCCAGCGCCTCGCGATCCCGGCGTTTGCGCTCCGCGATCTCCTCGCGGTCCACCGCGATATCGCGCGGCGCGTTGATCCCAATGCGGACTTGCGAGCCGTTCACCGCCATCACGGTCACTTCGATCTCGTCGCCGATCCGCAGCGCCTCTCCCGCGCGTCGCGTCAAAATCAACATGGGGTGCCTCTCTGGTGCGAGCATTGCCGAGTGCTGCGGCTATTCGGCCACCATCGGCGCGCCATACCAAGGGCAATTCGCTGCAAGTCGGTGTAGGAACCCGATGACAGCGCCTGCGGGCGCGCATCACCGATGCGGCAGGGGGCGGGGGCGGGGGGCCCCTCAGTGGGTGATCACACCCTGCGCCGTGTGCTCGGGCGGGGGCGGGGGCGAGGCCTCGACCGGGCCTTCCCACTCGTTGATCGTCGCCTCGTAGATCGCCAGCTCCCGCAGCAGCGGCTCGAGCGGCTGCGCCTTGCCCATGGCGAATCCCTGGCCGTAATCGACGCCCAGGTCCGCGACGCGGGCGCGCAGCGGGTCGGTCTCGACGTACTCCGCGATGGTCTCCATGCACATGACCTTGGCGAGCTGGGCGATCGCCTTGATCATCGATTCGCTGCGCGTGTTGGTGAGCGAGTCGCGCACGAAGCTGCCGTCGATCTTCAGATAATTGACCGACAGGTCCTTCAGATAGGCGAGCGAGCTCACGCCCGTGCCGAAATCGTCGAGCGCAAACTGGCAGCCGAGCTCTTGCAGCGTGTGCAGGAACCGCTGCGCTCTCTCGAGATTGCCCACCGTGGCCGTCTCGGTCAATTCGAAGCACAGCACGTTCGGCGCCAGGCCGCTGTTCTTGATCTCCTCGATGACGAAATCGAGGAACGTCTCGTCCTGCAGCGATTGCCCGGACAGGTTGATCGCAAAGCGCGCGATATCCTCGCCCACCGCCGCGCTGTGCGCCCCGAGCAGCTCGCAGGCGCGGTGCACCACCCAGCGATCGACCGTCGGCATGAGCTGGTAGCGCTCGGCGGAGGAGAGGAACTTCCCGGGCGGAATGATCTCGCCGCGGTCGCCGAGCATGCGGATCAACAGCTCGAATCGCGGGCGCCCGTAGTTGCCCCGCAGCGGCAGTATCGGCTGCGCATCGAGCCGAAAGCTGTCGTTGCCGAGCGCGTCGCGCAGCTTGCCGATGATCAGGATGTCCGTATGGCGCCGGATGATGCTCTGGTCCGAGTCCTGGAACACCTCGACGCGGTTGCGGCCGCGGTCCTTGGCGGCCTTGCAGGCGATCTCGGCCGTCGCCAGGGCGTGGGCCAGGGCATTCTCGGAGCGCCCGACCGGCGCGAGGCCCAGGCAGGCCGACACCTCGAATGAGCCCTGCCCGGCGCGCGGCACGATGGCCGCCGCCGCGGCGCGGATGCGCTCCGCCACGGCGGTGGCCGCGCTGATGCTGGAATTCGGGATGAGCGCCGCCAGCCGATCGCCCGAGATGCGCGCCGCGAGCGCCGGCGCGTCGAGCGCCTTGGAGAGGCACTCCGCCACGCTCGCAATGACGTCATCGCCCACATGCATGCCGAAGGTCTCGTTGATGACGTGCAGGCGGTCGATGTCCAGATACAGGATGCTGTGCTGGGCCGACTCGCCCGCGGATGCGAGGAGCGAGGCGGCCTGGCGCTCGAATGCATGGCGGGTGAGCAGCCCTGTGCTGGCATCGTACTGCGCCTGGATGATGATGGTGACTTTCTTCGCCAGTAGCTCCGCGACCCGGGTCTGGTGCGAATCGAAATCATGGGCGCTCGCCGGATTGAACAGGGCGAGCACGCCCATCACCCGCTCGGAGGGGTGGCGTACCGGGCAGGCGAGGATCTTGAACGGCGCAGCGACATCGCTCGCCACCTTGGAGATGTGGTTCACCACGATGGTGCGCTGCTGCAGCTGCATCCAGGCCATCAGGTGCTGTTGTGCACGCTGCAGCGATTCGGGCGACATGGGATGGCCGCTGCGGGTCAGGGACGTGCTGATGTTCTTGTCGGGCACCCACAGCGCGGCCAGGGCACACCCCATGTGCTCGAGCGCCGTCTTCATGATCAGATCGAACTCGTCCGCTTCTCC
>Ga0335075_10009613_pt1 | contig 14718 bp, 15 predicted proteins | sample Lox_Sample_24_FD_206723 | JGI IMG/M metagenome (GOLD analysis project Ga0335075, IMG submission 206723) | Soil microbial communities from Loxahatchee National Wildlife Refuge, Florida, United States - Lox_Sample_2.4 | ecosystem: Environmental > Terrestrial > Soil > Wetlands | place: USA...
GCAACTCTACGTTCGCAGTGGGCGGATCCTGGAGTGCTAAGCAAGGTGATCGCACGGTCAGCTGAGGACGCGGCGGCACCTGCGGTGATGCGCTCGGTCACGGCAGGTGACCCACCGCCGGAGGTTTCGTCGGCCTGGGGCGTTCATCAGGGCAAACGATGAACTCGTCCTTGGCCAATGCGTAAGTGAACGTGCTGGTAGCGGGCTTGTACGGACGCTGTCCGTGCTTGTCCGTGGTTTCACCCATCCAGGGCCCGGCCTGCACGGACATATGGCGGACAGGGTCCGCCGCGAAGATCACCACCAAACGCATATCCACAGGTCAAAGGCTATATAGGTGCATCAAGACACGCGGTCTGTAAAACCGTCGGCTCAGCCTACGTTGGTTCGAACCCAACACCTGCCACTACCAGCGGAAACGGCCTGTGGCCTGGGATTTCTCCGGGTTCGCGGGCCGCTGTGACCCAGGCATTTCCTGCAGGAGCCGCTCGCAGGCGCGGCGTCCGTCCTGATGGCCGGGCATCGGCATTGAATTCCCCTGAAGCCGCGCCACCCGGCACGCCCCGGTGAGTCATAGTTTCCCGTTGCCTAGGGTGGCAAGTCACCCCACCGGGAGGCAGGGCCGCGATGGCCCGTCCATGACCGATCAGCTCCAGGCCGGCCCGATCCCCGCAGACCTCTGACTGACCTGACGTATACCTGCCATGGACCTGGTGTTGTAGGAAATCGATATACATGAGCATTCGGTGCCGTAGTTGAGCACTGCATGAGCTTGCTGGCCCGGCCGGTCTGTCCTCGCGTACGGCTCGCCAGGCGCTGCGGATCTCGGCCCTGGGGTCTAGCCGCCGCTCCACCCCCATTGCGGTGAGTTCCACCTGGATACCGTTCCTGGCTCCGATGGCGGAGCCGTGGTTACCGGCGACAGTGGGAGCCATGACAGCAAGCATCGTGATCCTGCAGCTGGCGGTCCTGGCCGTGGTCCTGGAATCAGATCTCGGCCGCCGCAAGATCGGCTGGTTCCGGGTCTTGCGCCCGGTCGTCACCGTCCTCGCCATCGTCCCGTTCTTCTTCACTACGCTCCCCACCGCGCGCAACGACCTCATCTTGCAGGCCGCAGGGGCGCTGGCCGGGGCGCTGCTCGGGCTGGCTTCGGTATCCCCGCTGCTGGTGTCCGTCAGCTACGACCCCGCCTGGCGTCCTCGGTGGTTCCGTACTGCCCGCACCCGGTCCAGGCCAGCCGCCGTCAGTCGGGCCGGCCTTGGCTACGCGACCATCTGGATCGCTGCGACGGCGGCCCGGCTCGGCTTCGCCTACGGCGCTCAGCACCTGTTCCCGGCCGCGCTCGGCCGGTTCCTCGCGAGCCACATGCTCAGCGATACCGCGCTCACCAACGCCTTCATCTTCCTGTCCCTCGGCATGGACCTGTTCCGCAGCATCCTGCTGTGGACCCGCGGCCGCCGTGGCCGCCTGGCCGCAGCGGTTCCTGCGGCGGCCGCGGCCCTTCAGACGGGATCGCCGCGGTGATCCTCATTCGCGTGCTCCGCCTGCTGCCGGCGGCCGGGCGGAAACTGAGCGGGCGACCACCCCGCCCGCGGCAGCCGACGGCCCCGGGATAATAAACGTCGATGACCATTGCAGCCAGGCTGAGCCCGACGCCGGGCCACCCGGGTATCGGGCTCAGCGGCCTGATTCCCGACCCGCGCGCCCGTGCCGCGGTATTCCTAGCGGGCCTCGGCGTGTCGCTGTGGGTGACGGCGAGCGGGCTTCCCCGGCAGGCGGGGATCGCAGCGCTCGCCGCCCTGGCGCTGGCCGGGGCGGCCTGGCTGATGCTGGCCGCGGTGAACACCGGCCCGCTGGTACCGGCCGCCGTGGCCGTGATGGGCGCCGCCGGCGGGGTGATTGCGGTCACTGACCAGTACGGGCTGATTTTCGCGGGCGTCGCGGCTGCCAGCGCGGCTGTCACGTTCGGTCCGCTCACGGCAGCCGTCCTGACCGCGGCGGGTCCTGCCGCGTTCGCTGTCACGGCAGCCGTGCAGGGAATGTTCCCCGGACGCCTGCTTGAGGCCGCAACCGTGTGCCTCGCGGGCATGGTGGCCGGCGTCAGCCGACGCGCGGTCGTCCAGCGGGCCAGGCAGGCCACGCTGATCGCGACCGCCAGGCAGCGCGCCGAGGTGGCCAGCCAGCAGGCGGAGCTCGCCACCGAGCGCATCCGCCTCGGACGAGAGCTGCACGACGTGCTCGCGCACACGCTCGGTGCGCTGTCCATCCAGCTCACCGCCCTGGACACGCTCGCCAGGAACGGCACCGGACGCGAGGAACTCCTCGCCCAGATCGAGCGCAGCCACCAGCTGGTCGGCGCGGGCCTGGACGAGGCCCGCCAGGCGGTACGGGCGCTGCGCGAAGACGCCACGCCCCTGGCCGGGCAGCTAGAGCGACTGTGCGCGCTGCACAGCGCCGGCCTGGAGATCTCCGGGACACCGCGCCAGGTCAGGGCCGAAGCCCGCCTCGCCCTGTACCGCGCCGCGCAAGAAGCACTGACCAACGCCGCCAGGCACGCCCCCGGCGCGGAAGTGTCGGTCCGGCTCGCCTTCGGGTCCGGGGAGGTAACCGTATCCGTGCTCAACTCACGTCCCCGCCCGGCGGCGCACAGCCGCCCATCCGGGACAGGCGGCGGCTACGGCCTGCGCGGGATGCGCGAGCGCGTCCTGCAGGCAGGCGGCCAGCTCCAGGCCGGCCCGGCCGACGACGGCGGCTGGCAGGTCAGCGCCTGGATCCCGGCATGACGGGAGACCCCGCGGCCAGTAAGCCGATCACCGTGATCATCGCCGACGACCAGCGGATAGTCCGCGACGGCCTGGTCACCATCCTCGGCGCCATGGACGGCGTACTAGTAGCCGGAGCCGCCGCCGACGGAGCCGAAGCGGTCGCCTTGGCCACCAGGCACGACGCCGACGTAGTACTGATGGACCTGCGCATGCCCGGCATGGACGGCGTCGAGGCCACCAGGGCACTGCGGGCCAGCACCCCCTCCACCGCCGTCGTGGTGCTCACCACCTACACCGACGACGACTCCATCCTCGCCGCCCTGGAAGCCGGCGCCGCTGGCTACCTCACCAAGAACGCCTCCGCCGCCGACATCCGCCGGGCCATCGAGGCAGCCGCCACCGGGCACGCCATGCTCGATTCCCGCGCCGCCGCCCGCCTCGTCCACGCTGCCAGCCGCGACGCCCGCAGCCAGGACGCACAGGGCGGCCCGCTGCCCGACGGGCTCACCGAACGCGAAGCCCAAGTCCTGGCCCTCATCGCCCAGGGCCTGTCCAACACGGAGATCGCCGCCACGCTGTACGTCACCAGGTCCACTGTCAAGACCCACATCAACCAGATATTCGCCAAAACCGGCAGCCGCGACCGCCCCCAGGCCATCGTCTACGCCCACCAGCACGGCGTCACCGCACCACCCGAACGACAATGACCCGTCCCGCCGCCGCCCGTCGCCCGCACGACCACACCGGTCCCCATCGCTGACTGCGGGAGCAGGCGCTTGGCAGCGCTGTCACCCGACACCGACGCACCGGTCCGCGCGCAAGGTTCCCACCAACTGCACCGCCTGCTCGCCAGGCACGAGGCGATCGAATCGGGCTGGTTCCGTGGCGGGGCCGCGTCGGGTCATCACACTGCTCTACAGCACGGGCGCATTCTCGAGCCTGCCGCCGTCGTAGAAGGCGCCCGCGCTGTAGACCAGGGGAGGCCGGTCCGAGTGCTCGGCGTGGGTCAGCTTGCCGATGAAGATGGTGTGGGTGCGAGCCTGAAGGCGCTCGGCGATACTCGCTTCCATCACGGCCGAGCAGTGCGACAGCAGCGGCGAGCCGTCCGGCCCGGGTACCCATCTCAGGCCGGCGAACTTGTCATCGCTCTTGGCGGCGAAGATCGAGGCCAGCGGCAGCTGGTCGGCCGCCAGGATGTTGATTCCCATGTGCGTGGCGCGGAACAGCGGCTCGTACGTCGAAGACGTGCGCTGCACGCACACCATCACCAGCGGCGGGGTCAGCGAGATCGCTGAGAACGCGGCCGCTGACGTTCCTGAACGGCAGGGTCTCCGGAAAGCGCGCCTGCTCGTGCTCAATAGCCGGGGTGGGCGAGCTGGAGGAAGGTGCCGACCGCGGTTTCCAGGGGGCGGGTGTCCCGCTGGAGCTGGGCGAGAAGCAGGCCGCCCTGGAGCGTGGCGAGAAGGGTGACGGCGAGGTCGTCTGGGTCGGCGCCGTCGGGGAGCTGCCCGGCCTGGTGCAGGCGGCGCAGGCCTTCGCCGATGGCGGCCTGCCACTGCGCAAATCCGTCGGCCAGCAGGGCCCGGGCGCGGGGGTCGGTCTCCGCGAGCTGGCCGGCGAGTGAGCCGAGGGGGCAGCCGCCCTTGCCCTGTCCGCTGCCGGCCTGGGCGATCACCATGTCACGCCAGGCCCGCAGCCCCTCTGCGCTGCCGAGGTCGGCCTGCTGCTGATTCCCGGCGATGACGTCGGCCTGGTAGCTGATGACCGCCTGCACGAGCTCGTCCTTGTCGGGGAAGTAGTGGTACATCTGCGACCCGCTGACTTCGGCCGCGGCCTTGACGTCATCGAGTGTGGTGCCTGCCACGCCCCGCTCGTAGATCAGCCGCGCAGCTGCCTCCACGATCCGCGCGCGGGTCCGCCCCCCCTTGGCGGTGAGCCTCGGCCGGCCCTGCTCTTCGCTTCCCATGCCTTCTAGTCTACGAGATTTCTGAGTTTGACAACCCAGTCTAGGATCACTAGATTGGGTTGCGTAACCCATTTTCTGACATCTGAGAGGTTTGCCGTGATTCTCGTGACGACTGCGGGCAAGGTGGGCGCCGAGGCGGCCCGGCTGTTGCGCGACCAAGACGCGCCTGTGCGGGTGCTGATGCGGAATCCGGGCGCAGAGACGGCCAAGGCGCTGGCTGCGGCCGGCGCGGAGATCGCCGCCGGGGACCTGGCCGTGCCCGCGAGCATCGACGCCGCGATGGACGGAGTCGGAGCGGTGATACTGGTCAGCCCGGCCGTCCCGGCCCAGGAACTGAACGTCGTCGCCAGCGCCGCGAAGGCGGGCGTGCCGCACGTTGTCAAGGCGACGAGCAAGGCCTCGGCTGACTCGCCGATCGCCCGGCGGCGCGGGCAGGCCGAGATCGAGGCGGGACTGGCAGCCTCGGGGATCCCGCACACGCTGCTGCGCTCCAACGGCTACATGCAGAACGTCCTCGCCCTGGCTCCCGCCATCGCCGCGACCAGCAGCTTCGGCTCCGCGGCGGGCAAGGGCCTGGCCGGGATGGTCGACGCCCGCGACGTCGCCGCCGTAGCCGCGGCCATCGCCACCTCCCCCGCCCCGCACGCCGGTAAGACCTACTGGCTCACCGGCCCCGAGCTGGTCTCCAACTACGACGTGGCCGCCGTGCTGTCGAAGCTGCTCGGCAGGACCGTCACCTACCGGGAGCTCACCTTCGAGGAGAACAAGGACGCAATGATCCGCGCCGGAGTCCCCGAGGAGATCGCGGAGCAGAACGCGCAGGCGTTCAGCCTGAACGCCGAAGGCGACGCTGAATGGGTCACCGGTGACGTCCCGGCCGTTCTCGGCCGCCCCGCCCGCTCATTCGAGCAGTTCGCCGCCGACTACGCCGCCGCGTTTTCCTGACCCGGAGCATGCACGGCCCCGGCGCGGGCCGCGAGCCAGGCACTAGGCAAAAACAGGAGCAGACACGTCATGAACGACCTCAAGGACAAGACCGCGCTGGTCACGGGCTCGACAAGCGGGATCGGCAGGGCCACCGCCCTCGCGCTGGCCGCCCGGGGAGCCCTAGTGCTGGTGACCGGACGCAACGAGCATCGAGCTGCCGGCGTGACCGCCGAGATCGAGCGCGGCGGAGGCACCGCCGCCTACCGCCTGACGGCGCTGGACGGAGTGCAGCAGGCCCGTGACCTGGCCGCGTGGGCGGAAGAGGCCGGCGACGGCCATGTCGACATCCTCGTCAACAACGTCGGCGTCGCCCCAGGGGGGCCGACGGAGTCCGTCACCGAGGCCGAGTTCGACCAGGTATTCGCGGTTAACGTGAAGGTCCCGTTCTTCCTCGTCGCGGCCCTGGCCCCCGCCATGGCCGAACGCGGTCAGGGTGCCATCGTCAGCACCAGCACCATGGTCGCCAGCTTCGGCCAGCCGGGCCTAGCTGCCTACGGGGCAAGCCGCGCCGCCCTCGAACTGCTGACCAAGGCATGGGCCGCCGAATACGGCCCCCGCGGCGTCCGGGTCAACGCGGTCGCCCCCGGGCCGACGCGGACCCCGATGAACGACGCCTACGGCGACATGCCGCAGCGGTTCGCGGCGCTGGCACCCGCCGGCCGCGTCGCCGAGCCCGAGGAGATCGCCGCCGCCATCGCCTACCTCGCCAGCGACGACGCCAGCTTCATCCACGGCGTCACCATCCCCGTCGACGGTGGCCGCGTCGCCACGTGAACTCAGGAGCCCGGCAAGACCGACCCGAACGACGCCCGGTCGGTGGCCATCGCCGCGCTCCGCTCGACGGTCCGCACGGCCGTCGCCGCCGATGACCACGCCATGGTGCTGACGACGTGGTCCAAGCGCCACCGCGACCTATCCCGGCTGCGCTGCCAGGCTGCCTGCCGGCTCCATGCCAGCTTGTGCGAGTTCCTTAGTGATGACGCCTAATACGGGCGCGGCGAAAATACTGACCTGGGCTCCGGGCGCAGAGCTTCAGCCGCACCTATGAAGCGCCGCTCACAGCCCGCCGGTGACGGCGATATCGATGCCAGTGACATACGACGCCTCGGGCGAGATCAGCCACGACACGGGCGCGGCAATCTCGCCGGGCTGGCCGACCCTGCCCAGCGGGCTCTGCTGTGCGATGACGTCCCGAATCTCCGGAGCCGACATTGACATTGCTGTCTGGATGGCCCCCGGCGAGACGCTGCTGGACCGGATGCCCTCGGATGCGACCTCGTTGGACAGGCGACCAGCGCGGTGAGCGGCCCCATCTGCTCCCGGGCTACGCCGAACATCGCCTCGACATCCGCTTCGGAGGCCACGTCGGCGCGCACCAAGCTCAGCGCAGGTCTCAACTGCGGACCGCTTCTATCGCTTCGTCCAGCAGTCGCACCGGATCCTGTGTTCCCCCGGTGCGAGTCCAGGCCGCCGTTGCGGCGTGGAGACAGGCTAGTGCGGCGCCGACGATGGCCGCCGCGCGAACGCCTGCGGTCTCCGTCCCGCTCTGGTCCGGTGGCAGGCGGGCCACGATGTGCGGTAGCAGAAAATCCTCCCAGCGCTGCTGCTTTTCGAGTTGGCGGGCGCGCAACGACGCTGTCTCCAGCAGCATCCGGGAGATCGCGAGCAAATCCTCGGGCGGGTACGCCGGTTCGTCCACGAGGACGAGCAGCGCGGAACGGATGGCGTCCCAGACGGATTCCTGTGGCGGCCGGGCGCTGAGCGCGGACTCGACCCGCCGTCCGGCCTCCACGACGCCGTCCAGTGCGACGTCCTCCTTCGTGTCGAAGTAACGGAAGAAAGAGCGCGGTGAGATGCCCGCCGCGCGCGCGATCTGCTCTGCCGTCACCGCCTCGAAGCCGTGCTCGAGGAACAGGTTCAGGCCGGTGGCCACGACGTGGTCGCGTACCGCTTTTCTCTTGCGTTCCTGGAGGCTCATGCCTCGGTCCCGGGCGTCTGTCACCTGCCCAGCATAGCGGGCCAGGACAGTTAATGCCCTTATTGACAGTCTATGCCATATTTGGCATTCTAAGCCAGGACGCGTAACCGCCTCTTGGAGCTGTCGTGCACCGCTTGGACCACACTTGCCAGACCACCCTGATCACCGGTGCCAGTTCCGGTATCGGGGCACAGTTCGCGCGCCAGCTCGCGGCCCGCGGATCGAACCTCGTCCTGGTTGCGCGCAGAGCCGACCGCCTCACGCAACTCGCCACCGAGCTCAGGCGCGAGCATGGACGGGCAGTCACGCCGCTCGCGTTCGACCTGAACCAACCAGCACCCGGCGCGGCACTGGCGCACGAGGTCGAAACACGAGGGATCAACGTGACCAGCCTCATCAACAATGCCGGATTCGGCACCTGGGGCTTGTTCCACGAGACCGATCCTGAACGGCTCCGGCGCATGATCACCGTGGACGCCACCGCAGTGGTCGACACCAGTCGCGCGTTCATTGACCAGTTGCGCGCACACGGCAACGGATACCTGGTGAACATCACCAGCGTCGCCGCCTATGCCGCCATCCCGAACCAAGCCGTCTACTCCGCCACAAAAGCCTTCGTCCTCAGCTTCACGGAGTCGCTGTGGGCGGAGTCCCGAGGCACCGGCCTGCGCGTCCTGGCCTTCGCGCCGGGAGTGACCAGCACCGAGTATTTCGACGTCGTCGGCACCACCGACGCCGATGGGGGTTCTTCTTACCAGACACCGGAACAAGTCGTAACCCGGGCACTGAGCGTGATCGAGCGGCGCGACCCGCCCCCCAGCGCGGTCTCGGGCCGCCGCAACCACCTCATCACGATCAGCCCGCGCTTTCTCACCCGCCGCCGGGCTGTCAGCCTCACCGCGGCCACCACGCTCCGGCAGCGATGACACTTCTCCGACGCCAGGTTCTTCCATGTACGAAGAGGAAGCCGATGTCCACGTCCACCTTCAGCCGCTCGACGTTCTCCTCCTCCGACCAGACGCTGATCGCCCTTGACAGCCGGGGGGCCGGGCCAGGGCTCGTCATCATCCCCGGAGCTGTTGTCCCCGCGGAGAGATACCAGCCCCTCGCCACATTGCTGTCCCGGTCGTTCACCGTCCACCTGATGCACCGCCGCGGCCACGGCGCCAGCGGTCCCCAGGGTTCCGATCACAGCATGGACCAAGAATGCGACGACGTCCTGGCCGCCCTGGAGTTGACTGGTGCCAGCCGCATCTTCGGTCACAGCTACGGCGGCTTGGTGGCGATCGAGACAGCACTACGGGATACACGGCGCTCAGCGGGCGAGCGCCGACTGGCTCACGTGGTGACATACGACCCCGCGGCCACCGTCTTCAGCGCGGCGCCCACGGGTTTCCTTCCACGGTTCGAGGCGGAACTCGCCCGCCACAGGCACGCGGCGGCGCTGACCACCATGCAGCGAGGCCTGCGAGTCGGTGGCCCGCTCGACCGGATGCCACGACGTTTCGCCCATGCACTGAACTGGGCAATCCTGCACGCCCCCGGCGGGCCGGCGACGGCCGACAACCTGCATTCCGTGCCTGGCGAGGCCAAGGCCGCGGCAAAGATCGAGGAAGCCGCCCATGCCTATGCCTCGGTCACCACGCCAATACTGATCATGGTGGGAGCCCGCAGCCCGCAGTGGCTACAACAAGCAGGACGTGAACTGGCGAATACGCTACAGCACACACGGCTGACCACGATCACGAGCCTCGACCACAATGGGCCGCTGCTACGACCCGAAGCGGTGGTGCGGCAGCTTGAACGGTTCCAGCGCGAACATTTCCCGACAATCTGATCAGCGGCTTACACTGACCATCACCCGTCCCGCGAACGTCGGCGCGCGGTTCTCAAAAGCCCGATGCGCCGCGGGGTTGCGTGCACGGTTACCCAGCTTGGCGGACATTCCGCCGGGCCGTATGTTTATGCACCACCACGCTTAGGGCGAAGATCCGCATCTGCCGCGTTGAGCGCGGTGCCATGCAGCTATGGCCTGCCGCCCGTCGGGTCGGACAAGGATGACGCGGAGACTGGCCGTACCGGCAGTCATGACTACGCCGAGTGACGATAAGAACGCCCGCCCAGCCGCCTTACCTGCGCGGCTTGGAGATCAAGATCAGTGGCCAGGTACCGGTGCAGACAGGGGTGTTCTGCGCGCGTGGTGGCTCGCCGTCAATGTCGTCGCTAAGCCCCGAGCCGCTGGACAGTTCCTTGCGCATGCCAGCTCAGCATTTCCACTCCCGGTACCGCGACCGGGCCGGACAGCGCAGTGAGCCGAATTGCCCCGCAGGCGCTGTGATGGGGTGGTGCGGGGCTGGGTCTTGCGCTGGCGCGTGATCGAGGCCCGCCTGGCCAATGCCCAGCACCCGCCTGGCCGGCGCCGCGCATTGGCGCGGGCCGGGCTCCCGCCGGGTGAAGGCGTCGGTGCCGCGTGGCTTGCGGCAAAGGTGACGGGGCGATGACACCCCGGGTCAGGTCGGGGGCCTGTGGTTGGCTGCTTGCTGTCCGTGGTGGCGTGCTGCTGGGCTGGGTGCGAGCATCTTGCCTGCCATCCGGGCCATGACCGTCCGGGGCAAGAACCGGTGGCCTTGCGCGAGGAGGCGGGTGCGCAGGCCCGGGATGACGGTCATCGCGTCTTGGTCCAGGCCGCGCAGGCCGGCCCGGACAACACTGGCCGGATCGGTGGTGCGCCGGTAGATGATGCTGCTGGTGACGCGCTGGTCACCGAGGCTGGCGAAGAACCCGGTCGCGACTGGCCCGGGGCACAGGGCGAGGATGCGGACCCCGCTGCCGCGGGTCTCGGCCCACAGCGCCTCGCTGAAGGCCAGGGCGAAGGCCTTGGTCGCGCCGTAGACGGCCTGCCGTGGGCTTGGCTGGAAGGCGATCGAGGAGGCGACGGTGATGATCCCGCCACGGCGGCGGGCCAGCATGCCGGGCAGGACCGCGTGGGCGAGGTCGACCGCGGCCACGGCGTTGACCATCATCTCGGCGTGCTCGTGGTCTGGGTCCAGGCCGGCGAAGGTGCCGTAGGTGCCGAAGCCGGCGTTGTTCACCAGCACACCAACCTCGGTGGCCGCCGCGAACCCCGCGAGACGGCTGACCTCGTCGGCCAGGCTGAGATCGGCCGGGAAGGTCGTGACGGTCACCCGGTGCCTGGCCCGCAGTTCCTCCGCCAGCGCTGTCAGGCGGTCCTTCGAGCGGGCGACCAGCACCAGGTCGCTGCCCCGTGCCGCCAGCTGGCGGGCGAACTCCGCGCCGAGCCCGGAGGAGCCCCCGGTCACCAGGGACGTCGTTCCCGCAAAGTCGAATGGTGCCATGCCGCCAACCTTTCATCCGTTAGTGATCAGGCCGATGGCGAGGATGATCAGGGCCGCGGCGATCAGCAGCGCCCCGGCTCGGGTCAGCACCGTGCCGGGTGAGCTGCGGCCCTGCTGGCCCACTCCCATGTGCACGAAGAAGCCCCCGGACTGGGCCAGCACGCCGGCCAGCAGCAGCGAGCCGGCCAGCCACTGCACCCCGGCGGAGTAACCGGTCCGCCCCAGGTAGAGGAAATAGGCCAGCGACAGCACCAGCAGCACCCCGGCGTGCGCGTGGCCCGCGCGGAAGAACCGCTCACGGAACGCGCCGAGCGTTCCGTGCCCGGTGAGGAACCCCAGCAGCGCCCAGCCGCCGTACTCGACGGTGACCAGAGACAACAGCACAACGATCGGGAACAGGCGGGTGGGTTCCATGTCCGGACCTCCACGACCGGTTGATCTTTCAGGGCCCCCGCAGTTCGCCCGGGCACCGCGGGGCCAGTCCGCTTTCGGCCATATCTCGTTCCTTCACTCCCGGGGATCGGGCTGATGCCAAGACTCACTGGCGTCAGGGTGAGCAGGCACTCACCCAGTTGAGGTGATTCCGCCGCTCGCCCGGCTGGTGTCAGGGGCCGTATGTGCCGGAAACGGAATTGCCCGGACCGATAAGGGCGGACGTCACAGGCCGGGCCGTGCGATGATCGTGGCGTGCGTGATGCCGGGACACCGGACCTGGTGGCCGGGCGTGAGGCGGGAGGGGTTGTTTCCCGGATCGGCCTGTTGGAGCGGCTCCGGGAGTCGGCTCGGGTGACGATGGTGTCCGCCCAGCCGGGCAGCGGGAAGACGATGCTGCTGCGGTCGTGGATCAGCGAGACGGGCCTGGCGGAGCGGGCGGCGTGGGTGACGGTCGGGCGCGGCGAACGTGATCCGCAGCGGTTCTGGCTGTCGGTGCTAGGGGCGCTGCGCGGGACGGCGGCGGGGTCGGTGCTGGTGCAGCCGGTGTCGGCGGCGCCGGGCCTGGACGGGTGGGCGCTGGTGGAGCGGCTGCTGAACGATCTGGCGCCGCTGGACCAACCGGTCTGGCTGGTGATCGACGACGTGCATGAGCTGGACCCGGACCAGGGGCTGCGGCAGCTGGAGCTGCTGGTGCTGCGTGCGCCGCCGCGGTTGCGGTTCGTGCTGGCGGCCCGGCATGACGTGCGGCTGGGGTTGCACCGGCTGCGGCTGGAGGGCGGCCTGACCGAGATCCGCGCGGCCGACCTGCGGTTCAGCGTGGCCGAGGCGCGGGAGCTGTTCGCCGGGGCCGGGATCGAACTTCCCGGCGCGGCGGTGGTGATGCTGCATGAGCGGACCGAGGGGTGGGCGGCGGGGCTGCGGCTGGCGGCGTTGTCGCTGGCCGGGCACCCGGATCCGGGCCGGTTCGCGGCGGAGTTTTCCGGCAGCGAGCGGACGGTGGCGGAGTACCTGCTGGCCGAGGTGCTGGACCGGCAGGGTGAGCAGGTGCGGCGGCTGCTGCTGCGCACCAGCGTGCTGGAGCGGGTGAACGGCGAGCTGGCCGACCTGCTGGCCGGGGGCAGCGGCGGGGAACGGGTGCTGCAGGACCTGGAGCAGGCGAACGCGTTCGTGGTCTCGCTGGACGCGTCGCGGTCGTGGTTCCGCTACCACCAGCTGTTCGCCGACCTGCTGCAGCTGGAGCTGCGCCGTGCTGCGCCGCAAGAGGTCACCGCGCTGCACGAGGCAGCCGCGCGCTGGTTCGCGGGCTACGGGTACCCGGTGGAGGCGATCCGGCACGCCCAGGCGGCGCAGGACTGGGTCATGGCCGGGCGGCTGCTGGCCGATCACTGGCCCCGTCTGCAGCTGGACGGGCAGGCCGCTACCGTCCACGGGCTCATCGGCGGGTTCCCTGCCCGGGCTCGCGCGGCCGATGCGGGGCTCGCCGCGGTCGCCGCCGCTGGCGAGCTGACACAGGGATCGCTGGAGGCGGCGGAGCGGTATCTGGGCCTGGCGGAGCGGGGATCGGCGTCGGTGCCTGCCAGCCGACGCGCGCAGTTCCAGGTTCTGCTCGGGATCGTCCGGCTGTTGCAGGCCCGGCAGCGGGGGAACGTTGCGGCGGCGGCCGAGGAGGCGCACCGGCTGCAGGCCATGACGACGGCCTCGGATGCGGCGTACCTCGGTCTCGGCGAGGACCTACGCGCGCTTGCGCTCATCACCGTCGGCGTCACCGAGTTCTGGGCAGCTCAGCTCGACCAGGGGGAGCGGCACCTGGACCAGGGCGTGCTGCTCGCGCGGCAGATCGGGCGCCCGTATCTTGAGTTCCTCGGACTGGCGCACCAGGCGGCAATCGAGATCTACCGGTCGTTTGCGCGGGCGGCCGAGCGCAGCATGCAGGCCGTTGAGCTGGCCGAACGGCACGGCTGGACCGACGAGCCGGCCGTCGGCGTCGCCTACGTGACATTGGCGGGCGCGCTGGCCTGGCAGGGCCGGCCCGAGGAGGCCGAGCCCTGGCTCCAGCGCGCTGAGCGCACCGTGAGGGCGGAAGCCGAGCCCGCGGCAGGGATGGCGGTCCACTACCTCCGCGGGCGGCTCGAGCTGGCGCGCGGCCGTGACGCCGACGCGCTGGCCGCCCTCCGGGCCGCCGAGCGGCTGGCCGGGCGCCTGACCGCACCGCACCTGCTCGTCCCGCGGGCGCGGGCTTCGCTGATGCATGCCCTGATACGGATGGGTGAGGTGGAGCGTGCCGAGCAAGCCCTCGGCGACGTCGGCGAGCAAGACCGCGAACGCGCGGAGATGCGCATGGCTGCGGCGGCGCTGCGGCTGGCCCAGCACGACCCGCACGCGGCGGCCGCCGTGCTCGGGCCGGTCCTGGACGGCTCCGTTCTCGTAGACTGGCCGCCCTGGATGGCTCAGGCGTTCTGGCTGGAGGCGATCGCCCGGGACGCGCTCGGCGACGAAGGCGCCGCTGCTCGCGCTCTGGGGCGCGCGCTGGATCTGGCCGAGCCCGGCGCCGCGCTCCAGTTGTTCCTGCTGCACCCCGCGCCGGGCCTGCTCAAGCGCGAGGCCGGGCAGCGGACCGCCCACACCGCGCTGATCGCCGAGATCCTCGGCCTGCTGGCCGGGCAGGCTCACGCACCGCCGGCCGGGCCGCGGCCGCTGCTCGGGCCGCTGCGCGACAGCGAGGTCCGGGTGCTGCGCTACCTGCCGACCAACCTGACCCTGCCGGAGATCGCCCGCGAACTGCACGTCTCGCACAACACCGTCAAGACCCACATCCGCAGCCTGTACACCCAGCTCGGCGCGCACCGCCGGGGCGAGGCCGTCGCCCGCGCCCGCGCTCTGGGCCTGCTCGCCCCCGCCGCGCACCGCCGCTAGCTCGGCCTGCAGGCCCGCGCCGGCGCCTGGCGGTACCCGCGCCGGGCCTTGCCGCCACTCGCCCGGATCGGGCGATTGGCTGCTCACCCTGCCCGGGTCCACGCTGGCAGTCACAACCCCGGGCGGGACAAGGAGGGCATCATCAAGCTCGTCATCGCGACGGCACTCGCCGCAGGGCGCCTGGGCGCCTCATGGACGGTCGCCGCGTGACCGGCAGGCACCGCGGTCCTCAGCCGCGGCGCTACGAGATCCGTGTGCGCGGCCGCCTGGGCGAGACGATCCGCTCCGCGTTCCCCGCGCTGCAGGCCCGGGCCCGGG
>Ga0335075_10009615_pt1 | contig 14716 bp, 12 predicted proteins | sample Lox_Sample_24_FD_206723 | JGI IMG/M metagenome (GOLD analysis project Ga0335075, IMG submission 206723) | Soil microbial communities from Loxahatchee National Wildlife Refuge, Florida, United States - Lox_Sample_2.4 | ecosystem: Environmental > Terrestrial > Soil > Wetlands | place: USA...
CCGAAGCGCTCGCACCCGACGTACCCACGGCCGCCGCATCCACGGCTGAGCCGGCCCGCACGGCGTCGGCCGATGTGCCCACGGCCCGGGGGGCTGCCGATGCCGAGCAGGCAGCACCGGCGGCAGCACCGGCGGCAGAGCCGGCGGCAGCGGCGAGCGTCTCGATGACCGAGGCGGCGCCAGCCGCGCGCCGCCAGCCGCATCCCAATTCGCCCGCCGTCATGCACGCGCCCAAGCCGATCGCGCCGATCGCGCCGAGCGAACCGAAGCAATCGACCCAATGAGCGAGCCGGAGGGCGAGGGCGGGCTCGCCGAAGGCACGCTGATCTCACACTTGCTCGAGCTGCGCGACCGCCTGCTCAAGGCGCTGCTCGCGGTGGGGATCTGCTTCATCCCGTGTGCCGCGTACATGAACCGGCTGTTCACGCTGGTGGCGGAGCCGCTCAAGAAGAAGCTCCCGCCCGGCGCGCAGTTGATCGCCACGAGCGTGGTGGCGCCCTTCACGGTACCGTTCAAGCTCGCGATCGTCCTCGCCATCGGCATTGCCATGCCCTTCGTTCTGTACCAGGCATGGGCGTTCGTCGCGCCCGGACTGTACCGTCACGAGAAGAAGCTCGCGGTGCCGCTGCTCATCTCGAGCATCCTCCTTTTTTATCTCGGCGCGGCGTTCGCGTACTACATCGTCTCCCCGGTCATGTTGAGCTTCTTCGTCTCGACCATGCCGAGCGGCGTGCAGATGATGACGGACATGGGGAGCTACCTCGATTTCATGATGGTCTTGCTGCTCGCGTTCGGCGGCGCGTTCGAGGTGCCGGTGGCCACGGTGCTGCTGGTGTGGACCGGTTTCGTGAAGATAACGACGCTGCGCAGGAATCGCGGACTCGTGCTGCTCGGGATATTCATTTTTGCGGCCTTCGTCACCCCGCCGGATGCGGTCTCGCAAAGCGCCATGGCGCTGCCCATGTACGGACTCTACGAGATCGGCATCTTAATGGCCGCCCTGTTGCTGAAAGACAAAATCGCCGCGCGCGCCAAGGCAGAGGAAGCGGAGCGCGAGGCCGGAGCTTAGTGGGCACCCGGCCGACTTTCCTCGGTCATCCGCGCGGCCTTGCGACCCTCTTCTTCACCGAGATGTGGGAGCGCTTCACCTACTACGGCATGCGTGCCGTGCTGGTCCTGTTTCTGGTGAGGGCGGTCTCCTCGGGCGGCTTCGGGATCGACGACCGGACCGCGGCGGCGATCTACGGACTGTACACGGCCGGCGTCTACCTCGCGGCGCTGCCGGGAGGCTGGGTAGCCGACCGCCTGATCGGCGCGCGGCACGCGGTTCTCGGCGGCGGACTTCTCATCACCCTGGGCAACACGCTGCTGGCGGCATCGTCGACCCCGCGCGGGTTCTACCTCGGGCTGGTCGTGATCGTGCTCGGCGTCGGGCTGCTCAAGCCGAACGTGAGCGTCATGGTCGCCGACCTCTATCCGGAGGGGGGCGCGCGGCTGGATGCCGGGTTCACCGTGTTCTACATGGGGATCAATCTCGGTGCGACGCTCGGGCCGATCGTGACGGGCGAGGCGCAGGCGCTCATCGGCCCGCGCGCGGGATTCGGGGTGGCGGCGCTTTTCATGGCGATGGGCGTGCTGCAGTACCAGCTCACCCAGCGCCATCTCGGCGATGCCGGCAAGTACGCCGCGGCGCCGGCCGCGGGGCCACCTCGCCCGGCCGCGCCCAAGCCCTGGCTGCATCTGTGGCTCGGGCTGGGCGTATCGACGCTCGCGCTCGCGGCCTGCAGCTTCGGCTGGCTGCCGATGAATCCGCTCGACCTCGCCCACGCGAGCGCGCTGGTGATAGCCGCCACCGCATTCCTTTATTTCGGCCATCTGTTCCTCGCCGGCAATCTCTCCGCCGAGGAGAAGCGGCGCGCGCTGGTGATCGTGGTGCTGTTTCTCGGCAGCGCCTTGTTCTGGTCGGGCTACGAACAGGCAGGCTCGTCGCTGAATCTCTTTGCGCAGCGCTATACCGAGCGGGCTGTGGGCCATTTCGTCATCCCCGCGAGCTGGTTCCAATCCCTGAACCCTGCCTTCGTCATCGCCTTCGCACCGCTCGTGGCGTGGGTCTGGATCGCGCTCGCGCGGCGGCACCTCAACCCTTCGGCACCGGCAAAGTTCGCGATCGGCGTGATCCTGATGGGATCGGGCTTTCTGGTGATGGCAGCGGCCGCGTCGTGGGTGGCCCGCGGCTCGAAAGTGCTGCCCTACTGGCTGATGACGACGTACCTGCTGCACACGCTCGGAGAGCTGTGCTTGAGTCCGGTCGGTCTCTCCTACGTGACCAAGCTGTCGCCGAAGCGCCTGGTCGGCCAGATGATGGGCATGTGGTTTCTATCCCTGTCGCTCGGTAATCTAGCGGCCGGGCTGATCGCCGGCGAATTCGATGTCAAGAACGTTGCGGCCATGTCCGGCCAATACATGCGCATCGTCTATTTTTCCGTGGGTCTCGGAGCCTTGCTGCTGGTCTCGAGCCGGCCGGTGAGGAAGCTGATGGGCGAGGTGCAGTGAACGACGGGATGCGGTGTTGAACTCATCGGACGAGCGTGGGCGGCCGGAGCTGACGCTGCGCGCGATAGCGCTGGGCGGACTGATCACCGTGGCCTTCACCGCCGCCAACGTGTACCTGGGGCTGAAGGTCGGCTTGACCTTCGCCACGTCGATCCCCGCCGCGGTGATCTCGATGGCGGTGCTGCGGCTGTTCAAATCCTCGAGCATTTTCGAGAACAACATCGTTCAGACGGTGGCGAGCGCAGCCGGCACCCTGGCGGCGATCATCTTCGTGCTTCCGGGCCTCGTCATCGTCGGCTGGTGGCACCATTTCCCGTACGCAATGACCATGCTCGCCACCTTGCTCGGGGGCATCCTCGGCGTCATGTTTTCCGTGCCGCTGCGGCGGGCGCTGGTCGTCAACGGCGATTTGCCCTACCCGGAAGGAGTGGCCGCGGCCGAGGTCCTGCTGGTGGGCGATCGGTCACGCGACGGCAGCGAGGAAAGCCGTCAGGGACTCATGGCGATCACCGTCAACGCCATCGCGTCCGCCGGCTTCTTTGCCTTGAGCCAGACCCGGCTGGTGGCCGACGAGGCGGCGGTGTATTTTCGCGCCGGCGCCGGCTCGACCGGAATATCGTCCAGCCTGTCCATGGCGCTGGTCGGCGTCGGACACCTGGTGGGTATCTCCGTGGGAATGGCGATGCTGGCGGGTATTCTCATCGGCTGGGGAATCCTGGTGCCCATCCTGACCGGCGCCTCTTCGGCCCTGGGCTCGCCGCAACAGCTCGCGCTGGCCGTGTTTCGTACCGATATTCGATTCTTCGGTGCGGGCGTCATCGGCGTGGCGGCGCTGTGGACTTTTTCCAGCATCCTCGGGCCCATCTTCGCCGGGCTGCGCGCCGCGATGGCCGCTTCCGGCGCACGGCGCGTGCAGGGTGCGTCGCTGCCGCTGGTGGAGCGCGATCTGCCCATCAAGACGGTGGGCGCCGTGGTCGTCGTGACGCTCGGCCTGATCGCGCTGCTGCTGCGGCAGTTCATCGCCGCGGGCGCGCTGGCCGCGTACGCACCCGCTCTGATAGGTGCGACCGTGGCGTTCGTGCTGCTGGCCGGGGTGGTGATCGCATCGATCACCGGCTACATGGCGGGACTCATCGGGGCGTCGAACAGTCCGGTTTCGGGCGTGGGCATCCTCGCCGTGATCGGCGCGGCGCTGATGCTGATGGCGGTCACCGGCGGCACGACCCCCGTGCTCTCGAGCTCCATGGTGGCCTATGCGATCTTCTCGACCGGCATCGTGTTCGGCATCGCCACCATCTCGAACGATAACCTGCAGGACCTGAAGACCGGTCAGCTGGTCGGCGCGACGCCATGGCGGCAACAGGTGGCGCTGGTATTCGGGGTGATATTCGGCGCCCTGATCATCCCGCCGGTGCTCGATCTACTCAACCGGGCGTACGGCTTCGCGGGCGCGCCCGGCGCCGGCCCCGACGCGCTGGCCGCTCCCCAGGCCGCGCTCATCTCGGCGCTGGCACAGGGTCTGCTGGGAGGACACCTGAATCTCAAGATGATCGAATACGGCGCCGCGACGGGCGTGCTGGTCATCGCGGTCGATGGGCTGCTGGGCCGTGCGGGCCGCATGCGCCTGCCCCCGCTGGCGATCGGGCTCGGCATCTATTTGCCCATGGCCGCCACCCTGCCCGTGGTGATCGGCGCGGTGATAGGACGCTTCTATGATGCCTTCGCCGATCGCCGTGCTCGCCCCGCCTACGCCAGGCGCATGGGTGTGTTGATGGCGACCGGGATGATCGTCGGCGAGAGTCTCTTCGGGGTGGTCTATGCCGGCATCGTGGTGGCATCCGGCCGCAGCGCCCCCTTCGCCCTGGTGGGAGAAGGATTCGCGACTGCGGCGCTGATCGGCGGTGCGCTCATCTTCTTTGCCCTCGTCGGGATCTTGTACCGTCGGACCATGAGGGTGGCGTCGAGATCGGGTGATTCGAGTCCCGGCCCGGGCGATCCGCGCGGTCACTGAGACGCGGCAACCGATGCGCGATTCCCGTCATTCGACGAAGGTGGCGCTTTGCCTCGGGACGATCTACCTGGTATGGGGCTCGAGCTTCCTGTTCTCCAAGATCGCCGTGAACAATCTGCCCATCGCGCTGTTCTCCGCGATCCGATTCCTCACGGCAGGAGTACTGCTCGCGCTGCTCGCTCACTTCGCCGCAGGGCATGCATTTCCGCGCCGCGTGCTCGAGTGGCGGCACGTGAGCATCGCCGGCTTCTTCATGGTGTTCGCGAGCAACGGCCTGAACGTGTGGGCCATCGATTACATCCCGACGAATCTATCGGCGCTGCTCAACGGAACATCGGCGTTCTGGATCGCGGGTCTCGGGGTGTTCGGGCGGCGCGGCCATCCGCTCAATCGCTGGGCGCTCCTCGGGATGGCAATCGGCTTTGCGGGCACGGCATTGATGTTGATACCGAGGGGCGGGTTGCACACGAGCAGCGTTCTGGCGGAGGCGGGGGCGCTCATCGCTTGCTGCGCCTGGGCGCTCGGGACGCTCTACTATCGCAGCATCGATACCCGCCTGAGCTCTCTCATGTTCATGTCGCTGCAGATGTGCATGGGCGGCGCGATGCTGCTGGCGGTCGCGCTGGTGCATGGAGATCCGGCACGCTGGACGTGCAACGCGCCCGGCCTGCTGGCGCTCGGGTATCTGACCTTCTTCAGCTCCTGCCTCGCGTACACGGCCTACGGCTGGCTCAGCTTGAACGCGGCGCCCGCGCTCATCGGCACCTATGGCTACGTGAATCCCGCCATCGCCGCGTACCTGGGCTGGCAATTCCTCGACGAGCACTTGACCGACGTACAGCTCGCGGGGATGGTGACCATCATCCTCGCCGTCGGGATCCTGACCCTGTCGGGAAGCACGCTGACGGATCGCAAAGCGCTCGAGGAACCGAAGGCGCAATAGCGCTGCGGCTCATCGGCGCCTGACGATCACCTCGATCTTGCCCTTCGGACCGATGAACCAGGATCCGACCATGCTCGTCAGGCTGACCAGCACCGCGGCCCAGAACGCCGACCAGAATCCGGCGATGTGCATGCCGGGCAGAATCCATGCCACCAGCGCCACCATGCCGGCGTTGATCACCAGCAGGAACAAGCCGAGCGTGAGGATGGTCATCGGCAAGGTGAGCACGATGGCGATCGGCCGGATGATGGAGTTGGCGACGCCGAGCAGCACGCCGGCGAGGATCAGGGTGGCCGGGCTGTCGATATGAACACCGGGCACCCACAGGGTCGCCAACCACAGACCGAGCGCCACGATGATCGCGCGCGCGAAAAAGCCGAGCATGGGGCCTCCAGGCGTTACCGCGCCCACAGGCGTTATGCCACGGTCCGGGAAAATATCAAGACGGGGCGTGCGAGGGCGGATGTGAAGCGGGTGCGGGGGCAGGCCTGGCTTGCGAGCGGCTGGCCCGGTTTGCGTGCGCCGCTGCTGGTACCCGCTATCGCCAAAAGCTGGTCTCGTCTAGTAATCCAGTCCCGGAAGCGGCGGATCCTTGGGTTCGGGCTGCTTCACCGGCTTCGGCCTGGGCGGACTCTCGAGCGTCACCTTGATGCGCGCCATGGCTCGCTCCCATCCGACGCGCATCTTCACGTAGAGCCTGTCCCAGCTCGGCGCCTCGGGTATTCCCGACCCGAGCAAGCGCAGCGAGGTGGTGCCGGCGCCCTTGCGCACGTCGAGAAGAAAGTCGTCCACCACGGCGCTGCCGCTGGTGGGCTGATCGGGCGTGGGCAGATAGATGAGACGCAGGCGACGGTTCACATCGAAGATATCGATATGCGCCTCGCGCCCGCCGGCGTTGCGCGGGCCAACCCGATACAGTCCGCCTTCACGCGCATCGACCTCGGCGTCCTGGCCCGACCAGATGCGAATCAGGGCGGGATCGGTGATCGCGCGCCAGACGCGGCCGGCCGGGACATTGACCTCGACCAGGTGGGCGTAGCCGCGGGTGCCGGAACGGGTGGATTTGCGCGGTGAGCTCATCGCAGGCCTCGAGCGACTGGTACGGGATTGGCCTTAGCATGACGAAATGCAAGCGCGCCGGCAGTGCTAGAATTCAAGAACGGGGAGGAACCTTCATGGCTTATGTGGATATCGTGACTGTTCTCGCACTTCTGCAATTCGTCTGGTTCGGCATGCAGGTGGGCCGGGCGCGGAGCAAGTACGGGGTGGCGGCGCCGGCCGTGACCGGGAACGAAGTCTTCGAGCGGCATCTGCGGGTGCAGCAGAACACCCTCGAGCAGCTCATCGTATTGATTCCCGGATTGTATCTGTTCAGCGGCCATTTCAATCCGCTGTGGGCCGCCGGCCTCGGCGCCATCTATCTGATCGGGCGGCAGATATACTCGCTGAGCTACGTCAAGGATCCGAAGACGCGCGGACCCGGGTTCGGGCTGAGCTTCCTGCCCGCGGTCATCCTGGTGGTCGGGGGCCTGATCGGGGCCGTGCTGCGCCTCGCCGGGCATTGATTTGCACCGCCGATCGCTTAAAGTGATCGCGTGAACATTTGCTGGGGTGGCCTTTAGGGCCTGAGACGCCGGCTGCGTCCCGATAGCGGACGCGTACCGGCGAACCCATTGAACCTGATCCGGTTAGTACCGGCGGAGGGAGCGTGCGCATTCAGATCGAGCCGGCCCGCGTCTTGCGCGGAGCCTTCCTGTCGATTCTCCTCTCGAGCGCGGTGACGGCACCGCTCCCGCTCCTTGCAGACGCCGCCGCGAATGACGCCGCCGCGAACGGCGTCCCCGCAAATGACGCCGCAGCGCGGGCCCCCGCTCCGGACGGCGGCAGCTCGAGCCCGCAGCTTTCGGAGATCGTGGTCACGGCCACGCTCATGACGGTGTCCGACCAGCAGCTGCCGGCGAGCGTGAGCGTGCTCGACGCGAAAACACTGCGCGAGGCCGGACAGGAGAATTTCGAGGACGTCATGGCGCTCGTGCCCAACTTGAACTGGGCGGGCGACACCTCGCTCCCGAGATACTTCCAGATCCGCGGCGTCGGCGAGCTGCAGCAGTATCAAGGCGCGCCCAACCCGTCCGTCGGGTTCCTGGTCGACGACATCGACTTCAGCGGACTCGGCATGGCGGGCACCTTGTTCGACGTGGATCACATCGAGGTGCTGCACGGTCCGCAGAGCACGATCTACGGCGCCAATGCGCTCGGCGGTCTGATCTACGTGCGCAGCGCCGAGCCGCAGGACACCTTCGGCGGCCGCGTGGAGCTCGACGAGGGCGACTACTCCGAGCGCTCGTTCGGCGCGGTGGTCACGGGGCCCGTGCCTGAGCTCGATTCGTCCTTTCGACTCGCTGCGCAGCAGTACTTCAGCGACGGCTTCTATCACAACGCCTACCTCGACCGGGACACGAACAACCGCAACGAGCTCACGCTGCGCGGCAAGTGGCGCTACCGGCCGAGCGATGAGCTCGACGTCGACCTCACGCTGCTGCGCATACAGATCGACAACGGTTACGACGCCTGGTCCATCCTCGGCAACGACAGCCGCACCACCGAGTCCGATCAGCCGGGCGTCGACCGGCAGTACTCGACCGGTGTGTCCGCGCGCGCGACCTACACGGGCATCGAGCCGCTGACGCTCACCACCATCGCCACCTACGCCGACTCGGACATCACCTACTCGTACGACGGAGACTGGGGGAACGAGGTCTACTGGGCGCCCTACACCTACGAGTACTCCGAGATCCAGCAGCGCCATCGCTCGACGCGCAGCTTCGAGATGCGCCTCGCGGACCCGCAGCAGCACGGCTTCTCGTGGCTGTTCGGCTTCTACGCCCTGCAGCTGCGCGAAGGGCTGGTGGATACGAGCGCGGGGCTGTACCTCGATCCCTTCGAGCCCGCCGATGACGATGACTGCGGCACCGGCAGCGCGGCGGCGAGCTGCTACACCATCATCGAGAGCCAGTATCACGCCCTGAACAGCGCACTCTACGGACAGCTGGGCGGCGATCTCGGGTCGCGGACGCGCTGGTCCATCGGCCTGCGCGGCGAGCGCCGCACCACGCACTACGACGACCAGACCCAAAATACCGGCGAGGCGACGACCTACAACCATTTCGATCCGGAGAACAACCTGTGGGGCGGGCACTTCTCGCTCGACTACAATCTCGCCAAGGGCCAGCAGCTCTACGCGCTCATCGCCCGCGGCTACAAGGCCGGGGGCTTCAACCTGAGCGCGTATCTGCCCGAGAGCCAGAAGGTGTTCAGCCCGGAAAATGACATCAACTACGAGATCGGGCACAAGGCGCAGCTCGACGAGAACCGCGTGCGCATCGACACCTCGCTCTTCTACATGGAGCGCCACTCGGAGCAGCTCCTGACCGGCGAGCAGTACATTCCCAACAACCCCGACACGTTCATCTTCTACACCGGCAACGCCCGATCGGGCTACAACTACGGCCTGGAGTCGAGCTTCGCGTGGCTTGCGACGCAACGGCTCGAGCTCGGCGGCTCGCTCGGTCTATTGCAGACGCTCTACCGAGGATTCGTGCAGGACGGGGTGGTCTTTCCGGACCGCGCCCTGCCGCACGCACCGCCGTGGCAAGCCGCGCTGGATGCGTCCTGGCACGATGCGCGCGGTCCGTTTGCGCGGCTGGACGTGAGCGGCATGGGCGCGTTCTTCTACGACATGCCGCCCAACTGGACCCGCTCGCACGCCTACGGGCTGATGAACGGCAAGATCGGATGGCAGCGGGCGCGCTACGAGGTGTATCTGTGGGGCCGGAACCTGCTCAACAAGGACTACACGGTGCGCGGCTTCTACTTCGGCGATCAGCCGCCGAACTTCCCGAACACCCTGTATACCCAGCTCGGCGATCCCCGCAACTGGGGTGTGCACTTCACCTATAATTTTTGACGGGTTTTTGCGCATGGTGCGCAAAATGCTGATGGGGGAACGGTTTGGCGCCGCTCGCTGGTTGGGAGAATTTCTACGTGATCACGGGCTCCGCGGCGGGCGGCCTATCGGGCCTCACGTTCGTGGTCATCGCCCTTGCCGGGGAGGGGCGGCGTGTGGATGCCGTGGGGCTGCAGACCTTCATCTCACCGACCATGGTGCATTTCGCGGCGGTTCTCGGCCTGTCCGCGTTCCTGTGCGTACCGCGGCAGACGCTCCTCAGCGTGGGCGTGGGCCTGGGCACGGTGGGCGCGGCGGGTCTTCTGTACGCCGCAGTGATCGGCGCCAACATGCACCATAATCTGCAGGACTACGTGGCGGTGATCGAGGACTGGGCCTGGCACGTGATCCTGCCCGGCAGCGCCTACGCGGGGCTCGCTGCCATGGCAGTGCTCATGCAGCAGCGGCCGGAAGCGGCCGAATACGGGATCGCCGCCGCATCGTTGGTCCTGCTGCTCACCGGCATCCACAACGCCTGGGACATCGCCGTGTGGACGACGACCCGCAGGCGCGACCCGGGGCAGACCACGAAGCCGGGAGGCCAAGCTGGTTAGCGACGTCAGGGGCGGGGCGGGCGAGTTCGCGGGGGGGCCGCGCGAGTTCTGGGGGCGCCCGAGTTCCTGGGGGCGCCCGAGTTCAGCGCATCGACACCACGCGCCGCGCGGACAGGGACTCCATCCAGGTCTTGACGCGCTTCGCATCGGCCACGCGGGTGTATTTGCCGAGCGAGTCGAGCAGCACGATCACCACGTTGCGCCCCTCGATCACCGCCTCCATGACCAGGCACTTGCCGGCCTCGGTGATGTAGCCGGTCTTCTGCACGATGATGTTCCAGGCGGGATTGGCGACCAGATTGTCGGTATTGCGGAATTCCACCAGATGGCGGTGCACGCGCACGGTGTAGCTCTTGTCGGTGGAGTATTCGCGGATCAGGGCATTGTGGGAAGCGGCGATCACCAGCTTGGAGAGGTCCTCGGGGCTCGCGACGTTCTCACTCGACAGTCCGGTGGGATCGGCAAAATGCGCGCTCTGCATGCCGAGCGCGCGGGCCTTGGCGTTCATGGCCGCGACGAATGCGTGCAGGCCCCCCGGGTAGTTGGCGCCGAGAGCGTGCGCCGCCCGGTTCTCCGAGGACATGAGCGCGAGGTGCATGAGGTCGCCGCGGGTGAGGACGGTGCCCACCGAGAGGCGCGAGAAATTCGGCTTGGGCAGGTTGAGCTCGGCTTCGGTGATCTCGAGCGGCTCGTCCATGGGCTGCTTGGCATCGAGCACCACCAGGGCGGTCATCAGCTTGGTGATCGAGGCGATGGGCGCCGCCACGTCCGAATTGCGCGAGTACAGGACGGAGGAATCTCGCTGGTCGAGGATGAGGACGGAACTGGACTTGAGCTTGGGTATCAGCGGCGCCTTGGCGGCGGCAGTGGCGGCCAGCGCAGTCAACAGCATGCCGGCCAGCGCTGCTCGTGCAGGCTGCCCTCGGTGGATGAATGCCATTACGTTCCCAATGGGTTTTTACTTCAAGTTGTGGAGATAAACATATGTTAATCACGCCCCGGCGTGATGGAGGCCTAACTTTGCCACCATTCTTTGCAAAGTCCAAACGGTTTCGCGTCGAGAACCCGCAATGTGCGCCGCGCCAGAGCCGGTCGGCCGGGGCAGCTGCGCCCCCGCTCAGCCGCCGACCTCGGCACCGGGCGCGCGCCGCAGCTCTTTGTCGCGGTACATCTTGTGATCGGCGGCGCTCATCAGGTCGCGCAAGTCGCGCCCGTCCTGCGGGTAGCTCACGGCGCCGATGCTGACGGTGCAGCGGATCATGCGTGAGCGCAGGTCGAGGGTGGTCTTGTAGACGTTGTGACGCACGCGCTTCACGACGGATTCGGCGATCTCCGGCGATGCGCCCGGCAGCAGCACCGCAAACTCATCGCCGCCGAAGCGGGCGGCGGTGTCGGTGCCGCGGATGCTCCGCTGCAGGCACTGCGCGACCAGCGTGATGGCGCTGTTGCCCGCCTCGTGTCCGAACGAGTCGTTGATGTCCTTGAGCTTGTCGATGTCGATCAACAGCAGGGCGTAGATCCCGCGGCCTCCCTCGCAATTGGCGTGCTCGCGCTGCCACACCTCGTTGAACATGCGCTGGTTGTAAAGGCCGGTGAGCGAGTCGGTCTGCGCCAGATTCTCGATCCGCTCACGCGCTTCGGTGATGTCCGCGGAAAGCGTGGTGGTGAGGTAGGCGACCAGCAAGACCGGCGCGAGCTGGCCCACGGCCAGGCTCGCGTAGAAGAGCGAGACGACGTCCAGACCCGGCGTGGCCGACGCCAGCCACAGGTGGCACACGGCGATCGCGCCCACCTGCAGCAGCGTCACCAGGCGCCCGAGGGTGAGCGCGCTCAAGATGATGGGCAACAGATAGAGGTTGAACAGCGGGCTCGAGCCCTTGCCGGTGAACCACAGGACCGCCGTGATGAACACGACCATCGACCAGGATTCGATCAGCAAGCGGGTTCGCGTTCGACCGGGGAAGAAGCGGCGCGCGCGAAAAGCGAAGATCGCGGCGGCGAAGGCGCCCAGCGACACCCCCGCCGGCCAGGGGTGGGCGGCGAGAGTCCCGGACCACAGCAGCACGAGCGCCGCCAGCACCAGACACAGGACCTCGATGGATCGGGTGCTGCGCAAGCGGGCTCCCTAGGACCTGGCCGCCGCGGATAGCGCGCCCCGGCCGTTCACGGTCGGCACCTTGAGCTCCTGGATGGCGCGCTTCACTTCGGGATCGCGTTGCTCGAGCGGTGCATCCGCCGGCAGTCCCTGCGCGGGCGTCTTGGTATCGCGCTCGAATTCGATGTCGGGCGCGATGCCGCGGTGATTGATGGATACGCCGGAGGGAGTGTAGTAAAGAGAGGTGGTGAGCTTGATGGCCCGATCATCGCCGAGCGGCATCACCGTCTGGACCGAGCCCTTGCCGAACGTGGTGCGGCCCATGAGCGTCGCGCGGTGATGATCCTTGAGGGCGCCCGCGACGATCTCCGCGGCCGACGCCGAGCCGCCGTTCACGAGAACGACGATGGGCGCGCCGTTCATCTCGTCGCCCGGCGTCGCACTCATCTCGAACTTCGATTCGGCGGTGCGGCCCTTGGCGCTCACGATGACACCCGAATCGAGGAAGGCGTCCGCCACCGCGACCGCGGCCTCGAGAACCCCGCCCGGATTGTTGCGCAGGTCGAGCACCAGTCCCTTGAGGGGCGCGCCGTTCTTCTTGCGCAACGCCGCGAGCGCGCCCGTGAGCTCCTCCCCGGTCGTCTCGCTGAACTGGGAGATGCGCACGTACCCGAATCCCGGCTCGGGCAGCTCCGAGCTGACGCTGTGCAGCTGCACGCGCTCGCGCTTGAGGGTGAATTGCAGCGGCTCCGTGCTGCCCTCGCGCAGGATCCCGATCTTGACCGCGGTGCCTTCCTTGCCGCGCATGCGTCCGATGGTATCGGCGAGCGTCGTCGTGTTCACGGGCACGTTGTCGATGGATGCGATCACGTCGCCGGGGCGGATGCCGGCCTCGGCGGCGGGCGAGCCGTCCAGAGGAGCCACCACGACCACCTGGCCGTCCTCCATCGAGATCTCGATGCCGACGCCGGAATATTCTCCGGAGCTCGAGATCTTGATGTCATCGTATTCGTCGCCGTCGAGATAGGCCGAGTAAGGGTCGAGCGAGGCGACCATGCCGCGGATCGCGGCCTGCAGCAGCCGATGATCATCCACCGGATCGACGTAGTCCCGCTCGACCCGCTGCAACACCTCGGCGAACAACCGCGCATCCTGCCAGGGCACATCCTGGCCCAGAGCCGGCGGCTTGTCCGCCAGGACGCCGCGGCTGAGGGAGAGCGACACACCGATCGCGACGCCGGCCGCCAAGAGCGCGAAACTGGGTATTTTCCTGCTCATCGGGCCAGAAGCATACGTGCGGGCGCGGCTCACCGCCAGTTGCGCCGCCTCACTGCGCGCCGCGCAGCCAGAGCTTGGGGTCGACGGGCTTGCGCCCCTCCCGGATCTCGAAATAAAGCTGCGGAGGCGCAGCGCCCGAGTCGCTCACGGCGGCGATGACGTCGCCCGGCGCGACCCAGTCGCCGACCGACTTGTACAGGACCTCGGCGCGGCCATAGAGGGTCATGAAGTTGCCGCTGTGGGCGATGATCAGCAGCATTCCCATCCCCTGCAGCCAGTCGGCATACACCACCCGGCCGAAGTAGGGTGCGCGCACCTTGGCGCCGCGGGCCGTCTGGATCAGCACCCCGTTCAGCCGCACTGCGGTGGGAGCGCCGTTGGTGCGCGTCTCCTGATACCGTACGGTCATCTTGCCCTGCACCGGCCAGGGGAGCTTGCCGCGCAGCTGCCCGAAGCTCTGCTGGGTATCGACGGGAAAGTCCTTGAGCACGCGCTCGAGGTCGGCGAGCAAGGATTCCACGGCCTGTTCTTGTTGCTGCAGGCGCGCGAGCCGCTGGTTGCCGCTCTGCACCTCATGGCCGAGCGCCGCGATCGCGAGGGCGCGCTCCTGCCTGGCGTGCGTCAGGTCCGCCACCTCGCGGGCCGCCTCCTCCTCGAGGGCCTCGAGCTTCGCCGTGGTCTGCTCGATGTCCGACACCAGCTCGGCGAGGCGCGACTCGTGCGCCGCAATCTCCTCGATCCGCGCCGCGCGCGAGCGTGCAAAATATCCGTAATACGCGAGCATGCGTCCCGCCTCGGCGGGATTGGTCTGGCTCAACAGCAGACGCATCTCGTCGGCGCGGCCGATCATGTATTGAGCACGCACCTGCGCCGCCAGCGCCGCGCGCTGCGACTCGAGCGCGGCTCGGGTACGGCTCTCCTCCGCGCGCAGGTCGGTGCGGCGCCGCTGCGCCGCGAGCTGCGCCGCGTTCAGCGCCTCGAGCCGGCGGCGCTTCGAGGTGATGGCGAGATCCGCCTCGCGCAGCCTCGCATTCAATGCATCGCGCTGCTTGAGCTGCTCGCCCAGCCGGGCGGTGAGCCCGGCGATCGCCTTGCGCACGGCGGCGAGCTTGGCCTTCGCTTGCGCGGCGTCGCCCGCGTCCGCGGAAGCGCGCGGCGCGGACTGCTCCGCGGCGGACTTGCCGCTCGGCGCGGATTCGCCGCTCGGCGCGGATTCGCCGGACGCCGCCGCGCAGGCGCACAGCGCCAGTGCGGCCAGTAATCGCCGATGTTTGAT
>Ga0335075_10009616_pt1 | contig 14715 bp, 11 predicted proteins | sample Lox_Sample_24_FD_206723 | JGI IMG/M metagenome (GOLD analysis project Ga0335075, IMG submission 206723) | Soil microbial communities from Loxahatchee National Wildlife Refuge, Florida, United States - Lox_Sample_2.4 | ecosystem: Environmental > Terrestrial > Soil > Wetlands | place: USA...
CTGTATCCCGATAGTATAGCCTTCAGTTTAGCTGGGGCACTTCAATCATCGCACCCTCATTTCCATGCCACTTATACTGAAAGTGCAAGTATCCCGGAAGATTGTAGAGCGATGTCTGGCTGTAGTGTCGATTCGGCTGGATCTCAAAGCTGATGGCCTCTTCAATAAAGTCTTGAGTCGTACCCACCTCATTCCCGATTTGTAAGTAGTACATACCAGGCTTCAGGTAATTAGGATTCATTGTGCAAGACATGCGTACAACACCAGGACGGATAGAAGTGATTGAGCCATCATCATCTGACGCCGAGGTGTAGAGGACGACGCCTTCTGAGGTTCGGACAGAGAAACCCACGATAAAATGCTCAAACGAGATCTGGGACTCCATCGTTAGATGTATGGTGATAGGATTACCGCATCCGAATGAATAGGTTGTGTCGCCCTCTTGGTTCATGAGTTCAATCTCGGTAAATCTCACCTTTTGCTCGAATTGTCGGGGTCGGACTCGATTACGTAAGTCGATGTACGCTTTCGCACCTTGTGTCCGCCCAGCCATCGCCGAAAGGTAATTCTGTAGAATGGACGAGGTGCATCCCGCCGTTACAAGTTGACCGCATTCGAGCCACATGCACTTCGTGCAAAGAGCGCTGACGGCGCCCAACTGGTGGCTTACAAAAACGATTGTTCTCCCTTCGCGCCCGGCCTCTCCCATTTTACCGAGGCACTTTCTTTGAAATTGAAGATCACCGACGGCAAGCACTTCGTCCACAACAAGAATCTCGGGATCCAAGTGCGCTGCCACTGCGAATGCCAGTCTCACGTACATTCCGCTGCTGTAGCGTTTGACCGGCGTATCTAGAAATTGCTCGATCTCGCTGAAGTCCACGATTTCGTCGAATTTGCGGTCGATTTCCTTGCGGCTCATGCCTAAGACGCTGCCGTTCAGGTAGATGTTTTCGCGGCCTGTCAACTCCGGGTGGAATCCGGTGCCGACCTCCAGCAGGCTGGCCATGCGGCCGTGGACCTCGCAGCGGCCGGCAGTCGGCTCGACGATGCGGCTGAGGATTTTCAGCAACGTCGATTTGCCCGCGCCGTTACGGCCGATGATGCCCACCACCTCACCAGGTTGCACTTCGAACGACACGTCCTTCAGCGCCCAGAAGGCGTCCTCCTTCGCATGGCCGTTGGCCGTGCCGTTGCCCGTACTGCCGTAGCGACGCCGTAGGCCGTGCCAGGCGCCGGCGACGGAATCGTTGATCGTCTCGCGCAGGGTCCGATAACCGCCTGACGTGCGCGTTCCCAGGCAGTAGCTCTTGGACAGGTTTTCGACGCGGATCGCGGGTTTCATCGGGCTTCCATCAATGGGTACATACGGAGCAGTCGATTTTCCTCAAATAATGTCCGCGAAGGACCGTTCCACGCGGCGGAAGTACAGGCAGCCGAGCAATAGCAGCGACACACCGACGGCGGCGGACACACTCAGCGAATACACATCCAGGGGCACACCCAGCACCGTCCGGCGGAAATTGTCGATCAGACCATAGGCTGGGTTCAGCGGCAGCAGCAGACGGCCGTTCGGGCCGATGGATGTTTCCGGGTTCAGATAGATGCAGGGCGTGGCGAACATCCACAGTTGCACGCCGAATTGCACGGCGTAACGCACGTCGCGGTAGGCCACCGTCAGGGCCGACAGCAACGTGCCGGTTCCCAGGGCGGCAATGGTCATGAGCAGGACCATCAGCGGCGCCAGAACGATTTGCCAACCGGGCAGGACGCCGTAGTAGAGCATCAGGCCGGCGAGCATGACGAAGGCGACCGCGAAATCGACCAGTCCCGCGCCTACGGCGCTCATGGGGATGATGAGCCGCGGGAAGTATACCTTGGTCACGAGGTTCTGATTGCCCACCACGCTGTTGCCGGCGGAGCCGATGGCGTTGGCGAAGAAGGTCCACGGCAGCATGGCGGCGAAAACGAACAACGGATACGGTATGTCGCTGGCGCCTGCGCCGGCCATGCGGCCCAGGAACATGGCAAAGACGATCATCGTCGCCAACGGCTGCAACACCGCCCAGGCGGCACCCAGCACCGTTTGCTTGTAACGTACTTTCACGTCGCGCCAGGTCAGGAAGAACAGCAGCTCGTGATAGCGCCACAACTCGCGCAGGTCCACGATCCGCCAGGAGGGCCGGCGCTCGATGACCGTCACGGGCAAGTCGTCGGTCGATGGCTCGACGGCAGACGCGGCGCTCTCCGGCGGCACGGGCAGACGTTCCTCAGGCAGCGCTTCGACGGCGGAACTCATGCACTCTCCCCTACAAGGCGATTCAATAGCCGTGGCGGTGTGGCGGAGTGGCGGAGTGGCGGAGTGAGGAAGCGGCAAGCAACGAGCAGGCCGATTCCAGCAGCCAATCCACCTACGAGAACATCACTCACGCTGGTGTAGCGTGTCGGCAAGAACAACTGCCCCGCCTCCAGCACAACGGCCACGGTGAAGGCCAGCGACCAGCGGAACAGGATCGCTCCCCGCGATGCCGGCGCGGGCGGGGCCAGCAGCACGCCCAGCGGCATAAACAGCAGCGTTTTGTGGACGAACTCGTCCAGTCCGTGCAGGTAATTGCCCTGGTAGTAATCGAGGAACGGCAGCAGCGACACATGATGCAATCGTTCTCGCGCCGCAGCCGAATTCAAGGCGAAGTTGAACGGCTGCCATTCCATGAAGATCGGCACGCCCAGCCAGGCAGCCAGCAAACCCCATCGCAGGACCGTGGCAGCGGAGGGTGAGGGATGCAAGCGGCGGTAGACCAAGACGATGGCCCAGCCCGCCAGCACCGCCGGTCCGCCCGTCAGCACGTCGGTAAGGTCGCAAAAGCGGCTGACGACGAACAGCTGCATGAACTCGATGGCGCCGGCCGCCAGCAGACCCAGGCCGAGGACCAGCGGCCAACTTCGACTGCTCCGCCAGACCAGCCCGGACAGATGGCCCAGCAGCACGCCCAGCGGCGCGAAGTACGCCGCGTTCCAGAAATAGTTGTTCGCCAACTCGAACGCGCCCACACCGGCCGAGGCGAAAGGCGTCAGGTGGACGCGGCCCTCCTTGTACTTGTGCCACAACTCCGCCGGACTGATCGTGAAGTCGAACGGCAGGGCCATGATCGCGGCCAGCACAGCGAGGTAGCAGAGCAAGAGCACGCCGGCTGTGCCGCGCGAGCCGAACACTGTCCAAATTCGGCGGGCGGCGATCGTAAGCTGTTGGCCCCCCACAAGCCAAAACAGTGCTCCCAGCGCACCGCCCAGCGACTCTGCGGCGATGTCGTTGATCGAGGACACGCGCGGTGGAAAATACAATTGGGTGAACTCGATGAGGGTACTGAGCACCACACATACAACTATCACCGGCAAGAGGAAGATACCGCCCAACCGCGGACGATCACAGCATCCCATTCCCATCAGCAAAAAGCCTAGCGGCAGGAAAAGTAGGATGTTGGCGATCCAGTCGCTCCGCGATTGCACGGCGATCGGCTGGGCCAGCACCGTGCCAAAGAGACGCGGCGCCTCGTCGAACGGCAAGCGGCGCAGGTGGAAGGGCACCAGGCTGCCGTACACCGCGAAGCCGAGAAACAGCAGCGCCAGGCCGGCGTATTGGGTGCGGCCGAACCGCGGCCAGACCTTCGACGAGGCGTTGGCGAAAGTCTCAGCCGTCGTGCTCACCGTTGCTTCCATATCGCCGTCTTTCCTTGGAGTTTCAGAGCTGGTGTGGATAAAAGCAAAGTCCGTACCAGTAAATCGCTGAAGCGCATCGGCATGGCGGCATTGACGCAACGTACTCGCCATGAATGGGTTACAGATTTCGGTTTTGAACGGAATGAGAACGGACTGGCGAAATGATCTCTGGCGGCAAATCCGTGGTTTACAGGAGAGGTAACACTGTCAACGAACGTTGATAGAAGCCGGACGGCTATCCGATCGGAGCGAGGAGGTGAAAAGCGTCTTGCCGTCGCGAGAGGACCGGTTCGGCCGGCAGTCCGAGAAGCGGAGCGAACGACTGAAGACAGCGCTCCCAGCAATGATGCTCCTCGGCGTAACGGCGGCCAGCCTCGCCGAGCCGCTGGGCAAGTGTCGGATCGTCGAACAGAGCGAGGATGGTTTGTAGCCATTCTTCGGGCGAAGACGCTTGCAAGAGGTGAGCACCGGGCTGGGCATTCAGGCCAGCGAGGGCTTGCGGCGAAGCAATGGTCGGCCGGGCCATGGCCAGCGACTCGAGGACCTTGTTCTGTACGCCGCGAGCAATCTGGAGAGGAACGACGGTAAGGGCGCCCCCAGCCAGGTAAGGACGGACATCAGGAACCTGACCCACCAACTCCACGCCGGGCAATCCGGCCAGGCGCTGGACCGCGGGGTTGGGGCGTCGGCCCACCAAGTAGAGCTTGGCTTCGGGACGGCGGCGACGGACCTCCGGCCAAACTTTGCGGCAGAACCACAGCGAACCTTCGACGTTGGGGAGGTAATCGAGAGCGCCGACGAAGACGCAACTTGGCTCCTCCGACCGGCGAGACGCCGGTCCCACCGGAGGAGTCGGCTGGAAGTAGTCGAGATCGACACCGTTGGTTATGGCTTGAACGGGACCGCAGGGACAGAATCGCCGGTAGATGGCTACCTCTGCCTCGCCGACCAGAGTAACCGCATGGGCCCAGTCCGAGATGCTTTGTTCCAGGCGGCGGAGGCGGCGACCCTCGGTTCGGTACAGCCAGGCGCGTGCGCCGCGACGGGATGCCGCGTAATCGAACCACTTCTGGCTGTCCACGTCCATTAGGTCGATGACGGCGGGAACGCCGCGCAGCTCCTCCAGGCGCAGGTAGGAGGCGATGCTGGAGGCGGATGCCACGGAAACGTCAAAGCGCGTCTCGTTGGCCCAGCGGCACAAGACTCCCCACAGCTCCGGGACGTAGAACGCTCCCTCGCTGGCCGTGCCTCCACGAACCAGGGAGAAGCAGACACGGAACCACCGGGACCAGCCTCCCACAGGCACGATCGCCACGCGCTCACAGTAACGCTTGAGGGAGAGTAAGGTATCGTCGGGGACTGGCTCGTCGGCGAGGCAGGCGAGGTGGACGCGCGCCCGTTGCGACAAAAAGCGCAGCAGGTGGAAAGTGCGAATTCGGTCGCCCTTGTCCGGCGGATAAGGAACCCGGTGGGCAAGGAACAGGACGTTGCTGAGTGAGGAGGCGGGCATCGGCTCGTTTCTCGCTGAGCGCGGCGTTAGGGACGTTAGGCGGGTTGGGCCTGGACGGCTCGGCACTCCGACAAGTTCCGGTAGGCGTCCTCGATCGCCTCGACGCTCGGCATCAGGAACCATTTGCGCAGGAAAGGGAAGGGAGTGCCGATCATTTTGAAGGCGGTGCCAGCGAGGATGCGAAGGTCGAGCCAGAAGCTGGCTTGGCGCACGTAGAAGAGGTCGTAGGCGAGCTTGCGGCGAACGCTTTCCATGTCGGTGTCGGCGGGGAGCTGGATTTGAGCCAGGCCCGTGACGCCAGGCCGGACCAGCAGGCGTTGGCGATAGTGGGGAAAGGCCTGCTCCAGCGCGGGCACAAACTCAGGACGCTCGGGACGCGGGCCGACCAAGCTCATTTCGCCCTTGAGCACATTCCACAATTGCGGCAGTTCATCGAGATGGCTTTTGCGCAGAAAGCGACCCAGCCGGGTGATGCGCGGGTCGTTGGCCGTGGCCCACCGCACGCCGCTGTGACGCTCGCAATTGTGGGTCATGGTGCGCAGCTTGTAGATGGTGTAGGGCCGTCCGCCGCGCCCCAGACGGGTCTGGGTGTAGAAGGCCGGCCCACACGAGGTAAGCTTGATGAGCAATGCACCCAACAGCATCAGCGGGGCGGTGAGCACCAGCAGAAAAGCGGCCACCAGAAACTCCAGGACCACCTTGCAGCGGATGTACCAGGAAGCCCCTGATTCCGCGCCGTCCACGGCGAGGTCGAACTTCGAATACGCTTTGCCCCCTGTTCTGGATGTACCATCTTGAAAGAGCATGCGAGGGAACCTCGAATGACAGGTTAGACTTATTTCCGGCAACCAATCCCCTATGATTGAATTGCCAGCCGCGGCGCCCAACGGCGACTCACGGCATCGCGAAAACACTCTTCTGAAGCTGCGGCACGAAAACCTTGAGGAAATCGACGGCTGGGTCGTCCTCAAGAGGCTCCTCCGCCTGGACTAACTTGCGGCTGACGTAGAGTTTGTAAAGAGCCGGTTCTCGGAAGAAAGTCAGGCGCGGATGGTCGGGCGCCGACAACCTTCCGTTGGCGGTCCAGGCGTAGAAGATGCGCAAACGATCCGGTATGGCCGTTTGCGGCTTCTGGAAGTCGCACACCCACAGCTCGGCGCCGGGGAGGGTGGGGTTGCCATAGCGACTCCGTGCCCCGGCCAACGCATAGCCGCGCCCGACGTAGCAGATCTCCGGGGTGTGTACCGACACCGGCCCCGGACGGCCGCACACCAGCAGGGTCGAGACGACGCTGCCGGTACGGCGGTTGACGTACTCACAAACACGGGCGCCGGAAAGCTCGGCCACTTTCATCTGGCGGGCGTCCAGCTCGCCCGCACGACCGTCCCAGTCACCAACGGCCATCGGCAGCCGCTCCAAACGAGCGGCAGCGCGTTGCGGGCCGTCCGAGACGTTCCAGCGGCCCGACCATAGGCCATGGGCGATCCCCGACGCCATCACCACGACCATAACCAGCCCTAACCGCAACAAAAGCGACATGGCTATGACTCTGCTTAGGCAGAGACCTCATTTTCAACTTTGCCCTGAGCCCGACTAGTATATGCAGAGGAGGAGATATAGGGCTCCGCATGCACGCCGTTGACAACGGCGCCGAGGCTGCGAATGCCCAGCGCCGCCATCCGCTGAGTGGCCATGTAGACGCTGGGCAGCCGGCTCACCTCGCAGAGTACCGAGAAAATCACCGCATCGACGACCTGGCCGATCAGCAGCGCATCGGCCACCGGCAAAACCGGCGGCGAATCGACCAGAATGAAGTCATAATGCTTGCGCAGCTGTTCGAACAGCGTGCGTGTCTGGCTTTTCGCGAGGAGCTGGGATACGTGGCTATCCCAGACGCCAGCGGGAAGCAGCGACAGACCGTTTACGGGCGTGGGCTGGATGACGTTGCCAACCTCTTCCTCGCCCAGGAGAAGCTCGCTCAAGCCGGCCTCGTTGTGTACCTCGAACAAACGGTGCGTCGTCGGGTTGCGCAGGTCGGCATCGATGAGCAGCGTCTTCAGCCCCATGCGGGCCATGCTGGCAGCCATGTGGCAGGCCAGCGACGTCTTGCCCTCGCCGGCCGTGGCGCTGGTGACCATGACGACCTGGGCCGATTCGCAGCGGGCCAGATGCAGCAGCATGGTCCGCGTCGCGTCGATGGACTCAGTCAACAGGACATCGAGGTAGGCATCCTGCGATCCTCCGCCGATCAGGCGCCGTGGCAGCCGGCGCGACGAATTGGGAAGGGCGCCCACGACGCGGATGCCCAGCTCGTCGGCGACATCCTCGACGCTATCGATCCGCCGCCGCCGGAATTCCCAGAAGGCGACGGCCAGCAGCCCGGCGGCCGTTGCGCCAAGGGCGGCCCCGGTAGTCATCATGGCCATTCGCGACTGGGTTTGGGCGTGGAGGATTTGAGCCTCTTCAAGGATCTTGAACTCGCTGGGCGCCTCCATCTCGACATTCAGGGCTTGCTCCTCGTTGATTAGCCGTTGGGTGAGGTTCTCGATGTGGCTGATGTCATCGCGGAAGGCATCGAGCTTGCTGCCATTCTTTGCCAGATCCTGGACGACGGTTCGCAGACGCTCGACCTCGGGGATGAGAATCTTCTCGATCCCCTCCAGCGCGGGAATGCTGGCCTGGAGGGCACCGCTGGTCTCAGCCGTCCGCGCGCGGAGCTTATCGCGGAGCTGCTGGACAATCCGAGGGCGCAGCTTCTCGCGTTGTTCGGCCAAATCCGCCTGCACCTTTTTCATCTTCTCGCTGTTGGCCTGATACGGCGCGAACTTCTCGGGGTTAACCAACGCCGCGCGATCCTTTTCGAGGCTCTCCTTGAGCTTCTCGGCTTGGGCGAGCAGCTTAGCGATGGCGGGGGATCGGTCGATCTGCTCGTCCACCAAGATGTCGGGGATGGTCAGCTCCGGCGTTTTTTTGCCGCGAGATTGTTGCAGCTCCAAATTCTGACGCGCATCGAGCAGCTTGAACTTCATTTGCAGCAGCTCGCGCTCGGCCATGGCCAGATGCTGCCGCTCAAAACTGAGCACCAGCGCCCGCGCGGCGACATCGCGGCCACCCGCGCTCCGTTCGATTTCTCGCTGGGTCTTCTGACGCTCGCGCAGCTGTCCCTCGTACTTTTCGCGCAGCTCGCGCAGCATGTTCAGCCGCTCGCGACGCTGGTTCTTTTCGTTATCGACGATCTCACGCCGGTAGGCTTGAGCAAGGGCATCCACGAGGACGACCAGCTGCTCCGGCTTGTCGCCGCTCATGCTAATGCGCAGGACTTCTGGAGCGACGGAAAAGTCGGCTTTGACTTCCTTTTCCAACCATTCGACCGGCTCGATCTGCCCCTGCACGATGCTGAGCTTGACGACCTTGGGGTCGCGCAGGGCGCTGTTGAGCACCAATCGGCTCTTGAACATCGCTACCTGGGTGCGCTGGTGATTGGACAAATCTCCGTAAGAGCCGGGCTGTTTGAAGACGATCCCCCTTTGCGGGGGAGCATGAATGAGCGTGCGAACGCTGTGCTTGGGCGGCGGCATATAGAAAAAGACGCCGCTTCCCGCCGCGGCCGCCAGGAGCAGTCCGATGCTGCCTGCCAGCAGCCAGCGGCGTTGCAGCGCCTTGAGCAGGAGTAGGGCATTGGGAGCGCGTGTGAGACCCGGGGGGATCGGCGCGAGACCATGACGGCCGACGCCGCTGCGAGGATGGACCGCCGCGTGAGGAGCCGAGACCGGCACTGGGCCTGAAACTGGTATCAGCGGGTTCGCGGGATTCGCAGGACTGGTTTCCCCGGACTCGGACATACTTCGCTCTCCAAGACAAACCGAACTCCGACACAGTAGAGAGCGCTCGACTCTGCCGCTCCCTTACGGTCGCGGCTCAGTCATTCAACGCGGCACGCGCGCTCTCCGCGGACGCCGCCTGGGGCCGCTCGATTGTGGAATCACCAAACGGATCGGCGCCAGACTCGGCAGCGGCCGTTCGATGAGCAGCCGCCGTAGCAGCCACAACTCGACCCACAGCATCCCCAGGGCCAGCGGCATCATCAAATAGCCGGCCAGGTCGTGGAAAACGAGGTCGGCCCATCGACTGCCGGCGATGACGTGCAGAAAAGCCGTCGTCGTGATGCGGATCACGTTGGCCAGCACCGCGACCGGGGCCGCACTGGCCACAATCAACACCTTGTCCAGGAATGGGCGGCGGGTGAGGATGGCCACCCCGGTCGCCAGGGCGAAGAACAGCAGGAGCATACCCAGCCCACTACACGCCTCCACTACTCCGATAGACGCCTGCCTGACGTGGATGACGTTACCCTCGGCGAAGGTGGGGAAGCCGAGCGTTTGCAGAGTGTAGGTCGCAGTCAGGGTAGCGACGCGCTGGAGAGGATGAGCCAGGCCGTGTTCCAGGCGGAAAGGCAGCGGGATCATGAAGATCAGGAAGCCGATCGCCAGCCACGACCAGCGCAGCATCGGCCAACCTCCCAGAAGGAGGACGACCCCGGAGAGCAGGGGTAGCAAGGAAACCGCATCCAGCCAATCATTGTAAAAGAGCGCCCCGCCTCCGCGGAGCGACACGGCTACCAACAGCAAGGCGGCCCCCCACCAGTTGGGTGTGCAGGTCGCCGGTGCCAGCTTCCTCCGCTGCCACAGGAGGTAGACTGCGAACGCGGGCACAAAATAGCCGTGCGAGTATTGCGGGTCGTGCGACCACTTCCCAGCGATCTCGCACAGCGTCGGCCAGTAGGCCCACACAATCGCGCCGGTCACCCCTATCAAGGGGAGTAACGGTCGAGAGCGCATGGAATCGAGGATGGCACGCAAGGAATGTCTCATGGTCTGAGGATGGAACGACCAATCGCAATCCGTCCGCCGTCGGACCAGGGAACCAACCGCGAGTGGCTCTTTCTTACGCGTTTGGAGAGTAGTACGCAAAGGACATACCAATACCTCTCCGTGTCGGTCTCGATGATGAAATCTCGCCGCAATTCAAAAAATAGTAAGGCTTTATGTGTTTCATTCGTTCGGGGAAGGAAGGAACACCTGGTCCAATAGGGAGTTCATCAAGCGAAAGCTGTTTACAGGGCCGAGGGACAGTGGCAACATCGGTTGACAGTGGGAAGCCATCGGGTGAGCGGCTGTTGACGGGGATGACAGGTCGAAACGACCAGACCGAAGCGCCGGCGATGAAGCAAAGCTCATCGTTGACGCTTCGGCCTGGTTGGGAAACCGCCTCGGCTTGCATTACTGGCTTGCTGCAGCAGCAAGTTTATCCCAGAAGCCATTCGCCGTCGCGGCGCTCTGGATGAGTCCGTAGCGGTGGAGCTTCTTGTAGAGTCCCATGCGGCTGATGCCCAGCTCCGCAGCGGCCCGCAAGCGATTGTTGCCGTGCTTCTTCAGGGCTTGAATAATTCGCTGGATCTCCGCCGCTTCCCGAGCCTGATTCAGGGAGCCGGCCGACATCTCCGTCGCGGGGGCGATCGGCTCTGCGCGCATCGCCGGGACGATCGACGCGCTCCCATGCAAGCGGATGGTCTCGGGGAGATCGCGCAGCTGCACCTCGGGGCCGGCCGACAGGGCCACTACCCTTTCCACGACGTTGCGCAGCTCGCGGATATTGCCCGGCCAATTGTAATTTTCCAGGGCGCGTAAGGCTTCCTCACTGAAGCCGCGAACGTCGGGACGATTCCGTGCCGTGAACTCGGACAGGAACTTGCCGACCAGCGGGGGCACAGCCTCCGGACGTTCGCGCAAAGGCGGCAGGTAGAATCCCACCACGTTCAGGCGATAGTATAGATCGGCGCGAAAGCGTCCGGTCGCCACCTCCCGCTCCAGGGGCACATTACTGGCGGCGATAAGTCGCGCCTTTACTGGCTGCGGCCGGTCGCTGCCCACCGGCTCGAAGACGCGCTCGTCCACCGCACGCAACAACTTGCCTTGCAGCTCGGCGGGCAAGGAGTTGATCTCATCCAGCAGCAAGGTGCCTCGGCCGACCGAGGCCAGCTTGCCGGGCCGGTCGCGGTCGGCCCCGGTGAAGGCGCCCCGGACATGGCCGAACAACGCGCTCTCGATCAACGCCGGCGACAGAGCGCAGCAGTCTATCACTTGGAAGGGCTGATCGCGGCGGGGGGATAATTGGTGAATGAAGCGGGCCAAATGGGTCTTGCCCGTACCCGTCTCCCCGGTCAGCAGGAGAGTCGTCTCCTGCGGCGCTACCCGTCTCACCTGAGGGGCCAGATCAGCCAGTCCCAGAGGAAGGGCGTCGGCCAAGTCCTCCGCTTCGGCGGGATTCGGGACTGCGGTCGGGGCCTTGATTCGCGTCCGAAGCGTGAGGGCATCGACCAAGTGAGCCAGGCGGCCGATGTCAGCGGGCAGGGACAGGCAGTCGGCCGCCCCCGCTCGCAGCAGAGCGGTTGTCCGCGCCTCGTCGCTGTCCTCCACAAGCACGACGACAGCGCAAGCGCAACGTTCGGCCACTACTGTCTGGAGCAAGCCGGTGACGGATTTGTCAGCCTGCTCCGAGGGAAGGTGGGCAAGGACAAGGGCTACTCCGCCGCGGCGAAGATGCGCGCGAGCCAATTCTGGCTCTCCGCAGGTTTCGAGCCGGAGTCGCGGGATCGACTCGCTCACTGGGCGGACGGTTTGGGCCAGGAAGTGATCGCGGCTGACCAACAACACTGTTGATTCGGGCATGAGGCGAAACTCCTGTTGTTCATTTCCAGGTGAGGGCGTGGCGAGAAGGTTACGTCCGAACCGCGACCGTAAGGGAGCGGGAGCGGGGGGCTTACCGCTCCCTTTACCTTACGGTTGCGGCTTCGTGTGGATCGCAGGGAATGGAAAGAAAGAGTTCGGCGCGAGAGAGGTGAAGTCGGGCGACAGCATTTCATGTCCTTTCATCGTAAGAGGGACAGATTCGTGCATGGACAAATCTCTCACTTTGGTTAAAGTCTAGAACATCATTGTTCCACCGGCCAGTCGGGAGCGAACAACAAACTGGGTAAACCGCCTGGTAAACGGGGTAACCCTTTGATGTTCCGAGCCGTTGTTCAGCCGAACCATCCGCAAACGACATGCCGCGTTATTCTCTCGCGCGAAGATGAACTCTGTCGTTGACATGCAAGTTCTTTTGAATCCGCATGTAAACGTTCGACGCGCCAACAAGCGGCTTGACCCTGGCGCAGCCAGCTCCACGTTAACAAATGGAAACATTCTTAATCTCTTCTTAGGCAACAAGTTAACGTTACTTAACATTCTTTCTCGATTTCGCCGCTCGTCATCCCACGGTTCCGTTCGCGCAGCTGCGTGAGCTCCTCTCGCGCTCCACTTCGCGACGATCGTTATCCTTCGCACTCCCCAGCCCGCAAGGAGCCAGCGATGCCAACCCTGGTTGACACCGGGTTGGCGCGAGCTGCGAGGCGCGGCCGATTAAACTCGGAATCGGATTGGCGAAACCCGGTCGAGTCATTGCACAAGTGCTTATTTTTCAATGAGTTAAATTTGCCCGTGAAAAGGTCCGCGATTAATCCGGCGGATGGCTCTCCGTTTGCTTATGGATTCGCTTTAGGAATACAAAACAAGATGGTCCGCGCCCTCTCGCGGAGAGAGTGCATGGTCAACATCTTAAGAGACACAAGCGGCGCGGGCACGCCTACCTGAGGAACCAGCATGGCAACCTCGATGCCGGTGCATTTCAGCCACGGCCAACCTCCCCCCTCTCCCGCGGTGTCGTCCGAGCTGCGCTTTATCCTGAGCTTCGACGTCGAGGAGCATTTCCGCATCGAGGCGGCGGCGAAACTGGTCGTCGAACCGTCATTGCGGAGCCACTACGGCGATCGCCTCGAACCCTCGACGCACTGGCTGCTGGAGAAGCTGGCAGAATTCGAGCAGCGCGCGACCTTCTTCATTGTGGGCCAGATCGCCCGACAGCAGCCGAAGTTGATCCGCGCCATTCACCAGGCGGGTCACGAGGTTGCCAGCCATAGCTGGGACCATCGCCGCGTCCATCACTTCACGCCCGCCGCTTTCCGTGAGGATGTTCGCCAGAGCAAGGACGCCTTGGAGCAGGTGACCGGCGAGGCCGTTTGCGGCTATCGGGCGCCGACCTTCAGCATCTTGCGGGAGACCGCCTGGGCGCTCGACGAGCTGGCCGAGCTGGGGTTGTCCTACGATTCGTCGATTTACCCGGTACGGCACGATCGCTATGGGATCCACGCCGCGCCGCGCGGTCCTTTCCTGGCGCGCGGCTACCGCCATGCCATCCTGGAGCTGCCGCCGGCGACACTGCGTCTGTTCGGCGTCAACGCGCCGATGGGCGGCGGCGGCTATTTCCGTCTGTGTCCGTTGTGGTTGACGGAATGGGCCATGCGGCAGACCGGCCGCGTTGGTGCGTCGTCCCTGGCGACGCTGTACTTCCACCCCTGGGAGTTCGATCCGCAGCAGGCACGGCTGCCGTTGGGCCTGTTGAGTCGCCTCCGCACTTACGTCGGTCTCCGCCGCACGCGCGGCCGGCTGGCATCGCTCTTGGCGCGCTATCGCTTCCAGCGCGCCGTGGACATGGCCAAGAAACTGAACCATCGCCGCGAGGATTTACCGTGCTTCGCCTTGGTTGGCTCCCGCGACGATGCCGAGCCGATGGCGGAGGCATCGCGCCTACGCTCTGAGCCCATTGTCACGAGAGTCAACGAGCTGTGAAAGGAGGTGACGACCCATACTACGCCTGTCGGAGGGCTGTTCGCCCACAACAGGATCACCCAGAAAGGTTTTGGAGAGTGATGAGTTTTCGGAACGAGCTGCATTTGCAGACCAACAGAGAAGAGACTACCACTATGTTTCGCTTCGCGAAATGGCTGCCCTGCACGGCAGCGTTCGCCGCGACCGTCCTGTTCGGCACGGCCAGATCGGCTCGTGCCGACATCGAGTTGACGCTGACCGAGGTCAACACCAGTTACTCTTACAATAGCGGCGACGTCACCGGCGACTCGGTCGGTTTCATGGGCGGGAGCGTCGGCGATTTCAGCATCTTCATGGCCGGAGGGTCGAGCAACGGCTTTGGGACTACGGCGGACGCTCTGGTTCAGGAAGGTGCGATGTTCATTAAGAACACCAGCTCCACGGCTGAAACCCTGCAAATCATCGTCAGTGCCGACGGTTTCACCAGCCCGATCGTCCCGCCGCTTACTCTTTACGACGTTGTAAATGGAACAACGGCGGATAGCTCAGTGAACGCCCCGAACGTCAGCGTGAGTGATGGTACTGCTCAAGGCTACGCGAATACGTCCAATGTGCTGGGCGACATCAGTGGACCTGGAGTGATTGATGGCAGTGCCCTCAGTTTCCAAGCGAGCGGCCCAAGCACGAATTTCTCTGCGGGTTCCAATGGACCCTTGAGTGGTAGCGTGGAGGTGGATGCGGTCACCGCGCCGTATTCGCTCACCTTCGTTGAGACGTTCACGC
>Ga0335075_10009617_pt1 | contig 14715 bp, 14 predicted proteins | sample Lox_Sample_24_FD_206723 | JGI IMG/M metagenome (GOLD analysis project Ga0335075, IMG submission 206723) | Soil microbial communities from Loxahatchee National Wildlife Refuge, Florida, United States - Lox_Sample_2.4 | ecosystem: Environmental > Terrestrial > Soil > Wetlands | place: USA...
GTCGACAAGGACGCCGGCCAGCTCACCGGGCCGCGGGCTGGCCGCACCTCGTCAAAGCCCGCACGTCACCGCCCGCGGTGAGCTCCACCTGGCCGCCGGGGCCGGGCGTGCACGACGGCGCTGGTGCGGTCCCGGCGGGGCCGGCCGGCGCGGGACCGGCATCGAGGCAGTGTCCGATGCGCAAGCCACGCCCGCGGAGGCCAACGGCAACGCCGTCAGCCATGACCAGATGGCCGACTGTACACCCGGAGTCATACTTCCCGCTTTCACCACCTATCCCAAGCACGCGCGAGAACCGCCGTTATGGATGCCAACCGACATGTCGCTGGACTGGTGCCTGGCCGTGCTGATCCGGGTGTTCTGGTGGCCCAGAGCGGGCTGCTGGGTTTCGGGGGACAGGCGGCGCGACGAAGGCTAGGAGCGCGCCCGGTAAGCCAGCGGGCCGTTGGCCGGCGGCCTGTGTGCCTGGCTGGGACGGTGCCGGCCCGGGCTGGCCCGGATGTTCCGGGGAGCCCGTCGCGGCGGCGAGACCGGTTCCCGTTCCGGCGAGGGCGGACAGGATGGCGCCGGCGGCCCAGACAGTGGCGGCACCGGTGGCGGCGGCGAGGGCGAGGCCGCTGACGGGGCCGATGGCGGTGCCGATGTCTTCGGTGATGGACAGGGCAGCCTGGTAGGAGGCGCGGCGGTCACGGCCGGCGCGGGTGGTGACGAAGGCCGAGACGGTGGGGGCGTAGATCATCTCGCCTGCGGCCATCAGGAGTACCGCGAGGACGAGAACCGGGTATCCGTAGCGGGCGAACACCAGGGCGGCCAGGCCGGCGCCTTGCAGCACGGCTCCGGCCAGCATGGCCCGGCCCGCTGGCAGGCGGGCGGTGCGGCGGGTGACCGGGATCTGGAAGGCGACGATGGTGGCGGCCGCGATCGTGAACAGGACCGCGTAAGCCGTTGTGCTGAGCGGGTGCTGCTGGCGGAGCAGGACGAGCCCGTCGGCCTCCCACCAGGCGAAGGCGATGCTGAGCAGGCCGCCGGCCAGGACGAGGATGGCCAGGCGCCGGTCGGTGAGCAGGGCGCGGAGGGTACCGGGCGGGATTTCAGGCTCGCTTTCCCCGGGCTGGCGGGGCGTGTCGCGAGGGATGAGGGCGAGGCCTGCCAGCAGCGCGCCGGCGAGCAGGCCGCCGGCCGCGGCGAATACCAGTGGCAGGGCCACCAGGGCGGCGGCCGCGCCGATGAGAGGACCGGCGATGCGCCCGGCGTTCGCCCCGGTCCGCACGACGGCGAACGCATGGCTGAGTTGCTCCTCGCCGGAGATGTCACCGACCAGCGCGCCGATCGTGGGGTGGAACGCGGATTCGAAGACCCCGGCGAGCAGGAACAGCGCGATCGCCGCGGCCGGTGCCGTCGCGATGGCGAGCAGGCCGTAGCCGAGCGCCATGCCCGCGGCCGAGATCAGCAGCAGCCGCCGGTGCCCGAAACGATCCGCGAGCGCGCCGCCGGCCAGGCCGGCCCCGAACTCCCCGGCAGCCAGGACGATGAACAGCACACCCGCGGCCGCCCCGCCGAGCCCCGCGTCGCGATGCGCCCAGATCACGACGAACGGCAGCATCGCACTGCTCCCGAGCTCACCGAGCGTGCGTACCGTCACCAGGCCGGCCAGCGGGCGCCGTGCATAGTTCCGAGACATCATGCCTCGGAACTATAGCTGATACGAGACACCATGCCTAGATATACTGGGCGCGTGACAGCGATGCCCGCGCGCGGGGGCCGGCCGCGCAGCGAGCGCGCCCGGACCGCGGTCTTGCACGCGGTGGACGATCTGCTGGTCGAGGTCGGCTACGCCGCCATGACGATGAAGGGCATCGCCCAGCGCGCCGGCGTGGGCCGGCAGACGGTGTACCGGTGGTGGTCCACCAAGGCCGAGATCCTGTTCGAGGCGAGCGTCATCGACGCCGCCAGCGAGCTCGCGCCCGACCCACGAGAGACAACGGCCGAGGATCTCACCGCCTACCTCGAAGCGGTGTCACGGTTCCTCACCGTCTCGGCCGCCGGCGCCGCGTACCGGGCGCTGCTTGGCGAAGCGCAGCACGATCCCGCCGTCGCCGGCCTGCTCGCCACGACCGACCTTCTCGGCGACAGCGCCCGGCCGGTGATCGAACGGGCGATTCACCGCGGCGACCTCCCGGCCCGGACCGACGTCGACCAGGCCGTCGCTCAGCTGGTCGGGCCGCTGTTCTTCCGCATCGTCAGCGGTTACCGGGGGCAAGCGGTCTCACCACGCCGCCTGGCCACTGATTTCCTGCGCGGCGCGCAACGCCCGCCGACGCCGGCAGTTCGCGGATAAACGGGGCCAGCCCGATGGTGCCGTTTCGAAGAGCCGCCTGACGGTGCGTACCACTGGGTATCCCCGGAGCTCCCCGCCAGGCACTGTGCCGTTCCAGTAGCCACTAGCCTTTCAACCTGTGTAGCCGGCGGGTGTGGCGGTTAGTCCTGCTAGTCCGGCGATGGCGTAGTCGATGACCTGGTTGGTGAGCTGGATAAGATCGGCTCCGGCCGGTTCGGGCCCGAGCGACCGGGCCTCGCGGCTGTCGTACAGCTCGCGCAGCCCAATCACAGCACTGGCGGCGGCCAGGCGCGGCGCGAGGGTGTCCGGCCCGACGTGGAGATCGCCGGCGATGGCGGCAGCAGCGATCAGGCCGGACCCAGTCTTCGGAGAGCCAGGTCGAGGGCCTGGTCGAGGCTGAGCGCCATGCCCCGGGCGTTGGCCCGCTCCAGCCGTTGATGGCCCAGGCGCGCGCGTTCCGCTGCCGGGCCGGCGAGGCCTGATGGCGGCCTGGAAGGTCTGGCTGGCCGGCCATCCGTGGGTGGCACAGCTAGGGCCAGGCTGCGCAGTGATCACGGCAGCATAATGAGGGCATGGCGGAGCGTCATGAACTGGGTGGCGTGCTGCGCGGCTGGCGCGAGCGGCTGGCGCCTGCCGCAGTTGGCCTTTCCGAAACCGGCGGTCAGCGGCGTTCCCCCGGGCTGCGCCGGGAGGAACTTGCGTCCCTGGCGTCCATATCGCCGGATTACGTCAAGCGCCTCGAGCAGGGCCGGGCGCGCCCGTCGGCCGCAGTACTCGACTCACTGGCCCGCGCGCTGCGTCTCACCCGGACAGAATACGAGTACTTCTGTGTTCTGGCCGGCCAGGCCGCTAGCAGAACCGGGCAAGTCCCGTGCCACATCGGGCCAGGAGCCCAGCGGCTGCTCGACCGCCTCACGGACGTGCCGGCGGCCGTCTACGACGCGGCCTGGACCATCCTGGCGTGCAATGCCTCGTGGGCTGCTCTGCTGGGCAGCCCGGCCGCTTTGCGGGGCCGTGAACGGAACCGGGTCTGGCGGCATTTCACCGGCCAGTCCAGCCACGTGTTCAAGACGCTGGAGGAAGCTGAGTACTTTGAGGGCTTGCTGGTGGGAGATTTGCGCGCTACCGCCGGGCGGTACCCCGAGGACAGGTGGCTGGCTGACCTTGTTCGTGATCTTCGGGCGGCGAGTAGCCGGTTTGGTGACCTGTGGGACAGCGGAGCCGTGGCCGAGCACCGGGAAGACCATAAGACGATCCATCATCCCGAAGTCGGTGTCATCACCCTGGACTGCGACGTCCTGACCATTCATGGCAGCGACCTGCGGCTCGTCGTCCTCACCGCCGAACCGGGCTCCGCTGATGCCGACCGCCTGGCGGTTGTCAACGTCATCGGCCTGCAAGACATGGACCCGGCCAGCGGCGAGCCATCGGTTTATGCGGCACCGGCCGCCACTGCGCTGCCCTGGCGTAGTGGGGAGGCCGGCCGGTGACGGGCGCACCACATCAGGGCGATCCGGCCCTGGAGCCGGGCTTTGACTGCGCGGTCAGGGTCGTGGTCAATGGCGTGCCGCGCGAGCTGACGGTCGGGGCCCGGGTGAGCCTGCTGGACGTGCTGCGAGAGCGGCTGCGGCTGACCGGCACGAAGAAGGGGTGCAACCAGGGTGCGTGCGGCGCGTGCACGGTCCACATAGACGGCCGGCGCGTGCTGTCCTGCCTGACGCTGGCCGTGCAGTGTCAGGGCAGGGAGGTAATGACCATCGAAGGGCTCTCCGGCCCGGCTGAGACATTGCACCCGATGCAGGCGGCGTTCGTGGCCGCGGACGGCTTCCAGTGCGGGTACTGCACCCCCGGGCAGATCATGTCCGCGGTAGCGCTGCTGGCCGAAGGCCACGGCGGGTCCGATGAGGAGATCCGGGAGTGGATGTCGGGCAATCTGTGCCGCTGCGGGGCCTACAACGGCATCCTGTCCGCGATCAAGTCCGTCCGCGACTCGGGCGCACGCCCGGTCGGGGGCGCTGATGCGTGAGGTCGCGTACCTGGCTGCCGCGGACGCGGATTCGGCCATCGCAGCGCTGAGCGCATACGAGAATGCGATGCTGCTCGCGGGCGGCACCAATGTCGTGGACTACCTGCGGGCCGGCGTGATCAGCCCGTCGGTGCTGATCGACATCAGCGCCGTCCCGCTTACCGGCATCCACGCCGGCGAGGCGGGCTTCACGATCGGCGGGCTGGCCCGGATGAGCGACGTCGCCGCCCACCCTGGTATGCGGGCATGCTTCCCGGTGGTGAGCCAGGCCCTGGAACTAAGTGCCTCTGCGCAGCTGCGGAACATGGCCACCATCGGCGGCAACCTGATGCAGCGGACCCGCTGCGGCTATTTCCGGGAGCCCGGGTTCGCGTGCAACAAGCGGATCCCCGGCAGCGGCTGCGCTGCCCGGGACGGGCTGAACCGGCCGCACGCGGTGCTGGGCGGCAGCCGCCACTGCGTTGCCACCCACCCTTCTGATCTGGCCGTGGCGCTGGCCGCCCTGGACGCGACGCTGCAGCTGCAGGGCCCGGCCGGCATCCGCCAGGTCGCCGTGACCGACTTCTACCGGCTGCCCGGCGACACCCCGCAGCTGGAGAACGAGCTGCAGCCCGCAGAGATGATCGTGCAGATCAGCGCGGCCGGAACGCCAGGGGCACCCGGCTCGCATTACCTGAAGGTACGGGAGCGCGCGTCGTATGAGTTCGCGGTCGTATCGGTCGCCGCGGTCGTGCACGCGCCCGGCGGGATCATCGAGGCCGCGCGGATCGCCTTCGGCGGCGTCGCTACCGTGCCCTGGCGAGATCACGACGCCGAACAGGCTCTGGCCGGGATCACGGCAGCCGACTCCGCCGCTCTCCGGTCGGCCGTGGAAGCGGCACTGGCCGGAGCCGAGCCGTTGACGCACAACGGCTTCAAAGTCGAGATGGGCCGCAGGGCCCTGGTCCGCGCCGTCCAGCTCGCGGCGGGCACGCGGTGACCACGCTCATCGGGTGTGGCGTGGACCGGGTCGACGGACCGGTCAAGGTCACCGGCCACGCGGATTACAGCGCCGACATCGACCCCGGCGGGCTGGCCCATGCGGTCTTCGTCACCAGCACCATCGCTAGCGGCCAGATCACCAGCATCGACGTCCGCACCGCCGAAGGCTCCCCCGGGATCCTGCGGGTCTTCACACATCAGAACCTGCCGCCTCTTGCCCGGCAGCCGGTGTGGGATCTCCAGAAGGTCACCGGCATGAGCTTCGCCCCGATGCAAAGCGACATCATTCACTACGCCGGCCAGCCGGTGGCTATCGTCGTCGCCGAGACCCTGGACCAAGCCGAAGCAGCCGCCGCGCTCGTCAGCGTCGGCTACCAGGCGCAGGCCCCCGTGGCGACCCTGGCCCGCGCGGAGGCAGGCGGCGGCGTGTTTGACCCCGACCACGTGATGGGCATCCTGCCCGCCCGCTACCGCCGCGGTGACGCTGAGGAGGCCTTGGCCCGCGCCGCTCACCTGGTGCGGCAGGACTACATGATGAGCGGCCAGCGTCAGCACCCGATCGAGCTGGCCTCCACGACTGCCACCTGGGACGGCGGCCGGCTGACCCTCTGGGAAACCACCCAGGGCCTGACCATGACCCAGTGGAACACCTCTGAGGCGCTCGGCGTACCGCCGAAGAACATCCGCGTCATCTCGCACTACCTGGGCGGCGGTTTCGGCTGCAAAGGCAGCGCCTGGCCGCACACATCGCTGGTCGCGCAGGCCGCCCGCCTGATCGGGCGCCCCATCCGGCTGGTGCTCACCCGTGACCAGATGTCCACCTCAGTCGGATGGCGCGAGGAGCAGGTCCAGCGCATCACCCTGGCCTGCGACGACGCCGGGCAGCTGACCGCGATCCGGCACGTCAAAACCTCGGCCACCTCGCCGTTCGACGACTTCGCAGAGCCGAGCTGCATCACCGCTCAGATGATGTACGCCTGCCCGAACGTGGAAACCACCTACCGGCTCGCCCGCATCAACGCGATGACCCCGGTATTCATGCGCGGCGTCGGCGGCAACAGCGGCTGCTTCGCGGTGGAAAGCGCACTGGACGAACTGGCCTACGAGCTGTCAATCGACCCCGTCGAGCTGCGGCTGCGCAACCATGCCGATGTCGACCCGCGCAGCGGCACCGCGTGGTCCAGCAAACGGCTGAAGGAGTGTTACGACGCCGCCGGGAAGGCCATCGGCTGGGCCGACCGCGACCCCCGGCCCGCGAGCATGCGCAAGGACGGCTTGCAGCTGGGATACGGCATGTCCAGCGCCGCCTATCCGGTCAACCAGCGGGAACTGACCGAAGCCCGGATCAGGGTGTTCTTCGACAACTCGGCCATGGTGCAATGCGGCGCGCAGGACCTCGGGACCGGCACCTACACCATCGCCGCGCAGATCGCCGCCGAGGAACTGGCCCTCGACCTGGGACAGGTCACCGTCATGCTCGGTGACACCGACTTCCCCCGCGCCGGGAACTCAACCGGCGCCATCACCTCCGCCTCCGTCGGCAATGCCGTCCAGCTCGCCGCGCGCAACCTGCGGCAGCGGATCATCCAGCTCGCCGTCACCGACCCGAACTCCCCGCTGGCCGGCCAGGCAGAAGACAGCATCACCGTGGACAACGGATGCCTGCGCTCAGCCAACCTCGCCAAGACCGACACCTACGGCGAGGTCCTGCTCCGCCGGCAGCTGACCACCCTCGACGGGTTCAGCCAATGGGACCCGGCCTCAGGAACCGGCATCTCCGGGGGGAAAATCACCCGCATCGCCCGGGCAGACACCTCATCCTTCTCATTCGGCGCCTGGTTCGCCGTGGTCACCGTGGACCCCGACCTCGGGCTGGTCCGGGTCGAGCGCATGGCCGGCGCCTGGGCCGCCGGGCGCATCCTCAACCCCAAGACCGCCGAGAACCAGATGCGCGGCGGCGGGATCATGGGCATCGGACAGGCCCTGCTCGAAGGCAGCGCCACCGACCCGGCCACCGCGCGCCTGGTCAACCCCGGCCTCAACGAGTACCTCATCCCCACCCACGCCGACGCCCCGCCGATCAACATCACCTTCATCGAAGAACACGACCCCCACATCAGCCCGCTCGGCAGCAAGGGAATCGGCGAACTACCCGTCGTCGGCGCCGCGCCAGCCATCGCCAACGCCGTTTTCCACGCCACCGGACGCCGCATCCGCCACCTCCCGATCATGCCCGAAGACCTCCTGTGAGGACACCCGGCCCGGAACCACCATCAGCCAGCAGGCGCAGCGGCATGCCGAGGAGCACGGCGGAGCGGCCAACGTAAATCCCGGAAGACAGCCGCTCACGCGCGCGGCCCGATAGAGCCCCCGAACTCGCTGTCCTGCACTTATCAGCCCGGTGAAAATGAGAATCCCCATGCGGCGCGTAGTCGGCGATACGGAGCAACGGGGTGATCTGCGCCCGGCCTCGGTGACGGTTGGCGGGCGCCGGGCCCCGCGTCCTTCTGGCTGGACTACGGTACCGTCCTGATCATGGGCACCAAGGCCGAACGGCACGCCGCGCGAACGCGTGAGCGCCTACCACCAAGCGCAGCTGGCCGAACTGCTCAGCCATGTCACGGCAGCGATCGACCGCTACCGCGCCGGCGAGATCGACGCCTATGCCGTGGATGAGACGATCCACCACTACCACCGCGCCGCCGCAGGACTCTGGAAATTCTGCTTCGCTCGCGGCGGGGGCAGCCACGCCGAGTTCATCGCCGGCCTCCTCGACGGCATGTCCGCCGGCGCAGAAACCATCGACTGGTGGGAACGCGCCACGCCGCAGCCACGCCAGTGATCACAACCCTGTAATCGGCCGGGGCCTCGCTCCCCGTGCCGGTGCGGCTGTCACGGATCGTGGCCAGGGCTCACCACGGTTGAGCGCGCAAAGCCGCCGATCTGGTCATCAACCTTGTAACCCAAAGTGGCCGCTTGGTGTCACGCCGGACCAGTAATTATGTGTGCCCGGAGCCGTCGCTGGTCAGTGGCCACGCCGGTGGTATCCGGCCGGCGGCGGACGAGCCTTATGATCGCGGCGAGCGGTGCGAGCTGCGTGTCCTAGCCCTCAGGTTGTCTTGATCAGGCCGCCGTCAATGAGGTAGTTGCTGCCGGTGATGTTGGCGGCCCGGCCGGAGGCCAGGAACGTGATCAGCGTGGCGACCTCTTCTGGGGTGGTGAACCGGCCGGTGGCGAACCCGCCGATCCCGGCGATGATCGTCTGGCGGGCGGTGTCGGCGTCGACTCCGGTGGCTTTGGCCACGGTCGCGGCCACGCCGTGCTCGCCGAGCCACAAGTCGGTGGCGACCGGGCCAGGGGAGACGGCGTTGACGCGGATGCCGTGGGGGCCGAACTCCTGGGCGAGGGTCTTGGTCAAGTTGACCAGCGCGGCCTTGGCGGCACCGTAGTCGATGGTGGCGGCGTCGGGCTGGAAGAAGGCATTGACGGAGGCGACGTTGACGATCGCGCCGCTGCCGTTCTTGACCATCTCGGTCAGCGCGGCGCGGCTGGCGCGCAGCGCGATGAAGAAGTTCATCTGCATCGCCCAGGCGAAGTCCTCATCGCTGGTCCCGAAGAATCCCTCAGTGCGCATCCGGACCGCTCCGACGTTGTTGACCAGCACGTCGATGCGGCCGTGCTGCTCGGTCGCGTGCCGGATCAGCTGCGCTGGCCCGTCGGGTGCGGTCAGGTCGACCGCGACCGGGGTCACGCCCTTGAGCCCCTCGAGGGTATCGGTGGTCAGCGAGCCGGCCACGACCTGCGCGCCTTCGTCGGCCAGCGCCCGGGTGGTGGCCATGCCGATGCCCTTGCCCGCTCCGGTGACGACTGCGACCTTGCCGGCCAGGTTCAGGTCCATGAGTGCTCCTTCGGTCGCGCCGGCATCACGGACCTGCCGGTCCCGTCTTGGCTGGCTGCGGGCTGGTGAAGCGCTGGACGAACGCGAGGGCCGTGTCGGCGACCTCGCGCCAGCCGCTGTCGATGATCAGCGCGTGCCCGCGACCGGGCATCTCGGCCATCTCGGTCACGCCGGGGTTGTGTTGCTGGTGCTTGTAGGAGGCGCGGGTGATCGCCGACGGCGCGGTGTGGTCCTTCTCGCCGGCGATGAGCAGCATCGGGCCGCGGCCGGGATTGCCGGTGTCGACCTTCGCCTCGGTCCACGGGTTGAGGTTGGCGGCTGCGCCCTGGAACAGGGGCCGAGCCGCCGCGGGCACCGCGAAGGTCTCGTAGAGCTGCTTGGCTTCGTCCTCGGTCACGGCATTGGCGAAGGCGTACCGGAACTGGTCGTAGGTCAGCGGTACTGCGCGGTGGCGGTTGGCCGGGTTGCTCAGGGCCGGACCGGCGACCCGCAGCGCCGAGACCGGGAGCGGCAGGACGCCGCGGAACGGCGCCGGGTCGATCGCCACGCATGCCTCTGCCAGCCCGCGGCCGGCCAGGATCTGCGCCAGCAGCCCGCCGAAGGAGTGACCGATGATGACTGGCTTGGCGGACAGCAAGCCGGCGATCGCGGCGTAGTGGTCGGCGACCTGGCCGACCGACTTGCCCGCCAGCACCTCGGGATGGGCGTTGGCCTCCGCCACGGTATCGGGATCATCGGGCCATCCGGGCGTAAGCGCCGCATATCCGGCTGCCTCGAACAGCTCCGCCCACCGGTCCCAGCTGCTGGGCAGCAGGAACAGGCCGTGCACGAACATCACCGGGGTGAGCCCGGATGCGTTGGCGCGTTCCACCTGCCCGGTTTCGTCGTCGGTGATCGTGGTCATGGTGCTGGACTTGCCGTCGGACATCGATGTCTTCCTTTTCCTTGTCAGCCGGTGGTGCCGGTGTCGTGGTCAGTCGCCTTGGAAGCGTTGCTGGCGCCAGGGATCGCCGTAGTTGTGGTAGCCCCTGCGCTCCCAGGTGCCCGGCTCGTCGTTGACGGTGAGGGTCATGCCGGACACCCAGGGCAGGCTCTTCCACAGGTACAGGTGCGGCACCAGCAGCCGTGCCGGGCCGCCCTCGGCCGCCGTCAGCTCATGCCCGTCCCGGGAGAAGGCCAGCCAGGCCGGCATCTCGACCAGGTCCTCCAGGGGCACGTTGGTGGTGTGGCCGGCATAGGAGTGCACAACCACGTACGGGGCCGACGTCCCGACCGCGCACAACAGGTGGTGTACGGAAGTTGCCTCCCACCTCGACGCGAGCACTGACCATCCGGTGACACAGTGCAAGTCGACGCTGATGCGCTGGCTGGGCAGGGCGCGGAAGGCCGCCCAGTCCCAGCGGCGGATCCGGCCGTCCTCCGTGGTGAGGCTGAATGCCCAGTCCGCCTTCGTCATCTCAGGCGGGTCGGCCGGCAGCGCCGGGAACTCGCTCACCCAGTACTGTCCAGGCGGCAAGTCCACATCCTCCGGCCGGCCGCGCGGCGCTGGGCCGCCAGGGCTCATCGCCATCAGCTGCCGAGCCACCCTCCTGGCATTGCCTTCTCTTCCGATCGTCCGGTGAGCTTGCGGGTTCCCTGTCGATGTAACACGCAGCGCACCTGCGGCGTCCAAGACATGTTTCGCCTGGATCGATAACCGGACGGTCATGGCCAGGTAAAGTGCGCCCTACCGGTAAGCCGTGCCCTGCCCGCGGGTGCGGAGGCGAGGGGACATGGACCTGGATCTGCGGCTGCTGCGCTACTTCGTCGCCGTCGCCGGCGAGCTGCACTTCGGGCGGGCCGCAGCGAAGCTCTATATCAGCCAGCCCGCGCTGTCCAAGCAGATCCGCAAGCTCGAGGACCAGCTGGGGACGCCTCTGCTTATCCGCGACAGCCGCCACGTCACCCTCACCCCCCGCGGCCAGCGGTTTCTCGAGGACGCGCGGCAGCTGCTTGCCCTGGCCGAGCGGATGCAGTACGACCCGGAACCCGACGTCGTGCGTATCGCCCACATCTTCGAGCTCACGACCAGCAGGCAGGTCGCCGACGCCTACACCAGCGCCCGCCCTGGCATTCAACTGGTCGAGCAGAACCTGACCAGCCTCGGCCAGCTTCTCGCCCTGCTAAACAATCTGCTCGACGTGGCCATCTTGCGTGTCACCGCGCAGATGCTGGCCGATCACCCGGCCGGATGGCATCATCGCCTGCTGCGCCTGGAACCCATGCATCTCATCGGCCGGCCCGGCGATCCGGCCGGGCCGACCGCCTCGCTGCACGAACGCCCGATCGAGGTATTCGCCGATGCTCCCGGGTCCGGCCTCTATAACGTCCACGGCCAGTACATGACGGCGTTCGAGCGGAACACCGGACTCACCCTGCGGTGGCTGGGGAACCCCGGCACGTTTGGTCACTGCCTGGCCGTGATCCGCCGGGCCAGCAGCTCCGCGTTCCTGTTCGAGTTCGACAGCTACGCCATCAAGTACGCCGAAGCCGGACTGCCGGTACACAGTCCCGCCGAACTCCAGCCGTACTACCCCTGGTCAATCGCGTGGCGAGACGAGCAGTTGTCCCAGCCGACCACCGACCTACTCGACGTCGCCGAAGAAACCGCCATCCGCCGGCACTGGCGCAACCCTCCACAGCCGACCGCGGCACCCGCCTGGGTACCGCCCGACGACCCAGGCGCCCCCGAACTCCGGCTGCCCGGCGCCTAAGAGGAGCCTGCAGCCGATAGCGTGACCTGTCGAAAGTGCCCAGAACCGGCCATTCTGCGCGGCGCGGTTACGGCAAACTCGCCCTCTATCCACGACGCAGATTCGGCAGGGAGGGTGGGGGGAGCGGTTCCGACACGCCGTCTTACTTCCGGGGTTTTGCGGTGGTACAGGCGTAGCGTCGGAGCCTGGGACCCGGCCTGACCTGCGGTCCGGCCGACGCCGTTGAGGTTGTCCTGCTACCGGCTTGCCGGTCTGATCTGCCCGGTCTTGGCAGAGTCCGGGGTGCACAGGTCCGACGGCCAGCGGGTGCGTGCCATCCCTTAACCACGAAAGGGACGGCTATGACCATCGTAGCCATTTCATCTGGGATGGTCGCGCTGCGTGAAAATCCGGTGCAGGTGGGGGTCGGGGCGGGCTGGGCCGGTGCCGCGTCCGGGCCGGGGTTTGTGCCGCCGTGCGGGATAGGGACAGTGGGGGCGGGCTGCCCGCGACGCCGGCTCTTCTTGGAATGCGAACCCGGATCGTAGCTCGGCGCTGGGGTCGTGACCTGAGGGTTGCGCAGTGCTGCCTCGAGCACGCCGGTCAGTATTCCGGGCATGGTGCCCGCCAACCGGACCCCCGGGCAGCTCGCCGTTATCCCACTGGCCAAGCCTAGGAGGTGGCCGCGGTGAGCAGACCGCAGGTAATCGACGACGAGCAGCACGAGCAGGTCCACGAGCGGGTCGCCGCGATCGACGTGGCGAAAGACTCCGGGATGGTGTGCACCCGCACCCCGCATCCGTCCCGGGCCGGCGCCCGGCGCAGCACGGTGTGGACGGTGAAGGCCCGGATGAACGCGGTCCGGGCGCTGGGCCGCCAGCTGCACAAGGACGGCATCGAGATCGTCACGCTCGAGTCAATGAGCGACTACGTGCGGCGTGATGGTGCATGAGTTCAAGTGGGAGGCGCTGTTGGAGGTCCGGCTGATGCCGGAGGTGCAGTACCCGGGCCAGTGCGCGTTGGCCCGTCTCCGCCCTGGCGTGCGTCGCGGGTAACTGCGGGGTGCGAAGCCGGGGGTAAAGCCGAAGCCGCTCCTGTTCCATCCAGGGGTGGCGGGCGAGGAGAAGACCGGCCGGAACGCGTACGGGTTTGCGGCTCTGGGCCGGTAGCCAGCCGGATCCGGGGTGATGGGTGAATAGCGTGAACTCTCGTTGACGCCTCGTGAAAGTGCACCTCGCCGATGGGATGTTTCAGCGGGGCCGCAGGGACTGGCCGCAGGGAAGCGGTAGGTGCTGGCCGGCAGGTAGTCGCTGGCCGGGAGCGCACCACCGTCCCCGGGGTAAAGGGAGCATCCTGCCCGGTCGCGTCTCGCATTCGGCACAAGCGCTGCTCGGCCACCCCTGGCAGGATCCGTCGTACAGCGGCGTGTCTCACGATGGCGAGATGGCTCGTTCCCAGTCCGCGGCAGGCTCTGAACTCGGTCCTTTGGATCCCCGGTTAGCTCCCCAACGGCGGAAAGGGAGCAGGAGTTCGTATGCTGAGCTGCGCCCCGAATAGGACTCGAACCTACGGCCTACTGCTTAGGAGGCATTTTCGAAGTGTGCCTGGATGGTGCCACATGTGGCCTGACGTGCCGTTCCGTCATTACGAGAATGGCTGGAGGTGGCCTGAGGTTGCCATATGCCTGTGGTCGTTGGCTCCCCGTTTGGCTCCCGGGATCTCGTTAGCTGCGCTAATGGTCGAACGGGACAGGCGCGGCAGAACTCTGGCGGGGAGAGCCCGCCGGGCGACGGTCAGGACCATGCGGGTACGCCGCGGCCCGAGGCGCTGATTCCGGCGCTTGACGAGGGCCAGCCCGCCCCGCCCGAGATCGGGCGCGAGTGGGACCGGTATCCGCTGACCCGCACGTGTGGCGGCAGGCGCTGCCGGTCGCCCCGTCCCCGGGCGAGTATCCCGAGGCCAGCGAGGCCCGCCCGGCCCTGTTCACCTGGTTCGTGCCCGTCGCGGGACGAGACGGGCAGCTGCCGCCGATCGAAACGACGAGCGTTCCGAGCCGCCGCTCACGCCGCTGGGCCGGGCCGGCCAGGAACTAACGCGGCTGGTCTTCGGCCCCCGCTGGACGCCACCGCGATCGCGGTGGAGCGGATGCGCAAGCTCGTGGCGCTCCCCGTGCTGTCAGCGGACGCGCTATCCTCAGTCGCCTACGGGCCCCAGGCGATGCTGGCCGTCCTGCTCCTGGCCGGCCTGCCCGGCTTGTCGTACTCTCTGCCCACCGGCGCGGCGATCGCGTTCCTGATGCTGGCGGTCGCGATTTCCTACCGCCAGACGATCCGGGCCCACCCGCGAGGCGGAGGATTCCACATCGTCGCGAACGATGAACTCGGCCGCGTCCCGGCCTGATGGCTGATGGCCGCCGCAGGGCTGCTGATCGACTACGTCATGACCGTCTCAGTCGCGATCGCCTCCGGCGTGGCGGCGATCACCTCGGCGTACCCCTCGATGCAGCCAGCGACCGTATGGTCGGTGCTGGCGTGAGCGTAGTTCCTGCTGGCTGGAACCTGCGAGGGGTATATCAGGAAGCGCTCAAGAGCTGACGCTGCCGCAGCAGTCGAAGGCGGCCTTATCGGGGCTGCCTTCCTGGCAGAGGTGGCTCAGCACCGTTGCCTTAAAACGGTAGACACCGCGGATTTCGGGATGAAGGCGAATTCCGATCGGGGCGGGTCCCTGCTGGTTGCGTGCA